>Ga0210403_10004148_pt1 | contig 12535 bp, 7 predicted proteins | sample IncBWC19MmetaG_FD_150863 | JGI IMG/M metagenome (GOLD analysis project Ga0210403, IMG submission 150863) | Forest soil microbial communities from Barre Woods Harvard Forest LTER site, Petersham, Massachusetts, United States - Inc-BW-C-19-M | ecosystem: Environmental > Terrestrial > Soil >... | reverse complement strand
CAATCCCGGCGCACCCCACGCAGCTCGTAGTCTCTCAACAAGTCTGCTCAATCTTGGCCGCGTGCAGGAATCGGCCGGACGCCTGGCGGCTGCGTCTGAGAACAGCCAGTCTTATGAAGTCGTACAGTTGGCCTGCTGGTATCAGTGCGCCCTGGCGGAGACCCTTGATGGTGACGGTCGTCGTCGCGCCCTCGACGACGCCCTTGCATTTGCGGAACGCCTGCCCCGCTTGGCCCCGCTGGCCGACCGCAACCCTCGCCGGTTCTTTTCCCGCATCCGCCTCGATATTGCGGAGCTTAACGATGATCACGCCGAGATGGAACGGTGGGCCGAGGAAGTGCGCATTCCTTTCTATCGGAAGATATTAGCTAATCTTCGACAGAATCCCAAAGGCCGCCGCGTCCGCCTGCCATTCCCTCGCGCCATTCAGAAGCACGAAGCGTGTCTTCCCACGAGCCTTGCCTCTGCTCTGGCCACCGTAGGAGAACACCTTGATCCAGATGTCATGGCTTCGGAGATTACGTTCGGAGGAACATCGGAGTGGGCGGCAGCCGAATGGCTGGAGAAACAAGGGTTCACGGTCCGGTTCTTAGCGGTCACTCCGGATACGGCCACCCTGCTCATCAAGAATGGAATAGGTTTCGTGTTGACGCTTGAAGGAGATGACAACGCTCATGCGGTCGCGGTGGTGGGCTTGGACGAGGCAGCAGGAACTTTGATTATCCACGACCCCATGGCATACCGCACCGCCGAGTATCTCCTGGAAGGTTTTGCAACAAATTGTGGACCTTTAGGAATGAGGGGCATGGCCGCTGTTCCCTCGGAAAAGGCAGCATCGCTCGATCAATTACTGCCGGAGAATGATGTCGCCATCATGACTGCGGCGCAGTTGCATCAGAAAATTCTCGCTCTGCAGGGACCAACCGCTGCCCGCGAGATTGTCCGTGATGTCGCGGAGAAACTTCCTTCTCATCCAGGAACTCGGTTGCTACGCACAATTCAGGCTGCCGAGGACGGCCACACAGGAGAAGCGTTACTCGGCTTCCAGCAGTTGCTGAATGAGTTCCCGAATTCCCCCTTCTTGCGGTCTCAATTAATAAGGGCCTGCCGGTCGCGGGGAAACACGGCGCTGATGCGGGAGACGCTCGCTGGAGTAGTCGAGCGAAGCATCATGCCCGGAGTTCAATCGCAACAGGACTGGCTCTTTCCGCCAGCCCAGTACGTTGCTGAATATGCCGACATGTTGCGTTTCTCAGCTGAGTCCCGTCAGAACGCTAGTGCCCTGCTCCATGGACTCATCCGGCGTCAACCGCTGTCGGCGGACGGCTGGCACGTACTTGGCGACCTCCGTTGGAACGAGCGCGATATGGAGCAAGCTCTGCTGTGTTTTCGCATTGCCTCCTGCCAGGCCACCAGCAACGAGCACTATGCGCTCGCCTATAGCGGTGCCTTGGCTCGAAACCATCGGGAAGAAGAGAGTTTTTCCTGGCTTGAGAGTCGGGTGCGGAAGTTCGGCAGCTCGTCGCGAGCCGTTGGAACTTGGATTAACTGGATCAGATCCTTGGAAGAATGGGGGCACCCGGATCGCGCCCTCTCCGCTTGCACCGAGGCGCTGGCCCAGCATGGTAGTGTGCCGGAATTGCTGGGATTCGTCGTTCCATTCCTGGCCCGCATGGGACGCTGGCAGGAAGCCGAAGAGCATTTGGGCCTTCTGGAAATGACGGGGAACCTGCCGTTGTACCGTGAAGCGGCTGTGGCGTTCTATCGCCTGCGCGGTGATTTGCGACTATCCATCGAGCACGCCGAGGGTTGGATGCGCGAAGTGCCGCGTCACATGCCGGCTCGCTACGCGCTGGTTGATCTGATTGGTAAGCGCGATGGTGCCCGGCGAGCGCTGGAGGAGGCCTCGCGTTGGTTGGCTGAGAGCCTTGGTCATGACGAACTCGAGGAGCTGTATTACCGGCAATTGGCCGGGGAATCGAAGCGCAAGAGATATTCCTTGCTGTCCCGCCGAGTAAAACGCAACCCGGAAGATGGTTGGGCGTGGCGGGAACTCCTCTTCGGCTGTATTGAAGACTACGAAAGAGCAAACGATCGGCGGCGCGGGAGACTCCGGGCGCGCATCCTGGCTTTGCTCGCGGAATGCGACCGCACGGCCCCGGAAGATCCGGCGACCATCCGCGTTCACGCGCGGTGGCACGAGGCTTGTGGTCAGCCGACCGAGGCCGTCGCCGCCTGGCTCGATTCGATCGATCGTGACCCGATGGGCTCCTACGGCTACCAACAGGTTTGGGAATGCTCGGCTGGCTTTACGGCTGAGCAGCGCCGAGAAGTTTGGGAACGGATCGAGCCGATTCTCCTGCGCTCGCCCGGGCATTTGGCGATTGCCCGTTACGCGGTGCCCCTGCTCGCCCAACGATTCGGCGTCATTGTGGCCGAGGAAGCCGTCTCGCGCTGGAACCAGCTGCGTCCGGACGATCCGGAGATCGCCGAGTCCTTTGCTGACCTCTTGTTGGACCATGGCCAGGGCCGCACGGATGCAGAGCGCGCATACACACTGCTGCATCCCGCGGTCGATCATTTTCCATTTCACCTTGGCCTGCGCTTCTCGCTGGTACACGCCTGTCGCAAACTGGGAAGACTGACTGAAGCAGAGGACGGTTTGCGTGAGATCATTCGCCGTCATCCGGATAACTCAGGCGCTCGAATCCAACTCGCGTGGGTTCACGAACTTCGCGGTCAACGTGACGAAGCTCGCAGCCTGCTGGAAGAGGCCTGCGCGAACGACCCCCAGAATAAGCAGGTGTCCGACGCCCTCATCCAGATTCTGATCCGCCATAATTGTTTCGATCGGGCCAAGAGCATGATTCGCGAGCTCTCGGAACGTGCGCCTCGCGACGTCAACTGGTGCGACCGTGCCATTCGTTTGTTGTTGGATTGCGGCGACGAAGAGGGAGCGGTGGCAGCGGCACGCGCCGGAGTGAGCGTCAACCCTCGCGGCGCCTACCTGTGGTTTCTGCTAGGCACCACCCTAAACAAGCTGCGGCGATTTGCGCAGCCCGGTGAAATCGAATCGTGCTTCCGACGCAGTCTGGCCCTCAACTCCTTATTGTTCGAGGCCGCGGACCAGTTATCAATTCTTCTCGTGGGGCAGCGCCGATACGAAGACTCGGAACAAGTGATGCAGAACATTCGGCCCAGGCTGGGCGACTCATCGCCGCCTCAGGGCCGACTGGCGTGGATTCATCGCCAGCAGGGGAAAGAGCAGGAAGCGCGTGAAGAAATGGCCTTCACGGTTCGGGCCTATCCCTGGTACTTGTGGGGATGGGGTTTGCTCGTCGACTGGCTAGTTGAGGACCAGGCTTGGGGAGAGGCTCGTGAATTGCTCGGCAAAATCCCGGAAGAACTCCGCACCAATCCACAATTCCGAGAGCAGCGCCTAGTCGTACTCGAAAAGGCAGGTCTTCCCGTCAATGAACTAGATGCGGAATGGAGTGGTCTGCTCCGCGATTTCCCTGATGAAGTTCCTCTCCACCTTCATCGTTACGACTTGCTGCGAGCGGCAAAGCGAGTTCCCGAGGCGCACGCCGTTCTGAATTCAGTCCGCCCCTCGGACCCGGACGATCCTTTCTATCTGGCCCGTCTGCTCGAGGTCCGCGCACAAGAAGAGAAACTCGACGAAGCAATTGCAACCATGCAACGCATCTTCTATACCGAAGCGGAGAGCTCTGCTTGGCCCGCCGATTACGCCTGGGAGGCTCTCAAGAAGGCGCAGTTCGTGGACAGAGCTTATCAAGAGGCGCGGGGGTCACTCGAAAAACAGCTCCGCCCTACGCCTCGGGCATTCTTCATTCTGTGCTCCCATACGCTGGAGCAAGCAAAGACCGAAAGGAAAATTCCGCAATCGCGGTGGGCAAGCTGGTTTCCGGACCGGGGAGTCAAGGAACTGAGCCTGCTGGAACTCGCGGATCGCAGCGCGTGGATTAATGGAGCATATCGCGCCAAGGCTCTTGACCGGCTCAACAGCGTCGGTCACTATCGGCTGGTTATCAATTATTGGAATAAACACAGGGGTGAAGTTGAAGCGGACGTCTCTACGTGGTCAGAAACAGGTCGCGCACACGCTTCTCTCAGGCAGAGAAGTGAGGTGCGCAAACTGCTGTCTTCGTGGCGCGAACGTCGCGGAGTAAGCATGTGGGTGGTGGCCAACTATGTCGGCTGTCTTTCAGCCGTGTGGCCAAGCGATTTGAAGGAGATTGTTGCGACCTCTGGGGATGCGCTTCGCGACCTTCCGCATGACCACTGTGCTCGATACGTGGCTCATGTGAAGGCCGAAGCCTGCGTCCTGCTGGGGGACAAGCGCGGGCTGCGTGAAACCTGGGATCAATATCGCAGTTACTTCGACTGCAAGGAGGAGAGCAACGAGTGGTTCGAGGACCGGCGTCGGCCCCTGCTGACCGACATTCCGATGCTGGTGCGCTTTCTCGAACAGAATCAGGCCGGTCTATATCGCAGAACGGTCTGGAGACTGCGATGGCGGCACATCTCGAGGTCCCTGGGCACGCGGAGCAGGCTCAGTAGTTCCATGCCCATTCCATGGTGGGCATGGTGGATAGTTATTTGGATTCTCATCCAACTATTTCGAAACTCATGAAGCGGTGAAGTCTGATGTAGAGGTTCTCAAGGCTAAATGTGGACGTAAAACAGGAAGGATTTCCCTCATGATGCCGGAGGAAAGTCGGCCGGGGGTTCCCGGCCAACTGGACGTGTCCGAAAAGCTTGGTTGTCATCCGGTTACGGTCCCGCCACGACCGTGAGCGTGACCGAGTTCGGGTTGTAGGTGATCTGGAAATGTTCCTTCGAGTTAATGGTCAGTACCGGAGAGGCAAATTGTCCCGATACCGCGCTGCCGGTCACGATGGTGAATTTGGCGCCGATCGCCGGCACATAGCTGCTTTTTCGCTTCAGTACTAGCTTCCCGGCCAGGCTCACGGCACCTGTACTAGCCAGCTGTCCATAACCCGTTCCGACGACATTGCTGAGGATCGGAATCGTCAGGCTGCCGGTGGAAGTCTGACTATAGCTGCTTACAGACAATACGCCGGGCAGCGTGATCGAATCGCCCGTCGTGACTGCGGCTGCAGCAGTGACAGCCCCACTGATCGTGCCTGCTCCATAGACCTTGCCGGTTTTCAAGCTGAATCCATTCGGGGCGGAGATTACGCCATCGACCGTGGTCGTCCCTCCCGTCTGCGTGTAAGTGCCCGCCGTACCAAATCCGCTGCTCGCGCCAACCGTTAACTTCCCCTTGTTGCTGAAATTCGCGGTCGTCGAGAGGAGCTGTCCGCTTTGAACGGAGAACATGCCTTTGGAGTTGTTGGTGGCAAAGGCAGCCAGCGCACTCGGCCCACCCAGGCCATTTAAGATCTGGGCGGCAGCTCCGGTCAGAGTGATGTTGGCCGAGTTGGTGGTGATTGTGGTGTAAGCCGCGTTTTCCAGCACCATCGTGCCAGCCACTGAGAAGGTGCCGCCGGTCAACGTACCCTTGGAGAGATTCTTCAACTGGCCGTTGACATCAACCCCACTCCCGGCATTGACGATCAGACTTCCCGTGTTTGAAAACCCGCTGCCCGCGGATACGATCGTCAGGGGTGTGGACTGGTTGGCGATGACGGTCCCGGCGTTGGTGAAACCCATTGGATTCGAATCGCCGATACTTCCTGAGCCCTCAATGGTGCTCTGGTTCGTCAGGTTGTTGGTCAGCGCCCAGCCGAATAGGCAGCTGTTGCCATTCATCTGGACGGTGCCCGAGCCCGTCAGAGTTGTGGGCGAGCTCATCGCCAAACAGCCCCCGCTCGCGAGCGCGAAAGTCCCGGTGTTTTGGATCGTGCCCTTCAAGCTGAGCGTGGCGCCGCTGGCAACGCTGTAGAGCCCGGCGTTGGTTACGGTATTGGTGCTGCCGTCCAGGGTACCGCTCGTGGTCTGGAAGCTGCCGGTGCCGCTGGTGGTGAGAGTGCCGCCAGCGATAGTGCCGACGAAGTCGAGTAAGACAGTGGATCCATTCTGGGCGGCAATGGTTCCGCCATTGTTGTTCACTGTATTCTGGATTTCGAGGGTAGCGCCATTGCTGGCCTCAAGCGTTCCTGTATTCACCACGGGATTAGCCGCGAGGACCAAGTTGGCGGAAGGGTTATTGCCAGTTATGGTCGATTGATTCGTAAGATTAAAGGAGGTATCACCGATCGATCCACCACCCGAAAGCGGTTGCTGCAGAGTCAGGGTTCCGCCACCGACGAAGGAAGAGTGAAATAGTCCAGCGCTCCCACCGGTCACCGTACCGGTGCCTTTGAGGGTAACGTTGCCATCGATCTGGTAGCCGCCGTTGGGAGCATTGAAGGTCCCATTGTTCACGATTGTTCCTTGAAAGATGGTGGGATTGCCAGCCAGCACCTGAAAGGTTCCATTGTTGGTGACGTTATTGAAATACGTGGTATTCACCACTTGGAGCGTACCGGTGCCGCTGGTGGTGAGGGTTCCTCCGGTGAAAGTGTAGCCTTCGAGTTGCACCGTGGAACCGTTGAGAGCCCGAATTGTCGCTCCGGCGTTGTTGAGGATGGTGGATTGACCAATGAGATGCAACGTGCCGCCATTGGTTGCTTCCAGCGTTCCAGTGTTTGTGAAGCCCGCGGTTGAGGTTTGGACTTGCAGCGTGTTGCCAGAAGAATTGGCGTTAATGGTCGCCTGGTTGGTGAATTGATAGAGCAGGATGTGGCCCTGTCCGCTGATCACGTGATCAACGTTGACCACCGTCTCCGGGACACCGCTGCCGGTTGTGAGATTGCCGTTGGCAAGTGTGATTGTGCCGCCGCCAGAGATCGTGACCGTGCCACTGTTCTGTTCGAAAGCGAGACCGTCGCCAGGGCCGACGGTAATCGCGCCCTGGTTGAGCATTGAGCCATAGGGAAAAAGATAGCCCGGAGTGATCAGCAGGGTTGCGCCGGTCCCCATGGAGAAATTCAAGCACTCCTGCCCGGAATCGCCAATGGGCGACGAGCCTGGCGGGATCGCACAGTTCTCATTGCGGTTGGGGTCGTGGCCCAGCGACCACGCTGTTGGTGGACTCCAATTGCCTGACCCGGCAGTGAATGTATTCGTCGCCTGGGCGAACAACGGCGCCGCTAGGGAGGCGAGAATGAGGAATGCCAGTGGTTTTAGAAACAGAGCAGCTGCTCTTGCGTTGCCCTTGGTTGGGATTGTCGCAGCCATGGTGCCTCCTAATTCGTGCAAGATCAGATCACGGAAGAGAGCGAGCGAAAGAGGTCGGAACCATCCTTGGAGTTCCCCCGGTCCGCAGAGGTTTTAGCATCCGACCACCTTCGCCTCTATCTATGCAAGCGTAAAAGCGCGGCCATTCCCATCACCATGACGAAGAGAAATTGACGGGAGCGGCGGTAGCCTATGGGAGAGCGTAGGAGGTGAAAAAGTACGCGGACAAGTTCCCGTACTTCGTGGTATCAGGGTCGATTCTTGCGGAGCCTTTGTCATTATTATGTCCGCCGTTTTTCCGCGCCAGCGGCGGGCAGGCGTTTAGCATGAACGACGCCTGCCCCTAAAGCTGGAACTGCTAAGAAGCACCCGCCACCCCTTTGGGGTGGTTGTGAGAGCCCACAAACTCCCATCTGGATACACGGTCCGTTTTTTCAATAGGTTGCGTGGGAGTTAGTGGAGAGGCAACATGTCCAGATCGTTAGCGCCCCGACCCCCTGTGCCAAAATATCAAACTTCAAATTGTTAACAAGAGGTACAAATATGCCGTTTAGTTCGATATCAACTGTTAATAGGAAATTTTATGCCTATTAATATATTTTAGTTTAATCGGAATATTTATGCCTTTTAGTGTTGATTTAGTGTTTTATCGGTAATAATATACCTATATGTCTGACATCACATTTAGGACTCCGGAGGAACTGCAGATTGCTCTCGGTGAGCGACTCCGCAGGATTCGTCTAAGGCGCAATGTAGACCAGCGCGCGACGGCGGACAAGGCGGGGATTTCAGAAAAAGCACTACGTAACCTCGAAGCGGGGCGCGGCTCTACTGTCGAAACTCTCCTCAGAACCCTGAAGGCACTGGACTCTTTGCAAGGAATCGAGATGCTCGCACCAGAGGTCACGGTTGATCCTCTCCGGTTGCTGCATTCGTCCAAAGCGCCCCAGCGTGTCCGGCGTCCAAGAACACAGCGAAAGGTCGACCAGTGAAGCATGTCGCAGTCATCGAAGTTCGGGTTTGGGGACAGCGGGTTGGCGCTGTGGCTCTCGATGAGAGGCTCGGTTATTATGCCTTTGCTTATGAGCCGGCGTGGCGGCGCAATGGGATTGAGCTGGCGCCGCTAACTTTGCCGCTTGGTGATCGAGGCGCCACGTTTGTCTTCCCCAATCTGCCCGATGCCACTTTTCACCATTTGCCAGGAATGCTGGCCGACGCATTGCCCGATGCATTCGGGAATGCCCTCATCGATGCTTGGATGGCGGAGCGCGGATTCGCAAAGAGCGAAGTGACCCCGCTTGACCGGTTGGCCTATATGGGAAAACGAGGAATGGGGGCACTGGAGTTCCGGCCGGCACGTGGGTCCCATAGCGAGAGCGCAGCCCCCCTTGAGATGAAATCCCTCGTGGAAAACGCACGGAAGCTGATGGAGGGAGATCTCACGATTGACGCACACGCCACGGCGGCCCTTTCCAACATCATTCACGTAGGCACCTCGGCGGGCGGCGCGCGTGCAAAGGCGGTAATCGCCTGGAATCCGAGGACAAATACAATCCGCAGCGGCCAGTTCGATGCCGCTGAAGGATTCGAACATTGGCTTCTGAAGTTTGATGGCGTTGGCAAGGACGCAGAGTTGGGCACGGGGGCCGACTACGGCCGGATCGAATACGCATACTACCTAATGGCGAAGCAGGCCGGTATCGACATGAATGAGAGCCGTTTGCTCGAAGAGAATGGGCGCGCTCACTTTATGACCCGCCGTTTTGACCGTGAAGTAGTAGGTGGCCAAACAATCAGGCATCACGTGCAGACACTCTGTGCGATGGATCACCTGGACTTCAAGCAACGCGGCACGCACGCCTACGCTCAACTCTTCATGGTTGTTTCACGGTTGGGTTTGGGGAATGCGGCATTGGACCAGGTGTTTCGCCGTATGGCCTTCAATGTGATGGCACGAAACTGTGACGACCATACTAAGAACTTCGCCTTTCGTCTCAAACAAAGAGGGAATTGGGAACTCGCACCGGCGTATGACTTGACGCATGCCTATAACCCAAAAGGCGAATGGACTTACCAGCACCTGATGAGCGTGAATGGCAAGTTCGATGACATTACGCGCGAGGACATTGTCGTGGAAGCAGACCGCTTCGGGGTTGGCCGCCCGAGCGACCGGTTAAACGAGGTCCATACAGCCTTAAGGAACTGGCCCAGATTTGCCAGAGAAGCGGGTCTGAGCGATTCTACATCCGACCGCGTGGCGGCGGACTTCCGTTTGCTATAACTCACGCTCCGCGTCGGCGGCGGGCGGGGCATACCTCGCGCAAGTTGGTCCCGCCCTCACTTCCGATCGCTCACAGAGGCTCCCCGAAGATCGTCAAGTACAGAAATAGCAACAGCGCGATGCCACTGAGGATGCTCCGCACTGCGTGCAGCCTCCCCCAGCGTTCCAGCAGGCGCTCCGCTTCGCCCGACCGCCTATCCAGCGTCGAGTTAAGCAACCGCTTGTTGGTGGGCAGGATCGCGATCAGAGTGAACGGGATGACTGATCCCAACACGACTCCCGCAATCAGCCAACAAAAGCTTGCCCCGGCGAGCCACGCTGCGAAGGACGCCAGCAGACCCAAGGCGGCGCAAGTCGCCTGCATGACCGTGGCTCGACGATAACTTGGTACAAATTGAGTAGCAGCGATTTCCACCCCGCACTGCATTCTCGCCGGATGTTCGATGAACGTGATGTAGACGGCGGCTCCCGTGAACAGGGCGCACATGAGAACTGCGATGAACTCCGCGATTTGCCGCATTGCTCCTCACGCCGCCGTTGCGCCCACGCTGCAATGTGCGCCTTTGGAATCGACGAACTGCGCCAGCACCCCGCCGAAATCCTGCTTCTTTGGCGGCCTGCTGAAGAGCAGCCCGCTGATTCGAACTTAAGCTGGGGACCGAGCGTATCACAGTAGAACTTCACCGCCTTGTTCATGTCGGTGACGAACTTGATCGCGTATCTAAAACTGTGTTCCCCTTTGACCCTCCACCGAACCGCTGAGTGCCAATTATCCCAACGGAATGCTGGAGGCAGCAAATCGCCTCAACGACGCTTTCATTGACTTTGCTTATGTCGTCCCCTTACTGTTTCCCGTGTCTTTTTGTCGAGGAACGCCGTATGAGGCAGATACTAATTACTGCCGCATGTTTAATGCTCGCACGCGCTTCGGCGCAGGAGCGGAAGCAGACCAGACCATGATGGCATGTGCCGAGCATACGCCTGCGTCCGCCACTGCGACGCCCGCCTCCGTTACAACTCCCATCAAAGACTCGGCGACAGAACGTGTGGGCCAGACGGTTTCGCACTACGGCTCCGCGGAGCGACAGAAACTGAAACTCGACCTTGACCAGCCGGTGGTTCAAGGCACCTTCGCCAGCGTCAAGGGCAAAGGAACCCGGTCTGGATCATTGAATTTCCTCGAGCACGTTTACGGCGACTGTCGTGCGGCAGGGCGATAAGTGGGTCATCCAAGCCGGGATCTTCTGAACTAACATTGCCGCCCGGGGCGGTTGCCGCAGCCAACCAATCGGGCTGTCCGGTCGTCGGCCTCCCGCCCATCCCAGGCGCTCTCTCCATTGTGCAAACAATTGCCGCTACCTCCGCCGACCCGCCGAAAGCCGCCATTTTACCCCGGCAAAGTTTGGCACCGGGCTTGCTTCTCCTATTCCCGGAGGAGCCAACATCCGCCGATTGGTTCGTGGATGATCCCTCGCTTCCTCTATAGTCTGGAGACCTTGCGAATGAAACCGGCCCTGTTCGTGCTCTGCCTACTTTCTACCAGCGCGGCATTTGCGCAGTACGTTGGTGGCGCTTCCTATATCAGCAATGAACCTCAGATCTACCAGTTTGCGAGTCATCCGGCACACGCATCCTATGCGCCAATGTCTCAGGAACAGAATGTCCTCGCCGCCACGACTTACTCCACGGCCCAGGGAGAAAGGCCGGCTTCGGATTTCCCGCATGCGGACGGCGTTTCTCTCGGCGCCGCTGCCCGCGAACTCAGGCAACAGCATGCCCAGCTAAAGAAATCCCCGATCGTCTGGGTAAACCAGTAGAGCGTGGCGCGGACTCTTCTTGTCCGCGCACTCTCAGCTGCCCGCCTCTTCCTCCGAGACATCAAACCCCAAGCACCCGGCGCCAACTCGGCATCGGTGGTTGCCTGCCCTGCCAATCCTTCGACGTCTTCATTTAAATTCCATCCCTCATCCGCGATTGCGGTTCGATCCTGCTGAAACAAAAGCAAAGCCACAAAATGTTAACCTAAGAGAAATTCAAATGACCATCCTGGAATTCACCGCCGTCGTCGCGATCGTCTCCTTCGCCGCCGGACTTCTCGGATCGCTCACCGGCCTGGGTGGCGGGGTTGTCCTCGTGCCCTTGCTCACCATCTTCTTTCACGTGGACATCCGCTACGCCATCGGAGCCTCGCTCGTCTCCGTGATTGCGACCTCGTCCGGCGCGGCCGCTGCGTATGTGAAAGAGGGATTCTCCAACATTCGCATCGGGATGTTTTTGGAAATTGCCACCACCTTCGGCGCGTTGCTCGGAGCCTTCCTCGCCACCCGCATCCCGACCAGCGCCCTGGCGATCATCTTCGGAGCCGTCCTGCTCTACTCGGCGTATGTTTCCCGCAAGGCGCGCACCCAGGCCGAGCGCAGCCTTCCACCAGATCCGCTCGCCACCCGTCTGCGGCTCAACGGCAGTTTCCCGGATCTCGAAGGCCGGCGCACTTACAACGTCCAGCGCGTTCCCGCCGGCTTCAGCCTCATGTTCGGAGCCGGTGCGCTCTCCGGATTGCTCGGCATCGGCTCCGGCGCCGTCAAAGTGCTTGCCATGGACCAGGCCATGCGCATCCCTTTCAAAGTCTCCACCACCACCAGCAACTTCATGATCGGAGTGACTGCTGCCGCCAGCGCCGGCGTCTATCTCAGCCGCGGATACGTCGATCCCGGTCTATCCATGCCCGTCATGTTGGGGGTGCTGGCCGGATCGCTGCTGGGCAGCCGCATCCTGGTCAAAGCCGAAACCAAATCGCTTCGCCTCGTCTTCAGCGTGGTGATTCTCGTGCTGGGCTTGCAAATGCTTTACAACGGATTCTGGGGAAAAATCTGATGCCCGCCGCCCAAGCGCCCGCGCGCCAATCGCAGCCGTTCAAACCCCAACCGTGGAGAGACCGCCGCATTGAAGTCGTTCTCGGCAACCTGCTCCGCACCGGAGTCCTGATCT
>Ga0210403_10004147_pt1 | contig 12535 bp, 7 predicted proteins | sample IncBWC19MmetaG_FD_150863 | JGI IMG/M metagenome (GOLD analysis project Ga0210403, IMG submission 150863) | Forest soil microbial communities from Barre Woods Harvard Forest LTER site, Petersham, Massachusetts, United States - Inc-BW-C-19-M | ecosystem: Environmental > Terrestrial > Soil >... | reverse complement strand
AACGCAAACATCCTCCAGATGATCGACCCGCTTCATTTGAATGACAATCCCATAGCTCCGCCTGTCCACATTGAAGCGATGCTTGCCGATCATAAGCATTATGAGCCGCAAAATGGTCTTGTTCTTCCTGCCCTGACGCGTGATCTGCAAATTGACTATACGGCCCTGAGTTTTGTAGCTCCTCAAAAGGCGCGTTTCCGCTACAGGTTAGAGGGGCACGATTCGGAATGGCAAGATCCCGGAACACGGCGTCAAGCGTTCTACTCCAGTCTTCGGCCGGGCAATTACCACTTTCGCGTGATTGGGAGCAACAACGACGGCGTCTGGAACGAGGAAGGCGCAACTCTGGCCTTCAGCGTGGCCGCGGCTTGGTACCAGACCTGGTGGTTTCGGGTGGCCGCTCTGGCCGCTTTTCTGGCATTGCTCTCGGGGGGACATCGACTCCGAATCCAGCAATTGCGGCGTCAGGAAAGAAAGCTTCGAGATGTAATCGAGACGATGCCGACATTTGCCTGGACCGCTCTGCCCGATGGCTCTGTGGACTTCGTCAATCGCAACTGGCAGGAGTACACGGGTTTGTCCAATGAGAGAACGGCCGGCTCGGGTTGGCAAGAAGCCGCTCACCCAGAGGACTTGAAGCGAAATATGGAGAAATGGCGCGCGGCTCTGGCGAGCGGCCAGCCCTTCGAAGATGAGTTGCGCTACAGGAGGGCAGAGGATGGGCGATATCGCTGGTTCTTGTCTCGCGCCGTGCCCCTACGCGATGCGCGAGGCAAGATCCTCAAATGGTACGGTATCTCGACCGATATCGAAGATCGCAAGCGCGCCGAAGAAGAGCGGGAGAAACTGCGGGCAGACCTTGCACATGTGAACCGAATCAGCATATTGGGAGAGCTGGCTGCCTCCGTATCCCACGAGCTGAAGCAACCCATCGCGGCAGCCATGACAAACGCGAAGACTTGCTTGCGCTGGCTTAAACGGGAACTGCCCGATGTGGATGAGGCGATCGAATCGACATGCAGAATCGTGAATGACGGGACTCGCGCGACCGAGATTATCGAACGCTTGCGTTCGCTGTACAAAAAGTCTCCTCCACAACGTGAGCTGGTCGAGGTAAGCGAAATCATCCGCGAAATGGTCGCCCTGCTGCGCGGCGAGGCCAACCAGTATGCGGTCTCGATCCGCACCGATCTTGTTGCCGATCTTCTCAAGATCACGGCAGACCGTGTGCAACTGCAGCAGGTGCTCATGAACCTCATGCTCAACGCCATCGAGGCCATGAGGGAAACAGGTGGGGTCCTTACAGTCAAGACGGAACTGGGCCAGGATGGTCAACTGGTGATCTCGGTCAGCGATACCGGCGTAGGGCTGCCCAAGGAAAAAACCGAGGAGATCTTTGACGCGTTTTTTACCACCAAGCCTCAAGGCAGCGGCATGGGGCTATGCATCAGTCGCTCCATTGTGGAATCGCACGGTGGCCGTTTGTGGGCGACGGCGAACAACGGACGGGGCGCAACGTTTCACTTCACTTTGCCGACCGCAGCCGAGGTGGTAAAAGTGCCTGCGACCGGCACGTAATTCGGTGTCCCTGGAGCTGCCTCGCGGTGATTGTGCGAGAGTAGACCCAGATCGGTCGCGATCCACTTATGAGATAGGTTCTAGCCTTCGTTGATGAGGAAGCGCGATAGTCCTGCATCCATGCATCGAGACTATTTTGGCCGTTCCGGGTTAAACAGTGGTATACAGTCCTCTGGCTCTCTGGCTGTCTCTGGCCGAGACCGGAGGCCCGATGGAAGACAACGAACGCTGGAAAGAACTTTGCGCGTTGGCGTCCACTGAGCAAGATCCCGATAAACTTCTCGTGCTCGTTGAGGAGATCAACCGCTTGCTCGATGAGAGAGAGCAGCGACTTCGACGCAATCAGTCGTCTAATCCTATTCCCTGACAAATTCAAACTGCATCACTACCGCTTGAGTGCACTGTGCTGGTATGGCCTTCGCAACTCGCACACGTGCATTTAAAGTCGTGGTCCAGACCTCGGCTGTATTGGTCAGCGTTGCGTTTTGCGTTTCTGCGCCCGAACTTCTGGCCTTCGTGCGCGCTTCTTCTGGCCGCGGTCTGATCGAGGGTTTTCTTTCATCCATTTACTTATCGAGGCCACATCCTTCTCGGTCCACAGACGCACAGTCACGGTTCCTATGCGAACCACTTTCGCGGCCTTGATCTTCTTCGCCCGCATCCAGCGATAAAGCGTATCCCTTGCCACGCCGAGCCTGTCCGCCAGTTTAACCGTCGTATAGCTTTTCACAATGTGAACGTACGACATGGTGTCTTACTTGTCAATCAACTTCTTACTTTTCATTGGCACGCAAGCAAAATCTTTTTGTATTCGCGATACACATTACTATTGACCGTTTTCCTATCGAAAACCCCACCTTCACCAGGGAATTCGACCACGAAATAGAAGTTCTGACGGAACGCTTAGAGACTGCACGCACGAACCCCGTACAGGAGCTGAGCAAAAAATCAGTGTTCAAAGTCTTCTCTTCCAAAACGGTTTGAAGTATTCTCAAGTTTCGCAAAAGTTTGAACACCTTAAGCCGTGTCTCTTCAACACAGTGGAAGAATTCTCGGGCAAGAACTGGTGGTTGGCGTCCCCGACGGGATTTGAACCCGTGTTACCGCCGTGAAAGAGATACTTCGATTTGTAAGTAATTGAAACCAGAGGCACGGATCGCAACAATTAGAGCAATAAAGCAGTTCCAGAAACGCTTATCGAACCCTTCGTGAACCCTCCGTGAAAGGGCGCTGACAGGCTGGATCACGTTGTAATTACAAGGCGGTCGCTCCGCAATGCCCTGTAAGGAACAGCTAGAAACGCTAAGGCGCATCTTTTGGTTGTACCGTTCTTGTACCGCGAGTTTTGACGGAGGGAGTCTGAATTGGAGGTCTGCCGCTCTTGCCTTCGGACATCATCGGGTATCTGTTCGGGTGTGCCCATATGACCAACACTCGCTCTCTCGCACTCGTGGGCGATCCCGACGCCAATGCTTACGAACTCCTTTTCTCCTTTTCGTCGTCTGAAGAGAAAAGCAGTTTCTGGAACTAGTCCCCTCAAGTCCGGAGATGGGAAACGACTACATCGAAGGGATTTGTTGTCGCCGACGACTGAAGAGATCAAGGATGCTCGTCCATTCGCGATGGTCCTACCTCAGGATGTTCTTAACCGTGCCGGACTGATTACAGCAACCCTATTCGCGGATACACAAGGTGACGGTGTAATTCCTTGTCAGGCTGGCAGGAACCAACTAGCTTTACTCAATTTGGACGGTATAAATAAAAGAAGGAGGCGGCCAAAGTGAGGCCGTTTCCATCGCAGGCGTGCGATTAGAAAACGAACTTCGCTTGCAATTCGATCACCCGTGGAGATGCATCCGCACCCAGACCCGAGCCATAGATGGTCGTCGGCTGACTGACGGTCTGCGTGATTTGTCCGAACTGGTTGCTGTCGACGTTGGTGTTTGGGAAGGCAAAGTTCGGATGATTGAAGAGATTAAAGAACCTCGCGCCAACCGAGAACCGAGCGCTCTCCCATCTCGGTATCGCGAAGGACTTTTCCACGTCGAAGTCAGTGTCGAAGTAACCTGGGGCACGAAACTGGTTACGGCGCTGGCTTCCAAAGGTATTTGTTGGGTCGGCGAAATTGGCGGAACTGTAGCACGGATTGGCCAATTGTGCAGCTGAGCCACCGCAGTTGATGTTAGGAGAACCGATGACGTTGGCAAGGACTGCTGTGGTGGTGGCAGGACTCGTGCTGCCGAACAGATTTCCTTGCAAAGTCGCCGTGGCATTACTGCTCCAGATCGAGTACGGGAACCCGGTGTGCTTAAAGATCGTGCCGGAGAATGTCCAACCTTTCACCAGCGCGTTCGGCCCCCATTTCGTCAGGTGGCGGAAAGCGTCACTCCAAACATAATTCATGACGAACGACTGCCTCACATCGTAGTCAGCACTTCCATAGTTAAGCTGCCGGATATTGAACGGATTCAGCGGTGTGACTACATCGACGTTGCCGTTGGAATTCAAGCCGAAGGGATTCAAAGAGCTGTTGGAGATTTCATCCAGAGCATGGCTATAGGTATAGGATGCCTGGAATTGAAAGCCTCCGTTAAAGTTGTGCGCGGCAGTCACCGTGACGCCGTTGTAGTTTGAGTTGCCGACGTTTTGCGTCTGGGCTACCACTCCGAATCGCGCGTCTGGCTGGGTGATCGGCAAACCTCCGAATGGAGCGCCCGTAGGACTAAAAGCGTTCAGGGCCGGATTCGTGATCTCTTCATGCTCACCGTGATTGCCCACATACTTCACGCTCAGCGTGGTGTGCCATCCCAGAGCTTGCTGTATTTCCAGATCCCACTCGTCATAACGCGGGATCTGCACTTTGCCAGGGTTGAAGAAATTGAAGGCAGGGACTGCGCCGCCGCTGGCAAAATTAGCGAGGAAGGCGGCATTGGCCGCTGTCGCTTGCCCATTCAGGTTTCCCGGCGCTGCGGGTGAAAGCGCGCCGTTAAAAAGAACGAACGACGGATCGTTCGGTGCGTTGGTCAAGATGTCATCAATCGCACCCGTAGGAATCGCGTCGCTGAAGATACCGAATCCGCCGCGGATGACAGTGTTCCTTGCGCCGAACGGGGACCAAGCAAAGCCGACCTTCGGCTCGTATACGACAGACGTTACGGAGGGGAATGCATTGTTCAGACCCGTCCTCAAGGCTTGATTCACGGGTGCCGTGCGAGTCAGATCTTGAAACGGCGCAGAAAAACTTTGGAAGCAATTCGTCTGGCAGACTGGATTCGACAAGTGATCAAACCGCATACTCAGCGTGAGCTTCAAGTTTGGGGTGACCTTGAGCTCGTCTGACACATACCATCCCAGTTGATAGAGTGCTATCGGTACATTCGTCTTGAGCGGGAAGTTCTGAGCCACCAGATTCCCTACTCCGGTATTCGAAGGCGCCACGCCTCCGAACGCGAAGTCGTTCAAGGAAACTTCCTCGGCAAAAGGAATGACACCGGTGAAATTATGGTCACTCACATCGTCGCGGCGGTAGTTCACTCCGAACCGGAAGCTGTGCCTCCCGCGAGTCCAACTGAAATCGTCGACAATTCCGTACTGGGTCACAGAACGGCCCTGGGGAAAGGCGGTTCCATCATTATTCAGAGGGAACAGTGAACCGTCACCGAATGCGACCGTCTGGGGAAGGATCTGGAATTCTGCGCCTTGGTTCACCATCGTGAAAAGCGCACTATACCACTGCAGTGAGGCAATGAAGTTATTTACTTTATTGTTGCCGATTGTGTGGGTCTCGCTCAACTGGGCCTGCCATTCCGGCTGGGTACTGTGAGCATCGAAGGCGGAGCTTAGAGGATCGGTGTAGGTGGCCTGGATGCCGCTTTCGTGCTGCACTCGGACGAAGAGCTTGTCATTGTTGCCGATGTTCTGGTCATAGCGACCCACAATCAGATAATCGTTGGTGGCTTGAGAGGTGCCGCCCTGCAACTGTGTGGCGCACGGATTGGCTGCTCCAAACGCGATTCCGGCCAGGTTGGTAACATTCGAACAACCTCCTCCGGCGAGAGTGTTCTGAGCGCGTGCCGCGCTTGGAGTCGCGTTCCAGATTCCGAATAGTTGGTTGTAAAAAGGTACTGAAGCGGGGCTCACGGTGTTCAGGTTGGCGACCACCGCATTTTCAAACTGCTGGGTCGGCAAGTTAACCGAAAACAGTGACGGAATTACCAGCCGAATGCCTTCATAGTCGACAAAGAAGAAGGACTTGTTCTTCCGGATCGGTCCGCCAATCGAGGCTGCATATTGATTTGCATTTACGAACGGGCGGGGATCGACCTGGCTTCCAGCGACGGCGTTCGCCTGATTGCGGAAATAGTTATTGGAGTTCAGAGCGCGCCCGTTCCACCAGTATTCCGCATTCCCGTGGAAGGAATTGGTGCCGGACTTCGAGACATAGTTGATGTTCGCTCCCGCCAGGCCACCAAATTGGCCACTATATCCGTTGGTGACTACACTGGTCTCCTGCACATCATTCAGGCCCAGCGTTAAGTTGGTCGCGCCACTATTATTAATGTTGAAGTAGGGATCGTTGTCGTTGGCGCCATCGTAGGTGAACACATTGGAGTTTGACGGCAAGCCGAAGAACTCGTAATTGCCGCCTCCAAATACGGACCCGCCGGTCGTGTTCATCACCACGCCGGGCGCGGTCAGGGCGACTGCGCTCAGATCATTCCCAGGATTTGGCAAGACGGATATTTGCTGGGCATTAAAGTTCGTTTCAAGATTGGCGTCCTGTGTTTGAACGCCAGTCACCTCCTCCGTTACTTCAACCGTTTGACTCTGCGACGAGATCGACAGTTGCAAGTTCGCCGTAACGCTGGCTCCAAGTGCCACAGTCACATTCTTGACGATCTCTTGAAATCCGGCAGCGGTCGCCGAGACTGAATAATGTCCGGGTTGCACAAAGGGAAAATTGTACGATCCCTGTGAGTTGGTTGTGGTGGAAATGGAGCTGCCGGTATCGGCATTCTTCAATGTGATCGAGATGCCAGACATGACCGCAGCTGTTGGATCCGTAACTACGCCGGCGATGGCTCCCGTTGTTGCGGTTTGCGCGCGAAGGCTTGGGACAGCCATCACAACAACTAAGACAACGAAAACCGCTAGAGCGCACGAATAAGGAGTCGACCATTTCTTCTGGTCGGCGGGATTGGTCCACATTATTATTGCTCGACTCGACATTGCATATTCTCCCGATGGAAGATTGGCTGGTGTAGAACAACTCAATCGAAGCCTGCTGGGCGACTCCAGGTGATGCAAGAGCAACCGGGATGCCAGAGCAAGGCATCGGAGTATGTTGCTAACTGACTGCAATGGAAAGGCGATTGGGGCTGGCTTTCAAGAGCTGGTGTCGAAAGTCGAAATTGTCGATTTCGTCCAACACCAAGAAAAATACAAGCCTCAACAAACAGGTTTCGAGGATGCGGTCGAGTACCCGAAAGCGATAAACTCGTCGCTGGAGAATCCATGACAGACAACCAGAAAAGCCAACCGACGAACGACATCCATCCCGGTGACATTACACGGCGAGACTTTGCAGCCCTGTTGGTGGGTGCGAGCCTGGCTGCGACAGTACAGTCGGCAGCGGCCGCGGGCTTTGAGGTGGCCGAGACTGACGTCGAGATCAAGACTCCGGACGGAACCTGCGATGCCGCCTTTATTCGTCCGAAACCCGGTTCCCATCCGGGAGTATTGATCTGGCCCGACGCATTCGGCTTGCGGCCCTCCATGCGCGCCTTTGCGAGACGTATTGCCTCTGAGGGTGAGGGATATTCCGTTCTCGTGCCGAATCCCTTCTACCGCGTGTCCAAAGCTCCTTTCACGGATGCCTCCACCTTCAACTTCCAGAATGCGGACGATATGGCGAAACTCAAGCCGCTGATGGCGTCGGTAAACGCGCCCGGCAACGCCGAAAAGGATGCCGCCTCTTACGTCGCCTTCCTCGATTCGCAAAAAGAAGTGAACAAGGCAAAGCAGATTGGAACCCAGGGTTACTGCATGGGCGGGGCGCTGGTTGTGAGGACCGCCGCGCAATTGCCCGATCGGATCGGTGCGGGCGCATCATTCCACGGCGGAGGCCTGGTGACGGAGAAGCCCGATAGCCCGCATCTGCTCGCGCCGAAGATCAAGGCACGAATGTATTTCGGGATCGCGTCGAACGACGACGAACGTCAGCCGGATGCCAAAGATAAGCTGAAAGAGGCGTTTGCTGCCGCCAAGGTTTCCGCCGAAATCGAAGTGTATTCAGCCCAGCATGGCTGGTGTGTGCCGGATATGCCTATGCGCGACGGCGCGCCCATCTATAACAAGGCCGACGCCGAGCGTGCCTGGGCGAAACTCGTCGCCTTATATAAAGTCGCTCTGGCTTAGCCGATACCCGCTCCAGCTACCGGCAGCTAAGGCATCAAGCGCTCAATGAATTCTGCACCGGGACGTATTGCTCATAGCCCTCGGCCGCAAAGCACAAAGCGCGATCGAAGAACTGGTCCAATAGGCGCAGCAATTCCATCTCGCCATAAATTTCGATCGGACTGCCCATGACGCCCTGGCGCTGCAGGAATTCCCAGAGATGCCCCTTGGTGAGAGCAATTGCCCAGCAGAAGTCGGAAAGCGCGACCCCTTGGGAGGCACGCCGCTCACCGAGCTCAAAATAACGCTTCTGGATTTCGTGGCCCGTCTTGGTAATCAGCCAATCTCCCAAGTGCCGCAAGATGTCATGGATTCCTCGCCGCAATTCCTCGATCGGTACTTTGCGCAAATCGGTGGTGCGCGAAGAAGTTTCTAGTTTCGCGATCAACTCAGCGGCGAGTTCGTCGGAATGCCGCTCAATCACCCGTACCAGCCCTAACGCAATCATGAAACGCCCTTCGCCCTTCATTTCATTCGATGCGGATTCTGAATGAGCCGACGCACGCAAGGCTGCGGCTATTCCAGACATTTTGTAAGGAAATGTAACTTACTTTTATCGTTAGCCCGCCATACCGCTCCTTGGAGGTCGGCCTAGCGTGTGGCGCGTTTGCCATGTAACCTCCGTGCGAGTCGCTAAGACGCACTCAGGCAGGCATCCAAACATCTTTAGCTTTTGCTCCTCGAAAAAGACTTACGTGACACTGAAAAAAAAAACGGGTGCTGTAAGCCTTAATGGCAGGTACGGCACCCGCTGAAAGCACGATTGGACAGCAGTTTCAATTCACCTCGTGTCGAGCTGCGTCCGCAGCTTCCGCCAGATCACGCATGAATCCAAAAAATGCCGCCGATTGTCCGATGAAGAGGCCATCGGCTGTGAGACTCGCTAAGGCTCCCATTGCGGCCCCACTCGTTGCGGTTGGGCGAATGATGGAGCATGCCGGCAGATCTCTGCTGATGAAGGCGGTTGGCTCGGGCATAATCAGATTGGTTTGAAAGTCCTCTCCGCCAAACGGAGGAGAGTTCAGGTCCGGAAAGGTCACCTTTACCCCGGTCACCGGATCAACGATGTCAGTTAAGGGCGGCGCATTGCCGGCCTTGTCGTGCCAGGTCTGGAAGTGGGCAATCTCTACCCCGCCGATGCCGAGGAGGACGCGTAGAACTTCCACATTGCTGACTCGTTGTGCGAGTTGAGGGTAGAGGCTGCTCCCTCCTTGCTCGATGAAGGCAAAATGAAACCCGGCGGTATTTACGATCGCTTGAAAGAAATTGGCGTCGTTTGCATCGTTGTCAGTCCGCGGAATTGCTGGGTGTTGCCCGACGGCTAATGACGGAATGGCCTGCGGAAATGTGTCGCCGAAGTCCGGATTCTTGTTGCGGCTGCGGTATCGTGTCCACCAGGAAGTATCGACAGTGAGTTTCATCAGATTCGTGAGTCGCCCGAACTGATTTGCACCTGTCGCCTTGCTGCTTGGTAATGTTCGGAATTGGTCAAGATCGACGGTCGGAGCACCCTTTGAGGCGAGGTAGCTGTTGATGAACACCTCGTGCGTCAATTCATCTTCGGTGTTGTCATGAATGTACTGCGACATATCGCCGTCAAGCGGCAAGAGGTCCTGCATATACAACTCGTTTCCACCGGTTGCCCGTGAAGGGTAGCCGGGAATCAGTTTACTGGCCAGCTGCGCGACCTCGTCATCCTGCACTCCTCCGAGTTCCTGGTACTGTAGCCAGAGGTCACTCTCGATGATCTCAGCGGCGGCGAGGAACCGCAGGATGGCAGCATCGCCTTTTGTGAGTGAACCGCTACGAGTTTGAGTCTCACCGAAGGCACTTGGTACCTTCGACAAGCCGCCCGCACCCGCCGTTGCTAAGGCTCCAGCGACCAGACTCTTCTTTAAGAATGAGCGCCGGTTTGCGACGCTTTGTGCGGGCGAGTCTTGTTCGTGTTCTGTTGTCAGAGGATCCGAGCTGCTTGGGTTGACTACCATTGCCGATTTCCGATTCATGCGCTAACACTCCATTTCCTTTTATATTCAAGTCGAACTTCGATGGTTTGATCGGGTGCGACCTCGACCACCCGATGTGGGTTCTGGATTAGCGATCGTCGCCGCTGGACTCCGGAGCGCTCTGGTCCGCAGGGGTAAAGAAGCCGAACAGGCCATGAGCCTCATCGCTGATACCGGCGGTGAAGTACAGCCAGTTACTGGGTCCAGCTGCCTGATCGTTGCCGAACCGCAGCGCCCACAAGCGGTCGTTTTGGATCGCGTGTCCGTTGGCGTCGCGGAGCAGACCATCGAAGCGCCCGCTATTGGCGTCGTAGACAGCGATTTGCCCGCTCCCGGCATTGCCGATCAGCAGGTGGTTGCTGAAGAAGCCAAAATTTGCCGGCGCCAGTGCGACACCCCACGGTGCGTTCAGCCATGGACCATTCTCCAGCCGCTGCAACAGTTTGCCTGTGGGTGAGAATTTGTCCACGAATCCGAAGCCGGGGAAATCGAAGTCGTCATGCTTCGTCGCATTTTGCTTGGCGTACGTCACATACAGATTCCCGTTGACGTCCTGCACGTTGAAGGGAGCAAATCCCTCGGGGATTGCGCGATCTCGAAACGCGTCGCCACCATCTTTGTCGCCACTAAGATTGGCGGGCTTGAAGTTTGTGTCGTAGACCTCGATGCGCCCAGAACGAATATTCGCGACATAGAGGAAGAATGGTCCACCTGCCGTCATCTGTGCGATGGCCGCGCCCTTATAAACGGCACCGGTGGCAGGTGTGGGATTCGTGGAGTTGTCCACCACCACGAATGCGTCGTTGGGAAGGTCGGGACTAATTCCCGGGCCCCAGGCTACGATGGTTCCATCTTCTGTTACGAAGGTGAAGACTGAACTCGCCGTAGTGCCCTTCGCCTGGAAGGTAAATCCAGTGGCTCCCGTGAAAACTATTCCCGTTGGCGTGCCCGCCACCCCGTTCACTGGGGAGGGGATGTTTACTACCAGTCCCTGCTTCACTCCCTGTCCGTCGTCAAGAGTCGAAACACCGCCGTTGTTGTCCGAAAGCCACCAGGGACTCGTAGGACTCGCAATGAGTCCCCAAGGGTTCACCAGCTGCGCATCGGGCTGGCCGCTGGGCGGGTTTTGAGCGAGGCCCTGAACGTCTGAATCAAGGTTGGTTTGTTTGTAAGCTTGCGCCAATCCGAGCGCGCTGAAAGCAAGCACAGCTGCAATCGCAAGAGTGCACAGCGCGCACATTCTAGAGACAGTCTTCAAATGCATTTCTTTCCTCCATCACGTTGCGTGACTCGTTGATTTAAGGGTCTTCACTTTTTGGGAGTACCAAGTCGAGACACCGCCCACGGTTGTGAAGACCCATTTTTGTTTCAGGGATTTGAGGTCGGATTGGGGCAATAATCACATCGAACCTCGTCGATGTAAGCGATGCCTTAAGTGCAAGCCATCACTTTTGCCCGCTTGCGTAGTTTCCGCTTCAATGCTTCGAGCCGCCGAGATCAAACGCGTACACTTTGTTGTTTCCGATTCCCGGTGGGATATTCCGGTAGCCGGAACCCCAATAGAGGGTGCCATCTGCGATCGATGGTCCATCGATTACTGTGCCACCGCTGGCAAAATTCCAGAGGATTGTTCCGGTTGCAGTATCGAATGCGTACATCTGCCCGGAGTAAGAGCCCGCATACATGACGCCGTTTGCAACGCTCACTGAACCCGTGTCAATGGTGCCTGGAGTGGGGTCCGCCGTCTGCCAAAGGATCTTCCCGGTGGCGACGTCGAGAGCGCTCCAAGCCCCCCACGTAATCTGCTGTCCCGAGGGCACTAGGGTATAGGGGAGAAAATCGTGATTCCCGATTGCGACATAAATGCGCTTACCGTCAGTAGCCGTTCCCCACTCGATGCCTCCCAGCGAACTGCCTGGCCCGACTGGTGTGCTCCAAACGATGTTGCCGTTATCGGGATTGAGCGCCCAATAGATGCCGCTCTTTTGCCCAAAGCCGACGATATTGCCCACCAGATTAGGTCCTGCTCCTCCCATATCGAAATCCGGGCTGCTCGGTACTGGACAATTTGGGTTGGGTCCTGAAGAAGTCAGACAGGCTACGGTCCAAGTATCAGAACCCTGCAACTTCTTTGACCACTTGACCTGCCCGGTCTTTAAATCCAACCCAAGAGCAGCGTCGAAGAAATCGTCGGGAGCAGTGCACTCCGCGGTAGGATTTGCGTTCTGGCAAGCGACCACATCCGCGGGAGCGGTGTAGTTGTTTCCCGTGCCGATGAAGAGCGTACCGCGCTTGGGATCAATCGCGGGTGGTTGCCAAACCGCGCCGCCGCTGTATTGATTGGTCTGCCCATTGTTATCGGGCATGTCGAAGGTCTTCCAGAGGATTGCACCGCTCTTCGCGTCGAGCGCAACGACGCTGCCGCGAAAGCTGCAACAGGGATACGAGGGATTTGTTGCCAGACTTTCTTCGCTCGAAGAGACGCCAATGTAAAC
>Ga0210403_10004146_pt1 | contig 12540 bp, 11 predicted proteins | sample IncBWC19MmetaG_FD_150863 | JGI IMG/M metagenome (GOLD analysis project Ga0210403, IMG submission 150863) | Forest soil microbial communities from Barre Woods Harvard Forest LTER site, Petersham, Massachusetts, United States - Inc-BW-C-19-M | ecosystem: Environmental > Terrestrial > Soil >... | reverse complement strand
GGAAGAGATCGAGGCGGTGGAAGATGAAGGTTCGGACCTGCGGCTGGTGTTCACGTACGAGGAATTGCACCAGTTGTGCCGCTTGATTGTGGGACCGACGTCGTAACGGTCGGCGCGCGAAGTCGGATGGGCAGGGCGGCTTCGTAGCTTGAAACGAAATTGACTTTACTCCGGCCCTGCTTCTGTCTCAACCCCCCGGCCCCGGGTTTGCATCCCCCTGACGAACCCGGGGCCTTCCTCTTTTTTTTGGTGACTGGTGACCGGTAACTGGTGAACCCCTCCTGGCTGTGAGTCGTGATTCGTGACCTGTGTCCCGTGCCCCGCGAATTGCAATCCGTCGTCTCCAATCTCCAACTCGATATTTTCGATCGCTGAATTTGAGCGTTCAGAATTTCAAATCTGAAATTTCAAATTTAAAATTTCGCGGTTTCGTCTCAAATTTCAAATCTGAAATTTGACATTTTGTTTCCCGGCTTTCGGTCTGTCGGGGTAGCCCCACGACTATGCGGGCCAGTCGTGGGGTAGGCCTATATACGATTCGTTTAGCTCGCCGATTGAGGAGCATCCCAGGAGCTTCATTGTGCGTTCGAGGTCTGCGCGAAGAATGGAGACGGCTCGGTTGACGCCGGCCGTTCCTGAGGCTGCTAGGCCGTAGGCGTAGGCTCGGCCGACGAGCACGGCTCGCGCGCCGAGGCAAATTGCTTTGACGATGTCGCCGCCGCGGCGGATGCCGCCGTCCATCAGGACTTCGATCTGGCCGTTCACCGCTTTCACAATTTCGGGAAGGACACGTAGCGTTGCGGAGACACCATCGAGCTGGCGGCCGCCGTGATTGGAGACGACTACGCCCGCGGCGCCCGCGTCGATTGCGCGGCGCGCGTCTTCACCTGTGAGCACGCCTTTCGCGACGATCGGGCCGGGCCACGCTTCGCGCAGCCAGCGAAAATCCCCCCAGGTAACAACTGATTCTGCGAGCGCGGCGGCAACGTCGATCAGCGCCATCGGTCCCGTGCCAGGGATGATGACGTTCGGCAATTTGTGCAGGCCGCCATCCAGGAGATACGCCGCCACCCAGGACGGGCGGGAGAAAAATTGGGAGAGGTGCGGAATCATCCCGAGCCAGTTTCCGCCCATGAGCTGGCCCGTGCCGTTGCGGATGTCGCGCTCGCGCATGCCGGCCGTGCCGGTATCAATCGTGACGAACAAGGCTGAAAATCCCGCGGCCCAGGCGCGCTGCAGCGCCGCTTCGGCCGCGGCGCGTCCACCGAGCAAATAAAGTTGATACCAGAGCGGGCCTTTCGATTTGGCGCACACGTCCTCGAGACTGTGTCCGGAGATCGTGGAGAGAATAAAGGCCGTGCCCGCCTGGCCCGCGCCGCTCGACGCCGCGCATTCGCCTTCCGGATGCATCAGGCGGCTGTAGCCGATGGGTGCGAGGATCGCGGGAAAGGAAAGCTCCGCGCCCAGCACCTTCACGCGCAGGTCGCATTTCGGCACGGCCATCGCGTTGCGCGGGCGAAAGATCACGCCTTCAAACGCGCGGCGATTTTCGCGCAGCGACGTTTCGCTTTCCGCGCCGCCGTCGAGATAGTCGAAAACGGCCAGCGGTAGACGGCGCCGCGCCAGTGTCCGCAGGTCTTCGATATTCACAACGCGCGGAGGCGCCAGGAAGCGCGGCGGCTTATTCACGCGCCACCGAATTCGCCGCGCGGCGAAATGCGGCTATGCTTAAAAGCATTTGGACTGGGCATGATCGGAGGCATTGTACACGACGAATCCGGGCGACGGCACGGCGGTTGAGCTGGCGCCGCTTCTCGGATTGTGCGGGCGATTCGAGGAATTTTCAGACCACCAAAGCCCAAGGCAGCCTGTACCGACGGACAGATAATTCTTGCGCAATTCTTCGCACGCCGCGCGATGTTTTCGGTAGCCCCGCATAGAATAGATCCAACGCCCAGAGTCCCCAAAAAATTAAAGAGGAGGACTGAGCCCATGGGGATCATACCTTCGGACATCGAGGAGCAAGCGACTCGGGAAGAGCCACTCAAGGCACCGCCGATCCCAAGCGCAATAGAACATCATGACACGCCCCCTAAGACTGGTAGAAGTGCGGCAATCGTTCTTGGTGTAGTCGCACTAGGTGTTACCATCGCTCTTGGGTTGTGGCTTGTGCGGTCGGTGAGGCGGCTCGACCGGCGGATGGCGCGCCTCAGCCAGCAGATGGAGCAGCTTAACCACAGAGTTGGGGGCGCAGAACAGCAATCACAGCAGTTCGCTCAGCAGGCTTCGCAGGCTGCAGCCAGCGCCAAAGCGGCTGCGCAGCAGCGCGATGAAGCGAAACAGTCCGAGGAAAATTCGGCAGCGCAAGCGCAGTCGGCCCTCCAAGCGGCAGCCACCGCCCAACAGCAGGCCAATCAGGCTACGCAGAAAGCCGAAGAATATCGCAAGCAGCACGAGGAGGAGCTTCAGCAGCTACAACAGGCGCTCGGGCAAATTGCTGAAACTCACCGCACTGCGCTGGGGCTGGTAATGACACTGGGCGAGAAATCGATCCGGTTCGACTTTGACAAGGCAGCGATCAAACCTCAATACCGCGACATCTTGAACCGCATCGCGGGCACCCTGATGACGCTCAAGCAATATTCCATCTATGTGCACGGATATACGGATGATGTCGGTAGTCAAGACTATAACCTGAAACTCTCCGCCCGCCGCGCCCAAGCCGTCCGCAGTTCGCTGATTAATGCGGGAATCAAACCGGACGCGATCACGGCCAAGGGTTTTGGCAAATCCGATCCGCGCGTTAAAGGCGACACCCCTAAGGCGCGGTCAGCGAATCGGCGAGTGGAGATCGGCATCGTCGATTCGCGGATCCTTACCGAACCCCTTTCCGAAAACTGAGGTTCGCTGCGCGGCAAAATGCGGCCATGCTTAACGCGTTTGGACTGGGCATGATCGAGGGCAGTGTAGACGAATCCGGGCGACGGCACGGCCGGGTGCCAGGGGGGAATTTCCGTGCTGCTTCGCAAGTTGTAGGTGAGCGTTATAACTGAGTTATTGTATGGGCGTCTGTGAAATACTGCGCATTTCTGTGAATATCTCAACCTGTGCAATATTGAACAGACAGCTGGAATAGCAACAGCGCATAAACCTCGAAACCGCGTTTGGTAACGAGGCTTCCATGATGCATGACCACGCTTGGTCGGAGAAATTGTTGCTGGCTGCGCTTGGGCTCTTGATATTGGCTGCGGTGGCTCAGATTGTCCTGAAATAAGCGCGGCCAGACGCTGCCGCTTTTGGGGGCCTAGGGTACCTGTCCGCTTTCACGTTGGGCCGCCAGCCTATCGTGCTTCCTTGCTCCAAAATCACAACCTGTCATCTTGCGCGAACCTAAAAAGCGATGCCGTTACTGCGCTCCAGCCCACGCCGCCGCGCTGCGAATCCAACAGCGGCCGATATCGAATGCCGCGATACTGTGCAAAAGTGAACAGACACCGAACTCGACCGACTCTAGCATCCAAACGATATTCTTGGCGGCGACTGGCTCGAAACATTCGTAGGGACACGCTTGGTTGGGCGGGTTGGTCGCCGCTGAGTTTACTCGCGATAAACCGCCGCCGGACGGCAGCGAACGTGAGCAAAGCCTTTTATACCCTGACGCAGCCTGAACTTGCCAGCCGATCCCGTGGCACGTCGCACTATCTGATCTGGCTTTTTCCAGGTGTATTGCTCATTTCGGCGGCCGTCATTTTCCTACGCCACAACGCGCGCGGCGTGGCGAATGATCGGCAGGCAATGGAGATCACATCTGCGGGAAAAGCGCCCGGGATTCTCCCTTCAGGGTCATTCGTTGAGCAGTCAACCTCGGCTCTCGCTGCCGCGCTTTCCTTGGACAGTACTGGTTTCGTGCTTCAAGTGGCCGCCATGAAGCACGAAGACAACGCGGATGCTCTAGCGGAGACCTTGCGTCAGCGTAATTTCACCGCGTTTGTATTCAAACGCGGTGACGATCCTTTCTACCGGGTGGCCATCGGAGTCTACGGCGATGCCGATTCCGCTATTAGAGTCAAGGATGACCTGGAAAGGCAAGGTTTTAAGGCTATCCTCAGACGCTGGATACCCGAATAGAGCACTTCCCCGAAACGTGGCTACCCACGGCTAGTCTGACCTCGACGAGATCGTTCTGGTCCTACCCTCCGTACTTACTGGCCCCCCACTGAGAGCGCCATCCCATTCACGGCCAAGTCCTTCCATAAGAAGGTCGGTGGTCTCAAGGGATCGATGCAACACTGGCTTGCAGTCTATCCGCGGGAGTTTGAAATCCCAACGCTTTTCGTGGCCGTTGATTGAGACGCAGCGCGATCTTGTCCAGGTCCGGCTGCGCTCTCCGATCGGTCTAATGGAGAGGCTTTAGCTCAGGTTGGGTGCCTTCGGGCATCGGGTAGCGATCCGCATTCAGTAGCATCGACACGAAATGGTAGTAGCCGATCGTGCCGATCAGGTCGACTACGGTGCGCTCCCCGAACTTGTCCACTGCGGCGCGAAATGCTGAATCGCTCACCTGTTTGGTATTCACCAATTCCGAGGTGAAGTTATAGATGATTTCCTCATCCGGCTGCATGGAAGGCGGACGCTTTCCTACGGCCACGGCGTCGATAACGGCAGGACTTAGACCCGCCTGAAGGGCATTTTTGTGGTGAGCTGCCCATTCGTATTGCACATTCAAGGCGCGCGCCGTGATCAGAATCGCGAACTCATTCAATTTGGTCGGCACCGTTGTGTGAAATCGAATGTAGGCTCCCAACTTTTGCGCGGCGTCGCCCATCTCCGGGCTACGTAGCAGGACGTTAAAGGGGCCGTTTAAAGTCCCTCGCTCGCCTGACAACAAGTGATCCACCAAGGTCTTTTGTTCCGGTGTAAGTTCGCTAGCCGTTAGCGGTTTGAAGCGGTCACCGCGCAGATGAAGTTCAGCAGGGACTGGGGCCTGCGCGGTGGCACCGGCGGCGAGCGCCAGGATGCCGACAAACAGAAATCGAACTCGCATTTTGTTTCCTTTCGGTCTCTTTCGATTTTTTTACTACCGGGCCAACATCAGGCGGATTTCGCTCTGTCGGTATTTGCTGCCAAAGCATACACCCGTCGCCGGGTCCTGATAAGTCGTCTGATTTTTGTTTGACACTTCGGCGGCTTGCAACGACACTTAACCGCCGATTCCTGCAAAACCAAGGGGCCATTCGCAGTCGGAACATTCATGACGCTGACGCTACTTGACTGGGCCGTGATTGCCGGATACCTGCTGCTGATGCTGCTTCTGGGGATTTATTTCCGGCGGCGCTCGGGTGAGAACACGGAAGAGTATTTCGTCTCGGGGCGGCGGGTGTCGTGGTGGCTCGCGGGGACGTCGATGGTGGCGACGACGTTTGCCGCGGACACGCCGCTGGTGGTGACGGGCCTCGTCTACACGCGCGGGATCGCGGGCAATTGGCTGTGGTGGAGTTTTTTGCCGTCGGGAATGATGACGGTGTTCTTGTTCGCGCGGCTGTGGAGGCGCTCGGGGCTCGTTACGGACGTGCAGTTTGCGGAAATGCGGTACGCGGGGAAGCCCGCTGCGTTTTTGCGCGGGTTTCGCGCGATTTATCTCGGGCTGCTGATGAATTGCCTGATTCTCGGCTGGGTGACGAAAGCGATGACCAGCATTGTGGGCTCGGCGCTGGGCAAAAACGAGAGCGCGAGCCTGGCGATCTGCATTTTCTTTCTGATTCCGTTCACCGGATTTTACGTTTCGCTGGGCGGGCTGTGGGGCGTGCTGTGGACCGACCTTTTTCAATTTATTTTGAAAATGGGGATTGTGATCGCGGTCGCGTATTATGGCGTGCGCGGCGCGGGCGGCATGCAGGCGATGCTCGGAAAACTTTCGGCCATGCGGGCCGCGGCGGGGAGCGGCGGCTCGAACATCACCGCGATGTTTCCGGATTTTTCGCGCGGCCTTACCGGCGAAGCGCTGTGGACGCTGCCGGTGCTTACGTTTCTCGTACATCTCGGGGTGCAGTGGTGGGCTTTCTGGTATCCCGGGGCGGAGCCGGGCGGCGGCGGGTACATTGCGCAGCGCATCTTCAGCGCGCGTGACGAACGGCACGGGCTGCTTTCCGTGCTGTGGTTCAACGTCGCGCATTACGCGCTGCGCCCGTGGCCGTGGATTCTGACGGCGCTGGCGGCTGCGGCGCTCTATCCGGGCTTGCAGCATCCGGAGTCGGGCTACATGCTCGTGGCCACCACGTTCATGCCGCATGCGCTGCGCGGGATTCTGATCGCGGGATTCATGGCGGCGTTTATGTCGACGATCGCGACGCAGCTCAATTGGGGGAGCTCGTATCTCGTCGAGGATTTCTACCGGCGATTCATCCGGCGCGACGAGAGCGAGAAGCATTACGTGAACGTTTCGCGCATCGCGACGCTATTGCTCGTAGCGGCTTCTGCGTATGTTTCCGCGCAGCTCGTGTCGATCGGACAGGGCTGGGAAGTAGTGCTGGAAGTCGGCGCCGGGACGGGCGGTGTGTATCTGCTGCGCTGGTACTGGTGGCGCATCAATGCGTGGAGCGAGATTTCCGCGATGGCTACGGCACTAGCGATGACGCTCGTGTTGCACCGATGGGAAATCTTCAACGGCAGCGCGCCGGTCGTTTTCGCGAAGACTACGCTCGCGACGACGGCTGTGACGACGGCGGTGTGGGTTGTGGTCACGCTGCTGACTCCCGCCGAGCCGGAGGAAGTCTTGCTTCGCTTTTACCGCAAAGTGCGGCCGCACGCCGCGGGTTGGAGACACATCGCCGCTCTTGCGCCCGACCTCGCCGAGACGCGCGACCTTGGCCGCAATTTGCTGGCATGGGCGCTTGGCTGCGCCATGGTGTACGCTGCGCTGTTCGGCATCGGCGGGATCTGCCTCGGGCGGACCACCGCAGGATGCGCGCTGCTCGCGATGTCCGCAATTTGCGCCGCGGCTCTCTATCGCGATATTTCATTGCGCGTGATCGCCGAACCCATGGGAGGAATCGTTGTTTAACAAGGGGCGTGACAGCGGCGTGCCCGGACTTTCCAGTTCGGGGCAGGCGCACGCGGTAGCGGCTTCCTTTCTCGGATGGACGCTCGACGCGTTCGACTTCTTCGTGGTCGTCTTCCTGATCGACCGGCTCGCCAAGGATTTCCACGTGGCGAAGAGCGCGATCGTCGCCTCGCTGTTCGTGACGCTGGTGATGCGTCCCGTGGGCGCGCTCATCTTCGGCTTGATGACGGATCGCTACGGCCGGCGCATTCCGCTCATGGCGAATGTGGTCTTCTTTTCGGTGGTTGAGCTCGCGTGCGGTTTTTCGCCCAATCTCACATTTTTTCTGGTGATGCGGGCGCTTTACGGCATCGGCATGGGCGGCGAGTGGGGCATCGGAGCTTCGCTGGCGATGGAATCGGTGCCGCCGCGATGGCGGGGCGTGTTGTCCGGAATTTTGCAGAGCGGGTATTCGACCGGCTACATCCTGGCCGCGATCGTCGCGCGTTTTGTGCTGCCCGCGTGGGGATGGCGGCCGATGTTCTGGGTGGGCGGCCTGCCGGCGCTCCTGGCCTTTTACATCAGCGCGAAGGTGCCGGAGTCGGAAGCCTGGAAGCAGCATCGTGCGCCTTCCACCGGCGCAGTTCTTAGAATTGTCGCGACGCAATGGAAGAGTTTTCTGTACCTCGTGCTCTTGATGACCTTCATGATGTTCCTGTCGCACGGCACGCAGGATCTCTATCCGGACTTCCTCGGCACGGTGCACAAGCTCGGTCCCGCGATGCAGTCCTACATGGCGATCCTTTACAACGTCGGCGCCATCGTCGGCGCGATCATTTTCGGCCAACTCTCGGAACAATTGGGAAGGCGCCTCACCATGATCTGTTCGATGTCGCTGGCGCTGCTGGTGATTCCTCTTTGGGCGTTCGGCGCATCGCTGGCCGTACTGGCTATTGGCTCCTTCCTGATGCAGGCCGGCGTGCAGGGCGCGTGGGGAATCATCCCCGTCCATTTAAGCGAGCTTTCGCCGGATGAAACGCGCGGCCTCGTTCCAGGGCTTGCCTATCAGCTCGGAATCCTCATCGCCGCGCCGACAAATTCCGTGGAGTTTTGGTTGCGAGGTAAGGTGGGCTATCAATGGGCGATCGCGGGATTTGAAATTGTCACCATCGCCGTGCTCATCGTGATCATCGCGCTGGGCAAGGAACGCAAGGGGCGTAGCTTTCATCGAGAGCAGGTTGCGGCGCCCGTATGACGATCCTGAAGCGAGTTGACCGGTGTTTTGCGTTGCAGTATCGTTAACGCCCGCCGCATTGGACGTTTCCAGAGCGGCGCTGCAGGAACAATTTTCTCGGACATTCGGATCGAATGTCTACCTGACCAAAGGAGCGCTATGCCCAAAAAGATTGATCCCCTCAACAAGAAGTTGTATGGGTCGGTAACCGCGATGCTGACGGTTACCGATGTGAAGGCGGCCGCGGCCTTCTATCAAAAGGCGTTCGGCTTCACCAAACGGGGAATCATGAACGCCCCGGACGGCAAGGCAGTCCACGCGGAGCTTACACTTCGTGGCACCACGCTAATGCTGGGGCCGGAAATGCCGCAGATGGGTTCGCGCAGCGCGAAAGCGGTGGGCGGATCGCCGACGAGCCTGTACTTGCTGACCGAGAACGTCGACAAGGTCGTCGCGAAGGCGGTGAAGCTCGGAGCCACGCCCAAAGGTCCGGTCACGGACCAGTTTTGGGGCGACCGCTGCGGCACCGTCGTCGATCTCGACGGCTACACATGGATGGTTGCCACCCACAAGGCGGAACCAACCCCGAAGGAAATGAACCAGAAGATGAAGGAACAGATGTCCAAGCAAATGGCCAACGCCGCCGCTGCCTCTTGACGGCTGTCGTGCGTAAATTCCGGCGCGACCATCGCGAGCGGCATGGGTGAACGAGAAGCCAGAGCGAGTTTGGCAGGGCTGCGCGTACTTTCGCTCGAGAGCCGGCGCGGGCCGGAGATGGGCAAGCTGATCGCGAGCTATGGCGGTCAGGCGATCGTGGCGCCGTCCATGCGCGAGGTTCCGCTGGAAAGCAATACGGAAGCGCTCGCGTTCGCGACGAAACTTCTCTGCGGCGAATTCGACATGGTCATTTTCTTGACCGGTGTTGGAACTCGCGCCCTTGCACGAGTCGTTGAAACGATTTATCCGGCCAGTGAGTATTTGGCGCGTCTTCGCGACATCGCGGTGATCGCGCGTGGTCCCAAGCCGCTCGCGGTGCTTCGGGAATGGAATGTACCCGTGGCCGTCGTGGCGCCCGAACCGAATACGTGGCGCGAAGTTCTGCACGCGCTCGATGAAAATGCCGCAGCGGTGCCTCTGAAGGGCAGGCGCGTCGCGGTGCAGGAATATGGCGTGACGAATGACGACCTGCTCGATGGGCTGCGAAAGCGCGGTGCGCTGGTCACTTCCGTTCCCGTTTACGAATGGGCGCTGCCGGAGGATACGGGGCCGCTGCGTGCGGCGATTGTGTCGTTGGCACGAAATGAAATCGACGTGGTGCTTTTCACTACGGCGACGCAAGCGGATCATCTTTTGAAAATCGCGGCGGAGATGAAGCGGGAAGACTCGGTGCGGCTCGCGCTTTCGCGCATCGTCGTTGCGTCGATCGGCCCTACCACAAGCGAACGGCTGCGCGAGCATGGCATCGAGCCGGACATGGAACCGTCGCATCCCAAGATGGGATTTCTTGTCAGCGAAGCGGCGGAACGCAGCGCGGGGATACTGCAGAAGAAGAGAGCGCACGCGTAGCGCGCGTTTCTTGTGCGGGTGAGGCGCCCTCGGTGACGGTCAGCGGCTTAAAGCCGTTTTGGGCGATCGCGTTACGGCACGGCTGAAGCCGTGCCCTACAAATCTCTCCTCGGTACACTCGATTTTTTCCACTTCAGCAAGTCTGATCGTTCACATCCATAGTACGAATTGGACACTCCCGGCGTGGGCGCATAGCCTTTTGGTGTGACTACCGAAATTTCCAAAACAATCATGTCGGACAATCCCGAGGTTGCGTTCATCCACAAAATGGCCAGCCGCATGGCGGCGGCCGATCCCCTGCACGAAGTACTGGCTCAAATCGTGGAATTCGCCGCGTCCATCGTGAGTTGCGATTCCTGCTTTCTGTATGCTCTCGAAGACGGCGACCTGATTCTGCGCGCGTCGAAGAACGCGCACCCGGATGTCGTCGATCGACTGAAGCTGCGGCTCGGGCAGGGCATTACCGGATGGGTGGCCGAGCACGGCAAGCCGGTCGCGGTGTCGGTGAACGCGTCGCAGGATCCGCGCTTTCAGCTGTTCAAGGATTTGCCGGAGGATCGATTTGAGGCGTTCCTGTCCGTGCCGGTGCTGTGCCGCGGGCGCGTGGTCGGCGTGATCAATTTGCAGAACCGCGAGCCGCATGAATACAGCGAGCGCGAAATCATGCTGCTCTCCACGATCGGATTTCTGGTGGGCGCGGAAATCGAGATGGCGCGCCTGGAGAGCGAAAATGTCCATCTCTCGGAAAAGCTTGAGACGCGCAAACTCGTTGAGCGCGCCAAGGGGATTCTCCAGCGCGAGCTGAAGCTCACCGAGGAGGAGGCGTATCTCACGATCCAGCGGCAGAGCCGGCAGCGGCGCAAGTCCATGAAGGAGGTTTCCGAGGCGATTGTGCTGAGCGAGGATGTGCGGCGCGGGTTGGGGGAGTAGCGGCGACCGGCAGCGTATCGACCGCAGTTTCAGGGGCTAAAGCTCAGTTCATCACCAGACTAACGGCCGGGCTGAAGCCCGGCCCTCCGAAAGGCGGTATTCGTTGCGGCGACTTTTGTGGCTCTGCCGCACGTCATCTGCAAAAAGTTTCACTTCGCAGGAGTGAAAGGCTTAGGCAACCGCATGCGAGCGGGGCGACGTGCCGTTGAAAGCCAGTAAATCCTTGACATTTGGCCCGGTTTTCACGTATTCTGCCTTCCGCATGAACACGCGCTATTATTCTTGGTTCGCCTTTACGTACCGCTTCTCCTGGTGGGGAAGCGGCCAGAGGCGGATCGCGCGCGAATCGAGGTAGGGCAAAAAGTTTAGATAGCGCGAATAGAATCCAGAACTGGCCGCGGGAACCCAAAGGGTCCGCGGCTTTTTTGCTGTATGGGAGCAAAAATCAGCCGAGGAGATTCCCGATGATCGTGAACATGTCAGCCAACGCCACGGAGGAGCAGATACAACACGTCATGGACCGAATCAAGGAATGCGGGTTTCTCCCTCACCTGATCCAGGGCGCCGAGCGCACGGTGATCGGCGTGGTCGGAAAGAATCGCGGGCGCCGCGCCGAAGTGGAAGCGCTGCGCGTCGCGCCAGGAGTTGACGACATCCTGGTGATTTCGCAGCCGTACACGCTCGTGTCGCGCGAGCTGCGGCCCGAAGGCACCGTCGTCGACGTCAGCGGCGTGAAGATCGGCGGGCCGGAGCTGGCGGTGATCGCCGGGCCGTGCTCGGTCGAGTCGCGCGAGCAGTTGCTGGAGACGGCGCGTGCGGTGAAAGCTGCGGGTGCGAACCTGCTTCGCGGCGGAGCGTACAAGCCGCGCACCTCGCCCTACGATTTTCAAGGCCTCGGTGTGGAGGGCCTGAAAATTTTGGCGGAGGCTCGGAAGGAAACCGGGCTGCCCGTGGTCACCGAAGTGATGGGCATCGAGGACCTGGACGCGGTGGTCGAGTATGCGGACATGATGCAGGTGGGCGCGCGCAACATGCAGAATTATCCGCTGCTGCGCAAGCTTGCCACCGTGCCGCGGCCCGTGCTGCTGAAGCGCGGTCCCTCGGCGACGATCAAGGAATGGCTGCTGGCAGCGGAGTATTTGCTGTCCGGCGGAAATCCGAACGTGGTGCTGTGCGAGCGGGGAATCAAGACGTTTGACGCCGAGCTGCGAAACACGCTGGACCTGGCGGGCGTGGCGCTGGCCAAGGAGCTTTGCCACTTGCCGGTGGTGGTCGACCCGTCGCACGCGACGGGGCGGCGCAGCCTGGTGCCGGCGGCCGCGCGCGCGGCGGTGGCCATCGGGGCGGACGGAATTATCGTCGAGGTTCATCCGTGCCCGGAGCGCGCGCTCTCCGACGGGCCGCAGTCGCTCGATCTGCCGGGATTCGCGTCGATGATGATCGGACTTCAGCCGGCGATGGCCATGGTGGCGGCGGGCCGATAGCGAAGGGCGTTGCCGCTTATCGTGACGACCAGATCACGCCGTCGGGATCGGTTCCGACGGGCATCACTGCGAGAGTTTTTCGCGACGGCACGTCGACGAAGGTCAGCTCGTTGGCGTTTGCGTTGGTGATGTAGGCGCGGCCGCCGTCGGCCGAAAAATAAACGCCGCTCGGGGCTTTATCCAGCGTCAGCGTTGCGATCAGCTCGCGTGCGTGGGCGTCGAATACCGTGACCTGATCGCTTCTGGAATTCGTCACCCAAACTTGCGTGCCATCGGGCGTGAACGCC
>Ga0210403_10004145_pt1 | contig 12541 bp, 14 predicted proteins | sample IncBWC19MmetaG_FD_150863 | JGI IMG/M metagenome (GOLD analysis project Ga0210403, IMG submission 150863) | Forest soil microbial communities from Barre Woods Harvard Forest LTER site, Petersham, Massachusetts, United States - Inc-BW-C-19-M | ecosystem: Environmental > Terrestrial > Soil >... | reverse complement strand
GCCCGCTCCGCTGCCAAGCGTTGAGTGGGCTTTACTTTTTTCTGGAGGGGAAAATGAAGCTACTCATCGCCATCATGACGTGTCATCGTCTCGATTACTACATCGATGATCTCACTGTGGACTGGTGCACTCAGCAGAACCTGCGATGCACCGATCAGCAAGCACGCGTCAACACGATCCGTGCGACGTGGCTCACAAAACTTCCCGAAGGTGTTGACTACAAATTTTTCTACGGCACAAAACTGCGTGACGCGAAACGCAACCAACGCGTGCCCGACAAGACTCTGCTCCGCGAACCGCTGGCCGACGAGGTGTTCCTCGACTGCGGCGATCAGTACACGGAGAACCCCGCGAAGATGAAGGCGATCTGTCGCTGGGCGATTGAACACGGCTACACTCACATCCTGCGTTGCGATGACGACACGTTCGTCTATCTCGACAGGCTTCTCGCCACTGATTGGGCCGACTTCGACTATTCAGGTGCATGTGCCACGAATGATTTTCATCCGGGCGGCTGCATGTTCCTTTCACGCCGCATGATGGACTTGGTTATCTCATCGAGCGTGACGACGTACGCAGATGACGTTTGGATAGGGAAGGTCGCACGCGACAATCGAGTCGTGATGCACCACATCCCTTCGATGCGGAACCAATGGGGCACTGGGTACAAGGTGCCGATTGACATCGACCCGACAGGAATCTCGTCGTTCCATTCTTGCACTCCTGATGTAATGCGGAGGCTTCATGTCGCAAGTCAAGCCTAATCTCACATCGTTCGGCCCGCAGGGACAGAAGCGTCCCCCGCTTGTTGTCCGACCTTATCGTGCCCCCGGTTGTCGCTACGCAGCGGACGGACTCACGCTCGATTGGTTCGCTCAACAGCCAGTCAAACCTGAGGAGCACAAGTGGCCCTACCCTCTTCCCGAGTGGTGGACAGCCAATATCGACGGCACGAACGGCGTCTCCTACTGCTTCCTCAACGTCACGAATCGTGAACGCGTCTCCGCGATCAAAGCGGAGTTGACCCGACTGGTCAAGGGGCATCCGATGGAGTTCCTCGAATTTGAGGAAGACCTGACCCCGCCACAACTTTTTCCTTACTGCCGATACCGCTGGCTCATGTTGATCGACGACAGTCAATATGTCGTTGATCCGAATTACCAGCCGAAGGTCAGTATCATTATGGGAACGTTTCGCCGCCAGCACATCATCGGGCGGACTGTGAAAACTCTGTTAGAGCAGGATCATAAAAACTGGGAACTGATCGTTGTCAACAACGAGAAGGATGGGGTTGTAAGCCTACCCGATGATCCGCGTATCAGAGTGTTCGAGCACAGCGACGTAGCGAATCCTTGCTACGCGAAGAATTGTGGTTATCCGTATGTGACAGGCGATCTCGTCTGCTGCTTCGATGACGACAACGACATGCTCCCCGGTTATCTCTCGAAGATGGCCGCACCGTTTGCAGACCCGAAGGTGAGAGTAGTTCACTGCGGGATGCGATTGGACAGCACGATCTGCGATTTCAGTTATGACACCCAAGAGGCGTGGCTTCGAGCAGAAGACGCGACTCCGACATGGGTTCCGGGTTCGATGGTGCATGACCAGATTTACTATCGCGGCATCATCAAAGCGAAAGGCTGGACTCGTGAGAACATCATCCAGCTAGGCGAAGTTTTGATTCAGGCTCACACCGACCCGAAAGGGGGCATGCGAGAAGGGGGATGCTAATGAGGATTTACATTCTTGGCGGATCAGGCATGATTGGTTCCGCCCTCATCAAGCACTTCAGCATCGAACACACCGTCCTCGCCCCGACGCACCGTGCGGTGAACATTCAAGATTTTCACGCCCTGAACGAATCCATCACACAATTCAAACCCGACGCGGTAATCAATCTCGTGGCTCTCTGCGATATGGAGAAGTGCGAGACGTTCCCCGCAGTCGCCCTACAGCTTCACGCACTCGGCTCCGCAAACGCGGCCCTCTGTGCTGAGCATGCAGGTGCGACGTACGTCTATCTCAGTTCCGCGTGCGTGTTCGACGGACAAGACCCTGCGTACGACGCGGTTTCACTGCCCCGCCCGATTTCAACGTACGGTAAAACGAAGCTGATGGGTGAAAACATCGCCCGCTCACTTCGGGATCACATCGTCCTCCGCACCGAGTGGTGCTTCGGCGGCGGGCCTGTGGACGACACGAAGTTCATCGGAAAGATTTACAGGCAAATCGCCGCTGGTCACAAAATCATCTCCGCAGTCGAGGACAAGTTCGGTTCTCTGTCGTATCTCCCCGATCTCGCGGTCGCACTCGATTGCATCCTCTCATCGGGACGACGTGGAATCTTTCACGTCTGCTGCAATGGCTCAGCCAGCCGATTCGAGATCGCACAAGAGTTTGTTCGCCTCTTGGGAGTGTCGGTAGCGGTTCAAAGAGTGAACTCCTCGTTCTTCGAGCGAGAGTATCACGCCCCACGACCTAAGAGCGAAGTTCTTCTGAACAGCCGGATCGAGGGCTTCACGCCTCGGCATTGGAAAGAGGCACTCGCGGTTTACGCCAAGGAATTTCGGGGGAGAGATGGACGCGACTAACGACCTATTACTCGGTGTATTCGCCAACGTGGACTTCAGTTGGATAGAAGCCTACATGGTGAGCATCAAACGCAGCGGCTTTCGCGGACGCAAGATTCTGTTAGTTTGGAGCCTTGCACAGAACGTGCGACAGCAGTTGATCGAGTACGGGTTCGAGTTAATCGACGTGGAGCAGAAGGCCCCGACAGGTTCGTGGCACGAGATGCACAAAAACTTTTACGAGTATCGCGACACCCTCGCGTATCAGTTCATCAAAGAACGAGGGCACGAGTTCCGCTACATCATGTGGATGGACATCCGCGATCTCATCTTCCAGACCGACCCGTCGATCTGGTTGGAGAAGAATCTGGTTGGTGACAAGAAGATCGTCATCGCCACAGAGAGCTACCTCATCAAGAACGAGCAGTGCAACGACAACTGGGTGAAGAACATTTTCACTCCCGAGACGTACGCACGCATCCGCGAAGAGGAAGCCCTGAACGGCGGCACGTTCGCAGGAACGCCCGCAGAGATGGCAGAAATATTCCGCCGCACCATCGAGATTTGCAAGTGGGACACCCACCAAATCGTTGAGCAAGCGGCGTTGAACGTCATCGCACGTGAAGACGATTTCAAAGGCATCACCGTCGTACCCCGACTGAGCGAAGGCTTCGCAGTTGTCGGATATTGCTTCGGGAACCTCCCGAACCATTTCTGGCTTGACCCCAAACCAGATTTGAGAAACGGCATCCTCTATCCGCAGGGCAGCGACACGCCGTTCTGCATCGTCCATCAATATGATCGCAACCGGGATTGGAAATATCCTGTGGGCGACGTGTACCGTGTTGGACTGACGCCGAAGAGAAAGCCGGGGATCAATTACGCAGCCGATGGGCTGACGATTGATTGGTGGGGCTAGGAGATATCATGGCAACAACTTTAGCAGCACGCACCGCAGGGAAGGTCGCCCAATACGGCATCGACTCTGCAAACGTCAAGCCGTACGACTCTGGAAACATTCTCGGCACCGTGCCTCCGGGCAAGGCCGGGATCAAGCTGATCGATGGCACTGTTCAGAACGCGACTGACCTGACCACAGACGGCACCGCAGGTGTCGCAAACTGGCTGGCATGCACTTCTGGCGTCGGCGTCGATCCGACAGTCAACTCCGCTCAGATCGAGTCGAACGGTCTGTCGCTGGCACCTCAAACCGAGTAACATCGCAGGGGACGCCCTGCTTTGTGGGGAGTGTGACGATAAGTTCTCCACTCCCCCGCGTGTTTCTTGGAGACAGTATGGCTGACCAGCACTCGGATGCTAGCCTCAAGAAGTGGTATCGGAACATCAACAAGCGGTTCTTCAACAACGAACTGCCTGACAATGTTATCGTACGCTGGGCACGAGCGGGCGAGGAATCAGATGTCGCCTCCTGCTCTCCTATCGACAACCCCGACAACAAGCACAAGTATTTAATCCTGCTCAACAAAGCGAAGAACCCGACCGCGTCGATCAAGCTATCGTCGCTGGCACACGAGATGGTTCACATCGCGACGAACTACAAAGACGAGCATGGTGAGGCATTTGACGACTGGCACAAGAAACTGACCGAGCGGGGTCTATTCAAGAAGGGTGCGTTGCTTTCGAACATCACCCTGTTCTAAAAACATTTTGGAGGAGAGATGCCGCGAAAGCGTCGAGACGAAGAAACTATCCTTGCGTTTTGGAAGCAGTTCGCAAGGGACAAAGATTGCCCGTGGTCGATCCGTATATATTGTACATACGCACTCGCGGTCGTCACCAAGATGATCCCGATCACGATGCCGCCCCCCGGAGTCGCTCGATACAAAGAGCAGTCCGCAGCGGCGGCTGAGCCTCAGCCCCCAGAGGAGCCGAAGGAAGACAAGATGGATGTGAGCGACTTTCTGTCGCGATGGAAGGGAGGGTCAGATGCCACTAATTCCTAGCATCACGTTGGAGCAGACCAAAGCCTTCGCACAGGCATGGGACTTGAACGGTATCAAGGTCATCCTCGATAGCACGACATGCCAGTTCGCAACAGATTACGCGAACATCGTTCTCAAGTCTTTCGTCGCTGACATGGCGGCACAGGTGAAGAAGGTCGCGGAAGCGAAGATCGCAGCACAGAAGAAGGCTGAGGGTGCGGGAGAAACTGTTACCCCGACTGACGCCGTAGCAACCAAGGTGGTTCCCTCGCCCGCACCGAAGTCGAGCATCATCTTGACCGATTAACGGAGGAGCGATGTACAAGGCCATTCTCGAAGAGATCATCCCACGGCTTTACGTGGGTGACAAAGAGGCTCTGCCAATCGCAGAGAAACGCGGGTACTCGATTCTCGCCGCGTGCAAAGATGGCTCCGACGATTGCCACAGGGCAGTCCTCGGGTACACAACGCTCGGTGCACCGCAGGACAAAAATTATTACTTCTACCGCGTGGATGAGAAGCACATGGCGTTGAACCTAATTGACGCCGACGACGTTGACATGATCCCCGACGAGGTGATCGACGCGGGGTTGAAGTTCATCAAGGAAAGATACGACGCAGGTGACAAGGTTCTTGTGCACTGCATCGCAGGTCACTCACGCAGCACCACACTGATGCTGATGTTTCTCCGAGCTATCGGAGAGATGGGCGACAGTCTGCTGGGAGCCGAGCGGAAGTTTCGCTCACTCTACCCAGATTACGATCCCGGTACAGGGATGCGGGCTAAGGCCCGTGAGCGTTGGAAGACTCTTCCGACGTTCTTCAAGAAATAGGAGCTATCATGCCGGGAATTTTCGACAAGCTGGTCGGTGAAGTAAAGAGCCGAGCAAAGGCCATCAGCGAAGGCAACAAACAGACTGACAGTCTGGGCAACGAATTAGCAGAGCGGGCGAAGATGACCCGCAACGCTCTCGGCAACGCGGAAACTCCAGACAAGCCCGCCGAGGCTGCTGTCGCAGGTGACAGGCTGAACTCTGGTCGTAAGTATGGCGACCGTCCCGGCGAGAAGCGGATCGACACTCGCGAGATGGTGAAGCCTCTCGGCCAATCCCTGCCCGTCTTCGACAAAGGCGGCAAGGTCAAAAAGAGCAAGGTCAATGTCGGTGATGGAAAACATCACGTCGCTATCCTGAAGGAAGGCGAACGCGTTCTGACCGAGAAGCAGAACAAGAAGTATGAAAAGAGCGAGGCGTTCGATAAAGAGAACCCTGCGGAGGACGCGATGGAAGCGAAGATTTACGACAAAGGCGGCAAAGTGACAGCCACACCGTACGACATGGTTTCGGCCCCGAAGAAGGCCCCCAAGACGATTCAGAAGCACGAGTACCACCGGACGCACAACGGCAAACACGTTGTGACGCACAAGCATCACGATCCGAGCCACAAAGACGAACAGCACATGTTCGAGAAGTTTTCCGATGCCGCGAACCACATGGAGCAGAACCCACCGCAGCCCGAGCAGGAAATGCCCGAAGCAGCACCTGCTGCTGGAGCACCCGCTGCTGCCGCCGCTCCCGCAATGTAATTCAATAGACCGGAGGAGTTGTGAAGCCCGAATACTTGGAAGAGTTGTTCAACAAGCACAAGCAGGACAAGAACTACCAGTATCGGGACATGCCAGCCGAGGATTTTCAGAAACTAGCGAATCAGAGCGTCAGCCGCTTGATTCCCGAGCAACAGGAAAAACTCGCTAAGGTCTGCAAGCTGTACGACCTGCTCGACGCGGACAAAGTCGCCCGCTATCGCTTCATGGCACAGACCAACCTGTACTTCCTCTGCAAACTGCTGGAGAAGTACAAGGACACGACCGACCACGAGTACATCTGGACGGACGGACAGGCTCACAACACTCACGAGGAAATCTGCAATAAGTTTTTCGTCCGCAAAGACCCGACACAGCCGAACTTCAAAGCATTCGCTGCGAAGTACGAGGTTGACAAGTTGGGCAAGAAGGAACGCCTTCTGCTCGTGCCTCGTGGCGGCTTCAAGTCGTCAATCGACATGGCAGACTGCGTTCAGTGGATCATCTGCTTCCCCGAGATCACGATCCTCGTGCTCACGGGCGTTCTCTCGTTGGCGAATGACTTCGTTGGCGAGATCAAGGGACACTTCACGCTCGAAGAGGGTGGCACAGTGGACTTGTTCGGCAAGAAGGCGTTACGCCCTCGCCGGATGAACGACGGCACACCCAGTTTATTTCAGGTGTTGTTTCCTGAGCACTGCATTCCCGTGGCAACCGGACAGAACGCGGAGTATCAAACCCCCGCAGTAAGTCAGGTTGAAAAAGAGACTACGGTGTTCGCAGCATCTATCGAGCAGAACCTTGCTGGATGGCACGTCTGCATTCTGAAACTCGATGACGTGGTCACCGAAGAAAACTCTCAGACCGTAGACCGGATGAGAAATGTCAACAAGAAGGTCAGCATCGATAAGGCCATCTTGCACCCGTTCGGATTTTACGACAAGATTGGAACGTGGTACGACTCGGAAGACACGTACGGGCAGGACATTAAGAACCGGGACAAGTACGCCACTGAAGGCGAAGAGTTCCCGATGGAGGTTTACATCCGTGCAGCGTGGTGGGCTAATGAAGCCGCACGCAAGGCGGGCAAGATCGAAGAGGAGATGACGGAAGGTGATTACGATCTCTGGTTCAACGAACCGGGGAATCCGCACTCACTGACGTACGAAAAACTCCGCTACCTCCGCAAGACCGATCCGTGGTTCGCGATCAAGTATTTGAATGATCCGACACAGATGCACGTCATCAAGTTCCCTCGGGAACTGCTGATCCGTCGCACCGTGAACGCGGCAGAACTGCCGGGAACCGGAATGATCGTCACCTGCATCGACACCGCTTACTCTACGAAGAGTTGGGCGGACTACACGGTCATCATCACCGCCCTGATTTACGGCGGACGGTTTTACATCATCGACATGAAACGTGGGAAGTTCAATGAGTACGAACTGCCCGCGATGATCGCAGCGACGGCGTTGCAATGGCGACCGAAACGAATCTGCATCGAGGACACTGGCAAAGCAGAGAAATATGTCCAGCGTGAAGTTTATCGAGAGATGGACAAGCTGAAGATTCGCGTGCCGATCCAGATGGTTCCGCTTGGACAGGGCAGCAAAGCCTCCTCTAAGAAAACTAAGGCAGGGCCAGTACTCCGATTCCTCGGAGACGACAGGTTGCGATTCGTCAACACCTGTCCGAGTCTGGAAGACCTGTACGACGAGCTATCGAAGTTCGGCACCGCAGCGGGCGTTCACGATGACATCGTGGACTCGCTGGCAATCCTCATCAACCAGTTCGGGTCATACGCTGACATCGAAGGGAAGACGACGGAGTCGAGTTCGGAGTTCGTTGCCGACGTGAAGATGAAAAACTTTCACGACCTGATGCACTGCGACGGGAAGTACTCGAAGCACAACATCAGCAACGCGGCCCTAGAATTTCCTGACATGGCACCCAGCCAGCTAGCTCAGCAAGCTGCGATGGACGCATACGAGGCGGCACACGACCCCCTCGGTGATCTATTCTCCTAGAAAGGGACGATATGGCAGAAATCGTAGACAGTGTTGGTATCGTTCCTGATGGGAACCCGAACGCAACGTTGCAAGCATCTGACTTCAACCTTCAAGGCGAACTTCCTGTCGATAAGGAACTTGCCCTCGTGGTGCAGTCAGCAGCGATGGCGAAGGCATTCATTGCCAACCGCCAGTGGACATTACTGTGGCGAGACGCAGACCTTCTGTACCAATCGCCTCGCCCAATGACAGTGTACGAGAACACGTACGTTCTTGAACCGAACGTGCAGCGTTTCACTGTCGCCAAGGTCTGCAACGCGGTCGTACCGCAACTCTACAAGGGATTGTTTTACGACGATCCTCCGATGTTGATGCGGCCCCGCCCCGGCACGAGCCAGAAAGTGGTAGACGCGAAGACCGCGATCTTCTCTTTCATCCTAGATCAATGCCAGTTCAAAACCCAGACTAAGTGGGGCCTTGAGCAGATGGCACATCTGGGCACAAGCATTTTCAAGTGGGGTTATGATTGGCAAGAGATCACGACCCGCAAACGTAAGGCGACAGTCGCGAAGATCGCAAACGGCGATCCCGCCACGGTAGCAGATACGACCTTCCTTCCGACAGACGCACCACCGGACATCACAGAGACAAGCAAGACTCTGCCGATTCCGTTCTTCGAGTGGCGTCCGCTGGACAAGGTGCTGGTCGATCCGCAACTCGCGGTGAGCGACATTCGACAGGCAGGTTGGGTGGTCGATGTCCGATACATGGACTGGTATCAACTCGAAGACCTGCGAAAAGCAATCGAACAGGCACGAGCAGACGGAGATTCAAGTGAGGCCCTGAAGGGATGGAAAATCCCCGCAGCGTCCGCACTCAAATCCGTGTGGGACAATCCGCCGAAGGCACAAACTCTGGAGACAGAGCAAGCCACTTACATCGACGGTGGTGTTCATCACGCCGAGAAGAATAACGTGAAGTCCAGCCCCGATCCTCTACGGACGAAGCTGGAAGTTCTTGAGTATTGGGACAAGGGCCAGAAGATCATGGTTCTTAACCAAGACAAGGTTATCTACTCGGGCAAGAACGAGTTCAAACGAATCCCGTTCCTCTCGGCAAACTGGTGGAACCGTCCGCGTGCGTTCTACGGCATGGGTCTTGGACTCATCGTTGGTCAGAACCAACGCGTCGATCAGGGAACCATCAACGCCATCCTGAAGATTTTGTCTTACGGCGTCAACCCGATTTACCTGCGTAACCGAGACGACAACGCTCCTACGCAGACGATCCGCACCGGACTTGGCAAGATCATGTCGGTGACGGATGTCGAGAAGTCTTACAAGTTGCTGGAAACTCCGAAGATGCCCGCCGACATTTGGGCGGCTCTGAAAGAGTCTGAGCAAGCGACCGAGTCCTCGTCTGGTGCAGATCAGATGTTGGTGCAAGGCTCGTCTGCTGGGCCGCGATCCTCAATGGGTCGCACGGCTGGTGGTGCGAACATCCTCGCGGGTGCAAGTGCAACTCGTCTCGATGGCCCTCTGGACAACTTCATCGAGCAGGTCTTCAAACCGTTCCTCGGTGTCATCGACATGATGGTGTTCAATATCATGTCAGACGCCGCGATCTACCACATCCTCGGCAAAGAGCAGGGTGACGACTTCCTTCAGGACTTCAAACTGGACGAGTTCCACAACGCTCAGATCGAGTATGAGGTTCTCGCTGGATCGTCTCTCGCTGCAAAGCGAACGATGGCCCAGTCGATGGTCATGCTGACCCAGATTCTCGACAATCCACAGATTCAGCAGTCACTGGCTGACATCAACGAGGAGTACATCGACTTCAAGCCGATCATCGGCATGTGGCTCGAAGCCTCGGAGTGGAAGAACAAGAACGACATCATCAAGCCAATGACTGATGCCATGAAACAGAAACGCGATGCGAACTCTAAGGCCGCGATGATGCAACAGCAGATCGCCGCCAAGCAGCAAGGTGAGCAGCAGAAGTTCGCACAGAAGCAGCAACTGGAAGATCAAGCCAGCGACAACCGGATCAAACGCGACATCACTCGCGAGGCGGCGAAAGCCAGCGGACTGAGTGAAGCCGTTGAAGGCGTTCCGAGTACTGGCGGTCTACAGGGCACGCTTCCGACCGTCGTATAAGCTGCGTAACAGTGAAACGGGGCGATGATTTTCACTGGTCATCGCTCCACCATTTTCGGAGGAGAAAATGATTAAGCCCACTGACGGAACCAATGTTTTCAAACCGACCTTCACGCTGGACGACCGCTCTCTTGGAATCATGATGGCGGCGGTCAAGCAGGAATGGTTTGACATCCTTCAGAAGTTGATGGAGGAAGAGATTCGCTTGATGAACGTCAAGCTGGTCAACTCGGACGACGAGAAGACCGTACTCGAAGCACACCGCATGGTGAAGTATGCTTCGATGTTTTACTCGGGCGTGATGCAACGCATCGCGGAACTGACGGCTATCGAAGCCTACAACAACTCAGGAGTCGGAACCCCTGAGAACCCTGAAGTCCCGCTGTACCCGAACGAGTTCGACGCACCACAAATCTAGGAGGAAGATTATGGCACTGACATTAGCAGATATCGACAACATGCCGTCTGCGGAGTACAAGCAACGGTTGCAGAATGACCCCGCGTTCATCGCGGAAGTTGAACAGCTTTTCAAAGGGCCGAGTGCCCCGGCGACAGTCGCCGCACCCGGAGCAGCACCGCAGGGTGAAGAGATCGATCCGTCGATGCCCGACCGCAAGACCACCAACGGTCTTCCGCAGAGCACGTCGGTTCGCGACCGAGCAGAGCGTCCCGCAGGAGCACCCGCTCCCGTGGCACCTGCCCCTGTCGCACCCGTCGCACCCGCCCCGGTTGCCCCCGCACCAGTTGCGGAAGCCCCGGAGTTGGTGTACGAATACCAGCCGATGGACGAACACAACCGTCCCCTCGGCGGCAAGCAAGTTATCAAGTACCGCACGCCGGATGAGTTGGCGAAGAAGCTGACCGAGCAGAACGTGTTGCTCGTTCGGAAACTTCGACAGGTCACTCGGGAGAATCGCCTTGGAACCTCCAAGGAAAATATCCCGAGCGAAGCAGCACGCTTCGAAGACGTGGTCGAGTACAAAGAGAAGCCGTTGACCGCTGATGAGCGGTTTCAGTTGACGCAAGACTTGAACGACCCGGAGAAGTTCGCTTCTGCCCGTGATCGTCTGCTTGAGTCGGCTGTCGGCGTATCGCCCGCTGTGTTGCGGGATCGATTGAACGACCAGCAGATGACCATTCTGCAACTTCGTGCGAAGGAAAATTTCATCACCTTCACACAGCAGCATGAGTTTGCTACAGGTGATCTGGCAACAGACACCGAGAACACACAGACTCTGACGGATTGGATGTTCAAGAACAAGCTAGCACCAACCGTCGATAATTACGAATTAGCATGTTCGCACCTTCGCTCAGCCGGATTGCTGAGTGAAGCACCTGTTGTGCAACAGGTGCCCGTGCCGCAGCCCCAAGCTGTAGTGCCCGTGGAATCAGTGGCTCCCAAAACGCAGGAGCCTGTGGTGCCCGAGAGCCGGATTGCTCCCGCCGAACCAGTGCAACCAAAGCGACATAGTCCAGTACCGTCAGGCTTGAACGACCGAGTGTCTTCAGCCAGCGGGGTATCCCCCGTGACGGCCAATTCTGTGACTCTTGCTGACATTGACAAGATGTCTGCGGACGAGTACAAGAAAGCGGCAAAGAATCCCGCCTTCAAGGAACTGGTCAACCGCCTCGAAAACGAAGCGATTGCCAAACGTCGGCAGCGTGCTGGTCAAGTCTAAAATAAGGTAAAAGCAAATGAGTTTTTCTCCTAGCGGCAACCAGCTTTCAAACCTGCCCCAGTCCACGGTGAAGTACTACGATAAACGGTTCCGTGAGAACCTGAAGGCACAGACCCCGTTCGTCGCATGTGCAGAGCGTCTTGACCTGCCCATGAAGAGTGGAAACCAGTACGAGATGTTCATGTACGTTCCACTGGCTGCGAACACCAACCAGACAACCGAAGGAACCGTTGGTTCCAGCTTGTCTGTGAGCGTTCTGACAACCACCGCCACAATCGGTGAGTACGCCGACTACGCGAACTTCTCGTCTCTGTCTCTGGCAACCGCCATCGACAGCACCGTCGAGAACGTTGCGAAGGAAATGTCGTATCGTCTTGGCGAGTCTCTGTCTGCCCTCGTCCGTGCAACTGCGGACGGTGCGAACAGCATCGACTCCAGCGTGTTGACGCAGCTTGCTGCGACCAGCACCTCGTCTTTCACGGCTCTGTCTCTGTCTCAGATTCGTAACAGCGTTCAGTCGCTGGCGGGTCGTGCAGTGCGTCCGTTTGACGAAGCAAGCAAGGCATTCGTTGGCGTCATCCACCCGTTCGCCCTTGGCG
>Ga0210403_10004143_pt1 | contig 12543 bp, 24 predicted proteins | sample IncBWC19MmetaG_FD_150863 | JGI IMG/M metagenome (GOLD analysis project Ga0210403, IMG submission 150863) | Forest soil microbial communities from Barre Woods Harvard Forest LTER site, Petersham, Massachusetts, United States - Inc-BW-C-19-M | ecosystem: Environmental > Terrestrial > Soil >... | reverse complement strand
CGCTCGGCCCGGTAGCGCCACCAATCGAGATCAGCGGCGGCGGTGGCGGCGGCGGCGGCGGTGAAGGCAGCGGGATTTCATTAGAGGAAGATGTACTCTGAGGCAAATATATGGACGCAAGCGTTAAGGGCCTGACGGCCAGCGGTACGGTAAAAGCGGACGCAACGGGGCGCATCTTCCCGGCTGTGAAGTACACGTATTTCGTGGGCAGTAACGGCCCGTTCACAGAGACGTACTTTCAGGGGCAAGACACGCCCGAAAAGGTGACGGCAGACATTCAGGCGCGCGTCAACGCACTGCGCTCGCTTGGTGCGGTGCAATAGTGGGATTGCTCGGCGGCATCGGCGGCGGTTTCTTCGATTCATTGGTGGGCGGCATCAATGACGCGCTGTCGTTTATTTGGGGTTGGCTAAAGGCAATCGGGTTAGGCATATTCCTGTTCCTGAACAACCTCTGGGAACAAGTAATTAAGGGCGTGCTGCGAAAGATCATAAAGTTTCTGACAGACTTGCGCACAACGCTAGGGCCGATCTTTCAAAAGGTCATCGGCTGGCTAATGAAACTGCGCGGCTGGATGGACTACATTTTCCGGCGATTCATCCGGCCCTACCTGCAAATGATTCAACGCGTGCGCCAGTTCTTGCAGATATTCCGGCTGCTCGGTTTTAAGTGGGCCGCACGGCTCGACGCGCGGCTAGCGGCACTTGAGGCGAAGATAATCAGCGTGTTTCTGACCGTGCGCCAACCGCTCAATCAGATCATCTCGTTTGTGGGGCTGATCGCTGACCCGCTCGGCATCTTGCGGCGCAACCCGGTAATAGGGGCGTTGCTGCGCAACGCGCCAGAAATAAAGAACGCCATAGATCGCGCGACCGCGCACCCGCAGACACAAGCGGAAGTCAACGCCAGCAACCGGAATAACGGATGGTTCCAGCAGCCCGCCGTTGCGGGCAACGCTACATACTTCGCGCAGAGGCAGTTACCGCCCGACCTCGCAGCGGCACGTCAGGAGTTTATCGACGCGCAAGCCGCGCTCCCCGGCCTTGCAAATCAGGAGTTAAGCTAGTGAGTTTCCTCGGCGGCAACGGACTACCCACGGACACCGGGCCTGACGCATCACCCGTCACTACGCCAGATCAGAAGGCGCTCGGCAAATCAAAGGCACAAGGAAATATCGAGGGCGGATGGGCCGGGCACTTCTGGGCGGTGTTCTGGAACTCGTTTATAGAGGGACTCAAATCGTGGATAACGACACTTGCCGGGGGCTTTGACCTATTGCTCTCTCTGATCGTGCCGTTCCTCACGGCATCACAGGGAGAAAAGACAGATGGATTTTACGCTCTTGTGGCGCAACTCCTGAATGATTTGCTAGGCGTGGAAGTGGCCGGGGACGATCTAAGCAACGCACAGAACAATCGCGGGCGCATCGGTGCAATGCAGCAAGTGGGCGGCGACCTCTTCACCGCGCTGGCCAATGAGTTTATAGGCAACCAACCAAACGCAGGGGCGGGAAACGGGCCGGGTGGCTTGCCGGGAGTGCCGGGCGCTCAACTAACGCCAGAGCAAGGCGTCAACGCTGCGAAGGCGTTCATCGGTTTCTTGCTGTCGTTTTCCGTGAGGCAGGGCAACGTCGCGGTGTTTTCTGACGCGCTGTCGTTTCATCTTCTGGCGCAGATTCGCGAGTACGGCGAAATGATGGCCAAGAATCTTGGCCTCTCGCGGCTCGGACGGCGCGCGTTGCAACCCTTCGTGCAAACCCTGATCGCCACTCCGTTGCAGCAAGCGCTGAATCAGCAGTATCGCCCGCACGTCATGGACGCGAAACAGATCGCGAGCGCGTTCATTCGCGGGGACATTGACCGCTCGGACTACGCGAAGCGGCTGACGTTGCTCGGATTCACGGACGGCGACATAAATTTACTGATCTCTGACACCTACACTCGCCTTCGCTTGGAAGATGTTTTTATCCTGCACGAGAACGGCATCGTTACAGACGATGATCTCAACAAGCGGGTTGCGGCTTTAGGTTTCAATAGTTTCGACACGCCTTTGCTCTTGCAGGCGAGAATGTTTAGCTCCATCGCTGGCGTGCAACGGGAGTACGTCAAAGCGGCGATCAGCGACTTGCAGCACGGCGTTATCGCGCAGAGCGTGTTTGAGTCGGACGTGGACAGCACCAATCTGCCGAAGGAAGAGAAACGCTGGTACAAGATTTTAGGCGAAAACCGCGCGAGCGGCAGGCGCAAAGCCCTCTCGCTCGGCTTCCTCAAACGGGCCTACCTCGACGCGTCCATCACGCTAGAGGAATACCTCGCGCACGCACTTGCGCTCGGCTACTCGCAGGACGACGTGGACATTTTGGAAGTGGAGCTACTGTTCGATCAGAAGAAACAGGCAGCACTCGCAGCGACGAAGGCGGCAGCGGCAGCGAAGAAGGCGGCGGGCAAAGGAACGACTTCCACGGCTCCAGCCAGTTCCATCCCCTCGACGCCCCCCAAACCATAGGAAACACCCCCCAAAGTGGGGGGTAGACGGCGCGATCTCGTACCCCCATGCTGTGGAGATAGCCTGCAAACCGATTCGCGGCTCCACGGCCCGGCAAACCTCAGCAAAGGCCATTTGCCAATTCTGTACAGTATTACCGGCGTTTCTGTACAGATTATCTAGTATCTGTACAGATGCTACCCGGCTAAAATCACGGTGCCATCACGGTGCCGAAACCGTGCCAGCCGTCACGCTACGCGACGGCCTACCCCATTTTTCAGGAATGCTTTTTGGAAATTCGGACAGGCGCGCGAGCGCGCGCGCCTTCAGCTTTGGGCTTGCGGGTGAGCACGCCAGCAACGCTCGTGGATTTTTGCGAAAGTGGGGAACTAGGCGCGGCGCTTGCGGTGCGTGATCATGGTTGCGACGGGCTGCATGGCGGCGCGCATTGGCAAATAGTTTCGCAGGCGCTCGCACGCGTCCATCCCGCCAACGGCGGCGGTCGCCTTGTCCCACTCGCGGCGGCGAATCGCTTGCGTCTGCTCGCGCTGGTACATTTCGTACATTTCGTCAATCCAGCGGTTGAACTGTTCCACAGTGATCATGGCGGGTTAGCGGAGAACCCGGTCAAGAGCAGCCGAAAGTAGGGCATGGAGACGCGCCCGCTTTGCTGGCGGTTCCTCGTAGCGAAATTGCCACCCGGCGCGCACGGGAAGAACGATGGCCCGGCAACGATACGCCCCGCCAACAAGTACCGCGGGTTCGCCTTCGCAAAACGCCTTCATTTTGGCCCGGAAGTCTTGGATGTTCACTTCCACGATCGTAGGCTGTACAGTTCCGTCGATCGTAGAATCTGTACAGTTGGAAGCGGCCGCTGGATTCTGTACAGCGTCGACGGATCCGCGCGGCTTGTACAGGCGAGATCTCTTCTGTACAGCGCGGGGCGCCCTTTTCAACTTTGCACCGTTGGGGGTTGGGGTTTGTTCGATAACACGCTAAAGTCCGCTTCCACAAGATTCCACTTGATACCTGCACGGTCAAGCACTAGCTGCATGTCAGCACTGAATCGGTTAGTAACTAGCAGGAGCGTAGGCGCAAGGGTGCCCGGAAACGTGATCGGCCAGAGCGCGGCGTAGGTGATCAGTTGCGACATACACGAGGCGGTGGCGCGGTCCTTGACTTCGATAATTGTGGGCTGCGCGCCTCGCCAGCCTACCGCGTCGATGCGCTTCTGCGTGTTGGCAATGTACATCGCGCGGTCTGCGTCCGTGTACTGCGGGCCGGGGTCTGTGCCGTTGCCAATCCGCACGTTGTAATCGAAGCGGTCGTATTCGTTGCCGTGCGCGTTCTGCCATTGCTGGAAGATGATCACTTCGCGCGGTGCCATTCCGGGGTACTTTTGCCGTAGGTCCATAAGCCTTTGTGCGGGAGTCGCCATTGCCTCTCTCTAATCAGGGACTTTCGCGCCGTGCTTTGCCTGCCAGTCGCGCATTTCTTCCACCAATCCAACGGCCTCTGCCACCTTGTCAAGCGGCGTGCCTTGCTTCATAGCCTCACACGCCCAATATAAAACCACGTGTGGCGCGAGCACGTCTTTTGCACGCAGGACAAAAATGGGTTCATCTGGCGCGGCTTTGTCGTAACACGCGCACTTGCCTTTGAAGGCCATATTAGAACGGACCTGCCTCGATGCTGCCCGCTGTCACAGCGGCGTACTCGGCTTTATTCAACGTGACGCCTACCCACAACGCCCAATTAAACAGCCAGTCACGCCTAGTGTTTGCTGGCGCTGGCTGCGCTGCTAGGAACCTGATTACGTCCCACTTTTTCTGTGGGTACCACAGTTCCTCTGGCAGAAACCCCGTCAACGCTCGCGCCATTGTCCGCCTCACGCGCTAACTGCTGCGCGATCTCAAGAATGTATTCAGAGCAAAACTTCACGTTGCGCGCAGCGACCTCAAGCAAAGCCTGCCCCCTGACTAACTGCTGCGCGGGACGCTCGGAAGTAAGCGACCCGATAAACGCCAACTCCGCGCCGTCCATCGCTGTGCGTGCAGGTTCGAGAAACGCTATCGCCTTCGCTACCGCTCGCTCTGCGTCCATCGCTGCTCACCCCTCTGCGTTCTTATCGCCTAGCAGCGACACGCCCCGCGCCCGCAATTCCGCAACGCTTTTGACCTCGTTGCGCTCGCTGCGCAGGCGCGCGGCAACGACTCGCCCCTCGTGCGGGCCTAGAATTTCGTCTATTTCTTTCTCGCACTGGCGGTACGCGTGACTCACGAACCGCCCGCGTTTATCGGGCGTCCACTTGCCCGGTCGCCAGTTGCCGGACTCTATCTCGCGGTTTCGCTTGTCCGCGCGGCCCTTTTTGCTCATTGCCCATCACCGAAATAGTCGCCCACCGCATCATTCTGATTGACTCCCAGACATTGAGTCACTTCTTTTAGCCACGGCACCCAACTCGCGGCGTACTCGTGCGCCAACGCCGCCCAACTCATCGTAGGCAAGTAGGTGTGCGAGTCCCCCTCTTTTATCCGTTCGACTTTTGCGTACAGCCAATGCCAGCCCGTCACCTTGTCGGGGAATATAGTTACGTAGGAACCTGAGTGGAACTCACTCCCGTATGTGTGCCGCCCGTCTGAAATGTCGCCCGGATTGTTGAGGCGGTCGGGGTTGCTTCCCTCGACGTTCGCGCCTTCCGCGCGAGCAATCGCGCGGCAAACGTCCCACACGCGATCACCTGTCGGCCACGTCGATTCGTCATGCGTGATCGTCATGCGACCTCTCTCTCGACTGCGCGCGGTGCTTGTCTTGCAATTCGCAGACTATCCACGCTTTCCCATCCCACACGTAGAGCAGGCTGCACTCTGCGCAACGGTAGTGATCTATTTCGTTCAGTCCGCGCGGCAACTTCACCAGCGGCAACTTGCAGCATGGCGACTTCGCGCATGTTTGCGGTGTAGTGGCCAACGGTGCCCCCTTCGGCTGCGCGCCGTACGTTTTCGCCCCGGCGCGCAGCCATTGCAAAGCGGTCTGACTCATCGCGTGATAAACCGAAAGATGCCGCGCACTCCGTAGAACGCGCCGCCAAGCATCCACGCGCAAATTACGAACGTGCCCAACATCAGGAACTCTTTCTCGGTTTTTGGGACACTGCCTAGAATCGCCAGCATTACGATCAGGATGACGAAGAACACAACGACTTTTAGAAATGCGGGCATGTTGTTACGCTCCTTGCGTGGACGCCTTTTCCGTCACGTCCACGTTGGCGGCATTGTCCATGCGTTCATTGAGATCGCGCAACTCCCAATCGTGTACCCACACTGGCACTAGGTTTAGTGGCTGATGCCCGCGGCGGCAGAGCACGCACTTGCGCTCATCCGCAACGGCGACAGACGCGGCCCCTTGTGCCCCCGCGTCCGTCGTAGGCGTTGCGGCTTCCTCGCCACGAGGAACTTGGTGATCTGAAACCCATTTCGCCACGGTCGCGGCGGTCGCGCCGCCTTGCACCGCGAGCGCGAGCAAATAGCTTGCGTGCGCGGCGTCCTTGCAGTGGTTTAGCTGTGTGGCCACGGCCATGTTGATTCGCTTCTCGCGCAGCGCCGTGAATACTTCCTGATTACCGCGCAGCAAATCGAGGCGTGTGTACACGTAGCTAGCTGACTTCTTGACCGCCTTTAGCAACTGTTCCTCGGTGTAGTCGTACCGCTCGATTAGCTCGGCAAAGAAGATTGCCTCTTCCGCAGGGGTTATGTCCTCGCGCTCGGTATTCTCTTGCAGCATCGCAGCGTGCCGCGCGATCTCCGCATCGGCAAACACGAGGCAGGGAACTGCGTTCAGGTTCGCCATGATGCACGCCTTGTAGCGGCGGTGCCCGGCGACGATCTCGAATAGCCTCTTGACTTGTGCGGGCTGGCGCGAGTCGCCACCTTCGGCAAGGGTAGCGACCTTGCAATCTAGTTCGGACAGCGCGACCACAAGCAACGGCTGCAATACTCCGATCTCTTTGATCGACTCGGCCAGCGACGTGAGCGCGTCTGTGTCCATCGAAACGCGGATAGGCGACGGCGGCTCGATCAGTTGCTCGATAGGAATGTACTTATACTCTGGCATTGTTGACCCGCTTAGCTTCTTGTGCTTTCACTGCTTGAACCATCTCGTACGCAGCCGTGCGCGCTACTTTCATTGACTCGTGAAACCGTTCGGTCGCGGCGGCTACTTCGGGCATTATCTCTTTCAGTTCGGGTGTTTTTGCCAAAACACCGCTAAGGTGATACGCGCCGTCCATAGCGGTAAGGAATGCAAGGGCCGTGTCCCGCAACTCTGACCGTTCCATCTGATCACCCCTACACGGGCCGCAAGGCGTGCGGCGTTGTGTTCACCAACTCACCCACTCCGTACCCGCAACGGATGACTTGCTCGGCGGTCGCGGCCATGACAACGCAGGTCACAAAACCCTTCGTCAGAAACCGGGCGCGTACTACCACGCGATCATCGTCTTTGTACTGCCACCAATACAGGGTGAGCGGCTTGACTTCGCGCAGTTCCATGCTATCCACCCTCGCCGGGCACAACGTCCGCGACGTTGACGCCGGGGTTTGCAATCGAGTGCAAGGGAACCTTTTCGCCTATGAGTATTCGACGCCCCTTGATCGTGCGGCATCGGAAGGCGATCAGTTCGCGGGGAATCAGTCCCATGAACTCCCTGATCTGCGGGTCCACCGTCATAACCATCGTGGTTTTCCCATTCATATAAACTCGGCAGATAATTACGCTGTCCACTCTGTTCACCGTATAGGGGGTACCGGGAGTGTTCGCCAGGCGCGTTACTGCGGGCGAATCGTTGCGCTCGAAACCTTTCCGTCAGAGTAGCCTTTGAGAAAGCGGTCCACGCCTCTAATGTTCGTCACACACTTACTGAGAAAGCGGCGCAGGTGGCGCACTGTTTCGACGTTGCCGGATACGGTCATCGGCGGCGCGCCAGCGACCCTCACCACGAGATTCAATTTCGCCATAATCGCCTCACTTTTCCACTTTTCCACCGGGATAAATTCTTACAACAAGACTCTCCGTCCTATAAGTTATACGGAGTAAACCGACAATACGCGCACACTGTACACCGTGTCAACGGAAAAGATTTGTGTGTCTTGTGACTGTGATGAGTGCTGTGGAAAACAGCATCCCGCTTTGCGTGTGTCCGCACGCGTCCTACCCGCATAAACACTAGCGATTCCCGCACTTTCGCCCCTAGGCGAAACGTAGTGATTCTGCACGGTTTAGGTCTGTCGAAAACCTCTGAATGTGCTGTGTAAGGCACCTTGACAGCCGTGGAAAAGTGCCCGAAGGTGGCCGGGTACGCAAGACGTTTTCCACGTTTTGCACAAAAGAATCCACAGCGGAGGCGGGCAATGCCGATAGCGGTGAAGGACATTTCGACAATCGCGAAAAAGTTTGTGGCGCGCGCTGGCGTGGCGTCTGGCGATTACTCGGCGGGCGTCAATGGCACGACGAAAGATCAGGCCGCGCTTGCCATCGCTGCGGCTCCCGCGTGGGCTGCGGGCGTGCAAGCGGCTGCGGCGAACGGCTCCTATCAGAAGGGGCTGGCGAAATCGGGCACGGCGAAATGGAAGGCCAACGCTGCTGGAATTGGCGCGCAACGCTACGCGCCCGGCGTGGCCAACGCGCAGCAATCCTACGCGAATGGTTTCGCGCCGTACCTGCAAGTGCTCGCCAATCTCACACTCTCGCAGCGGTATCCGCGCGGCGACCCACGCAACAACCAGCGCACCATAGACGTGAACGCCGCGCTCAACAAGGCGCGCTTGGCGGGTGTAGCGGGCTAACCAGTTTCGCCGGGGAAGGGCGGATGCGGTAACGCCGGGCGCGCTGGAACACACCACTCAGCGGCCCGGCGATTCCAGAGGGAACATGGCAGACCTAGCTTATCCAGTCGACCATCCAGCGCACCCGGACAATGCGGGGAAGAAATTCTCAACCCCGCCCACGCCGTTTAGTCACGACTACATGCCAGATCATCCGGCGCGTGGGGGACAAGGGCAAAGCGTGCCATTGCAGGCAGTGGCAGAAGGGCCGCGCGATGGATTCAAACATCTGCACGGCTTGGCAGCGTCCACGCTGCAAGAGGCAGAGAAACTTTTCGCCGCGCTTCCGGGCAAAGAGCGAGAGGCGCGGCTGGAGTGGAACAAAAAGGGTATTCCGGTAGCACCGGAAGAGGAGTAAGCAAACATGGGCCGGATTCTTGACACGGTAACAGGGTTTGTCACAGCGCCCGGCGCGGTGTTTACGCCGTGGACTCTCGCCACTGGCGATTCGCTGGCCGTCCGCGCTGCAACTCCGAACACCAACATTTGGCTGATCGGCGCGTGGGCGTGGAATCAGGTTGCGGGCGTAATGCGTGTGCGTTCTCCGCGCATGCACGATAACGTGCAGGGCATCCGCATGCGGACGCCGGTAAACCTTGTGCAGAATCGCATCCCGATTCGCCTTGTTCCCGGCGCGGCGCAAAAACTCTTCACGCAGGACACCCTCATCGTTGAGCAAACGGGCAGCGCTGTGGGCGGTCAAATCGAAACCGGGTCGCTGCTGATCTGGTATGACGACGTTCCCGGCGTTTCCGCTCGCACCATTGATCAGGCCACGCTTAAAAAGGCGGGCGTGAACATCATGGCGCAGGAAGTCACCATCACGACCGGCGTGGCGGGCGGCTATTCGGGCGGCGTGGCGATCAACTCGCAGGCCGGCACGGATGACTGGAAAGCAAACACCGACTACGCGCTGCTCGGCATCTTCACCGACTCGCGGCTTGCGACGATCACTGTAAAGGGCGTGGACACCGGCAACGTGCGCGTTAGCGTCCCCGGCGAATTGACCGAACCAGACGAAGCACAGAACTGGTTCGCCTCACTGTCGGCGGCTACGGGCCTGCCCATGATTCCCGTGCTGAACTCGCAGAACAAGGGCGCGATCACCGTTGAGGGCGTCTCGCAGCAAGTCGGTGTGACCGCAGTTTTGACGTGCGTGCTTGTGGAGCTTGCGCAAGGCACCGTGCCGACAGCCGCGCTACCGGCTGCGCAGCCCGGACAGTAATTCACTCCCCGCTTAGGGGAAAGAGTGCAGCAGTGGGGCGGGCGGCAAAACCGCTCGCCCCTTTTTCTTAGGGGCAGACGTGGCGACAGAACAAGAACGCAATCGCGGGGCGGGCGCGTACTCGACGCCGGGCGTGGACGCCCCGGCAAGTAATAAGCCGTCGCCCATTATCACATCCTCGCCCGTCGCATCGTTCGCGTTCCAGAACCTTAACCCGCCGTCGAATCAGTACATCACGCGGGATGATCGCCTGCAAATGCAGGCGATGACTCTGATCGCGGCGGGCGACACACTCACATTCAACGTGCGGCTGCTGCGCGTTGACGGCGTTATCGTCACAAATAACTACAATCTCATCTGCACATCTGCGGGCGTGCGCTTCCTGCAAGTGCAAACGTTGACGGAAGGGTTTTTGCTGTCGATTCTATGCGTCTCGCAGACCGCCACGGCGCGCGGGCAAACCTTCGTGCGCGCGTCCATCATTCGCGTAGGCGCTACGATTCAGCAGGGTGCGCTCGGATTGTTCGCGGACTATGTGACGCTGAACAGCCCGGCAACGTGGCCGGGCGGTCGCATCATTTACCCCACGGAAGGGCCGGGGAATATCCGGCAGGTTTCGGGCACCACGCCCGGCGCTGGCGCAGAAGTCAACGAAGTAGTTCCCGCATCTACGCGCTGGCGGCTTATCTCGATCTTTGTGCAGCTTGTGACAGCGGTGGCGGTGGCCAACCGCAATGTGCGCCTAGTTCTAGTGTTCGCGGGCAATACGTATTTTCGCAGTGTGAGCACTTTTAATCAGCCAGCCTCAACGACCGAAAGTTATGTAGGCGTGCCCGGCCTCACGTATCAGACGGACGCAATCGCAACCCCTAACGGAACGACGGACATAACACTACCGCCCGACATTCGCGTCGTGACAGGGCACAGCATCGCCACCAATTCCGTGCTGCTACAGGCTGCGGACCAATACTCGCAGCCGCAGTACACCGTCGAGGAATGGATTGACCTGCTATGAGCAAATTTCGCTGCAAATCGTGCGGCGGCACCTACTCTGACCGGACGCCAGAAGGCGGCGCGTATTTCCACGTCTGCCCGCCTGAGATTATCACGCACGCGGTCACGTCTACCGATGGGAAAGTCGTCACAGAAGAGAAACGCGTGCAGCGAGCGAACGCCCGCAACGAAAGCCCGCGCGCTGGTATCAGTCATTTTGAGGGCAAGTGGCAGCGCGAAGTACCCGACCCGGAAACGCCGGGCCGTCTGCTAACGCAAGACGCGGAATACGGGATTGTTTCAGAAGGCGCAGGGCGCGAGTTAGTCGAATGAGCAAGCCGGAAGATAACGGCGGCGGTCAGGCAGTGGGCAGCACGCCACGCCCGCACCTGATTGTTGGATTCGACCAGCGTACGTACTCGGTTAACTTGCGAGGCAGCGTCCCTAACTGGCCTTTTGCGCGGTATTTGCTGCTGGAAGCACTGACAGCGGTAGAGGAAAAGATTCAGGCCGACAAAACGACGCAGCGCATCGCGCTCGCCGGGCCGGAATTGCTGGAAAATTTAAGGGGGTAAACATGGCTGGTTTCGTATCGTTTCTCAAGAAGGCCGGGACGCTGCTCGTTAACACGGTGAGCGTTGTCGAGCTAGGGTATCCCATACTCGGCAGGCTCTTGCCTGCAAAGGCGCAGCCTGTTGCGGACACGATTATCAGTGACCTCGAACAGTTCAGCAGCGTAGTGACCAACGTAGAAGCGGTTGGGCAGGCTCTGCCAACAGCGTTGACGGGCGAGCAGAAGTTTAAGGCGGCACTCCCGCTGATTACTCGCGCGGTCGCGGCCAGTAGCGTCATGGCGGGCAAGAAGATTGCCGACAACACGCTGTTTCAGAAGGCGTGCAACGAGTACGCACAGGCGACCGTGGACATGCTCAATTCGCTGGACGGCTCCACGATCTCCGCGAAACCAGCGACGCAGTAAGTGACGTACGAGCTTGGCAGTTTGCTTTTGGTAGTCGGCGCGCTGTTCGGTTACGTGATCGCGCAGGACAGGCGCATCACGCGACTGGAAGAGAGACTGCGCAGCCTCGGCCAGCAGTTGCTCGGCCTACCGAAGAGGAAGGGTGACAGTGACCGTGGCTGAGTGGGCTATCGTCGCGCTGCTTGCGCTGATCGCTTTCGTGCTCTTGGAAACGCGGCTCACCGTGGGGACGCGCATTGTTGTCATGGAACGCGACCTCAGATGGATAACGGCCAGCCTGCAAAAGTGGGGCTTGGTGCCGCCAAACCTTGAGAGGAAATAGTTAGTGTGGCGACCTTCCCACAACTGATTCCCAATGACGCAATCAACACAACCGTACCGCCCGATGAGTTTCAGCAGAGCTTCGCGGACACCGTTGGCGATCTTGGAACGGCGGCAGACGGCTTTGACGCGATTTTCAACGATGCCGCGCTTGCACTCGACGGGGTTGATTCTATTCTATCGGCGCTCGACGGATTGTCTGCCGATTTGCAAGCCGCAGTTGACCCGCTGAATACCGTACTGGAGCAGGACGCTCTTGACACTCTCGAAGGCGCGATCTCTAGCGGGGACCAGCTACTTGGCGCGATCTCTGGCGCTTTGCCCGCCGCGCCCACTGTCACCTTACCGCCCCTGCCAGTGCCCACGCCTGCACCGCCCCCGTCAAGCGGTGGCGGGTCAACACCGCCCCCGCCCATAATCTTGCCCCCGCCACCAATCGGCGGCGGCGGCGGCGAACCATTGCCGGGCGGCGGCGGCGGCGGCAGTCCCGCGCCACCCGCGCCATTGCCACCCGCGCCGTTACCGCCAGAGCCTACACCGCCACCCGGCGAAGGGCAGGGCGCGCCACCCGGCCCGATAGAGCCCGCGCCAGAGCCACCGCCCGCGCCAGAGCCACCGCCCGCGCCCGCGCCTGAACCTGTGCCCATAGAGCCTTTGCC
>Ga0210403_10004142_pt1 | contig 12546 bp, 16 predicted proteins | sample IncBWC19MmetaG_FD_150863 | JGI IMG/M metagenome (GOLD analysis project Ga0210403, IMG submission 150863) | Forest soil microbial communities from Barre Woods Harvard Forest LTER site, Petersham, Massachusetts, United States - Inc-BW-C-19-M | ecosystem: Environmental > Terrestrial > Soil >... | reverse complement strand
CGCGTGGCGCGGCGAGCTGATCATGACCGGCGCGGTCATGTGCATGGCTTTCTATAACGTCTGGTCCCGTCCGTTCATCCAGCGATCGAGCGCACTCGGATTCCTCACCGTCGGAATGGGAGCGGGCGCCGCCGCGCTGATCGTAGTGGGGCTGTTGACCGGCAGCATCGCGGTGTTGAGCAGCCTCAACACCCCGCAATGGATCGCCGGGATCTATCTCGGCGTCGGCGGCGGCGCGCTGGCGTTCATCCTGTGGGTCATGGCGCTCGAACGCGCGACGCCCACCCGCGTCGCCTCCACCATGACCGTCAACCCGATCGCGGCGGGATTGCTCGCAACGCAACTCGTCGGGGAACCGATCACGCCCAATCTCGTGGTCGGGCTGGTTGCGGTGTTCGCCGGGATCTGGATCGCGACGACGGAGGTCAATGCCGTCAGCCGAACCCCGGTCTAGACAATCAGCATTACTCCCGACGCCAGCAGCAGCACCAGCACGATTTTGCGGAACGCAGTCTCGTTGAGGCGGCCGAACAGTTTCAAGCCAAGCCAGGTGCCGGCGAGCAGGGCCGGCAGGCCGATCAGGAAAAGCTTGATGGTATCCGCCGTGAACGCGCCGCTGGCCCCGATCCACAGCGTGCTCATCGCGAAGGTCGCGACCGCCACCGGCTGGAACACCGTGCGCTGTACCTCCTTGGGCCAGCCGCGCAGGCCGCACCAGATGGTGACGAGAATGCCAGCGAGCCCGGTAACGCCGCCGGTCACGCCGTTGAGGAAACCGACGCCGGCATCGACGGCTGCGCCACCCGCTTTCACCGGTGCAATCGCGGGACGAAACAACGCGTAGAGGCTGTAGAGAACCAGAAGCGCGCCGACGCCGGCGCGCACGTGCGCCGGATTGGCCCAGGTCAGGATGAGGACGCCGACGGGAACGCCAAGCGCCGCGCCCAGCACGAACGGCCACAATTTGCCCCAGTCCAGCGCGGCGCGCAGCTTCCAGACCGCAAAACCCTGTACGATCAGGCCGAACGCAATGATCAGCGTCGCCGTCTGCAGGGGCGAAAGGACGTAAAGCCAGATCGACGCCACAACCAGGCCGAACGCAAAGCCGGACAGGCCTGCGACCAGCGCGCCTGCGAATGTTGCGAGAAGAAAAATCGAAAGTTCGAGGGGCAACCCATCCATGTGCTCGCTCCAAGGTAAAGCGAGCAGCGCTTGAATGGGATCGCCATTTCATGGGGAGGCTGCGATGTCCCCGGCGTTCAGTCTACTCCCGCGGCAACCGCGCGGGCAAGGCTGCGGCCCGTGTCACACCGCCGCGACGCTCTGATTCTTGTCGGCCTCGTTAGGTGAACCGGGTGTCACGCTGGACCGGGGCGGCTCGGCGAAGCTTGTTGCGAAGTCGCGGATATATTCCGGCATTTCCTCGCCTTCGATATCGCAGCGAACCCAGATTTCGGCGGCAATCTCCGCTGTGATGTCCTTTGTCCAGTGTTCCAGGGTATTGAACGCAATGACGCGTATGGGATCGTTGAACCGTCCCGACATCAGTTCGGCCACGATGGTTTCGATGTCCGGCCGCTCGACCTCGGTTTCGCGGTCGATGCCGTCGCGTCGGCCGATGCGATCGACAACGACGTAGATGGTTTCGTCCGCGCCGTAAGGCACGGTCATCAGCTTCCCGACAGGTGGTTTCGCCATGGCGAGCCCCGTTATGGAACTCCCGTTCAAGTGCGTCGCTGCGGATTGGTTCCGACAAATGAACGAGGCGTGATCAACCGCCCAGCGGTCGGTTTCTAAACACCGTTCGGGTGGGGATCTGGTCTGTCGCGGGGGCCCCGATCTCGGCTAACCCTGCACCAGCTTGACCGTGGAGATCGGCCATTTGCCTTCGTGACCCCTGATCGAAACTCTCAGCCCGTGCAGTTCATCAAGCCAAATTCCGTCTACGGTTCCGGCCTTTCCGTCGCTGAGAACCACGGCCTTGCCGACAAGTTCGGCCTGGGCCTGCTCGAACTCGCCGAGAATCTTGAACGCGCGCGCCTTCGCAACTGGCATGGACAATCCGGATCCGGGGGTTAGGAGGCGGTCGTTAGCATGCCAAAGATGTGCAAGTCGTGGCCATCATGCGGCGAACGGTTGTCTTTACGAAATCGTGTCATGGTCCGAAGCGCGGCCGCGGCGGGAACTCTACGCCGCCGCGATGGCCTCGATCTCGATCAAGAAATCCGCGCCATACAGTTTCGACACCTCGACCAGCGTTACCGCGGGCGCGGCCGGCGGCGTCACCGAGGCAAAGAAGCGGTTGCGCGCTTCGCGATAGGGCCCGAGATGGTTCATGTCGGTGAGGAACACCGTAAGCTTCACCAGGTTGGCTGCCGTGCATCCGCTTGCCCCCAGCGCGATGGCAAGGTTGCGAAACACCTGGGCCGCTTGCGTCGGGAAATCGTCCTTGCCGATCACATTGCCATCGCGATCGAGCGCGGTCTGGCCCGATATGAAGACGAAGCGGCGGGCGCTGACGTCGACGATTTGCGAATAGCCGGGCGGGATGCCGAGTTCGGGCGGGTCGATGCGAACGATCGCAGGCGTTGTCTCGCGGGTCATTGCGGCGTCCCGTTTGGTTTGTCATGGCCGGGCATGACGTCGGGGTAGGTCAGTTGCGCGGCGCGGATACCGGCGGAGGCGCCATGCCGCCGGGCTTCTTCGGGCTCAGCGTGCCCGCGTAGAACGACATTCCCAACACCAGCACCAGGACGACGAAATAGACCGCAACGGATTGGGGCGGGGTGGTCGCCCAGCGCACCAGACCCTTGAAGCCCTCTGTGGGTTCGGATTGCTTTTCCATGGCGTGGTTTTGCTCGAAATGTCCGGGAATTGGAAGGACAAATGCGCCTGATGTATTCACATCACCGCGCCGCGGCGCTGCTGCCGCAATAGTAACAACGCCGCCAGCGCCGACAGGCTGAGTGCGGAGGAAACGATCAGGATGCGGCTTCCCATGGCATCGATCACGAGACCGAACGCCAGGGGGGCGGCGGCCTGCGCCATCCGCGCCGGCGCGCCGATGATGCCGAGGCGATAGCCATAATTTTCCGGCCCGAAGATCGCCAGCGGCAGCGTGCCGCGCGCGATGGTGAGAATGCCATTGCCGGCGCCGTGGAAGACCGCGAACACGCCCGCCGCCCCACCGCCCATCAGCGCGACGATGGCGGCGCCGATTGGGTGGGTGAGGCAGGCCAGCCGCGTCGAGACCAGCGGATGATAGCGGCTGAGCAGGCTCGCTTCGACAATGCGGGCCGCCACCTGCGCAGGCCCGATCAGGGCGCCGGCCGTCACCGCCTGCAGCGTGGTGGCGCCGGCCGCCTCCAGGATGCGCGGCAGATGCGCCGCCATCGCGCCGGTGACGCTCCAGGCGGCTGCGAAAGCGAACGCCAGCAGGACCATGGTCCGGTCGATCGGGATGTGCGGCTTTGTCGATGCCGCCACCGCCGCCCTGGCGCCCTTCACGGATGGCAGCATGAAGAAATTGAGCGGCAAGCCGATCAGGATATGCGCCAGAGCCCAGGCAAAACAGGTGTCACGCCAGCCGATGCGTTCGAGGCCGAACGCCGTCAGCGGCCATCCGACGGTTGAGGCAAAACCCGCGAGCAGCGTGATGCCGGTGATCGAGCGGCGGGCGGCGTCGCCATAGATCCGCCCCAGCGCGGCGAAGGCGGCGTCGTACAGGCCAAAGGCCATGCCGATGCCGAGCAGCAGCCAGGCGATGACAAGCATGGGAATCGAAGTGGTGGCGCCGAGCAGCGCCAGTCCGGCAGCCAGCGTCAGGTTGGAAATCGAGAGCACCTGCCTGCCGCCGACGAGGTCGATCTGCCGGCCGACGCGCGGGCCGAGCAGCGCCGAGATCACCAGCGAGGCCGAGAACGCGGCAAAGATCCAGTTCGAGGAGACGCCGAGGTCGCGCGCGATCGGATCGGCCAGGATCGCCGGCAGATAATAGCTCGAAGCCCATGCCAGGGTTTGCGTGGTGCCGAGCGCCAGGATGATCGGAAGCTGGCGCCCGCTCATGTCTGCAGTGCCGTCCTTCTGGACCAATAGAGCGCGACCGGTCCGACCAGAATTCCCGCCGCCGGCACCGTGAACGCCGCCATCCAGGCCGACGCGTTTTGGGGACCGCCGGCGGCGTCCAGCGCGACACCGACGACCCACGCGCCGAGCGCCGACAGGCTGAAGCCGACGGTCGAATGCATGGCCATGGTCGCGCCGCGATATCTGGGCTCGGCGGCCATCGCCATGCCCGACGTCAGCGCCCCGGAATCCGCCGGCACCGTGATGGCGTAGGCCATGATCAGGGGCAGCAGGAACCAGGGCGATTTGTCGGCGAATATTCCGATCAGGAGCGCCACCGCGGCGGACGCGAACATCACGGCCGTGATGGCGCGATGCCGGCCGATCCGCAGCGCGAATTCGTTGCCGAGGATGCTCGCGGGCATCGCGAGCACGGAGAACAGCACGCTGACGACAATGGGCGTCAGAAACGGGCTTTGCGAATTCCTCATCGTCACGAAAGTCCAGAACGCGACGATCCAGGTCCTGATGCCGTAGAGCTCAAAGCAGTGCGCGCCATAGCCGAGCACGAAACCCATGGCTTGCGTGTTCTGGAACACCGGCGCGAAATCCAGCAGGCGGCCCTGCGCGGGCTTCGGATCGACCGGCCGCAGCAGCAGGCAGACCGTCAGCATCACCAACGGGCCAAGGGCCGTCACCATGAACGCGGCCCGCCAGCCCCAGCCTTCCGCGACCAGCTGGGAAATCAGGAAGGACAGGCCGACGCCGAACGAAAAGCTCGACGTATAGAGCGTGATCGCGCGCGAGGAATCGCCGGGCGCAAGCCGGTCGGTCAGCGCCTTGAGCCCGGGCATATAGGCTCCGGCAAAGCCGACACCGGCGATGGCATTGAAGAGCACGCCCGACCAAAGGCCATTGGCAAAGAGACCGAACAGCAGGGTGCCGAGCGCGCTGACCGCGGAGCCGGCGATCAGGATCTTGCGGGCATCGATGCGGTCGGTCAGCGTCGCCAGCACCGGCACGGCGCACATGTAACCGGCGGCGCCGGAACCGGCCAGCAGCCCCGCCTGCGCGCCGCTCAAATGCCACTCCGGAATCAGGAACGCGGCGAGAATGGACGGCACGACGACGTGGGGAAGCAGGCTGCCAAGCTGCCCCACGCACATCGCGACGATAACCGACCGACCTTCCAGAGAAATGCCGCTTACTCCCTGCGCGTTCAGGACGCGCACCCGCACCCCGTCTTGCCTTCTTGCTTGGCATTTGCATCCGCGGCGCAACAGGCGTCAACATCCGATAATGCCGGTCCACCGCAGCAGCTATTCGCCTCAGGCGCGGCCGATCGAGTGCAGACGCCGGTCTCGGGCAGCACCAGTTCGACGCGCTCCGCCGCCGCGCGGTCGCCGGCGAGTTCGGCTGCGATCGAGCGCACCTGCTCGTATCCCGTGAGCATCAGGAAGGTCGGCGCGCGGCCGTAGGATTTCATGCCGGCGAAATAGAAGCCGGGTTCGGCCTGCGCCAATTCGCGCGCGCCATGCGGCCGCACGGTGCCGCAGCTGTGTTTGTTCGGATCGATCAGCGGCGCCAGCGCCACCGGGCATTCGATCGCGGGATCGAGCTGGATGCGAAGCCCGCGCAGAAAATCGAGGTCGGGACGGAAACCTGTCGCCACGATGAGCTCGTCGACGACGATCTGACGGCCGCAACAGCCGCTGCCTGCGCCGACGACCAGGCGAGGGCGGTCCAGCGTTAGGTGCGAAACCCGAAATTCGCTTTCCAGCTTGATCCGGTCCGCCGCGACCAGCGCGGCGAAGACGGCGCCGAGTTCGCCGCGGGCGGCGAGCTTGTCATTGGCGCCGCCGCCGAAGGCCTTTGCGGGATCGTTGCCGCGCAACAGCCAGACCGGTTTGGTTTCCGGCGCCTGCTCCGCCAGTTTGGCGAGATCGATGAGGGTGCCGATCGCCGAATGGCCGGCGCCCAGCACCGCAACGGTTTTTTCGGCATAGCGCGCGCGGTCCTTGCCGAGCACGTCCGGCATCCCGTAGGCGATCTTGCCGGCGGCTTGCGTTTCGCCGATGGCGCGCAGGCCGTTGGCGCCGGCCGGATTGGGCGAGTGCCAGGTGCCGGAGGCATCGATGATCGCGTCCGCCCGCATGACCTTGGGGCCTTGGCCGTAACGAATCTCGAACGGCGCGGCTTCGCGGCCGCTGGTCTTGAGCTTGTCGAACCCGGCGCGACTGATATCGGTGACGAGGCTGTTGGTCTGAACGTGGCTCGCGAGAACCGTCCTGGTGGCGAGCGGTTCAAGGTAGCGCTCAACCAGTTCGGCGCCGGTCGGATATTGATCCGGATCGGGAGAATTCCAGCCCGTCGGCGCCAGGAGGCGCGCCGCCGCGCGGTCGATGTTGTATTCCCAGGGCGAGAACAGCTGAACGTGACCCCATTGCCGCACCGAATGCCCGGCGCTGTCGCCGGCCTCCAGCACGATCGGCCGCAGCCCTCGCTCCAGCACATGCGCGGCCGCGGCGAGCCCGACCGGGCCGGCGCCGATGATCGCTACCGTCCTTGCCTCGCTCATTGTTTCCTCCCATCAAACCGGAAATATCGAAATTAACGGCGTGAGAAAAACTACGCCGCGCTCTTGGTGTCCTTGCTCTCGGCGTCGGCGCAACATTCGGCGACCAGGAAATCCACCAGCCCCTGCATCACCTCGTAATTGGCATGGCAAACCAGCGTGGTCGCCTCGCGCACCTGCGTGACCAGGCCCACCACCACCAGCGCCTTGATGTGGTGCGACAGGGTCGAGGGCGCGATCTTCAATTTGTCCTGCAGGCGGCCGACCGGCAGCCCGGCCGCGCCGGCCCGGATCAGGGTGCGGTAGATCTTCAGCCGGGTCGGATTGCCGAGGGCTTCGAGATGGGCGGCGGCGTCATCGAGTTTCATGGGAGCAATGTTTCACGCTTCGGCGCGGCTGTCAATTTATATTTCTAGAATAATGGAAATATTGGTTGAGGCGCGCCGCCGACGTTTGGATCAACCGGGGTTCGGCTGACGTACCAGCGGATGCCATAGCAGCGCGCGGACAATGAGGGGAATGCCTATCGCTGCCGGCAGCAGCCAATACGCAATCGGAGGGAGATCTCTCCAAAGCGGCAGGCTCTTGCCGTTGTCCACGTAAAACGCGATCAGCAGCAAAACATAAGACGATCCCATTCCGGTGATGTGCAGCCTGACCCAATGGCGCCAGCGGTGCCGCCTGGCGTGGCGGCCCGAGTAAGCCGCCGCGAACGACAATGCGCCCAGGACAAACAAGTGATAGTCCTGCGCCCAGCGCACCGCCGCCAAAGCGGCAGCGGTCAGAAACACACCTGCCAGGCACCAGAAATAGATCGTCCCGTTGCGCGGATGGCGGCCTGCACGTTTCGGACTCAGCATGGCAATTGCGCCGGTGACGACACAGGCGAGTCCCAGTAGGACGTGAATTGCAACCATGGTCAGAAACACCGGGTCGGCAGAGGGTATCTCGATCCCGGCGATATCGGTGGTTCCACCGCCCATGTGATTTCCCCGCTCGCTTGCGGCGAGATATCTGGTTAATCAGGAAGCCCGCCATCAAGCGAGACGCTCATGCAGTTGGAATCAACGCTGACTTGCCCGAAATGCGGCCGTCAATCGGTGGAGACCATGCCCACCGACGCCTGCCAGTTTTTCTATGACTGCAAGGGCTGCGGCGAAAGACTGAAGCCTCTCGCGGGCGATTGCTGCGTGTTTTGTTCTTATGGTTCGGTTCCCTGTCCGCCGATCCAGGAGAGCAGGAAATGCTGTTAGCGCGCAGGTATCCCTGATCAGGGAAAGGGCCCGAATCTCGTTGACAAAAAATAATATATCCATAAGTCTGGATATATGGAATCAGAACAAACCATTCTCGCGCTCGCCGCGCTGGCGCAATCGACGCGCCTCGACGTGTTCCGGCTATTGGTAAAGCACGAGCCGGAGGGGCTCGCGGCCGGCGATATCGCCAGGGCGCTGGCGGTGCCGCAAAACACCATGTCGTCGCATCTGTCGATCCTGTCCCGCGCGGGGCTGGTGTCGGCGCAGCGCTTCAGCCGCTCAATCGTCTATCGCGCCGATCTGGCGCGCTTGCAGGACGTGATGCTGTTCATGCTGAGGGATTGTTGCGACAGCCGGCCGGAAATCTGCGCGCCGCTGATCGAAAGCCTTACGCCGTGTTGTCCGCCGAAGAAGAAGCGCGCCGATGCCAGGCTTTGATCTGCGACGTCGTCTCGTAGCCGAAGCGCTCGGCACCGCGCTGCTGGTCGCGACCGTGGTCGGCTCCGGCATCATGGCCGAAAGCCTCACCAAAGACGCAGCGCTCGCGCTGCTCGGCAACACGCTTCCCACCGGCGCGATCCTGGTGGTTCTCATTACAATTCTTGGCCCCATATCGGGCGCGCATTTCAACCCCGCCGTCACCCTTGTCTTTGCGCTCAAGCGCGAACTGACGCCGCGCGAGGCGTCGTCCTATATTCTGGCGCAGGTGGTCGGCGGCGTTGCCGGAACGATCGTGGCGCATGCGATGTTCGCGCTGCCGCTGCTCGAAGCTTCACTCAAGATACGAACCGGCGGCGCGCAATGGCTGGCGGAGGGCGTTGCCGCGTTCGGCCTGATTGCGACCATCCTTGCCGGCATCCGTTTTGAGCGCGGCGCCGTGCCGTGGCTGGTCGGCCTTTATATCACCGCGGCCTACTGGTTCACATCGTCGACCTCATTTGCCAATCCCGCCGTTGCCATCGCGCGATCGATGACCAATACATTTTCCGGAATTCGCCCCACGGACCTGCCGGGCTTTATCGCCGCCGAACTCTGCGGCGCGGTCGCAGCCCTCTTGCTGATGAGCTGGCTGCTGCGCGCCACAGGCGAGGGCGCATCCATGGCCAAGGAGGCCCAACTGTGACCGTCACCATCTATCACAATCCCGCCTGCGGCACCTCGCGCAACACGCTGGCCATGATCCGGCAGAGCGGCGAGGAGCCCGAGGTCATCGAATATCTGAAGACGCCGCCGAGCCGCGCGCGGCTGGTGGAGCTGATCGCGGCGATGGGAATTCCGGTTCGCGCGCTGCTGCGCGAAAAGGGCACGCCCTATGCGGAACTCGGGCTCGCCGATCCCAAATGGAGCGACGATGAGCTGATCGATTTCATGCTGGCGTATCCGATCCTGATCAACCGGCCGATCGTGGTGACGCCGAAGGGCGTCAAACTGTGCCGGCCGTCGGAGGCCGTGCTCGATCTGCTCGAGCATCCCGTCGCCTCCTTCGTCAAGGAAGACGGCGAGGCCGTCAGGCGCACCAAACCGTAAGCCATCGGGCGCCGTCCGGCGCACGGGATGTGACCGTTCGGCGCAGCCGAGCCCGCGCTTGATTCAGGTTAATGCGTCTCGCCTCGATTCCGTCCCAGCATGGCGGCAAAGAGAGGACGCATGTACAAGCATATTCTGCTGCCCACGGACGGATCGGAATTGTCGAAGGCGGCGGTGAAGCACGGCATCGCCCTGGCGAAAGCCATCGGCGCCAAGGTGACCGCGCTGGTGGTCTCGACGCCGCCCAGTTCTCTCGTGGTCGATCCCAGCATCGTCTCGGGCGCGCTCGATCAGTACAAGGCGCTGGTCGCCGAGCAGACCGCGAAATACCTCGACAATATCGCCCGCAACGCGCGGGAGGCGGGCGTCGATTGCCTCACGCTGTGCATCGAACAAGACAAGCCCTATGCGGCGATCGTCGACACCGCGAAGCGGCAGGGCTGCGACCTCGTCGTGATGGCGTCGCACGGCCTGCGCGGCGTGTCGGCGATCCTCGGCAGCGAGACGCTGAAGGTGCTGACGCATACGTCGGTGCCGATCCTGGTCTATCGCTGATCCCGTCAGCGGGTTCTGGCGCGTCGCGTATAGAGCCCGGCCGCCAGCAGCGAAGCGATGCTCAGCACGATGCCGAGCGCGAACATCGCCTCGTGCGACACCGTCGCCGCCAGATAAACCCCGATCGCCGCCCCCATCATCTGCCAGAAGCCGAGCAGCGCGGACGCGGCACCCGCCTTTTCGCCGAACGGGGACAGCGCTTGCGCCGTGCCGAGCGGATTGACGATGCCCATGCCGAGCAGAAAGACGCACATGGCGGCAAGGAACGGCAGGAACGTCGCGTTGAAGCTCGCGACCAGCAGGATCGCGAGGCTGCCCGCGGCCGCTGCTATCAGGCCGCCGCGGATCGAACGGTCGAGCCCGAAACGCGGCGCCAGCCGCGTGGCCAGCATGCCGGCGGCGAACACGATCATGACGGTGCCCGCGAAGAACAGCCCGAGCTCGATCGGGCTGAAACCCAGCCCTTCGATCAGCACCCGTGGCGCGGCCGAAAACATCGCGAACAATCCACCCATGATCAGGCTGACGGTCGCGGCCGGAACCAGGAAGCGGCGGTCGGTCGATAACCCCAGATAGGTTCGCGCAATGGCCAGGGGATCGAGCGGGATTGGTGTCGAGCGGTGGGTTTCGCCGAGCACCGCGCCGTAGGCGATGGCGCCGAGCGCGGCGAACACCCCGACGAAAGCGAATCCGGAGCGCCAGCCGAAATAATGATCGAGCGCGCCGCCGAGCAGCGGCGAGAAGCCGGGTGCTGCCGCCATCGCAACCATGATCAGCGCCATGGCGCGCGCCAGCGCAGCACCCGAGAACAGGTCGCGGGCAATCGCGCGAGACAGCACAGAGGTCGCGCAGGCGCCGGCGGCCTGGATGACGCGGCCGCTCAGGAGGCTCGGCAGATCGTTGGCGAGGGCGCACCAGAGGCTGCCGGCGAGGAATACCGCAAAACCGGTCAGCACCGGCCAGCGCCTGCCGTAGCGATCGGAGACCGGTCCGACCACGAGCTGGCCGATCGCGAACACCGCGAGGAAGATGGTGATGGCCGAGGTGACGGACGCGGTCGAGACTTTCAGCGAGGCGGCCATCTCCGGCAGCGAGGGCAGCAGGATATTGGTGGCGAGCGTTCCGGTCGCGGCGAGAGCGGCGAGCACGGCGATCTGCAGGAAGGTGGAGGAGACTCCCGGGCGAGGGGCTGCGGCAACAGTGGAAATCGTCTCGTCGGCCATGGTGGTTCCCGGTTGGATGATATGATCAATATCATACAAAAAGGCAAAAGGAACGGCCAATATTCCACTCTGTCATGCCCGGACCTGATCCGGGCATCCATCATGTTCCAAAAAGCGTCTTGCGAGGGCGATGGATTGCCGGGTCAAGCCCGGCAATGACGACGGACGTATGTTTCGCTTGCGCAGCCTGGTCAGGCCTTCGCCGCCTCGCAAACCATCTCCGGCTGCCGCGCCAGCGAGACCGCGGGCGACATCAGGATCACCAGCGCCTGCGCGCCGAAGATCGCGGCCGCGAGATACAGGCACGCCTCCGCGCCGTAGAGCCCACCGACGACGGCGCCGAGCACGGAGCCGAGCGGGCGGGCGCCGTAGCTCATGATGTTGATCGCGGAGACCCGTCCCAACAGCCGCGGCGGCGTCACCGACTGCCGCAACGTCGTGGTCGAGATCACCCACAGGATCGGGCCGACACCGAGCAGGAAGAAACTTAACCCCGCCAGCGCCGGGCTGGGAACGATCGTCGTCAGCGCCATTACACCTGCGGCGACAAAGCCCGTCACCGGTCCAAGCCCGATCACGACGCCGAAGGCGAGGCGCCGCATCACCCGCGTCGCCGCCAGCGCGCCGACCACCATGCCGACGCCGTACATCGCCAGCGTGGTGCCGACCCCGGTCGCGGACAGGCCGAGATGGCGCACCGCATAGGGCACGAACACCGCGAGCAGCAGGAAGGAGGCGGTGTTGAAGATGAACTGGGTGACGAAGACCGGACGCAGCAGCGGATGGTGCAGCACGAAGGCCGCGCCCTCCTTGATCTCCTGCAGCGGATGGCGGCGCGGCGCCGGTTGCCGTGCCGGCTCGTAGATCCCCGACAGCAGCACCACCGCCAGAACCGAGAGCGCTGCTGCGAAACCGAAAGCGGGCGCCGCACCGACCCATCCCACCAGCACGCCGCCGAGTGCCGGACCGCAAGCAAAGGCAACGGTGCGCGCCAGTTCGATCCGCGCGTTGGCCGCGGGCAGCGATTGCGGCGCCACCAGCGACGGCACCAGCGCCGGCGCCGCGACGCTGTAGACCACGGTGCCGCAGACCGCGACGAAGCCCGCGAGCGCGAGCAGCGGGAGGGTCAAGAGATTCAGCCCGATCAGCGCGAGGATCGCGAGCAGCGCCGCGGCGCGCAACGCTTCGGCGCCGGCCATCAGCCGCCGCCGCGAGATGCGGTCGGCCAAAAGCCCCGCCGGGATCGCGAACAGGATGAACGGCAGCGTCAGCGCGGTCTGCAACAGGCCGGTCTGGCCCTCACCGACGCCGAGCAGCAGCACGGCCACGATGGGGGCGGCCGCCA
>Ga0210403_10004140_pt1 | contig 12547 bp, 9 predicted proteins | sample IncBWC19MmetaG_FD_150863 | JGI IMG/M metagenome (GOLD analysis project Ga0210403, IMG submission 150863) | Forest soil microbial communities from Barre Woods Harvard Forest LTER site, Petersham, Massachusetts, United States - Inc-BW-C-19-M | ecosystem: Environmental > Terrestrial > Soil >... | reverse complement strand
CCAGACGAAATGGGTATCATCTTGCATCACCCAATGAGCAGAATCGCAGGGCAATCCATTCTTGCTGCTGAGCGTGGCGATGCGGCCGTTCTTCAGCCGGCTGAGCCCTCCCTCGGTGGCAGCCCAAAGCGTTCCGTCCGGATCGAATCGAAGGTCGTTCACACGGCCCTCTCCCAACCCGTCCGCCGTCGAGTAGGAGGCGCGAACCTGGCCGTCGGCGAAATAGGCGATGCCACCTTTATAAAACCCAGCCCACAGGCCCCGCCGCCGAGGGTCAATCGCCAGAGCTAAGGCGTAGTCCTCATGTCCCATCTTGGTCCACGAAGTCTGTTGGACTTCGCCGGACTGGGGCAAATGAATAAGCCCGAGGTCCTTGTTCGCGATCCATAGACTTCCGGAATTGTCGTCCCGGATGGAATACACTGGCCCGCCGGGGACATTTTTAAGCGGAATGAACCGGTCACTTTCCAAGTAGCCGAACTCACGAAGGGTGGAGGCCCAGACGCGCCCGCGACGGTCTTGAAACAAGGTTCCGGCGTAATTTCCATTGAGCAGGCCGTTCCCGCGGCTGTTGCCAAAGATCGTAATGTGCCCGTTATTCCAACGGTTCAAGCCGCGGCGAGTGCTGAGCCAAACGCTGCCATCGCGGTCGGCGAGAACGGACAGAATGCTGGCATTCGACAAACCCTGGCTCAAAGAGACGGTGGAGACGGCAAACTCGCGAAAACGATCCAGGCCGCCGTCGGAAGCTACCCAAATGTTACCTTCGCGATCAATCAGGAGAGCGGTGATGAAATCGCCCGAGAGCCCATCGGCCTGCTTAAGAACATCCGTCCTACCGCCATGAATGTGCACCAGGCCGGCGTCCGAAGTTCCGATCCATAGATTCCCATTGGGATCGCGCAGCAGCCGCGCGGCTATGAAGTCCCGGGCAGTGCCGGGGAGCGGATAGGGCTCGACCTTTCCACCGACGATTCGCCGAATCCCGGTGCGCGCCCCGAACAAAAGCGCTCCATCATCGGCTTCGGCCAGACCTTGGATTCCGTTCCCCGGCCCCATTTCGGAATAGAATTTTGGCGGGCCAGGTTTCCAGTGCCACACGCCCTCGCGCAGTCCCACCCAGAGATTGTCTCCACGGTCTTCGAACAAACCGCGAACTCCATTGCCGAGACTGCCGTCCTCTCCGTAGCACTGGACGCTGCCTTTCCGAATAGCGCAGAGCTTTCCCGGAGGCGGAAACGCTAATCCTCCGACCCAGATAGTGCCTTCATGATCTTCGCGAATTGGCGCACGAATCGACTCTCCGGCGAGCGACGGGTATTGAGTCAACGTCCCGTCCTTCCAACTTGCAACTCCTTTCGTAGTGCCGATCCAGAGAGTCCCATCGCGCGCGGCGAGCAGGCTGAAAATGCTGGTGGAAGGGAGACGCTGGCCCGGCGGCGGCTGCCAGGGGACGGCCCTGACACCGTCGAAGCGCAGCAACCCGAATTCCGTACCCAGCCAGAAATAACCGTCGGGCGTCTGGGCAATTGCGCTGATGGTTCCTTTGGTGAAACCATCGCGGACTCTCCAAGCTGTATGCGCGTACTGGCTGATGTCGAGGGACATGTCCGACGAGAACGCGCAACTCGGCCCGGCAAGGAACATCCCGGCCAGCAGAATGCTTACTCCGACAGCCTCTGGCCGTCTTCTGCGGGCTTTCATCATGAGCCGCACATGCTATTTATTGGATTATCTCACCGATACTTCTGTTGGTAACAGTCTCGCAAGGGCGGTGGTTGCGCATCACGCGAAGGGGGTTCGGCCTTTATCTTGCACGTGACTCGTTTGTTTCAAGCGACCGAACCGGTACTGCCGCTGGCCTGTGTGCGGACCGGCACTCCGCCGAACAGCGGGCCAAGGCCTTCGGCCATAGTGGGATGCGTGAACACAGCATCGCGCAGCGCAGTATACGGTAGCTTCCCCATCATCGCGGTCTGGACTACCGACAGGATCTCGCCGGCGTTAGGTCCCACTGCCGTGAAACCGAGGATTTGGTCGCTGTCGTGGCTGACAAGCGCTTTCATGAAGCCGCGCGTTTCCGACAGTGTCCGGGCGCGGAGCACTGCCTGCATGGGCAACTTCGCCACGCGATATGGACGGCCCGCCGCGACCGCTTCATTTTCGTTGAGTCCGACTCGCGCTATCTCCGGATCGGTAAACAGGCAGAACGGTACCAGGCGGTCACGCGTGTTTCGAGAGCCACCGTGGAGGTTGGCCTGGACAATGCGGAAGTCGTCCTCAGAGATATGCGTGAACTGAGGGCTGCCTGCGCACTCGCCCAAAGCCCAGATGCCGGGCGCCGTGGTTTCGAGACGTTCGTTCACCTGAATGTATCCACGGGCGTCCAGAGCTACGCCGGTTTTGTCGAGACCAATGTTCTGCGTATTGGGAATTCGGCCAGTAGCCACGAGAATATCGCTTCCCTCCAGAAGCGACGCTCCCGCTGAGGCAGCGAGAGTCACGCGCACGGAGCCCCCGGACGAGCCTTCCACCTGCGCGACCTCCACGTTCAGACGAACATCGACGCCGTCAAGATGGAGGAACTCAACAAGTGAATCAGCGAGATCTTTGTCCTCGCGAGGAAGCAATTGCGGTCCACGCTCCAGAACAGTGACCCGGCTTCCGAAACGGACAAATGCCTGCGCGAATTCTATGCCAACATAGCCGCCGCCCAGAACGATTAAATGGCTGGGAAGGCGATCGAGTTCGAGTGCCTCCACGTGCGTGAGCGCTTTCGCGGCGCGAAGGCCGGGGATGTCCGGAATGGCCGCGTGAGTGCCCAGATTCAGGAACACGCGGTCGCCGTGCAGAGTGCGCACGCCGCCATTGCTCAGTCGAACCTGGATGGTCTTCGGTCCGACGAAGCTGCCCTCGCCAAAGACCAGCTCGGCGCCGCTTTGCTTGTATTTTTCCATGTGCATGCTGACGAGGCCGTCGACCATCCGCCGCTTGCGATCCCTCACCTCAGCCATTTCAATCGATGCCGGCACAGTACCGCTGCCGAAATCGCGGTCATGACGGACGAAGTCGGCCACCTTTGCGCTGTGGATCATGTTTTTCGTCGGCAGGCAGGCGATATTCGGGCATGATCCACCGACAAGGCCACGTTCCACGACCGCTGTCCGCAGACCTTCACCGGCGCTGGTCCAGGCGATAAGTTTACCTCCAGTCCCGCTGCCGAAAACAAGGACATCGAAATGTTCCATTTCACTCATTACACGAGACCTCCTCTTGCTTTTGGATACGACAGCTTAGCTTTTGGTTTGCATTGATTTCACGAGGGCGGCGGCGGACGCTCCTTCGAGTGCAAGTCCGTAGCCAACTTCCCTCACTATGCGCTCCTTCAACGGTTGCATGAAGTGTATGCGGGTGTTGCGGCGCGTCACCTCGGGGACCTTCAAATACTGCCGGGCCAATTCCTGCGCCCGGCTAAGCGCCTTGCCGTTTGGCACTACTTCAGCGACCACTCCCCAGTGGTGTGCGACAGCTGCTGTCAGCGGCTGTGGACTCAGCAGAAACGCCTCAGCCCGACCTGCTCCAGCGCGATAGCTCCACGTTGTAAAGATTCCGTCACCCGGAACAATACCGCCGGCAAAGTGGGGCACATCGTGGAAAGTGGCGCCTTCACCCGCCACAATCACACTGGCGAGCAGGGCGTATTCGGAGTGCACATGAGCGCGGCCTTCAACAGCCGCGATCACCGGCACACGTATGTTAGCGATGTTCTCCACAATCTGAACGCCCTCATCATGAACCTGGCTCCAAACGCCGGGATCGGCAACATTGCCGAAAGACGCAAAATCGATACTGGGAATGAACTCCCCACCTGCTCCCGTCAGGATCACGATCTTGTTCGCACGATCCTGCGCGATGCGGTAGAAAGCATCGACGAACTCGGTGTGATCCGGCGCCGTAAAGGTGAATGGCCCGCCGTTGGTATGAAATTGGGCGACCAGCACGCCTTCGGCATCTCGCGTCAGCTTGAGGCTGCGGTATGCATTCAAGTAGTCATCTCGAAGTGTTTGCATGATGTTCTCCTCTCTTCTAGTAATCACCCACAAACGGAGCCCTGGATCGCGGGATCGCATAGGGATTCGTTGCGTCGCGAACTTCCGTCCGTACGTGCGACATAAATTCTGAACGGAAAGCATCGAGCTCTGCTTGGAGTGACATTGCACGCTCGTCGCTAGACCTGGGCCACGCCGCCATCGACGTAAAGCTCGATTCCGGCCACGTAACTCGCTTCGTCCGATGCGAGAAAGGAAACAGCCTTGGCGATCTCGTCGGGATCTCCCAGTCTGCCCAACGGAACGTTTTTTGCGAGATCCTCCTTCATCTTTGTCAGCGCTTCACCCTGTTGCCAGGTGTCGAAAATCGGAGTATCGATATGGCCCGGGCTGATGGTGTTGACGCGGATGCGGCGGTCCTTCAGCTCGTTGGTCCAGGTCCGGGCGAACGAACGGATTGCCGCCTTCGTGGCGCTGTAAACGCTGATCGACGGGAAGCCCTTCACGTCGGCAATCGATCCCGTGAGAACAATCGCTCCCCCGTTGTTCATGAGCGGAAGCCCCTTTTGGACGGTGAAGAACATTCCTTTCACATTGGCGTCGAAGTGAAGGTCGTAGAACTTCTCGTCCACATTGCTGAATGGCGCCAGCTGCGCAACTCCGGCATTGGCGAAAATCACGTCTATCTTCCGGTTCTGCTTTTTGACCTCGTCGTACAGACGATCCAGATCGGTCAGGTTGGCAACGTCGCCTTGCACGGCGGTCACGTTCCTGCCGATCTCCGCCACTGCCCGGTCCAGCGCGTCCTTGCGTCGGCCGGTGATGAATACGTGATTCATTCCTTGCTGAACGAATCGTTTCGCCGTGGCTAAACCCATACCGGTCGAGCCCCCGGTAATGACTGCAACTTTTCCTGCGAATTTGTCTGGCATGTTTGCCTCCTGCTTCTGCAATCAGAGTACGCATTCCAGGGGCAAGACAGAAGATGGCCGCTGGTGATAAGATTTATTCCGTTCAGGAATGGATCGTCTGCGCGAAATGGAGATGTTCGTCAGGGTTATCGAAGCGGGGTCGTTCTCTGCCGCCGCGCGGGATCTCAACATGGGGCAACCCGCAGTTTCGAAGACGATCGCAAGCCTCGAAGACAGATTAGGTGTCCGCCTGTTGACACGATCGACACGCAAACTCTCGCCGACGGAGGCTGGCACAGCGTTCTATGAACGCGCGGTTCGGGCCATCGGCGAGGCAGATGAAGCGGAAGCCGCGGCACAGGGCGCCGGGGCGGGACTGGAAGGCCGGTTGCGGGTCTCTGCGCCGGTCACGTTCTCGCGTCTGCATTTAGTTCCGGAGCTTGGCTCGTTTCTCGATGCTCATCCTAAGGTTCAGCTTGAGCTTTTGATGGACGATCGGGTCGTTGATCTGGTGGCGGAAAACATTGACGTAGCGCTGCAGCTGGGCGTGCTGACCGACTCGGCGTTGAAAGCCCGCAAGCTGGGACAAGCTGACCGGCTCGTCATCGCGAGTCCCTCTTACCTGGCGCGAAGAGGCGTTCCGCGCACGCCGGCGGATTTACTCGAACACGACGGCGTAATTTATGGCCAGAGCTCGGGCGGACAGGAATGGCTCTTTCGGCGTGGCACTTCGGAGATATCTGTGTACCTCAGGACGCGCCTGAAACTTAGTGCCGCTGAGGGAGTGCGCGAAGCCGTTCTCGCAGGACAGGGATTTGCGATCGCTTCGCGGTGGATGTTTACTCCGGAGCTCAGATCGGGCGAAGTGGTGAGCCTTCTCGAGGAATGGACACTTCCTCCGATAGATCTATGGGTCATCTATCCTTCGGGCCGATTGACGAGTGCAAAGGCCCGCGCCTTCATAAAATGGTTCGAAAAAATCATTACTCAAGGGGCGTGATCATTTATAGATGAATAAACCCGCGACGCGCTGCGATCGTGATGGCATGCGTCCGATCACTAGCCCCGAGCTTGTCCAGGATGTGCTTTAGATGAACCTTCACGGTATGCTCGGACAAAAAGAGTCTTTCAGCGATGTCGCGATTCCGATTTCCCTCCTTGACGTGTGACAGAACGTCAAGCTCACGATTGGTGAGCTTTTCATCGCTGAAATGCTCGGCGAGCCGAGTAGCGATCTCGGGCAGGACTCGCTTTTTTCCAGCATGGACCTGCCGAATGGTCTCGAGCATCTGGTCGGCGGGCATGCTTTTCAGCAAATACGCGCGGGCTCCCGCTTCGAGGGCGCGCTGAATCTCGACATCGCCTGCGAACATGGTTAACAGGATGATACGAGCTTCGGGGAATTCCGCCCGGATCGACATCAGGACGTCGATGCCACTCAGGTCCGGGAGCTGAAGATCCATCAATGCGATATCCGGTCTCACTTCGCGATATTTCTGGATACCTTCATTGCCGGATGAGGCCGACGCCACCAATTGCATGTCGGATTGGCTATTAATAATGGTCGCGATCCCCTCACTCAGGAGTGGGTGATCATCGACGTTCATTACGCGTATTGGGTGATCATTGCTCATAGTGTGCTCCCGTCTTGGCTTTGGGATCTGAATCGAGAATAAGCTGTGATCGCGGCCATGGCTTGCTTGGCAGCTCATCACAAGCAAAAGAAGCGCCAGTTGTAAGTAATTGAAAACAAGCATGGAGAAATCCAATTGTATCGCGAATTCGCGATTTTTTCGCGATTTCGCAAAGGGCTTCGCGAAGTTGGTGAAAGGACGAAGCGTCAGACTTTCTTAAAGCGGAACTTATTGATCTTCAGCGACCGGATCTTTGATTCTAAAGTGGAAGGCGGCATACTGAGTTGGGCTGCGGCACCCGACGGTCCCGAGACGCGGCCTCCAGTCGCTGCCAATGCCGTCTCTATTGCTTCCTTCTCTTGATCGGCTGACATCCTGGCGATTGGCGCGCCGCCCTGCCGAGAGGATAAAGATTCAAAAGAGAGCCAGCTTGGATCCACAGAGAAGAGATCCGTTTCACAGAGGATGACCGATCGTTCGAGGATGTTCTGGAGTTCTCGAATGTTTCCCGGCCAGGAATACGACTGCAGCAGCTCGATCGTCCTCTTCTCTACGGTTCCAATTTTCTTTCCAGCCTTTCTAGAATAGCGGTGGATGAAGTACTCGATCAGCATGGGAATGTCTTCCTTGCGGTCGCGCAGAGGCGGCATCTCAATCGGGAACACGTTCAAGCGGTAAAAGAGATCTCTTCGAAAGTCGCCGCCGGCGATCGCGTTCTCCAGGTCGCGATTGGTGGCGGCAATCACCCGCACGTCCGCGCGAATCGGCCGGCTTCCGCCAATGCGCTCGAATTCGCGCTCCTGCAGTACACGCAGCAGGGCAATCTGAGTCTCCGCGGGCAGCTCACCGATTTCATCCAGGAAGATCGTCCCTCCCTCTGCAAGCTCAAACCGACCGAGGCGCCGCTGCAGGGCTCCGGTAAACGCTCCTTTCTCGTGACCGAACAGCTCGGAGGCAATCAATGTTGCAGGTGTTGCGGCACAATTCACACTCACAAACGCTCTCGAGGAGCGCCGTGACCGCTTGTGGATAGCGCGGGCGATGAGTTCCTTGCCGGTGCCGGTTTCACCAGTGATCAGGACAGTGGAATCGGTTGGAGCGACCTTGGCGACACGTGCGAGGACCGCTTGCAAAGCCGGCGACTCGCCTACGATGTCCTCGAACATGGATGCTTTGTCGATTTCTTCTCGTAGCGCCATGTTCTCTTTGTAGAGCTGCTCTTGCAATTTCTTGATCTCATCGAGAGCCTTCTGGAGATCAGCTTCAGCTCGCTTGCGCTCGGTGATGTCTGTAACAGCTCCCACGAACTCAAAGCTGCCCGACTCGTTCTCTGAGGAGTGACCGACAACCCGGACGTATTTGACGGATCCATCAGGCACTAGTAACCGATGTTGGAAATCGAAACTCTTCCTCTCGCGTGAAACGCGTTCGATCAGTTGCTGCACAGCCAATCTGTCTTCCGGATGAGTTCGTTGCACTACCAGGTCAATCGGGATCTTGGCGACCGGTTCGTATTCGAATATCCGAAAGGTTTCTCGAGACCAGTAGATTTCTCCGCTGGAAACATCCCAGCCGAAACTACCTGTGTGGCTCAGTCTCTGCGCTTCGGCTAAGTAAGTTTCGCTTCGCCGAAGCGCCTCCTCGGCGCTATGGAGTTCGCTTCGCTCCACGGCTTCCCGCAATGCCCGTTGCACCGAGGGCACGATCCTCGACAATCTGGTCTTAAAAACATAATCGGTCGCGCCGATCTTGAGTGCTTCGATTGCCACTTCTTCGCCCAAGGTTCCAGAAACAAAGATGAATGGCACCTGCGGCCACCTTTGTTGGGCAATCTTCAATGCAGACAGGCCGTCGAAGGAGGGAAGGGTATAGTCTGCGAGAATCAGATCAAAGTCACCGTGCTTGAGTGACGCGATGAAATCCGTCTCAGTTTCAACACGTGTTACCTGGCAACTAATACCGTCTGCCTCGAGTGTTTCCTGCAGAAGCTCTGCGTCCGTGGGATCATCTTCAAGATACAGAATACGCAACTGAGATTTCATTTCCGGACTATTTCTTTTTTATGCTTCCCGGTGGCGGTTCGTTAATAACCGCCCAAAAAACACCGAGTTCCTTAATGGCGTTCACGAATTCGTGGAAATCCACGGGCTTCACTACATAGGCGTTCACGCCCAACCTATAGCTCGCGACCATGTCTTTTTCTTCATGGGAAGAGGTGAGCACGACCACGGGAATCATCTTAAGCTGCTCATCGGTTTTGATCTGCTGCAGCACTTCCAATCCGTCGACCTTGGGTAATTTCAGATCGAGCAGCAGGACCGCGGGATTCTCGCCCGCGCGCCTCATGAAGTTTCCGCGGAAATAGAGATAGTCCAGGGCCTCCTCGCCATCACGCGCGACCACAACCTCGTTGGCGAGATTGTATTCGTCTAAGGCCGTTAGAGTAAGCTCCACGTCTTTTGGGTCGTCCTCGACCAGTAATATACGTCCCAAGGTGCTCATAGGTTAGACTCCATCGATTTGGAAAGTGAGAAATAAAAGGTTGCGCCCTGATCCACCAGACCCTCAGCCCAGACTTTTCCACCGTGTCGATGCACGATACGTTGAACGGTAGCCAACCCGATGCCCGTTCCTTCGAACGCCTCAGGCGGGTGAAGACGCTGGAATACACCAAACAGCTTGTTTACGTACTTCATATCAAAGCCGACTCCATTGTCTCGAACAAACACCACTACCTGATTTTGTTTGTGGTCCGTGCATCCTATTTCGATTTCGGCCTGCGAGCGCGTGCGTGTGAATTTTACTGCATTCGCGATCAGATTGACGAGTGCAAGCCGCAGCATGGAGCGGTCGCCATACCAGGCCGGCAATCCACCAACCTTCCAAACAATATTGCGCTCGTGAGCGTCCTGCCGGACCTCCGCCAAAGCTTCTTGCACAAGCTGTTCCAGGCTGACCATCGTCTTATGCGTCTCAGCCCGGCCTATCCGGGAAAAGGCGAGAAGATCGTCGATCAGGTTGCCCATCCGTTGCGCGGATTCCATGATCATCGTCACGTATCGTTGGCTCTTCTCATTCAAAAGTGAGGCCGTGTTTTTTCGCAGGAGTTCCGTGAACCCGGCCATGTGGCGAAGTGGCGCGCGGAGGTCATGAGATATGGAATAAGCAAATGCCTCCAGTTCTTTATTAATGGATTCAAGTTCGGCGGTTCGCTTTCCAAGCTCTTCGTTGAGTTTACTAATCTCGTGCTCCCGCCGCTTGCGCTCGGTTATATCATTGTTCGTTTCCAGAATCGCAGCGGGCCGCTGCTGGTCATCTCTCCGCAACGACCACCGGCTCGCGACTGCGACCTGGGTTCCGCCAGACCTGGTCTTCTCGAGTTCGCCATCCCAACGCCCGGAACGCAGCAACTCCGCGTGAATCTCCTCAATCGGTTTCGGAAAGACCGTGTGCAAAAGCTCATGAGCGCGCTTGCCGATCGCTTCCTCGGCCGTCCAGCCATACAATTCCTGCGCTCCCCGATTCCAGTAAGTGATGACATCGCTCATATCACGGACGAAAATGGTGTCGTGCGTGAGATTCAGCAAGCTGGCCTGTTGGGTTCGTTCCAGCATTTCGATTTCGAGCTTATCGCGAGCTTGACGAAGCTGTGTCTCGGCGTGCTGTCGAAGGGTGCTGTACCAGGTAAGAAGCAACGCAAATAGTATGAAGATGACGAAGTGCGGTACATCATCACGTGTAATGGAGATACTGTAAAGCGGCTCGATGAAATAGTAGGAGTCGGCGAAGCTCGATAGAACCAGGGCGAGAATTGCAGGCCCGGGTCCTGCATACCAGACGGATATGGCGATGGCAAACAAGAACAACGGATCTGCCACGCTGTGGAAGTTGTAGCGGTTTAGGAGCAGCGCCGCGCCGAGCGCCAAGGAGACGGAGAGAACTGCAAGGCCATACCGTTGAATCGCGGAGAGGAGCCTCGACAATTTGGGTTTCGACTGCACCATGGCCTGCGGTTCGATACCTGCCTGATTCATGCGGCGCCAATTGGATGAACCATCATAACGCGTCTTGCCTCATGCGCTGGCGGCAATCAGCCGAACGTCAGGTATCACCGTACTTGAAACACAGCTAGCTGCTTGCGAAGGAACAGGTTGTCGGCGATGAGGGCGGCCGGGGAGGAAAAGAACAAGGGGATGAACGTGAACAACTCCAGACTTTGCAAGAACTCCCAGCTACCGCTTACAGATGAATGAACCCGCGCCGCGCTGCGATGGTGATGGCATGGGTTCGATCGCTCGCTCCCAGTTTGTCGAGGATGTGTTTTACATGAACCTTCACGGTGTGCTCGGACAAAAAGAGCCTGTCAGCGATATCGCGATTCCGATTTCCTTCCTTGACGTGACTCAGTACGTCAAGCTCACGATTGGTGAGCTTTTCATCGCTGAAATGCTCGGCGAGACGAGTAGCGATCTCGGGCAGAACACGCTTTTTGCCGGCATGGACCTGCCGGATCGTATCGAGCATCTGGTCGGCAGGCATACTCTTCAGCAAATACGCGCGGGCTCCCGCTTCGAGGGCGCGCTGAATCTCGACATCGCCTGCGAACATCGTTAGCAGGATCAGCCGAGCGTCTGGAAATTCCGCCCGGATCGACATCAGGACGTCGATACCACTCATGTCCGGGAGCTGAAGATCCATCAATGTGATATCCGGTTTCACCACGCGATATTTCTGGATGCCCTCTCTGCCGGACGAGGCCGATGCCACCAGCTGCATGTCGGGTTGGCTATTAATCATCGTTGCGATCCCCTCACTCAGAAGGGGGTGATCATCGACGTTCATTACGCGTATGGGGTGATCATTGGTCATAGTGTGCTCCGCGTTTCGCTTAGGGTCTGAGTTCAGAGTAAACCGTATGTCGATTTCTCGCCATGCCCAACCCGATCTGTTTTCCGTCGCCGCTTTTGGGCTCGTCCGGCATACCTGAAATCAGGGGGAAAGATCGCATTCGTGTTGAATAGCTAACTGTTGGCTGGTTGCGGTCAATCGAGATGCACAATGCCCCGCCGAATCGCTACGGCGACTGCCTCGGTGCGATCGTGAACAGATAACTTGGCTAGGATGTTTTTAACATGCCCCTGCGCAGTCTCGTCGCTAATCTTGAGCTCCGCCGCTATCTCCTTATTTCGCATGCCGCGCGCTATGAGCTGCAAAACTTCCGTTTCGCGATTCGTCAGCGCGGGCTGGAACATCCGGCCAGTCAGCCGCTCGGCGACCTCAGGCGGGATCGGCCGGCCACCGTTTGCGACCTCGCGGATCACCCCGATCATCTTCTCCGCCAGGGTATCTTTCAATAGATAAGTTACGGCGCCTGCCTCGAGCGCGCGAAATATGTCCTCGTCGCCCTGGTAGGTCGATACCACGATGATCTTAGCGGATGGAAATTCCGCGCGGATAGTGCGAATCACCTCCACGCCGCCCATCTCCGGCATCTTCAGGTCGATCAGCATAATGTCCGGCTGATGTTGCCGATACTGTTCCAGGCCTTCCCTTCCGGTGGATGCCGATCCAACCACGGTCATATCCGGTTCCGGCTCAATGGTCGCCGTCAGACCGGCCCGGATCATGGGATGATCATCGACTACCAGAACTCGAATGGGCGTGTTTGGCAAGTGTATTCCTCAAGGACCACGAGGACAGCGGAACTTGGATTTCGATCTGGGTCCCTTGTCCCACGGCGGTTGTAATTTTGTACTGGCCGCGAATTTGCGCGGCGCGCTCCTGCATGTTCTTCAAACCCCAATGACCTGTCTTTCCGAGTCCCTCCTCGAAATCGAATCCTCGTCCGTTATCGGAAATGGAGAGCTTCAAGGAACCGGCGCCATAGTCCAGCGTGATGCGAATCTCGGTCGCCTCGGCATGGCGGTTGGCGTTGTTGGCCGCTTCCTGAGCA
>Ga0210403_10004137_pt1 | contig 12549 bp, 11 predicted proteins | sample IncBWC19MmetaG_FD_150863 | JGI IMG/M metagenome (GOLD analysis project Ga0210403, IMG submission 150863) | Forest soil microbial communities from Barre Woods Harvard Forest LTER site, Petersham, Massachusetts, United States - Inc-BW-C-19-M | ecosystem: Environmental > Terrestrial > Soil >... | reverse complement strand
GCCCATGCCGTCGAGTGTGGGCACGCCGAGGGCGGCGGTGAAGTTGCCGTCGGAGGCGCCGCCGGTGGCGGCTTCTTCGAGTTGGAAGCCCAGGTCGGCGGCCAGCGAACGGGCGCGCTTGAACAGAGCTATGGTGCCGGCCTTGCGCTCCATGGGCGGGCGGTTGATGCCACCGGTAATCTCCAGCCGGCAGGCGGGGTCGGTGACCTTGAGGCGGCGGAAGAGCCGGTCGACGCGGGCGGCGTCGCTGGCCTGGGCGATGCGGACGTCGATCTCGGCGCGGGCCTCGGCGGCGACCACGTTGGAGCGGGTTCCGCCAGACAAAACACCACAGTTGACCGTTCGTTTTCTGCTCGGATCGGTGAACTGGGAGACGGTCTGGACCAGCCGGGCTATCTCGAGGACGGCGGAATGGCCGCGTTCGAAGTCGACCCCGCTGTGCGCGGCGACCCCGGTAACGTGCAGATTGTATTGGCCTACGCCCTTGCGAGCGGTCTTGTAGGCGAGGCCCTGCGCGGGCTCGAGGACGAAGACGGCGGAGGACTGCTGGGCGAGCCGCTCGGTGATGGCTCGCGACGCCGGACTGCCGATCTCTTCGTCGCTATTCAGAAGCAGGATGACGGGGCGGGTCAGGTTGAGCTGGCGCAGGGTGCGGAGTGCGGTCAGGGCCATGGCAACGCCAGCCTTCATGTCGAGCACGCCTGGTCCCCAAAGGCGGCTGTCGGCCTCGCGAAAGGGCATGGTCTTGAGGGTTCCGACGGGCCAGACGGTGTCGAGATGTCCGAGGAGCAGAAGGGGCTTTTGGCGTCTGCGCGCGGGGCCGAAGTGAAGTTCGAGGATATCTCCGAAGTGTTTTTGTTTGTGCAGCTTGAATCGGGATGCGAAGGGCGTTGCCACCTCGGCGACGAGGGTATTGGCGCGATTGATCGAGATCGGGTCGTCGCTGGGGGACTCCTGCTCGACGAGCGCGCGGAGAAGATGCATCATCCAGGGGCGCTGAGCTTCGATGCGGCTCGCGATGGCTTGAGCGTCCATGCGGCTATCGTATAGCAGGAAAGTGGCTTACTGCGTTTTGGGAAAAGATTTTTCCGCCTCGAAAACGCTGCAGAGTGTGGTAATTCAGACACATTGCGCGGACTCGTGCTGGGATTACGATTAAGCCGATCAGGCGAGGATCCATCGTTCGTGGCTACTGAAGCTCATTTTGAGCACACAATCCGGTCGGAGGTAGCGTTTCAAGGCATCGGCTTGCACAGCGGCGCGGCAGTCTCGATGCGTCTGATCCCTGCGCCTGCCGGCTCGGGAGTCGTCTTTCGCCGCATGGATTTGGATGGCTTTGAGATTCCGGCGAACGGGCGAAACGTGGCGAAGGTGAGCTATGCGACCAGCCTGATGCGGCAGAGCGTGTTGATCTCGACCACGGAGCATCTGCTGTCGGCGTTGGTGGGCTTCGGGATCGATAACGTGATTGTGCAGATCGACAACCTCGAGGTGCCTATCCTAGATGGAAGCGCCCTTCCTTATGTCCTGGCTTTTCAGCGGGTTGGAGTCAAGCGGCAAAAGCGGCGCCGGGAGTATATCCGCATCCTCAAGGAGGTCGAGGTGCGGGAGGGGAGCAAGTTTATCGGGGTGTATCCGGGCACGGGCTATACCATCGAATACCGCATCGAATTTCCGGATCCTATTGGATTTGAAGTATTTACCTGCGATCTGGAGAGCGGCATCTATGCCGATCTGGTGGCGCCGGCGCGGACGTTTGGGTGGAAGGAAGATGAGCCGATGCTGCGGAATATGGGGCTGATTCGTGGGGTTTCCGAGCAGAGCGCCATCATTCTGACGCGGGAAGGTGTTCAAAATGGGCCACTTCGGTTTGACGACGAGTTTGTTCGCCACAAGGTACTCGACCTGATCGGGGATCTGGCGCTGGCGGGGAAGCGCATTCAGGGCAAGGTGGTCGCGGAGCGGGCGGGGCACGCGATGCATACAGCTCTGGTGAAACGACTGATGCAGGATCGGTCAGCCTGGGAGCTGGCCTATGGGTATACCGAGCCGGAGCCGGAAGCGGCAGCTGCACGCGGTCTGATTTCGGCGATTGCGTAGGAGATTGGCGCGGTGGATCGTGGGTTTTCGCATGGATACCATGGACAAGAGCGAGGATGTTCGGGGCAGAGTTCGCGCTTGAGCAACGGCGCACAGCGGCGGGTGGCGGCGATCGCGCTGGGATCGAATCTGGGATCTGGACTGGGGTCTGGTCGAGGGCCCGAATCGGAGTGTCGCGGCCGGGAGGCAAACCTGCGTGAGGCGGTGGCGCGGCTGGGGGGACTGGGGCGAGTGACGGCGGTCTCGAGCTACTACGATACGGCGCCGGTGGGGTATCTGGAACAGCCACGATTTTTGAACGGCGCCCTGCTGCTGGAGACGGAGCTGGAGCCGGAGGTGTTGCTGGAGGGGCTGCTCGAGGTGGAGCGGACGATGGGGCGGGATCGCTCGGCGGCGGTGGCGAAGGGGCCGCGGGTGATCGATCTGGACCTGCTGCTGTTTGGCGGTGTGGTGATGGAGACGCCGGCGCTGACGCTGCCGCATCCTGCGCTGCGGGAGCGACGGTTTGTGTTGGAGCCGCTGCGGGAGATTGCGCCGGAGATGGTGGATCCGGTGACGGGCAGGACGGTGGCGCAGTTGTACGCAGAACTAGGGCCGAGGGAATAGAGAGCAGGGCGACGTCCGGGCGCTCCGCAGGATGTCTCTTCTTGGGTTTGTTCCTTGCCCAGCTCCGCTTGGCCGTGAACGAGAGCGGCTGAAGGCCCGTTCGAACTGACTCCCTGATTGAGTAAGTCGTGACCTCATCCTCGCTGAGGGTGGTGGAGGACTTCGAGTTTGGATAAATGCTCCCAAAGGCGTTCTTCCATTGAGAGAACAACTTGCCTGTCAATAATTCGATAATCGATGCGGTAGTTCGTTTATCGAATGCCCAAATGGGCGATATTCGCCCACGATCAAGCGGTATTCGATATCGTCAAGGCAAAGGAGTGGAACTGATCCGAACCGGTTTTTCGGCATGAAATGCGTGGGGCGGGCTCATCTGGCGTTTTGGAGTGAGCGATATTCGCCCATAAAGGGTAGCTTCACTACATTTTTTCGTCTGTCTTGCCGATATCCACACTAAATTGCTAAATCCCATCTTTTTTGGGAATCGCGATTGAAATTAAATGCATCTCAAACTCGGTTCATCGTCACAGAGGGGTCCCCGACCACTGCTCGATACCCGCGAACGCGTGTGTGCGCGGTTCACATGGACGTGCAGTTTAGTTGGATCGCTTTATCTGATTAAGGAGAAACAGAGCAACATGGCAGAGCAAGACAGCAAGAATGTCAATGACGGCGTAAGCCGGCGAGCGTTTCTGGGTAAGACCTCCGCAGCGTTGGTAGCAGCAGCGAGTTTGCCGATCGTCGCGGCGGCGCAGCAGACCAAGGACCTGAGCGGCGATAGCCACACGGGCATCAATGAGCGCGAACTGGGACCGAAGAACCCGACCGCCGAAGCGATGGAGCCGGATTCGATGTACCCGCCGGTGACCGATGCGGGCGGACAGCCCCCGTTCAAGTACCCCTTCGCGATGGCGCACAAGCGCATTGAGGATGGCGGTTGGACCCGTCAGGTGACGGTGCGCGACTTCCCGCTGTCGAAGAAGATGGCCGGTGTGGAGATGCGCCTGGTCAAGGGCGGCGTTCGCGAGCTGCACTGGCACGTCGGCTCCGAGTGGGCCTACATGACGGCCGGCAGCGCCCGCATCACGGCGGTGGACCAGCAGGGCCGTGGCTTCGTCGAGGACGTGAAGGAAGGCGACCTGTGGCTGTTCCCGGGCGGCGTACCGCACTCGATCCAGGGTCTGGGCGAGGATGGCGCGCAGTTTCTGCTGGTGTTCGATGACGGCAACTTCAACGAGTTCGAGACGTTCCTGCTGACCGACTGGATGCACCACACGCCCAAGGAGGTTCTGGCGAAGAACTTCGGCGTGGACGCGTCCGTGTTCCACAACGTTCCCAAGCGCGAGAAGTTCATCTTCCCGACCGAGCTTCCGCGGCCTCTGGCGGAGGAGAAGAAGCAGGTGGAGGCGGTCAATGGAGCGATCCCCCACAGCATGGCCTTCTTCACCGACAAGATGGAGCCGACCAAGGTGACCGCGGGCGGCAGCGTGAAGATTGTGGACGTTCACAACTTCCCCATCACGGGCATCGCTGCGGCGATCGTGACGGTGAAGCCGGGCGGGCTGCGTGAGCTGCACTGGCACCCGAACTCCGATGAGTGGCAGTACTACGTGAAGGGCACCGCGCGCATGACGATCTTTACTGGCGGCGGCCACGCCCGCACGATGGACTTCCACCCGGGCGATGTGGGCTACGTCGATCAGTCGCAGCCGCACTATGTGGAGAACATCGGCGACACCGACCTGGTGTTCCTGGAGGTCTTCCCGACCCCCGAGTACCAGGACATTTCGCTGGGCGAGTGGCTGGCGCACACGCCGTCGCGCCTGATCGATCAGCACATCGGCACCGGCGAGGAGTTCATCACGAAGGTCTCCAAGAAGGAAGTCGTCGTTTCCCCGGCGTAGGGAACGACGAAGCAACTCGGGCCAGGTACAACCCCGGAGCAGAGCAGGCCTGCTCTGCTCTGCTCCGGGCGCTTCAGAACGAAGGAGTTTTCCTTGCTTAAAGGTGTGATTACTGGACGGGGCCATCTGCCCTTGTCACTCTTGGCCTGTATTCCGGCCCTTGCAGCAGTTTTTCTCTCGCCCTCTTCCGCCTCCGCACAGCAGCAGCTGTACCCGCTGAAGGAAGGCATTGTTCAGCCCTTTCACTTGTCTGAGGTTCCCAGCTGGATGGCGCTGGACTTCGAGTTGCGCGGTCGCACCGAGGATCAGAGCTCGCTGGGTGAGGTTCAGAATAAGGATCGCGCGTACGAGCTAACGCGAGTGTGGGGCGGCCTCACCCTGCGCCCGACCGAATGGCTGACGGGTTATATGCAGTTCATGGACACCCATGCACTGGGGCTGCCGCTGAACGATACGGCAGCGAATATGCGCGATGTGTTCGATCTTCGTCAGGGATATCTTGATTTCCATTACAAGCCCGTGCAGTTGATCGTGGGCCGGCAGGAGCTGCGGATCGGTGACGAGCGTGTGGTTGGTATCAGCGACTGGACCAACAACAGCCGTACCTGGGACGGCTTTTACATGCGCATCGGCGACAAGAATCAGTTGAACCTGTTCAGCACCTCGGTGGTGACGGTTCATGCCAGCAGTCTGGACAAACATGGCGCCGGTCTGACCTTCCATGGGGTGCAGGGGAAGATCACCACCTGGGTGCCGCACAGCGACATTGAACCGTTCGTCCTTATCCATGCGACGCCGTACGTGAAGAGCCACGATGGTACCTATGGCAGCTCGACCGCGGTCACCTTTGGTTCGTACTATTCGACCAAGTGGTACGGCTTTGATTCGTCGGGCACCGGGATGTTGCAGCGTGGCAGCTACGGCGACGATTCGATTCAGGCTGGGGCGGCCATCGTTCGCGGTGGTTATGGAGCATCGTACCTGCCGTGGAAGCCGCACCTCGAGGCGGAGTACGACTACGCGACCGGTAATTCGAATCCGACCGGGACCACCTGGGGGACCTTCGATCAGCAGTATCCGAGCAACCACAACGCCTTCGGCCTGGTGGATCTGTTCGGCTTCCAGAACATCAAGCAGCGGCGTGTGAACCTGCAGCTGACGCCGAAGGAGAACTTCCTGGTGCTGTTGCAGGGTGGTTCGCTGCACCTGGCGACGACCAAGGATGGCGTGTATGCGAGCGCTGGCACCATGGCGCCGTCGGTTCCGGTGCCGGCGGGCGGCTTCAAGAGCGACGACATCGGCAGCGAGTTCGACGCCTCGGCGAAGTACATCTATCACAAGTCGTTCGTCACCAACATCGGCGTGGGTCACTTCTTCCCCGGCGAGGTGATGACGCAGGGTGCACCCACGAAACATGCTCCGCTGACCTATGCGTACCTGGGCTTCACCTACCGCTTCAAGGTCGAGCACTAGACCTGTAGAAGCTGGTGGTCTAGCGATCGATCGGTCTAACATAAACAGGGATGCGCCCCTTCAAGGTTCCAGTACGAGCCTTGAAGGGGCGCGTTCGTGCTTTTGGGCGAGGACGGGCGCTCTGCGCGTGTGGGGGCAGGAACAGAATTTTTAAGCTTGTGTGAATGTTGCTGGTCGGAGCGAAATGGAGCACTTGCTGCAACTCGTTGTGGCTATACTGCCGCGTATGCGACTCAGCGAAGTGATTAAGGCAGCAGTTCTGGGAAGTTTTGTCGGGGCAATGATGCCGGTTGCGGTTGTGGCGCAGGCGGGAGGGCCTTCGGCTGCTGTAGCGCCGGCTTCGGCTCTGGCGTCGGCAAGCACGGCTCCTCCGTTGCTGAGCATGGCCGGGCCGACGTTCACGGTGCCGGAGAACAAGCTCTCCAAGCATGTGGTGGTGATCGCGTATGGGGATATGCGCTTTCACGATCCCACCAATACGAAGATGGCGAACCCGGCGGCGCGGCAGATCCTGGTGGCGAAGGTCGCGGCGGAGCATCCGGACGCGGTGCAGACCAACGGGGACGTCCCGTATAAGGGCAGCGATGCGGCGGACTACGATGTCTTCCGCAGCGAGACGGCGGTGTGGCGGGAGCAGCAGCTGCGGGTGTATCCGGCGATGGGGAATCACGAGCTGTCGGGCGGACCGGAGAAGGCGGCGCAAGGGGTGGAGAACTGGTGGAACGCGTTTCCTGACCTGCGGGGGCGTCGCTGGTACTCGGTCGCGCTGGGCAAGCGGATCTATCTGCTGCAGCTCGATAGCGACCTTCCGCTGACCGAGGGCAGCGCGCAGATGGAGTGGATCAAGGGGCAGATCGCGGGCCTGCCCAGGTCGGTGGACTACCTGATGATCGGCATGCATCATCCTCCGGTGGCGGATATTCAGACGCGCATTGAGGTGGATCACAATCCGCGGCCGAATGAGATTGCGCTGCGGGATTATCTGACCAAGATCCAGCCGACGACGCATGCGCGGATCCTTGTGACGGCGGGGCACATTCACAACTACGAGCGGCATGTGGTGGGCGATGTGGTGTACCTGGTCTCGGGTGGCGGGGGCGCGGTGCCGTATCAGGTGGAGCGGACGCCGGACGATCTCTACCAGGACACCGACTTTCCTAACTTCCACTATGTGAAGTTCGAGCTGGAGCGGAACGAGCTGAAGGCGACGATGTACCGGCTGGCGGATCCGGCGGCGGCGACGCCTGTCTGGCAGGTGAAGGACAGCTTCGCGGTGAAGAAGAAGTAGCCGGAGCGGTTTGTTTCGGCTGCCGCCTGCAGGGAGCGGTTCAGGCTCTTTGCGGGCGCGAGGTATGATCGTCGCATGTGCGATTTGGGCTTGAGCAGGGTTTTCGGGGCTTTGATCCTGACGTTGATCATGGCTGGGTCATGGAGCGGGACAGGGCGCTTGGCGCGGGCGCAGAGCCTCGATCCCAAGGGCGTGATCGCCTCCATGGTCGCGCATGAGTATGAGGCGGAGCGGCACCGCGAGCGTTACGAGTATGTCTCCGAGGAGCGGTCGGAGCGGACCGGCGGCCATCTGTGGCGGGAGCTGGTGGCGGAGACCGCGGCAGGCAAGGTGCGGCATCTGGTGGCGGTGGATGGTCAGCCGCTGACGGGAGAGCAGCTGGCGGCCGAGCGGGCGCGGATGGCGGATATCGCGGCACACCCGGAGGCGTTTGCGCGGCGGGAGCAGGCACTGAAGAACGATGAGCAGCATGCCAAGCAGATGCTGGATCTGCTGCCGAAGGCGTTTCTCTTCGAGAACCCGCGGCAGGAGGGGAGCTATCTGCGCGTGGACTTCAAGCCGAACCCGGACTACTCGCCGCAGTCGATCGAAGAGCGCATTCTGCATGCGATGGTGGGCTCGGTCGTGGTGGAGACAGGCAAGATGCGGCTGCGGGAGCTGGACGGGCGGTTGCCGGAGGACGTGAATATTGCGTTTGGGCTGGTGGCAACGATCAAGGCCGGCAGTCACTTCGCGACGACGCGGCAGCCGGTGCATACCGGGCCGGTGTACGGGACGGAGTGGAAGACGCAGTCGCTCGATACCGATGTGACGGGCCGGGCGATCTTCTTCAAGGCGATCGGCAAGAAGGAGCACGCGGAGCACGCGGAGTTCAAGATCCTGCCGCCGGAGATCTCGGTGCCGCAGGCAGTGGAGCTTCTGGAGAAGGACTCGTCCGGGCGGTTGGGGACTCTGGCGCTCAAATAACCGTTCTCGGAGTGAGCAGTGCGAGGGCGACGGTGAGGAGCACGACGGCCCAGGGTGGGGCCTTGAGCCGGGTGAGGGCGAGGAAGGCTGCGGCGGCGATCAGCACATCGATATAGGTGTGGACGGCGGTCGAGCAGACGGGACGCACCCAGGCAGCACAGAGAACTCCGAGGACGCTGGCGTTGATGCCGTGGAGCGCAGCCTGGAGGCGAGGCTGCGTGTGCAGAGTCGCCCAGAAGGGCAGAGCTGCGATAAGCAGGAGCATGCCCGGTAGAAAGATGGCGATGAGGGAGAGAGCGGCGTAGAGGAAGGGGTGGGCGACGGCTCCTAAGATTGATCCTGCCGTGGGTCCGAGCCTGGTTCCTATGTCGGCGCCAAGGAAGGCGGCGAAGGTGAAGAGTGGGCCGGGGATGGCCTGGGCGGCTCCGTAGCCGGCGAGGAAGCTGGACTGGGAGATCCAGCCCGGGGCGACGACCGCGTGCTCGAGCAGAGGAAGGACGACGTGGCCGCCGCCGAAGACCAGGGCTCCGGTGCGGTAGAAGGCGTCGAAGACAGCGAGCGGGTGGGATCGAGTAGAGCGGGCGAGGGGCGGGAGCAGAAGCAGGAGGGCGAGGAAGAGCCCGGCGGCTGTGAGGCCCTGGGCGCGGGTGATGGGGAGGTGCAGCTCCGTCTGGGATGGCGTGGCTGGACTTCGGCTGAGCAGAAAGGTTCCGGCCAGGGCACCGAGGGCGATGGGCAAAATCGTGCCCGCAGATGCGGGGGCGAAGCTCGCGAGGATGGCGGCGGCGATCGCAAAGGCGATACGGCGGAGGTCGGGGGCCAGCGTCCGTTGCATGGAGAGGATCGCCTGGGCAACGATGGCGACGGCGACCAGCTGCAGTCCGTGGAGGACGGCGGGGTTGATCGTATGGGTTCCCTGGCCGAGAGCAAAGGCGATCAGGAGCAGGGCCGAGGGCAGGGTGAAGCCGATCCAAGCGGCGAGTGCTCCGAGCCAACGGGCGCGAAGGAGACCAAGGGCGAAGGCGGTCTGGCTGCTGGCGGGGCCCGGCAGGGATTGGGCGAGGGCGAGGATCTCGGCGTAGGTGTCGGCGGTGCACCAGCGGCGGCGCGTGACGAACTCGGCGTGGAAGTAGCCGAGGTGGGCGATGGGGCCGCCAAAGGAGAGGCCGCCTAGTCTCAAGAAGGCGAGCAGGACTTCGAGCGCGGTGCCGGATTTGTGCGAGGCGGCTGGGGACATGCTGGCCGGGGAAGTCTGATATCGGAAGTCTACGGTATTTGTGGGCTCGGATTCATAAAGCGGTTGCGCGTCACGCGATGCCCACCTTAGCGCGGATAAGGCCGTCGCGAAGATGGGGGCCCCGGTTTCTGCAGCCCATAGAATCGAGTGATGGGCTTAGGATTTGCGGTTGAGCGGACGAGTGAGGGGGGTGGGCGGCGGGGACGGCTGACGCTGCCGCACGGGGTGGTGGAGACGCCGGTGTTCATGCCGGTGGGTACGGCGGCGACGGTAAAGACTGTGCCGCAGGAGATTTTGGAGGTGAACGGCGCGGGCGGCAGGGGGGCGGTGATCATCCTGGCGAATACCTATCACCTCTACCTGCGGCCGGGCCATGAGCTGATCGCGCGGATGGGCGGGGTGCACCGGTTCATGGGCTGGGAGCGGCCGATGCTGACGGACTCGGGCGGCTTCCAGGTGTTCAGTCTGAGCAAGCTGCGGAGGATCTCGGATGATGGCGTGGAGTTCCGGTCGCATCTGGATGGGAGCAAGCACTTCTTCTCGCCGGAGCACTCGATCGACGTGCAGATTGCGCTGGGAGCGGATATTGCTATGGTATTCGACGAGTGTGTCGAGCATCCGGCGAGCTATGAGCGGACGCGGGCGTCGATGGGGTTGACGCATGCGTGGGCGGCGCGGTCCAAGCAGCACTTCGAGGCCAACAAGCAGCGGGTGCCGTGGAGCGAACGGCTGGAGGGAAGGACACAGAGCCTGTTCGGGATCGTGCAGGGAGGAATGTATGCGGACCTGCGGCGGGAGTCGGCCGAGCGGCTGGTGGAGATGGATCTTCCCGGGTATGCGATTGGCGGGCTGGCGGTGGGCGAGCCGCGCGAGGTGACGCGGGAGATGATCGCGCGCACGTTGGAATTGTTGCCGAAGGATAAGCCGCGGTATGTGATGGGGGTGGGGTACCCGGATGAGATCGAGGAGTACGCGCGGATGGGAGTCGACATGATGGACTGCGTGCTTCCGACGCGCGCCGGGCGGCACGGTCTGGTGTTCGCGCGGCAGGATGGGGCGATCGTGCGCATGAACATCAAGCGCAAGGAGTACGCGGAGGATTCGGGACCGATCGATGCGAGCTGCAGCTGCATGGTGTGCCGGCGCTACTCGCGGGCGTATCTGCGGCATTTGTTTGTGGCGGGCGAGGCGCTGGCGGCGACCTTGAATTCGATTCACAACCTCGCGTTTTATCTGGATACGATGGAGCGGGTGCGGGCGGATCTGGCGGGGGTGGGGGTGGCTGCGGGATCTCCGGTGGGGGCGTAGGGAGCGATGGCGAGACTGACGGCGGCCGCGGTGAAGCGGGAGGTCGGGGCGCTCAAGGAGCCGGAGCGGGCGCTGTTCCTCGAGCGGTTCTTCCGGACCGGTGCGGGGGAGTATGCCGAGGGCGACCGGATGCTGGGGCTGAGCGTGCCGGATCAGCGGGTGATCGCCAAGGCGTTCCGTGGGCTGCCGCTGGACGAGGTGCGGAGGCTGCTGGGGTCGGAGTTCCATGAGCACCGGCTGATCGCGCTGCTGATCCTGGTGGACCAGCACAAGCGGGCTGACGATGCGGGCAGGCGGGTGCTGCACCGTTTCTACCTGGAGAACCTGGCTGGAGTGAATAACTGGGATCTGGTGGACACGTCGGCGGCGGAGCTGGTGGGCGAGCATCTGGAGGAGGACCCGGCGGTGCTCGCTGGGTTGGTGGATTCGCCGGTGCTGTGGCATCGGCGGATTGCGATGGTGAGTACGTTTGCGGAGCTGCGCAAGGGGCGGACGGCGCTGACCTTCCGGGTGGCGGAGCGGCTGCTCGGGGACCAGCATGATCTGATCCACAAGGCGACGGGGTGGCTGCTGCGCGAGGCCGGGAAGCGGTCGCAGGAGGATCTGCTCGAGTTTTTACGAAAGCAGTACGCGCGGCTGCCGCGGACGACGCTGCGGTATGCGATCGAGCGGCTGGATGCGCTCGACCGCAGGCAGTGGCTGCTGGGGCCGCAGTAGGGCGCCCAAACGACTAGATAGTGCGGAGGCGGAGGGCGGCGTAGTCGCGGTTGAGCTCGAGGCAGAGGGCTTCGACGACGAGTTCGTGGTCGGTGCGCTGGGGCAGGCCGGAGACGGTGATGCTGCCGAGGATGCCGGCGCCGGTGACGGCGAGCGGAAAGGCTCCGCCGTGGGTGGCGTAGTCGCCGTCAGAGAGGGCGTACTTCTCGCTGAGCGTGCTGTTGCTCTCGGTGAGGTAGAGGCCGACGGCGTAGGAGCTGCGGTGGAAGCGGGCGACGACGTTCGATTTGCGCTGGACCCAGCGGCCGTTGTCGGGGGTAGTGCCGGGCAGGGCGGCGTAGAAGAGCTGCTCGGCGGGGGAGCCGAAGCGGCGGATGTCGATGACGACGGGGTGCTTGCGCTCGACGGCGAGGCGGCGGAGGGTGTTGCCGAGGGCCCAGGCGGTGGTGGCGTCGAAGGCGGGGAAGGTGAGCTGGCGTTCCTGCTCGGTGATGCGGGCGCGATCGTCGGAGGTGCCGCTGATGCTGGGAGCGAGGGACATGCGGTTGCCTTTCCTGGGCGGGGACTTCCCCTTCCCCTGTACCCGTAAGTGCTAAAGTATAGAAAACACAGGGCCTAAGTCCAGACTGAAGTCCTAAAGTCTAAATGGCAGAGTACTTACCTGTAAACTCTTGATCCTGCTGAAGTTACGTGATCTGGGGTGTTGTTCCCTTTGTTTTGTCTCTGCTTCTATTCTATCGGGTTGGAGGGGGTAAACCGGCAGATTTCTTGGGCGTGGGAGGGGTGCGTCTTTGCTGGGGATGGTGAGGTTCGAAGGCGGGATGGGGGTTCACAAGGCAGGGAACAGGGAACAGGGGCGATGGCTGGCGGAGGATCGGGACGTGGCGAGAGCGAATAGGGGCTGTGTTCCATCGCTTCGGCGGCTGGTGAGGAAGGGAAAGCAACGCGAG
>Ga0210403_10004136_pt1 | contig 12551 bp, 10 predicted proteins | sample IncBWC19MmetaG_FD_150863 | JGI IMG/M metagenome (GOLD analysis project Ga0210403, IMG submission 150863) | Forest soil microbial communities from Barre Woods Harvard Forest LTER site, Petersham, Massachusetts, United States - Inc-BW-C-19-M | ecosystem: Environmental > Terrestrial > Soil >... | reverse complement strand
TTACGTGACCCGCGGCAAAGGCGTCGCCGTTCACGCCGTGAATTGTCCCAACGTTGTGAACCTCCTGTATGAGCCGGAGCGCCGCATCGATGTGGAATGGGCGCACGATGAGGGAACACCGAGCTCGTATCCCGTGAAGCTTACCGTCTTTTGCGACGATCGATTCGGCATGTTGAAACAGATAACGGCCGTGATCAGCGACGCCAAAACCAACATCCGGGATATGCAGGTTCGCAGCTCGAATGGGCAGGCAAACATCGATGTCATTCTCGATATTGCCGACCTCAAGCATCTGGAAAACATCATCAACGGCGTGCGCAAGATTCCCGGGGTTCATGACGTACAAAGACTGCAGAAGGTTTAGTCGTTGGTCGTTAGCCGTTGGCCAACTCGAACTTGAGAACTGTGAACCATCAGCTGACAACTGATTCCTTCTTGATTTCTTGCTCGTCCGTTTGACAGCGCCGGGTTGCATCTGCGTAAATCAGCGGTGGCAATAATAATTGTGGAGGATGGATGCGAGATGTGATTTCCACTAAAGACGGCCCGCAGGCAATTGGGCCATATTCGCAGGCGATCCGGGCCAATGGATTCGTCTTCGTTTCCGGGCAGGTCGCGATTGATCCGGCCACTCAGCAGGTGGTCAACGGCGACGTCGCTGTCCAGACTGATCGCGTGCTCAAGAACCTGTCCGCAATCTTGAAGGCCGCGGGAAGCGGGTTAGAGAAAGTTGTGCGCTCGACTGTGTTCTTAAAAAACATGGCCGATTTCGCGGCAATGAATGAAGTCTATGGACGCTCTTTCACTTCAACCCCGCCGGCCAGATCGACCGTCGAGGTGGCGCGCCTGCCCAAGGACGTGCTGGTCGAAATTGATGTAATCGCCCTGGTATAGGGTGTCGCAATTTGCAATTGGCGCATTCTCAAGCGCCAATTTAGAATGCAAAGTTCCGCTCTTAATCGAAAATCAACAATAGGGAGGGGAGTAATGCTGAAGAGTGCGTGTTTGATTGCAATCGTTATGTTTGTAGCTGCCGCTCTTTTTGCGCAGGGCAGCAAGAAGGCTGACAACAGTGCGCCCACGAAGGTGACCGGCGACGGCACCAAGACGGCCGATGGCTTGCAATACTGGGACATCAAAGTCGGCACGGGCGCCACTGCCGCGGCGGGCCAGACGGCGAAGGTCCACTACACTGGGTGGCTGACTAATGGCAAGAAGTTCGACAGCTCCCTGGACCGTGGCGAGCCATTTACCGTAGAGCCTCTAGGCACCGCACCGGTCATTCAGGGGTGGAATGAAGGCATCATCGGGATGAAGGTGGGCGGCAAACGGCAATTGCGAATCCCGCCACAACTCGGTTATGGAGCTCGCGGAACCCCGGGCGGCCCGATTCCTCCGAATGCGACGTTAATCTTCGACGTCGAACTGTTGGGCGTCCGGTAAAGGTATTAATCACAGAGGACACTAAGGTTCACAAAGGAAAACCTGTGGCTAGGAATTCCTTTGTGAACCTTAGTGTCCTTTGTGGTTATCGGTCCTCAGCCTTTCTAGTGATTCGGCTCTCTTAGGCTTTGACTACCTTGCCGCTGCGCAGGCAGGAAGTGCAGACGCGCATGCGCTTGGCTCCGCCCTTCACTTTGGCGCGAACCGGGCGCAGGTTGATGTTCCAGCGCCGACGCGACACGTTGTGGGCGTGGCTGATGGTATTTCCAAATTGCGGCCCTCGGCCGCAGATATCACAAACTTGTGCCATGACTGCTCCAGAGAAATTCAGAACTTGATGCGCAAAACATAGATTTTACCGGAGTTGAGGTGGTTTCGGCAACTCAAGACGGTCGCGCTGTGGATGCTCCCAGATAATGTCACCCCCTGGTTCGTCAATGGGACCTTCAAGCTGAAGCCGCGTCCTGATTTCCCAGCGGGAGGAAATACTGAGTCCCCTTGATCGGGGCGGAAACTTTTCGCAGCAGCTCCTGCAGGTCTTCGTTGCGCTCCACGAAATCGATCTCCGACGTGTTCACGATCAGCAGGTCCGAGGACGTATAGTGAAAAAAGAAGTGTTCGTAGGCCTTGATCACTTCTTCGAGATATTCTTCGTTGATCGCCTTTTCTCCCGGCGCGTTCTTTTTCTTCAGGCGCTTTTTCAGAACCTCGGGAGTGGCCTGCAAATAGATCACCAGGTCGGGAGTGGGAAGCTGTTCGCGGAAATAGTTGTAATAGCGATTGTAGGTCTCGAGTTCCTGGTCGGTGAGGTTGAGGCAGGCGAAGAGTTTGTCTTTTTCAAACACAAAGTCCGTGACCACCGATTTCTGCGAGTGCGGTCCCAGGTCCAGAGCGCGAAGCTGTTCGAAGCGGCGGATCAGGAAAGCGAATTGTGCCTGGAATCCCGCGCCGCGTTCGCCATCGTAGAAGGCGCGCAGGAATGGGTTGTCCTCCGCTTCCATGACGCGCTGCGCGTTGAGGCGCTCGGCAAGAACCCTCGTCAGCGTGCTCTTCCCCACGCGTATGGGACCTTCCACAGCAATGTAACGGGGCAGTTCGAAAAGGTTGGCCATGGGATCGAGCTTCGAATGGCAGGATATCCCGACAAAGCTTTGAGCGCAATTGCGGGAAGAGTAACCCCTGTTCACCACAGAGACACAGAGGCTCAGAGGAAATCCTTGGGAACGTGGCGTCTGACGAATCCCGTGCAGTAAACCGTTGGAAACTGTGACACTGTGGTGAAATCGACATCCCCGCGGTTACAATCGGCGCATGTTGGGCTACGTCGTTTCGGGCATTTGCGGAGCCATCGCTGCTTCGGCGGCGGGCTACCAAACCATGGCGCCGACCGGACAGTGGTATGGCCGAACTTTCACCGGACTAAAGCCCGGGGTCAGGCAACTGGCACTGACTTACGACGACGGTCCGAACGACCCGCACACTCTTCGTCTGCTCGAAGTTCTTGCCCGACACAACGTAAAGGCGACATTTTTTCTCATCGGGCGCTACGTGAAACAAAGACCCGATATCGCGCGCGAATTGGTGCGGGCTGGGCATGTCGTCGGCAATCATACTTTTGGCCATCCCAATCTGATCTTTGCTTCGGCGCGGCAGACGAGAATGCAATTGCGAGATTGCGAGCAGGCGCTGACGGATGCAGTGGGGGAGCATTCTCGCCTCTTTCGTCCGCCGTTTGGTGGACACCGGCCGGGTACTTTGAAGATTGCGCGGGCGCTTGGTTTGGAGCCTGTGATGTGGAATGTGACCGCTTGGGACTGGAAGGGAAAACCAACGGAGTACGTTGAGCAGAAAGTGCGTCGGCAGATTCGCGGGGGAGATGTGATCCTGTTACACGATGGCAGCCATGCAGCATTCGGCGCGGATCGTTCGCAAACCATAGTTGCGACTGATCGGCTCATTACCCAGTACAAGTCGGAAGGATACGAATTCGTGACGATTCCAGAGATGATGGGAAAGCAAGCTATCAGCACTCACTTGTCAGCACTCAGCTAAATACCATGCGGTGCTGAGACCCGGCCCCACACCAGCGGAAATCGCGTGGGGACGGCCGCCCTCGGCCTCCAGTCGCACAAAGCTCCACAGCTACGCATGCACTGACGTAAATGCCTGCTTTGCCACGCCAATGGTTCGCTGGATGTCTTCTTCATTGTGGGCTGTGCCGAGAAATGCGGCCTCGAATTGCGATGGCGGAAGGTAGACTCCATTGTCCAGCATGGCGCGGAAGAAGCGACCGAAGGCCTCGGTATCGGACTTCGCGGCGGAATCCCAATCCGTGACTGGACCGGGAGTGAAGAACCAGGTGAACATGGAGCCCACGCGGTTGTGGCAGATAGATACGCCCGCATCTTGCGCTGCCGCGGCCACTCCATCCACCAGTTCTCCGCTGAGCTTGTCGAGGCGCGGATAAATTTCTTGTTTATTTTCCCGCAGATGACGTAACGTGGCCAACCCCGCGGCCATGGCGAGCGGATTCCCCGAAAGCGTGCCCGCCTGATACATGGGCCCAAGCGGCGCCACCATATTCATGATCTCCGAAGGGCCGCCGTAGGCTCCCACCGGCAGTCCGCCGCCAATAATCTTGCCCATCGTGGTTAAGTCTGGCGTCACGCCGTAAAGCTCTTGCGCGCCACCGAAGGCCAGGCGGAATCCGGTCATGACTTCATCAAAAATCAGCACACTCTTTTCCCGCTGGGTAATCAAGCGCAGAGCCGCCAGATATCCGCCCGGGGCAGGAACGCAACCCATGTTGCCCACGACTGGTTCGACGATCACACAGGCAATCTCGTGCTTGAATTTCTTGAACGCGTGTTCGAGCGCGTCGGTGTCGTTGAACGGGAGCGCTAGCGTGAACTGAATAAATTCTTCCGGAACCCCGGCGGAGCCCGGGATGCCGAGCGTCGCAATGCCCGAACCGGCTTTGACCAGGAGGGCGTCGGCATGCCCGTGATAGCAGCCCTCGAATTTCACAATGTACTTGCGTTTGGTGTAGGCGCGAGCCAGTCGAATCGCGGACATGGTGGCTTCCGTCCCCGAATTGACGAAACGGACTTTCTGCATATGCGGGAACGCGGAAAGCACAATTTCCGCCAGGTCGGCCTCGGCGGGAGTGGAAGCGCCAAAGCTGGTGCCGTTGCAGGCGGCGTCCATGATCGCTTCGATCACTTTGGAGGGAGCGTGCCCGAGAATGAGTGGACCCCACGAGCCCACGTAGTCGATGTACTCGTTGCTATCGGCGTCGAAGATATGCGAACCCTGTCCGCGCACAATGAATGGCGCATCACCGCCTACGGAACGAAAGGCACGCACTGGCGAATTGACGCCGCCGGGAATCATCTGCTCGGCGCGTTCCTGCAGCTTGCGGGATATTTCCGTTTTGCGGGCCATGGGTTCTCCGAAGGGAAATTGGTCATGATATCGTATCAGCGACGGGCTTTCTCCACCGGAATCGAGGTACTACCGATTGCTGGTTTCTTTTTCGTGTTTCTCTGTTCGACCATTAACATACGGGGCAATAACACTTTGTGTATAACCTCAAGGTTAAAAGGAATCAGGTGTTTGTGCGCGAAAATAGGGAGAAATGGCTTGAGCTTTGCAAGAAAGCCTGCGCGAACAGTCTGGTGGTCAAGCTGCTGATTAGATTTGAGTGCGCGTTTCCACGAAAAACAGCGACGCACGCGGCATTGTCGTCAAAGCCGCGCGTCCCGTTAGGGGCCGGAATTCACCGGATATTTACAATTTCGCAACAGTCCTGAAACACGCTTTCGGTACTCTCTCTTCAGTACACACGCCCTTCTAACCGGGAGGGTTTCAAGGACAGCTTCGGGGGGCTCCGAGCTGTCCTGATTTTTTGGGAGCTGGCAATTCTCATCAGCGATGCCTCTCACTCATTTCAGATACGCGCGAACCAGGCCAATTAAGTCTTCTCCCAACTCTTCAGGCGAATCTTCGACTCCGTTGGAGAACTCGCCAACCGCCCAACCGGACGCCTATGAGTTAACTATAGTTAATCTTGCGTGGTATAGTAGGGTTAATTTATTGGGGAAAACCCGGTGAGTGGAATCAGCCCTCTCGGAATGGGTTGGACCAGGTCGTTCGTCTAAACGTAGAAAATGAGGGAGCAGGCCCAACTCGTCAATATTAGTGCACGCTGGGTGATGATCGTGCTCTGGGCGGCTTTGGCTACGGCGCTTCCATCGTTTGCGCAGCAGCCGGACGCGCCTGCCACGGTGAAGCTCGATACCGCGCCCCAGCCAAACGCTCCCCAGGAGGCTGACCCGCCCGCCGATCCACCAGCAGACGAGGTTGTGGAAACGATGTTTCCGCATTTCAAGGACACTCGCTACTGGCTTTCGGGGCAGATGAATTTCATTTTCCAGACCCACCCCACATTTCCCGCGGCTTACAGCGGGCAGCACAGCCTGGGCCCAAACTATGAGAAAGCCACGTCACGCGTACTGACGCTCTACACCGGCATGCGCCTCAACAACTCCACCGAGATTCTGCTGGACATTGAAGAGGCCGGCGGAGCGGCTCTGAGCCAGGGTTTCGGGCTCGCGGGGAACACGGACCTCGATATCGTCCGCAATCCTTCGTTGAGCAAAGCGCCTTACGTCGCGCGGGCCATGGTTCATAAAGTATTTGCGCTGAGCAAGGACAACGTCGAAAATGAGCGCAGTTATCTGTCGCTCTTCGATGAACTGCCGCGTCGCCGGTTGGAACTTCGCTTCGGCAAGTTCAGCATGGTGGATTTTTTCGATCTCAATTCCGTTGGTTCTGATACTCACTATCAATTTACCAATTGGACGGTCGACAACAACGGCGCATACGACTATGCAGCCGACACGCGCGGCTACACCGTCGGGGTTACAGCCGATTATGAAGACCGCAATTGGGGCTTCCGCTTCGCCGAAGCTCTCATGCCCAAGGTCGCCAACGGAATTGATCTGGTGTGGAAGCCATGGGAGGCGCACGCGGAGAACTATGAATTCGAGTGGCGTCACGGCTTGATCCCGAAAAAAGGCGGTGTGGTTCGTCTACTCGGCTACACCAACTATGCCAACATGGGAATCTATCGCCAGGCCATCGCGCAGTTCGAACAAGGCCTCACCCCGGTTCCGGAGATCACGGACCATCCCTGGCACATCACTCGCAAGTACGGATTTGGCGTGAACCTGGAGCAGAATCTCACTCATTACCTGGCCGCATTCGGCCGCTTCGGCTGGGATAACGGCAAGACCGAATCCTTCGCCTACACGGAGGTCGATCAAACCTTCGATCTGGGACTTGGCGCGGCCGGTGCCTGGTGGCATCGCAAGCAGGACCGGGCCGGCGTTGCTTTCGTCACCAATGCAATCTGCAAAGACCACCAGACCTACCTCGCCGATGGTGGCCTCGGCTTTCTCCTCGGCGATGGCAAACTGAACTATGGCCGCGAGTACATCGTAGAGTCTTATTACACGGTCCACGTGTGGCGCGGCATTTACGTAGCTCCAGGCGTGCAACACATCAACGATCCGGGATACAACCGCGCTCGCGGGCCGGTGATCGTGCCTTCGTTCCGTGCCCATGTGGAGTTCTAAGATTTCCGGACTGGAAACTACTTCTCGACCTTCACACCCTTCCAGAATGCCACATAATCCTTAATCTCCTTGGCCGCCGGTTTCGGCTCGGGGTAATACCACGCCGCGCCCTGATTTCGTTTGCCGTTCACTTCGAGGTCGTAGTAGCTGGCTGTGCCTTTCCAGGGGCAAACACTGTGAGCGGAGCTCGGTTTGAAATGCTCCTGTTTGATGGCATCCGGTGGAAAATACTGGTTGCCTTCCACTTCCCGGCATTGGTTTGATTCCGCGAGGACGGTGCCTTCCCATATTGCTTTTGCCATAACACCAGTTTAGATTTCTTTTATGGTCAGCGGCTTCGAAAAATTCGCCGCGGACGCGATCCCCCCGACCGCGACCCGTTTCAATGGCCATTCCATGGTGGGCACATTGAAACGCGTGCTGGTATGTTCGCCGCGCACCGCCTGCTGGCATCAACCTGAGCGGGCCGCTCGCTGGCGGGAACTCGGCTTTGCTCATGCGCCGGATTTCGAGACGGCACAGGCGCAGCACGAGGCTCTGTGTCGCGAATTGGAAGCGTGCGGCACGGAGGTTGAGGACATTCCCCCAGCCATGGAACTCTCTCTCGATGCTGTGTATACGCACGACGCGTCCTTGCCGACCGATTTTGGATTGATCCTGATGCGTCCGGGCAAGGCGAACCGGGTTCCCGAAGGCAAGCATCACGGATCTTTCTGCCAGATCCTGGGCATTCCGATGCTGGCCAAGATTACTCCTCCCGCGACAACGGAAGCTGGGGACATACTATGGCTTGACGCCAAGACGCTGCTTATCGGCCATGGCTATCGCACCAACGCGCAAGGCGTTCACCAAATGCGCGCGCTGCTTAAACCCAAAGGTGTGGAAGTTCTATCGGCACCGCTGCCGCACGGTCCCGGACCCGCCGCTTGCCTGCACTTAATGTCGCTGATCAGCCTGTTGGACGAAAAGACCGTGCTTGTTGACCTACCCTGGCTGGCCGTTGAAACTCTGGAGTTACTGAAAGGGCGCGGGTATCGCTTCATTGAGATCGATTATTCCGAACGAGAAACGCTGGCTTGCAACGTACTTTCGTTGGGGGAAAAGCGTCTGCTGGCGTTGGCAGAAAATGCAAACACGAATGAGAAGCTGCGTGCGGCAGGATTTGCTGTTCGGACTTTCCGTGGTTCGGAACTCTGCGTCAACGGCAGCGGCGGCCCAACCTGCCTTACTCGCCCGTTACTGCGGGCATGATCAAGTGTGGAAGATCAATGGAGAAGGGGTGTCCTCGCCCCGTCCAGGCCCAACCGACTTCGGCTCCACGAATCTCCTGTTAGAATCAAGAAGCAATGGTCTTGCCTTTCGTCCGCGATCTGTTCGCGGACGTGGAAAAGTTGCCCGCCTTTATACGTGTAGCCTCCCACCTTCGCGAGGGCACGGGGCGTTTACGTGTGTCCGGACTCACGCCCACCGCAAAGGCCCTGTTACTGGTTTTATTGCAAAAGGCCGCAGGACGGCCATTCATTGTGGTAGTTTCCGACAATCGGAGCGCAGAGGAGTTGGTCCCAGTCTTACAGGCGTTCCATGAACTGATTGGGGGGAACGATCCAGATTCGGTGGTTTCGCTTCCCACGCGAGATGTGCTGCCGTTCCAGAATCTCTCGCCGCATCCCGAGATCCAGGAAGAACGCGCCGTCGCGCTGTGGAAAATTGCTGCTGGCGCCGTTTCGATTCTGGTTTCACCCATCGCAGCGACCGCGCTCCGTCTTCGTTCCGCCGAGTACTACGCCGATCTGGCGCGAATGGTGCGCCGAGGCGACACCCTCGATACCGAACCGCTGCTGCAGCATCTCAACACCGTCGGTTACACCTCGACGGATGTCGTGGAAATGCCCGGCGAGTACGCCATACGAGGCGGCATCCTAGATGTGTATTCGCCGGAGGCCGATCGTCCACTGCGCATCGAGTTCTTCGGAGACGAGGTCGAATCTATTCGCAAGTTCGATCCTGCGACTCAGCGGTCGTCTACTCCGGTCGACGAAGCGCTGCTGCTTCCACTTACTGAAACTCCGATCAATGACGACCTGCTGGGAGCCATTCACGTCCGCTTGTCGGGAAAGCGCATCGCCGGCTCACAAGAGGTGGTCGAGCAAGCCGTCCGCTCGGGCGGTGTCAGCGTGTTTCCTGGCTGGGAATTTTACGCGCCGGTTGCTGGGGCGGATCGCACTGTCTTTGATCTGCTCCCCCAAGCTGTAATCCTGACGGACGAGCCGGATAATCTCAAGCAAGAGTTTGAGCACACCTGGTCACGAATCGAAGAGGCGCACGAACGGAGCGAGGTCGGCAATCTGGTGCGGCCTACGGATCTTTATCTTTCTCCCGACGATTGGTGGCCAAAACTCGCCAGCCTCCCCGGAGCCTCGATTGAGCATCTCGGAATCGCGCGCCCCGACGAAGCCGAAGCGGTCACCTTCCATTCGCAGCCGGCGCAGCGCTTTCATGGCGCGGTTCCCGCCATGCTGGAGGAGGTCAAAAAGGAACTAGCGGAAGAGAATCGCGTGCTGATCGCTGTTCCAAATATCGGTGAGGTCGAGCGTCTGGCCGACATCTTCAGCGAGTACGGCCTTTCTTTCCGCCTAGGCAGCCGCACTCGCGGCGGAGAAGGTTATGCCGACGAAACCTCCTATTTCACGGGCGAGATTCTTACCACCACGCTGGCCAAGGCTTATGTGCCGGACGGCGTCATTTTGCCCGAGGCGCACCTGGCGATTCTGGGGTCGCGCGACCTGTTCGATGAGTCGGACTCCGTGGTTTCGCGCCCGCAACGCTCGAAGTCCAAAGTCTCGGCATTCCTTTCCGACTTCCGCGACCTGCAAGTTGGCGATTACGTAGTCCACGTCGAGCACGGCATTGGGCAGTATCAGGGGCTGAAGGAAATCAATCAAGGCGATGGCAACGCTGAATTCATGCTCCTGGAGTATGCGGAAGGAGCACGGCTTTATGTTCCGCTGACCCGGCTCGATCTTATCCAGAAATATCGGTCGTCGGAAGGCGCAAAGCCTGCGCTGAATCACCTGGGCACGGCGGCGTGGGCCAAGACCAAGGCGCGCGTCCGCAAGGCCATGAAGGACATGACCGAGGAACTGCTGAAGCTCTACGCCGAGCGCAGCGCAGCCAAGGGACATGCATTCGCGCCTGACAATCAGTGGATGCGCGAGTTCGAAGATGCCTTCGAGTTCACCGAGACGGAGGACCAGGACCTCGCCATTACCGACATGAAACGCGACATGGAATCTTCGCAGCCGATGGACCGCCTGCTCTGTGGCGACGTCGGGTACGGCAAGACGGAAATCGCCATGCGGGCGGCGTTCAAGGCGGTCAACGACAATAAACAAGTCGCGGTGCTTGCGCCAACGACAGTGCTCGCCTTCCAGCACTACGAAACTTTCAAGCAGCGGTTTGCCGCTTTTCCGGTGAGCATTGAGATGATCAGCCGCTTCCGCTCGGCCAAGCAGCAGAAAGAGATTCTGGAAAAGGTCGGGACAGGGAAAGTGGATATTTTGATTGGCACTCACCGCCTGCTCTCGAAGGACATCAAGTTCACCGACCTCGGGCTGCTCGTTGTGGACGAAGAGCAGCGCTTCGGCGTGCGCCACAAAGAACGGCTGAAGCAGATGCGGAAAGAAGTCGACGTGCTTACCATGTCCGCAACTCCCATTCCGCGAACGCTGCACATGTCTTTAGTCGGGATGCGCGACATGAGCGTGATTGAAACTCCGCCCAAGGACCGAATTGCCATTCAGACTGTGGTAGCAAGTTGGGACGAGAAATTGATTCGCTCTTCAATCGAACAGGAGCTCGACCGCGGCGGGCAAGTGTATTTCGTCTACAACCGCGTCGAAACCATCTGGGAGATAGCGGCCAAGCTGCAGGAATTGGTTCCGCGGGCCCGCATCATTGTTGGACATGGACAGATGTCAGAAGGCGAACTGGAAAAAGTGATGCTGAAATTCATGCATCATGAGGCCGATATTCTGGTGTCCACCACGATTATCGAGAACGGGCTCGACATCCCGCTCTGCAATACCATCATCATCAACCGCGCCGATCGTTTTGGCTTGTCCGAACTCTATCAACTGCGCGGGCGCGTGGGACGCTCGAATCGCAGGGCCTATGCCTATTTGCTCATTCCGGCGGAGGTCGAGCTTACGCCGATCGCTCGGCGTCGGCTGGCGGCGCTCAAGGAGTTTTCCGATCTGGGTGCGGGATTCAAAATTGCCGCGCTCGATCTCGAGTTGCGCGGAGCAGGCAGTTTGCTTGGAGGAGAGCAGAGCGGACACATCGAGGCCATAGGCTTCGAACTGTACACTCAGATGCTCGACCGCGCCGTCCGCGAGATGAAGGGCGAAGCCGCACCGGATGAGGCCGAGATACAGCTCAATCTCGGCCTAAATATTCGTATCCCGGTGAATTACATACCGGAGGAGAATCAGCGGCTGCGCATGTACAAGCGGGTCGCCGGAGTCGAAACTGAATCGCAGCTGAGTGACGTCGGCGCTGAGTTGGAAGATCGCTACGGTGAGCCGCCTGCCGCCGTGCGCAACTTGCTCGATTACGCTTCACTCAAATTGCTGGCCGTGCGCGTGGGCGTAAACGCAATCGAGCGCAAGCGGGATCTCGTGACCATTAAATTTCGTCAGAATGCCGGAGTCGATCCAGGCAAGCTGGCGCAATTTGTGTCCTCACAACGTGGCGCGCAATTCACCCCGGACGGAATGCTGAAATTTTCGCTCAAAGCAACCGCAGCCGAGGAAGTGTTGGACCATCTCGAATCCCTGCTGGAAAAACTCGCCGGCGAGGTTCCCGAGACGGCCGCTACCTCAGAGAAGGTCAGCTAGACCGTTTCTGATATAGGGGACCACAGCAAGCTTGTGGATGGGATACACCAACTCCGAAATCGCTAACTCTGAGCATTTATCGCGTGCTAGTCTCTTTTACTCCGAGAGTATGAACGACGAATGACCCTGCCCTCGCTAACCCCGTCCACAGGCTTCAGCCTGGCCGCTGTGTTTTCCTGGGGCACCAGTGATTTTCTTGGCGGATACGGCGCCCGGCGCGCTAATGCATTCGTGCTAACCGCAATCGCGCATCTCAGCGGCATGCTCCTCATGACGGGAATAGCTCTGGCAACTCATTCGCCCTTCCCTTCGGGAACTGCCGTCGCGTGGGCTTTGGTGGCGGGTTTTTCCGGTGGTGGCGCGTTAGCCATCTTTTATCGCGCATTGGCCACCGGAAGAATGGGCCTGACCGCCCCGGTGGCGGCGGTGCTCGGCGCGGCTATCCCAACTGCATTCGGAATGTTCCGCGAAGGTCTGCCTCAGGCTGCGCAAGTCGTCGGTTTCGTACTGGCCGCAACAGGAATCTGGCTCATCTCGCGCACCGAGGACAACATCCCTCCCGAAGGCATCGGAA
>Ga0210403_10004135_pt1 | contig 12552 bp, 9 predicted proteins | sample IncBWC19MmetaG_FD_150863 | JGI IMG/M metagenome (GOLD analysis project Ga0210403, IMG submission 150863) | Forest soil microbial communities from Barre Woods Harvard Forest LTER site, Petersham, Massachusetts, United States - Inc-BW-C-19-M | ecosystem: Environmental > Terrestrial > Soil >... | reverse complement strand
CCCACAGCCGAGTCGCAAACCCTTCGAATACCACAGACCCGCAGACGAGATCTTCGACTCAGTAGCTGGCACGCGGCGCGATGGGATGCGAGGGGATCATGGTTGCGGGTTAGTTCAGATGCCTTTGAGCTCTTGGTCCATTGTGTATTGTCGCTCGGCGTCGCGTTGGCGGATGACGGTGACCTTCCCCTCGGCCAACAGGAAGACGGTGCCGGTCTCGGGACGATTGATCTGTCGGGTCACAGCGGTCAGAGTGGTAAGCTCACGTGGGCTGCGATCGGCTTCAACGAGTTGGATGTCGCGCGACTGGGCGGCAACAGTGTGCACCTGCGGGATCGAGGAGGAGAGATATCCGGCCGTGCCAAGGACCTCAGTCGCGCTATTGGTATCCAGGCGCACCTGCGGCACGCGAAGGCGGACACCACCGCCAACGAGTACATGCAGGAGTTGCCGGACAGCGTCAAGAAGATGGTGGGTGCGGTCTACACGATGCTGAGGAAAGGAGGGGAAGTGCAGCAGGTTTCCGACGATTTGCTACCAAAAGCTACCAACGTGTCGGAAGGAACTGCTGTAAGTGCTTGAAGATATGGTAGGCACGAGCGGATTCGAACCGCTGACCTCTACCGTGTCAAGGTAGCGCTCTAACCAACTGAGCTACGCGCCTGCGCCTTCACCCAGTCTACTGGCAACCGGCTCGCAGAGCAACCCGCACCCCGTAGCAACCCGTAGCAAATCTTGAACAGAGCTCTCCGGAACGGCAATCACGCGGGATACGCTAACATGACATAACCTCGCCGTGCCCCTTCTCAGCCAATTTCGCGCCGCTCCCAACCTGCTCACGCTTCTGCGGCTGTTCATCATTCCCTTTCTCGTCATCGAGATTCTGGACGGCGACTATCGCGTCGCCTTCGCTCTCTTCCTGCTCGCCGGCCTCAGCGACGCCCTCGACGGGCTGCTCGCGCGCTGGCTCAGTCAGCAGACCAAGCTCGGACTCTATCTCGACCCCATCGCCGACAAGCTGCTATTGAGCACCCTCTTCCTGGTCCTCACCCACGTCGGTCTGATCCCCCGCTACGTCACCGTCCTGGTCTTCAGCCGCGACCTCGGCATCCTGCTGATCTCCACCCTGCTCTTCGCCACCCACACCCTGCGCGACTTCCGCCCCAGCCTGTTCGGGAAACTGAACACCCTGGTTCAGATCGTCGCCCTGGTCCTGGTGTTGGCCGGACGAGCCCTGCCCTGGGTGCAGCTTCCCGAACTTCGCGCCGATCTGATTCGCGCCATCGCATTCCTCGCCCCGCTCTCGGCCGCCCAGTATGCCTGGATCGTGATCCGCCGCATCAGCACCACCGAGACTCCCGCCGCGCAGCCGGAACGCACCAGCGCCGCAGACTCGGAGGCAGCAACGCCGAGCATCGCCAACCAGCCCGCAAACTCCGAGCCGCCTTCGCTCTAGCCCGGCCGAATCTCGGTTTCGTTCCTATCTGCGCCCCTTCCCAGGCCGCGGCTTCTCTATACTTGAAGTCGACCATGCCCAGCTTTCAGTCCGTAGACGACCAACTCGACCTCATCGCCAAAGGCACCGCCGAGATCCTTCCACTCGAAGCCCTCAAGGAGCGCCTCGCCCAGTCGCTCGTCTCGGGTCAGCCCCTGCGCATCAAGGCCGGCTTCGATCCCACCGCGCCCGACCTCCACCTCGGCCACACGGTGCTGATCCGCAAGCTCCGCCACTTCCAGCAGCTCGGCCACACCGTCATCTTCCTCATCGGCGACTCCACCGCCCTCATCGGCGATCCCACCGGCCGCAACGTCACCCGCAAGCCCCTCACCCCGGAGCAGATCGCGACCAACGCCGAGACCTACAAAGAGCAGGTCTTCAAGATCCTCGACCCCGAAAAGACCGAGGTCCGCTACAACTCCGAGTGGCTCGACAAGCTGAACTACTACGACATGGTGAAGCTGATGGCGCAGTTCACCCTCTCGCAGATGCTCGAGCGCGAGGAGTTCCACAAGCGCTTCCACGCCGAGCAGCCAGTCGGACTGCACGAGATGATCTACCCCATCGCCCAGGGCTACGACTCCGTCGCCCTCAAGTGCGACGTCGAGCTCGGCGGCACCGACCAGAGGTTCAACCTGATGCGCGGCCGCGACCTGCAAAAGCACTTCGGCCAGCCCCAGCAGAGCATCCTCATGGTTCCCATCCTCGAGGGTCTGGACGGCGTGCAGAAGATGTCCAAGTCGCTCAACAACGCCATCGGCATACACGAGCCGCCCGCCGAGATGTACGGCAAGCTCATGTCCATCTCCGACGACCTCATGTGGCGCTACTGGACCCTGCTCACCGACCTGCGCCAGTCCGAGATCGACGCCCTGCGCGCCGCCGTCGCCGACGGCTCGCTGCACCCCATGCAGGCCAAGAAAAATCTGGCCCACGCCATCACCGCCGACTTCCACTCCCCGGCCGCGGCCGACTCCGCCGCCGGGAACTGGGCAAAGCAGTTCCAGCAGCGCGGCGTGGCCGAGGATCTGCCGGTGATCGAAATCTCGCCGGCCGAAGAGGGCTTAATGTCTGATGGCAATGGCATTCGCACGGCCAAGCTGCTCCAACTCGCCGGCCTCGCCAGCTCCACCGGAGAAGCCAATCGCAAGCTCGGCGAGAACGCCGTCAGCATAAATGGCGAAAGATTTAGCGAAAAGCTCATCCCGAACGTCAAACCAGGAGAAAGCCTCACCCTGCGGCTGGGGAAGAAGAGCGTTCGGGTGGTTTTGTCCAGTTCTTGATAGTATGGGCCGTTCGAGAGTCCCAACCCGACGCCGTATTCCCCCGAAATTGCATCCAACGTGCCTGGAATGAGAGTAATCGCCTACCTGAGCCTCGTCTCGCTGTTGGCAACGCCGCTCCTGCAGGCACGCTCTCGCCAGGAGCCCGTTCAGCCCCAGCAGATCGTCGCGCAGGCGGTTGCCGCCGAACTGGCCGCCGCCCAGAACGACCGCTCTCTCTGGCGTTACCGCGACGAGCGCAAGGACCAGCACGATAGCATCTCCATCGTCGTCCAGACCGGGCTCGGCGCCGTCACCCGGCTCGTCGCCCGCGCCGGTCATCCCCTGTCCCCATCCGAGGCCGAGACCGAGAACAACCGCGTCAACAACTTCATCCACGACCCCTCACAGCTCGCCCGGCAGCGCAAGGACGGCGCCCAGGACGACCGCAACGCCCGCGAGCTGCTGAACATGCTGCCCACCGCCTTCCTCTGGCGCATCGAGAGCGAAGACGCCCAGACCTGGCATCTACATTTCGAGCCCAATCCCAACTTCTCCCCCCCCAGCCTGCAGGCACGCGTGCTCAGCGCCATGAACGGCGAGATGGTGGTCGACAAGACCCAGCACCGCATCGAGACGATCAGCGGCCGGCTCATCCGCGACGTCACCTTCGGCTTCGGCCTCTTCGGCCGTCTGCGCGCCGGCGGCACCTTCCGCGTGGAGCGCCGCCAGCTCGCCCCCGGCCTCTGGCAGATCACCGAGACGCACGTCCACATCGACGGCAAGGCCCTGTTCTTCAAGAACATCAGCCAGGAACAGGACGAGGTCCAGATCGACTTCACCCCGGTTTCCGACGACACCACTCTGGAGCAGGCCGCCCAGATGACCCGCCCCGAAGCTGCTCCCAGCCGCACGCCGGCCGTCACCGCCGCCCCGCAGTCGCACCGCCACTAGGGCGTACCGACATATAGGCCCTGGGGTCAGATAAATATAAGAGCTGTCATCCTGAGCGCAATATCGCTCGCACCCTTCACCCCGGACTCCGCCTCTCCCTGAGACCTGTTCAGAAGCAGATTTGAGCCCGCCTAGGCCTCCGTATATGTCGATACCGCCTAAGGAAGCGGGCAACCAAGCGCCAGCAAGACCGCTCTCCTTCAACTGCGCTATGCTCGACCAGCCATGCCGTAATCCCATGCCGCCGCCAGCCTCCAACTCGCACCTGAAGCACGCCGCCGTCATCGGCGCCGGCCCCAACGGCCTCAGCGCGGCGATTACCCTGGCTCAGGCCGGCATCGCCACCACCCTCTTCGAGGCCGGCGCTACCGTGGGCGGCGCCGTACGCACCGCCGAGATCACCCTCCCCGGATTCCACCACGATCTCGGCGCCTCCGTCTTCCCCCTGGGCGCGGCCTCGCCCTTCTTCAACAGCCTTCCTCTGCCCCGCTACGGCCATCGCTGGATCGAGCCCCCCGCCCCGCTCGCCCATCCCCTCGACGACGGCAGCGCCGTCATGCTCGAGCACGACCTCACCGCCACCTGCACGAACCTGGCCGGCAGCGGCGGCCATCCCGGCGACGCCGCCGCCTACCGCACCCTGCTCCAGCCGCTGGTCGACGACTGGCCCAGCCTCAACCGCGAACTGCTCGGACCCATCCTCCATCTTCCCCACAGTCCGCTGCTGCTCGCCCGCTTTGGCCTCTACGCCATGCTGCCCGCTGCGACCCTCGCCCGCAGCGCCTTCAAAGGCTCCCGCGCCCGCGCCCTGCTCGCCGGACTCGCAGCCCACTCCGTCATGCCGCTTACCGCCCCACTCAGCTCAGCCGTCGGCCTGGTGCTCGCCGCCGCCGGCCACACCACCGGATGGCCCATCGCCGCCGGCGGAGCCCAATCGCTCTCAAACGCCCTCGCCGCCCACCTCGAGAGCCTCGGCGGCGTCATCCACCTCAACCACCCCATCACCACCCTCGATCAAGCCGAGCCCGCCGACGCCATCCTCTGCGACATCACCCCGCGCCAGCTCCGCCAGATCGCCGCCACCGATCTCGAGAAACATCATCCTGCCTACGCCCGCCGCCTCGCCCGCTACCGCTACGGCCCTGGCGTCTACAAGATCGACTGGGCGCTCAGCGACCCCATCCCCTGGACCGCCCGCGACTGCGCCCGCGCCGCCACCGTCCACCTCGGCGGCTCGCTCGAAGAGATCGTCGCCGCCGAAGCCGCCCCCTGGAAGCGCGATTCCAAGGGAAGCGCCCCGCCCAAACCCTTCGTCCTCCTCGTTCAGCCCAGCCTCTTCGACCCTTCGCGCGCTCCCGCCGGCCGCCACACCGCCTGGGCCTACTGCCACGTCCCCAACGGCTCCACCGTCTCCGTCGCCGCCGCCATCGAGGCCCAGGTCGCCCGCTTCGCCCCCGGCTTCGAGGACTGCATCCTCGCCCGCAGCGTCATGCCCCCCAGCGACCTCGAGGAGTGGAATCCCAATCTCGTCGGCGGCGACATCTCCGGCGGCGCCATGACCCCCTGGCAGCTCCTCGCCCGCCCCACCCCCTCGCTCTACCGCACCGCCCTGCCCAAGGTCTTCCTCTGCTCCTCCTCCACCCCTCCGGGCGGCGGCGTCCACGGCATGTGCGGCCACCTCGCCGCTCGTTTGGCAAAGAAACTCTGATTCTTCCGCCCCAAATCTGGAGGACCAATTGCTCCCAAACCTGCGGGGACCGCCCACAGGACCGCAAGCGGACCACCCCCGAACGCCGACACGAAGAATCGAAGATCGAAACTTGAAGATGAACGCAATCGCATACGCAGAGCAAAGCCCCGAGACCCAAGCACCCAGCCCCACCCAGCCGCACCCACCCCGCCAGTATCTCCGCCCCCGCTACGTCGAACACTTCCGCTGCATCGGCCCGGCCTGCGAGGACACCTGCTGCCAGGGCTGGAGCGTGCCCGTCGATCAGGCCACCTACGAGAAGTACATCTCCATCGACACCATGCAACCCCACCTCGGAACCGTCATCGTTCCGAACACCGGGCCGCAGAACGGCGACTTCGCCCGCATCAGCACCAGCACCACCGCAGCCTGTTTCTTCCTCGACGAAGAGCGCCTCTGCACCATCCAGAAGCAGCTCGGCCCCGAGTTCCTCTCCGCAACCTGCGCCACCTACCCGCGCTCGATCGCTAAAATCTCCGGCCAAGAGGAGCGATCCCTCAACCTCTCCTGTCCCGAGGCGGCGCGCCTGACCCTGCTCGACAGCGATCTCCTCGGCGACGGCGCCTGGCCCGCCAATAACCCCGAGCGTTACGCCACCATCCTCCAAGACGCCGTTCGCCTGGCCGCCGGCGAACTCCCTGCCTACGACCCCCTGCTCGCCACCCGCGAGTTCGCCCTCCTTCTGCTCACCGACCGCCGCCATCCCCTCTGGCAGCGCCTGCTTCTGCTCGGAACCGTCGTCCAGCAGCTGCAAACCCTGAGCGAAGGCAGCCCAGCGGCCACCTTTGCCGCCGAGCATCCCGACATCATCGCCCAACTGCTCTCCGACAGCGCCCGCTTCGTCAGCCAGGACACAGTAGGCGCAGTCATGGACCAGATCCAGATCCAGCCCGACGAACAGCTCCCCCGCATCCTCGAGCTGCTCCGGCTGCGGGTGTCGCAGCAGCCCATCGCGCCACGCCTGCTCGAGTGTATCCAGGAGTTTGAAAAGGGACTCGGATGCACCACCCCCATCACCGAAGCGCAGCTCCTCGCCACCTTCAGCGAGGCCTACCGGAGCTACTTCCGGCCCCTCATCGAGCAGCATCCCCATCTGCTCGAAAACTATCTGGCGAACTACGTCTTCAAGAACAACTATCCGTTCGGCAAGCAGGCCGGCAACAAGTTCACCGACAACAAATCAGCCGACCAGTCCACGCCCGAAACAGAGATCAACGCAAACGACCAGCACCTCCTGCTGTGCGCGCAGCTGGCCATGCTGCAAACCGTGCTCATCGGCATGGCCGCGCACCATCGCGAGGCCTTCGACGCGACCCACGCCATCAAGCTGGTGCAGAGCCTGGCCAAGACGGTCGAGCACAGCCAGCCATTCCTTCGCCAGATCACAACCTTCGTCGCCGAGCGCAACCTGAACAGCCTGCGCGGCGTCGCGCTTCTGCTGAAGCCGAACGCCTGACGCCCCCGGCGACGGCCACGCCATCCGTGGCCGCCGCCCTAAGCGCCATAAAACCTACCAAGTCGGCATGCAGGTCTCGTACTGCGACTTGATCGTGGAGCTCTCCTTGTACAGCTTCACGAACGCATCGTAGCTCGCATCATATGCGGGAAGCGGCTGCGCCCGCTTCACCGGCTCGACATGGCTGGTCAGCACCTGGGTCTCGGAGTAGCTCTGCGCCTTGGTCGTGGGGTCCTGGTCGATAATGCGCATGGCGACGATCTGGTCGGGGCCGCCGGCGTTCTTGTACCAGGCCTGATGAGCGGCGACCGCATCCATGAAGGTCTGCATCATGCCGGGCTTGATCTCCGAGATCCGGACCACGTTGTAGCTTCCGTCGCACGCCACGTGAGCCGGCGGCGTGGCTGTCTGGGCCGTCTGAGTATAGGCAAACGGAGCGGTGAAGGCAGCAAAGGCGAACAGCACGGGTGCAAGACGCATAGCAGTTGATCTCCTTAGCCCGGCACTCTATCAGAGAGAGTTTGCTGCACTGTGACAGTCCCCCGTTCCGTCACCTGCCCCGCCCGAGAGCGACCCCCCACCCCATCGTGTAGCCTGAACCTGATATGCCGAAGCAGGGACCCTACCCGCACACCGACCGCGATCTGATCCGCCGCATCGAGCGCTCGCCCAACAGCCGCGCCGGATACAAGCAGCTGATCCGCGAGCTCGGCCTCGGCGGCGGCCGCGAGCGCCGTCTCCTGCTCGAACAGCTCACCCGCATCACCGCCCGCGGCGAACTAGTCAAGATCAACAACGAGCAGTGGTCGCTGCCCGCCGCCACCCCCGAAAAGACCGCCCGCGTCGCACGCACCAGCAGCGCCCGCCCCGGCCTCTTCGAAGGAATGGAGCAGCACCGCGCCACCCGCGACCGCCTCGTCGCCGGCAAGCTCGACCTCCACCGCGACGGCTTCGGCTTCGTCCGCCCCAGCGGCAGCGCCGATCGCGAAGAGGACATCTTCATCCCGCCCAACGAGATCAACGGTGCCATGCAGGGCGACGAGGTCCTGGTCGACGAGGCCCCGCGCGGCCGTGATGGCCGTCGATCCGGCCGCGTCGCCCGCGTCCTCACCCGCCGCAACCCCACCGTCGTCGGCATCTTCCACTACGCCCGGCCGCACCGCCGCCGCGCCACCTGGGAAAATATGCCGCTGATCAACGGCAACTACGTCACCCCGCTCGACGAGCGCATGACCCAGCCCATCCTCATCCCCGACGGCGCCGAGGTCCCCGCCACGCCCCTGCAAACGCCCCACCGCGTCCTCGGCCAGGAGGCCCAGGTCCAGCAGCAGCACTGGTCGCACTCGCTCGACCCCGACCACTCCCAGGCGGGCGGAGACTGGCTGGAGGGCCTGGCCGTCGACATCGAGGTCACCGACTTCCCTACCCCCGGCCGGCCCGCGCGCGGTCGCGTCCTCGAGGTCCTCGGCCCTCCCGATGCCTTCGGCGTCGACGTGGAGATCGTCATCCGCAAGCACCATCTCCCCCACATCTTCCCCGCGAACGTCCTGGCCGAGGCCGGCGCCTCGGCCGAACAGACCGTCGACGCCCTCCCGCCCGCCGAACGAGAGCAACGCCGCGACTTCCGCGGCCTCCCCATCGTCACCATCGACGGCGAAACCGCCCGCGACTTCGACGACGCCGTCGTCGTGCTTCCGCTCGCCAACGGCAACTGGCAGCTCCAGGTCCACATCGCCGACGTCAGCCACTACGTCCGCCCGGGCACCGACCTCGACCTCGAAGCCCGTCTGCGCGGCACCTCCGTCTACTTTCCCGACCGCGCCATCCCCATGCTGCCGTCGCAGCTGTCGTCTGGAATGTGCAGTCTCAGGCCAGAGGAAGACCGCCTCGTCCTCAGCTGCCTCATGGAGATCGACGCCCACGGCGAGGTCCTCGGCTACGAGATCTGCGAAGGCATCATCCGCAGCCAGGCCCGCCTCACCTACACCCTCGTCCAGGCGCTGCTCGACAAGAAAAACCCCAACGAGATCCTCGACACCATCAGCCCCGAGTACACCCGCTACCTCCAGGCCAACCCCGAAGAGATCACCTCTGCTGTAGCCCAGATGTACCAGCTCGCGCTCCGGCTCAACGCCAAACGCAAGCGCCGCGGCTCGGTCGACTTCGACCTCCCCGAGCCGGTCGTCCAGTTCGACCCCGACGGCAACATGCAGGCCATCGTCCGCTCCCAGCGCGGCTGGTCCCACCGCCTCATCGAGGAGTTCATGCTCTCCGCCAACGAGTGCGTGGCCCACTGGATCGAAGCCAAAGCCCCCGGCATCTACCGCATCCACGAGACCCCCGACCCCAAGCGCATCCTCGACTTTGAAGAGACCGCCAGCCAGTTCGGCTACTCGCTCGGCTTCTCCAACCTCCCCGTCAAACGCATCCAGACCCGCGGTGATCGCAGAAGCGTCCGCGGCACAGACCGTAAGGCCCAGACCCACGAGGTAGCCGAGTCCATCCCCGTCACCCCGCAGATGTACCAGCGCCTGACCGCGAAGATCTCCGGCAAGCCCGAAGAACGCATCCTCGCCTACCTCATGTTGCGCTCGCTCAAGCAGGCCCGCTACAGCGAAAAGAACGTCGGCCACTTCGCCCTCGCCAGCCCCAGCTACACCCACTTCACCTCACCCATCCGCCGCTTCCCCGACCTCATCGTCCATCGCCTGCTGCGCGATCTGCTCAACGCCGGCGCCTCCCCCGAGGGGGGAGCGATCCTCTCCACCGACCCCCAACCCTGGGGCGAAAAACCCACCCACCGCGGTCACCAAACCCACGACCACAAACAACCCCCGGGTGCCCCATCCTTTGCGGCTCCATCGCAAAGGGTGGGAGACGAGATTCCCGAACTTATCCCCGCCGAAGAACTCGCCGCCATCGCCTCCGAGTCCTCCCAATCCGAGCGCCGCGCCGACGACGCCGAGCGCGAACTCATCGAGTGGAAGAAGGTCCGCTTCATGCAGGACCGTGTCGGCGAAGACTTCCACGCCATCATCCTCTCCTGCACCAAGTACGGCTTCTTCGTCGAACTCGATGACCTCTTCATCGAGGGCCTCGTCCCCCTGGCCTCGCTCTCCTCGCTCAACGACGGCGACTTCTACAGCTTCCGCGACACCGACCGCACCATCGTCGGCAACCGCTACGGCCGCGTCTTCAAGATGGGTCAGCGCGTCCACGTCCTGCTCGACCGCATCGACCGCCAGCAGCGCCGCCTGCAGTTCGCCGTTCTACCCTCAGAGGAAGAACAAGCCGCCCGCCCCGCCAGCCCCAAGCCAAAGAAGAAGAAGTCCAAAACCGCCGCCGCTCCCGAGGCCGAGCGCCCCCACCTGAGCCCCAACCGCTCCGGCAAAAAAGGCAAAACCAAATCCAAAACCCGCCTGCGCGACCAGAAGGCCAAAGGCAAGAAGAAGAAGAAAAAGTGACCGCTCAAAAATAAATCCGGAAAAGCTGGCGCACTTCCATGCTCCGGAAAAAACGATACTTCTGTCCACGCCAGCCACACATTTCTCCACGTCTACTCCACAAAAAACACGTGTTTTTCCCCGCATCATGCCAAACCACCGGTAAAAATAACGGAAAAACCCAACAAAACCCGCTCCCGCAGCGCGCAATTTACAATCGAAGTTCCAGAATCGTTTTTCGAGGAGAAATTTCAACCAATGGCACACATGGTCTTCTGCACCAAGTACAAAGCCGAGATGGAAGGTCTGGACGAACCCCCGTTCGACTCCGACTTCGGCAACAAAATCTTCAAAAACGTCAGCAAAAAGGCCTGGGGCGAGTGGATCGAGCGCCAGAAGATGCTCCTCAACGAGTACCGCCTGCAGCCCTGGACCCGCGAAGCGCAGGACTTCCTGGTCGAGCAGATGAACGAGTTCTTCTTCGGCGACGGCGGCGCGCTGCCCAAGGAATACGTCGCCCCCACCCACTAGAAACTCCACGAGGCGCGCCTCTTTTCGAGCCGCCTCGTGTACACTGGAATCTGCAAGTAACCCCGCCGTCGACGCCCGGAACAACGGCCGCGAAAGACGCGCGCAACACAAGTCGGGACGTGGCTCAGCCTGGTAGAGCGCACCCTTGGGGTGGGTGAGGTCGCTAGTTCGAATCTAGTCGTCCCGACCATTTACTTTCTTTTTACTTTTCAATAAGTTACAGCCGAAGCCATTTGTCATTTGCGAACTGGTCGTGGGGCCGCTGCGAGACCTGATCGAACTGCGGATCGCGAAATTGCTTGGAAGTTCAACATTAACCGCCGAATTTTCCCGACTGCCGCAAGATGCGATCTCACGCGATTGCCCCGGGTGCCGATAGGCATTTGTAGAAAACCTGAAACTCGCTCCCTCGTCAAGCTATTGCGCCGACGCACGGCGCTGCCAACACGACGTCCTCGCCGTCGACGATTGCGGCGGATGTGGTCCGACGATCGTGACGTTGACCGTTCAGACCAGCACGCAGGCATCGAACCGCGAGAACGCGAGAAGCCGTTCCCGGTCGAACCTCTGAGCTCCTTGTCGCTCGGCTTGTTGCTGCCCTTGATCGGATTGAATCGGGGCGTAGATGCTTGTGGCAGCTCCGATAACTATCCAGTTGGCTGACCCTTAGTGATGAGGCTTGGAGGTCGATACGTCACCTTTGGTGCGTCCAGCATGCGTCGACTCGAACGATGGGTTGATGGTCTGAGCTCCGTCGGCAGATCCAGTCCGATCTCCCAATACAACGGAGTCGGGTGTGTCACAGGTGGGTAAAGTGAAACAAAACTTTGCGCCGCGCGAAGAGTTGTTGGTAGCCCACAAGCGGCCTCCGCTCGACTCAACAATGGAGCGGCTGATCTGCAGCCCCATGCCCGTGCCGTGAGCCTTGGTGGTAAAGAACGCATTGAAGATCTTGTCCGCCTGCTGCGGTGGAAGTCCCACGCCGGTATCGCTGACCGAGATCAGCACCTGACCATTCTCGCCCCGCTGCGACTGAATGGTCAGCTCGCGCGTCCCATCCACATCTTTCATCGCGTCGATGCCGTTCATCATGAGGTTCATCAGCACCTGTTGCAGTTGCACGCGATCTCCCATTACCCGAGGGAGGTCTTCAGCGAGTTCCATCCGAACGAATACGGAAAATTGCGCCGCCTCGCTGTAGAGGAGAAGCATCATCTCTGGAATCACCTCGTTGAGATCCACCACCTCCTGTTGCACCATGCCCTTCTTGAAGAGCAGGCGGACCCGCTTGATGATCTCCGCTGCACGGGTAGCGTCTTTGATGCTTCGCGCCGCCGCCGCACGCGCCTCGTCCAGATCAGGTTGCTCGCGCGACAGCCAGCGCAAGCACGTATTGGCGTCGGTGATGGCTGCGGCAATCGGCTGATTCACCTCGTGCGCCAGGGAGGCAGTCAACTCCCCCATGCTGCTCACCCGGTTGGCGTGTATCAGATCCGCATGGGCCTGACGCAGTGCCTCTTCCGCTAGCCTGCGTTCGCGGTAGTGCTGCTGGATGCTCCGCACGCGGATGTAGTACACGCCCCACACAAAGAACAGTAAAGACCCGGCAATGATTGCCCGAAACCACCACGTACGCCACCATGGAGGAAGAATCTGGA
>Ga0210403_10004134_pt1 | contig 12552 bp, 10 predicted proteins | sample IncBWC19MmetaG_FD_150863 | JGI IMG/M metagenome (GOLD analysis project Ga0210403, IMG submission 150863) | Forest soil microbial communities from Barre Woods Harvard Forest LTER site, Petersham, Massachusetts, United States - Inc-BW-C-19-M | ecosystem: Environmental > Terrestrial > Soil >... | reverse complement strand
GAGGTAAGCCGTCAGCAGCAAGAACCCACCGAAATGGCCGCTAGGCGGCCATCGTAGGAATCCCCTTCCTTTAGGGAGGGGAGGATGTCAACGATAGTGAAGATGCTCGCGTAGCCTGAGTCTGAGGTTCGCGGCAACCTCTTTGCTTGTCCGGCTTGTAGGCTCCGCAAGCAAACAGCAGATTCCTCCGCTGCGCTGCGGAATGACAACAAAAAGCGCGCGCGACCTACGCGGCAACACGACTTTGCTCGTTCGACGCTCTTGCTGCTCGTTCGACACTCTCGACGCTGTTGACGCTCTTATTGGGCGTAGCGGCGGAAGGCGAGCACAGCGTTCAGGCCGCCGAAGGCGAGTGAGTTCGAGAGTGCGAGGTCGCGTGTGGGGTCGGCCGGGCGCGGCTGGTCGAGGATGATGTCGAGGTTGAGGGTGGGGTCGACCTGGGTGACGCCGACGTTGGCGGGGAGCTGACTGGCGCGCAGGGCGAGGACGGTGGCCAGGGCTTCGACCGCTCCGGTTGCGCCCATGGCGTGTCCGTGGAGGCCTTTGGTGGAGCTGACCGGAATGGTGGGTGCGAGGGGGCCGAAGGTTTCGTGGATGGCGGCGGCTTCGACGGCGTCGTTGACCTGGGTGCCGGTGCCGTGGGCGTTGATGTAGCCGACCTGTTCGGGCTGGGCGCCGGCGTCGGCGAGCGCCCTGCGGATGGCGGCGGCGGCTCCGGCGGACTGGGGCTGGGTGATGTGGGTGGCGTCGGCGGACATGCCGAAGCCGACGATCTCGCCGTAGATGGTGGCGTTGCGGGCGAGCGCCGAGTCGAGGGTCTCGAGGGTCAGCATGGCGGCGCCTTCGCCGAGGGTCATGCCGTCGCGGTCGGCGGAGAACGGGCGGCAGCTGGTGGGGGAGACGACGCGGATGCTGTCCCAGGCGCGCAGGAAGCCCCAGGTGAGCGGGGCCTCGTGGCCGCCGGTGATGGCGGCGGTAGCCATGCCGCTGCGCACCATCTGAAATGCGAGGCCGATGGCATGCGTGGCCGAGGCGCAGGCGGTGGAGAGCGTGAAGACCGGTCCGGTGATGCCGAGATCGATGGAGACGTGGCTGGCGCCGGCGCTGGCCATGGTGCGGGTGACGGTGAGGGGATGGACGCGAGCGTTGCGGTAGTAGAGCTTGGCGGTCTCGGCCTCTTCGGAGGAGCGTCCGCCGGTGGAGCAGCCGAGGATGACGGCGATGTCCTCGGGGGCGTGGTGCTGCATCAGGCTGCTCTGACTGGCGGCCTGGCGGGCGGCGACGATGGCGTACTGCGCGGTGCGGTTGGTCGCCGTCGTCACGCCGGAGGCGAGGTGTTGATCGGGGTCGAAGCCGGAGATGGAGGCAATCTGGTTGAAGCGGAGGCCGTTACTTTCTTCCACAGCCTCGGGAAACAGACCGAAGGGGGCGATTCCGCTGCGGCCGTGGAAGAGAGAATCCTCGAATTCAGGGACGTTCAAGCCGATGGGCGTGACGCAACCGAGACCTGTGATGACAACGCGCTTCAACAGAGTCGAACTCCTGGGGAAATGGGAAATTATGCTGCTGGAACAGTTAGCGGGTGGGTGCGGCGGACTCGATGGAGGTGGACTGACGCAGGCGCACCACTCCATCGACGACATCGCCGACGGTCCTCAGGCTGCCCAGGGCATCGTCGGGGATGGTGATGCTGAAGATCTCTTCGACCTCGAAGGAGATGTTGATCTTGTCGAGTGAGTCGATGCCAAGTTCGTCGAAGGTCTTGTCGCGGGTGACCGCCTCGGCGGGCAGCAGCTTCGACTTCGCGATGATCTCGATGCAGCGCCGTTCAATGTCCAACTCTTGCATTATGCCTGCGGCCTCTCTCGTTCCAGACAGCTTGCAACGGCCCGACGGACGCTGCAAGGAGGGACAAGGATATAGGATATCGCATTCAGGCCGAGACCATAGGCTGGGCGGTTGCGGTTTGGCCGGAGCGGTCAAGGATGCGGAGCGGTGAGGCGCCGATATGGAGTTCTAGCAGGCGGGCAAAGAGCCGCGGGTGGCGCGCGAGCAGGGCCAGAGCGCGGGCGCGCAGGCGCGGCGAGCGATCGAGCAGAAGCAGTGTGCCGGCCATGAGATGCGGCAGCCGGCGCATCGCGGCGTGAGCCTTCTGATAGCGCTGGAGATCGCCAGCGGCCAGCGCTTCGGCCAGCGCAAGGGCCTGGCGGAAGCAGAGCGAGAGCCCCTCGCCGGTGACGGCGTCGACCGAGCCGGAGGCGTCGCCGAGCAGGGCAATGTGGTTGCGGGTCACGCGCTTGAGCTTGTGGCTGCGGGTGATCGAGCCGCGCGGGATATCGCTGGGCGGGGCGGAGGCGAGGCGCGACTGGAGCTCGGGAAAGCAGGCGAGGGCGGCGGCCACGCTGGGGAACTTCTGCCGGGCGATGAAGGCGACGCAGACCTGCTGGGGAGAGACGGGAGTGACATAGGCCTGGCCATGGTCGCTCCAGTGCACCTCGACGAAGGCGGTCCAGGGCGCGATGGAATAGTGCTGGCGCAGGCCGATGCGGCGGGCGGTGATGGAGGCGCGGTCCAGCCCGGCCCAGCCGCGGACCCGCGACTGACTGCCGTCGGCGCCGACCAGAAAGCGAGCGTGGAGCGAGCCGCGGTTGGTGTGGACGGTGACTTGGGAGTTGGAGGGCTTTCCTCGGCCAGTTCCCTGCCCGATCCCGCCAGTCTCTTCGATCCCTTTGACCACGGTCTGCCAGTGGAAGCCGACGCCCAGCTCGGTTGCGCGGGCGAGCAGACGCCGGTGCAGCAGGATCCGGGGGACTCCGCGGCCTTGGACGAACGGGAATCTGGCCTGGACCATGGCGCCGGACTTGCTGGCGGCGCTGTCTTTGTTGCCACCGACGTCGAGAAAGCGAATGCCTTCAAGGGGAACGCCGAGGGCTGCGTTCTGCTGCTCGGCGCCGGCGGGGTCTTGAAGAGCCGGTTGGATCTCCGAACCGTCCAGCCGGACACCCAGCTGGGCCAGGGCGGCGAGGGTGTCGGGCAGGAGTCCCTCGCCACAGGCCTTGTCGATGGGAGGCTTCATGCCGTCGACGACCTGCACGCGGAGGCCCTTGAGGGTGGCGGCGATGGCACAGGCCAGACCGGCCGGGCCGCCGCCGACGATGCAGAGGTCGGTATCGCGCATCTCTACCACTGCAGAAGGACGAGCTCCGAGCAGAAGCCTGGACCCATTGCCGCGAGCACGCTGTAGGTTCCCGGAGCGCCGCGGTGGTTGGCCAGGTAGTCTTCGAGGACGCAGAGCACGGAGGCTGCTGAGAGGTTGCCGACCTCGCGCAGGCTCTTCCAGGAGGGCGCGAGCGCGTCCTTGGGCAGCTCGAGCGTCGACTCCATCGCCTCCAGCACCTTGGGGCCACCGCTGTGGAAGATCCAGCTGCCGATGTCGGCGATCTTCAGGTTGTAGTCACCGAGGAAGCCGTCGACATCGCCACGGAGATTCTCCTGCACGACCCTGGGCACATCGGGCGAGAGCACGATCTTGAAGCCCATGTCCCCGATGTCCCAGCCCATGACGTGCTGGGTGTCGCGATAGAAGCTGGAGCGGGTGGCGAGGACCCTGGGGCCGGGCTTAGCTGCGGAGCCATTGCTGGCGTGGGCGCCGTTGCTGGCGGCAAGATGGTGGGCGGGAATCTTCGCCTGGTCGCCGGCGATAACCACCGCCGCCGCGCCGTCGCCGAAGAGGCCGCAGGAGATGAGGTTGGCGATGGAGACGTCGTCGTCCTGCCAGGTGAGCGAGCAGAGCTCGATCGAGAGCAGAAGCACGACCTGGTCGGGGAAGGCCCGAACGTAGTCCGAGGCGCGGGCGATGCCGGCGGCGCCGGCGACACAGCCGAGGCCGAAGATCGGCGTGCGCTTCACATGGGTGGGGAAGGGCATGCGGTTGATCAGGCGGGCATCGATGGTGGGGCTGGCGATGCCGGTGACGGAGGCGAAGAAGATCGCGGAGATGTCCTTTGCGGTCAGGCCGAGCGGATCGAGCGCATTCTGGATCGCCCGCTCGCCGAGCTCGACCGCAGCCTCGATCCAGGCGGTGTTGGTCTGACCGAAGCCCTTGAGATCGGGGTACTGCTGGAGCGGGAAGACCAGGAAGCGGTGGTCAACGCCGCAGTTTGCGAAGAGGCGGCCGATCAACCGCGGCTCGTCGAGCTTGCTTCCCCAACGTTCGGTGAGGGCCTGGGTGATCTCGGTCTGACTATAGCGGTGGGACGGGAAGGCGGTCCCTACGGACGCAATCTGCATGCGGTTAAGCTACCTCTCTTGCGTTATAAAGCGTTTTGCGGTTCTAAACACAACCGAGACACGGTTGTGGGCGGCGACAGGAACGAGTCTAACTCCTGCGTGTGACTTCGAGGCGAGGGCTCGGCGACTAAATGACCAGACGAGCGGCTTGAATCAGGGGATGCGGGCGAGTTGTCGCTCGTAGAGGCTGTTGTCGGGATATTGTTTTGCGAGCGCGGTCAGAATCGCTCGCGCCTCCTGGGGATGGCCATCGCGCAGGGCGGCCACGGAGAGCATCATGCGCGCGAAGGGAGCCAGGTAGTGTCCCTGGCTAGCGGTGAGCTTCAGCAGGCGAACGCCTTCGGCCCGATCGGTCGCCGCGCCGGTTATCCCGAGCAGCCAGCGCAGCGGCGCGGACTTCAGGCTGAGCATGTAGTTCTCGACCCCGCTGGCGAGGTAGGCGTCGTACATGGTGGGGTCGAGCGCGAGGGCCTGGTGGGAGTAGACGCTGGCCTCCTTGGTGAGGTTGAGGGCGGCGAGGTCGCGTTTCTCGATCATCAACGCGTAGTCGGACTGCATGCCGCGAACCAGCGTCTTCACATAGAAGGCGCGGGCGTCCTTGGGATTGCGCTGGAGCGCGGCGTCGGCCAGGCGGGCGGCCAGGGCGCAGCGGTCGTCGAAGGCCTTGCGAACCGCTGGGTCGGGGGTGAGGCGGCTGCGGCTGTCGAAGCGGTTCTGATCGGCGAAGAGTTCGACGTCGATGATGTGGAGGCGGTCGAACTCACTGAAAAGATAGGCCGCTGCGTCGGAGACCGCGGCCAGCGCGTCGTCCGGATGCTGAGCCAGTAGCTGCTGAAAGACGGCGTGAGCGGCCGCGAAGTGAACGTCGTACATCTCGTAGTAGCCACGGTCGAGCCCGGTCGAGGCTGCGGTGATCTGTGCCGAGGCGATGGGGGGCGTGAGAACAGCCATCAAAAGAGCCGAAAAAAAATACTGGTGAAACTTCCTCATCCGACTATTTAGACTCATTTCCGGCTGCGATGTCATCGTCCGAGTGCCTTCGCAGCCCAAGCGGCAGTTCATTGTCCAGTCCTTTAGTATAGGTTCGTTAGATGCCCCAGAGTACAGCCAGATAACCCCACCAGAATGCGGGATTCGTCTTTTGGAATGGTCAAAAACGGGCGAAGAACTACTACGGTATGCAGAAGTGGGCCCGTGCAACCGCGCGGCGGAGTGTGAGGAATGAAGGTAGGACAGTGGAAGGATGGGCGGCGACTGCTGTGGGCACTGCCTGCGGCGGTGCTGTTGCTGTGCCTGATCGGGTTATTCGTCACCCGGAATTCGATGGCGGATCTGTCGTTTTTAGCCGACCCGAATGCGGGCCTAGTCGATCAGAAGCCTTGGCAGACGGTGCAGGCGCTCGCTCCGCTGGCGGTGTCGGCAGAGGAGCAGAACTACGCCCAGGAGGCCGAGCGGCTGGCGGATCACGAGGTGGATCAGGCATTTGCCCAGGCATTGCGGGAGGCTGCGGGGCAGGTGGCGCGGTCGTTGACGGGTGAAGCGATCTCGCAGGCGCAGAAGGTTGCAAGCCTGCAGGCGCTGGTGAAGACGGATCAGGCGCGAGTCGACGCCCTGACCGCGGCCGCACGGACGGCGAGCGGGGGCGTGGCCGCCGATCCGAACTCGGACGATCTGGACGTCGCGAAGACCCAGCTGCAGCTCGACACGGACGAGTTGGCGGATGCGAACGAGAACCTGGCCCGGGCCAATGGCGACAAACGCGCGGCGATCCAGCAGGAGCTCGCAGCGCATGAGGCGGCGATGAAGAAGTCGGCGGGGGCGGGCGGCGGGCAGACCGCACTGCTCTCGGCCAAGAGCCACGGAACGCTGTACGCTCGTCTGCGGGCCTGGTGGGATCAACGCGGCCGCTATGCCCTGCTTCTGCAGGCGCAGCGCGCGGCGGACAACGACGCGGCGGCGCTGACCCTTGAGCATGACGCGATCGGGAAGAAGGCCACGGCCGCGGCCACGGCGAGCCTGCAGACGGCGGCCAGCCCTGCGCCCTCGGTGAGCGTAGGGACGGGGAGCAATGCTACGGGCAGTCCGGTGACGGCGTCCGCCCCGGTGGCAGCGGGCAACCCGGCCAAGTTGCCGGCTGCGGGCAAGCCGACCAGCCGGGCCGACCGGCTCGAGCAGTTGAGGAATCTCTCAACCGTGCACCAGATTCTGGACGACCGCATTGCCACCCAGAAGCAGCTGTCGGCCGTGTATGCGAAGTGGGCCGCCCAGGTGCAGCGGCAGCATGGCATCGTCTTCCACCTGATGCTGCGGTCGTTTGCACTGATCGCCCTCATTATGCTGATGGCGGTGCTGGCGGGCAGCATGGTGGAGTTCACGCTGAACCGTCCAGGTCGCCGCGGCAGCCTGAGCCAACCGGTGGGCCAGCCGAGCCAGCTGGTGCTGGCGGCTACCGAGCGCCGCCGCAAGCGGACGCTGCGAACGATTCTCAACCTGGCCATCGAGGCGACCGCGCTGCTGCTGATCCTGCTGGTGGTCTTCGGTCCTCCGAGCCAGATTCCCACGATCCTGGGGCTGGCGACGGCGGGCATCACGGTGGTGTTTCAGGACTTCATCCTGGCGTTCTTCGGCTGGTTCATCCTGATGGGGCGGAACGGAATCCACGTCGGGGACTGGGTGGAGATCAACTCCGTGGGCGGCGAGGTGATCGAGATCGGCGTCTTCCGCACGGCGTTGCTTGAGACCGGCAACTGGACCGACAAGGGCCATCCGACGGGGCGGCGGGTGACGTTCATCAATAACTTCGCGATCACCGGGCAGTACTTCAACTTTTCGACGGCGGGGCAGTGGATGTGGGACGAGATCAAGGTCAACGTTCCTCCGCGCGAGGATTCGGGCAAGACCATCGAGGCGATCCACCAGCGCGTGATCGCGGAGACGGCGGCCGACACCCACCTCGCGGAGGAGGAGTGGCAGCGCGCCACCCGGCAGCATGGCTTGAGCCAGTTCAAGGCGACGCCATCGGTGGATCTGCGGCCGGCAGCCTCGGGCATCGACATCATCGTGCGCTATGTGACGCGCGCCGGAGACCGCTTCGATACGCGCAATCGGCTCTACCAGGAGGTGATCGATCTACTGCAGAGCAGGCCGGTGCCGGCGCTCGCCGAAGAGGTTGTGGAGGCTGGCCGCTAGCCCTTCCAGAACGACATGGCTAGCCTTTCCAGAACGACATAACCAGGCCGCCGAGCACGATGAGCGCCCCGCCCAGGTAGATGGGGCGGGTCGGCGACTGGTGGAACTGGAGCCGGGCGACGACCTGCGCGACCAGGAAGAAGAGCACGACGTAGATGCCGAGCAGCTTGCCGAAGTCGACCTTCGAGGAGTTCAGGAAGAGGCTGTAGCAGACCAGGACTACGGTTCCCACAAGAAACCAGCCGAGGCGCCGCGAGCCGGAGGCGTGATAGAGGCCGGATTGGAAGCAGGCGTCGCCCTGGACTTCGAGATAGGCCGCGAGGGCGAGCACGACAAAGGCTCCCGCCGGGGAGGAGACAAGCTGGCTGAGCAGGTTCAAAGAGGACCTCAAACGGGGATTCTTGCACCGCAGGCGCAGAGGGGATGCTTCGTATCCTAGCAGGCCACGAGGCAGGCTACGGGGCGGAAGCAGGCGGTCCCTGCTGGGCCTCTGCCGAACTCCTTTCGCCGGGAGCGAGTTTCCTGTGTTTCGCTGTGTTATTTGTGTGTCGGCCTCGATCCCTGCGATATTCTTTCCTGGGCTGCTCTTGACCCTCCTGCGGGGCTTCTAATTGAGGGCCGGCTCTCCGCATTCCTTGATTTAGGATCCACCGCTGCGATCCGGCGCTCCATTCCATGGCAGCGGCGGGGATGCCGCAGGCATTAGAAGTGTGACTAAGGGAGTGAAGATTTGAAACTTGCTGGATGCCTCTTGCTCCTCTCCGGGGCCTTGATCGTGGTGACGGCGCTGGCGATGTTGCCGGGCTTCGCCATGCGAAGCTGGTTTGGCGTTGCCGGGATCGCGGTCGAGCTGCTGGGGCTCGGGGCGATGGCGCGCGGACATATGTTGGAGGAACGTGGAGCAGCCAAGGCGGGAGCCCACACCCCGTTCCGGGAGTATCGATGACCCTGGTCCTCTGCCTGCTTTGCATTCTGCTGATGCCGTTCGCCGCTGCCGGGCTGGGTCTGATTCAGGCCGGTCTGGGGCGCTCGCGCTCTGCCGCTCACGCTCTGCTGACGACGCTGTGCGCGCTCGCGGTCACCTCGATCGTCTTCATCCTGGTTGGATTTGCCTGGTCGGGCTTCGCCGGCGGCGCGTCTCACTCGTTTGAGCTCGGCGGGGTTCGCTGGGACTGGCTGGGCGCGGAGCCATTTCTCGCTCATGGAGTGCACTTCGATGCCGCAGGCGGCGGAACAACCAGCCTCGCGGTTGGCCTGGTGCTTTGCTTCCAGATGTTCGCCGTGGCCATTGCGGCCATTATTCCCATCGGTGCGGGGACTGACCGCTGGCGGCTGTCGGCCTTCATCGCCTCCTCCGCGCTGTTCGCGGCGATCACCTGGCCGCTGTTCGCCCACTGGGTGTGGGGGGGCGGATGGCTGTCGCGTCTGGGCACGAGCTTCTCGCTGGCGGCGGGCTTCGTCGATGCCGGAGGATCGGCGGTGATTCACGCGGTCGGGGGCCTGACGGCGCTGTCGCTGGCCTGGATCCTGGGCGCGCGCAAGGGTAAGTATGCCGGCGATGGCACGGCTACCGCTATTCCCGGTCACAACATCGTCATGGTGCTGGTCGGCTGCATTCTGAGCCTGGTCGGCTGGCTGGGCGTGAACTCCGCCGGGTCCATGCTGTTCTATGGAGCGGGAGCGGGCCGGGTGGCGGGGATCGTCGTGAACACCACGCTGGCTGCCTCGGCGGCCTCGCTGGCAGCACTGGGAATGACGCGGCTGCGCTTCGGCAAGCCGGACGCCTCGCTGATCGCCAATGGCTGGATCTCGGGGCTGGTGGCGGGAAGCGCCGGCAGCGCCTTCGTGTCGCCGGGCGCGGCCATCGCCATTGGGTTTGTCGCCGGAGTGCTGGTCGTCTTCTCGGTGGAAATGTTCGAACAGAGGCTGCTGGTCGACGATCCGGGCGGCGCAATCTCGGTGCACGGGGTTGGGGGCATCTGGGGAGTGCTGGCCGCTGGGTTCTTCGTCGGCACGGCTCCGGGGATGCGTGGGGCGCAGATTCTCGCGCAGGTGGTGGGGATCGCCGCGCTTCTGGGCTTCCTGCTGCCGCTGACCTGCGGGCTCAACTGGCTGCTGAACCGGCTGGTGCCGCAGCGAGTCGACCGCGACGGCGACTGGCATGGGATGGATATCCGCGAGCTGGGCGCCGGGGCCTATCCCGAGTTCGTCGTGCACAGCGACGAGTTCGTTCCGCGATAGGTCTCTAGCTGTGCCGGGCGACCAGGAAGAGAAGCAGGAAGATAAGCACTGGAAGCATGGCGATGGCGGCGTAGAACAGGAAGCGGCGCAGGGTGGGTGATTGGCGCTTCTCCCAGTTGGCCTCGGCGGTGCGGGCGGCGAGGCCGACCGCCTCCTGGTTCTTGAGGTCGTGGGCGAACTCCTGGGCGCTGGCGTAGCGGGCGCGGGGGTCGCGCTCGAGGGAGCGGTAGATGATCTCCTGCATCTGCGGGGTGATCGAGGGATCGATCTGGCGCGGAGGCACCGGCTGGTTGAGCAGGCGGTCGTTCATCACGGCGAAGGGGTTGGGGCCGGTGAAGGGGACGCGGCCGGTAAGCATCTCGTAGAGCATGACGCCGAGGGCGTAGATGTCGGAGCGGGCGTCGCCGCGCTTGCCGCGAACCTGCTCGGGCGAGATGTAGTCGGGGGTTCCCATGGACTGCGAGAAGTTGGCGAAGGTGAGGCGGCGCGAGCCGGCGTTGGCGGCGATGCCGAAGTCGATGAGGCGGATGTTGTCGTGGTCGTCGACCATGATGTTTTCGGGCTTGAGGTCGCGGTGAGCGACGCCGCGGTTGTGGATGTACTCGAGCGCGTCGCAGATGCCGATGGTGAGGTGGACGGCGCGAGCGGACGGCAGCTTCTTCTGCTCGTTCAGGATATGGCGCAGAAGACGGCCCGGGACCCACTCCATGACCATGTAGACTTGGGAGCGATCGGGGTTGGCGAAGACCTTCATCACGCCGGGGTGGTCCATGCGGGTGCCGATGTCCTCCTCGCGCCGGAAGCGGTCGAACATCACCGGGTCGCTCTCCATCTCGGGGTGCGGCACCTTGATGGCGACCTGCTGGCCCGTGTCGAGGTCGGTGGCGCGGAAGACGGTGGACATGCCGCTGGTGGCGACGATGCTCTCCAGACGGTAGTGGTCGAGCTGGTCGCCGGGACGGATGGAGAGGTTGGGTGAGAGCATTCAGGACACTTTCAAGATGAGGTACGACTGCCGGTTGAGAGTGGCCGCGGACGCTCTGGGGAGGATGCTTTCATGATGTACCAGAGCGCTCATAAAGAATCCCTAAAGGAGCCGGTAGGGCCGGCCGCGATAAAGGCCCATGCGCTCGACCGAGAGGACGCGGATCAGCTGCACGCTGACGTTATCATGACCGCCGGCTTTGTTGGCGGCGGAGACGAGAGCTTCGGCGGCCTGCTCGAGACTGGGATTGGCGTGGATGAGGTGCTGGATCATGGCATCGGGCAGAAAGCCGTGCAGGCCGTCGGAGCAGAGCAGAAGGACGTCGCCGGGGATGACATTGACGGTGATGGTGTCGGCGGCGACGAACAGCTCCTGGCCGAGCGAGCGGGTGAGCAGGTGGCGGCCGTCGGCCTCGGCGGCCTCGGAGGGGGAGAGGATGCCGAGGCGCAGCTGCTCGTCGGCGACGGTGTGATCGCGGGTGAGGGGGCCGCCGCCGCCGCCGCGGAAGAGATAGCAGCGGGAGTCGCCGACGTGCGAGACCACGGCGGAGTCGAAGCGCAGGGCGCAGGCGACCAGGGTGGTGCCCATGCGTCCGGTGGGTCCGCCAGCGTGTGAGCCGTGGGTGTGTCCGGCCTCGTAGACGGCGTGGTTGGCATCCTGGACGAGACGAGGCAGCAGCGATGCGTGCATGACTCCCTTGGGAATCTTGCGGAAGCCGGCGAGCATGGTCTCGATTGCCAGGCGGGAGGCAACCTCGCCGTTTTCGTGGCCGCCCATGCCGTCGGCGAGCGCGAAGAGCCAGCCATGGCTGTGCACCTGCGCGGGAGTTGAGGGCAGGACGTGGCCGAGGAAGTCTTCGTTGTGGTCCCGGGTGAGTCCGCGATCTGAGAGCTGGGCAAATTCGAGTTCGAGCATAGGAAGAGATCAATTCGAGAACGATCGAGCGAAGACGGTTGAATGCCCGCTTGCTCGATCGCAATCTAGTTTACGCGCTTAGGCAACCGGGGTTCGGGTCCGCATCACGGCGGGCTTGCCTTCGGCCTTGCCCAGCCTGATGAAGTGAATGGCGCCGTAGAGCGCCCAGACGGCCGCGATGCCCAGCGCCAGCAGCGGCTCATGCGGGGTTCCGAAGCCGCCATAGGGACCGATCAGATAGAAGGCCATGCAGGCCAGGTTCGCCAGCAGACCGAAGGCCGGAATCAGCCAATGGCGGATGAGGCTGAAGTTGGCGTGCTTGTGATAAGCCACCATGCACAGGGCACAGCTGAGGGCGTAGAGCACGAAGGTCCCGAAGTTGGAGGCCAGCGTCATCATGAGCAGGGTATTGGGCATGGCGGCCATCTTGTCGTGCGTGAAGTAGCCGACGTGTGACCAGAGGCCGGGCGGGATGGCGGCGATGGCGCTGTCGCTCGGCGCCCCGCCGTCGCCGAAGAGGACCGAGACGGCGACGCAGCCGACCACGGCGGAGATGATGGCCAGGGTCCAGATGGCGCGATGGGGGGTGAGGTTGCGCTTGTGCAGCCGGCCGAAGTCTCCGCCGAGCTCGCGATCCTTGCCCATGGCATAGGTGACGCGGGCGCCGGTGTTCATGCAGGAGAGCGTGGTGCCGATCAGGGCCAAGATGACGGTGGCGGCCTCGAAGAGCATGAAGGTACGTCCGTGTCCGGCGCCGAACAGAGCGTCTCCGACGATCACCATCATGTCGCCGATGGGGGCGGCCGAGCCGGCGGCGCTCTGCATGCTGTAGCCGCTGTTGAGGAAGTAGTTGGCGGCGAAGTATTCAAAGAAGTAGAAGACGACACCCTGCACCAACAGCGAGGTCAGTACGGCGATGGGGACGTCGCGCT
>Ga0210403_10004133_pt1 | contig 12552 bp, 10 predicted proteins | sample IncBWC19MmetaG_FD_150863 | JGI IMG/M metagenome (GOLD analysis project Ga0210403, IMG submission 150863) | Forest soil microbial communities from Barre Woods Harvard Forest LTER site, Petersham, Massachusetts, United States - Inc-BW-C-19-M | ecosystem: Environmental > Terrestrial > Soil >... | reverse complement strand
TTGGGTACCGCGCCTCAATCCTTAATTATATCGAAAATCTTCTCCACGTGTCAGGCCAATCGGCCCGCTTTTTCGGCGGAGTTGCACGAGCGAATTTGTGGCCGCCCGCTTTGTGCCGAGGATAACCCTCACTTTTTGACGGGTTCTTCGATCTGCGCTTCCCGCAGGAATCGCGCAGACTCTTCCGGCGGCGTCGGGTTGATATAAAAACCCGTGCCCCATTCGAAGCCCGCCACCTTGGTCAGCTTGGGAATGATTTCGATGTGCCAGTGATAATGGTCGTTGATCTCTTCGCCGATGGGCGAGGTGTGAATCATGAAGTTGTACGCCGGGCGGTCCAGCACCGCGTCCATGCGCATCAGCGTGTCTTTCAGCATGTTGGCCAGGGCGCTGTACATGCTGCTCTGGTTGTTTTCGTAGGCCGAACTGTGCACCTTCGGTAGCAGCCACATTTCGAAGGGAAACCGCGGCGCGTATGGCGCTAAAGTGATGAAGTGATCGTTCTCGCCGATCACTCGTTCGCCGGTGTCGCGTTCCTGCCGGATGATGTCGCAGAAAATGCATCGCTCTTTCTCGTCGTAATAGTGCCAGCAGTTGTCCACTTCTTCACGCACGCGGCGCGGCACGATCGGCAGTGCGATCAACTGCGAGTGCGGGTGTTCCACGGAAGCGCCTGCCGCTTCTCCGTGATTCTTGAAAATCAGCACATAGCGGAAACGCTTGTCGTTCTTCAGGTCCAGCATGCGGTCGCGGTAGGCCCACAGCACATCTTCGATTGATTTCTGCGGCAATTGCGCCAGCGTCGTCTGGTGCTGCGGCGTTTCGATGACCACTTCATGCGCGCCGATGCCGTTCATCTTGTCGAACAGGCCTTCGCCTTCGCGGTCCAGCTCGCCTTCGATCCCGAGCGCCGGAAAGCGGTTCGGCACCACGCGGATATTCCATCCCGGCGTATTCGCCCCGGTGCCATTCCGCCCGTAGGCCAGTATTTCCGGCGGCGTCTTAGCTTCATTCCCCGGGCAAAACGGGCAATTCTGCGGCGCTTTGGGAAACACGCTCTCGCGCAGAAAATCGTTCGGCCGCTTTCCGCGGTCGGTCGAAATGATCACCCAACGGCCTGTGATTGGATCCTTGCGTAACTCCGGCAATGCATTTCCCCCAGACGGATTCTCTTAGGATGCTTGTAGAACGCACCCCAAGCTAGTCAGGTATTGTACCGCGAATGGTTCTTCGACCTGTAGCTCAGGCCTTTGAGGCCTGAGGGTTTTCATGGCGACGGCGGGATCTCGCCAGCACTGGGGACAGCCTCACCCCTCAAAGGGGTGAGCTACAGGAAAACCAACGGCGCAGGCGCGGCGTCAAGCCCGCGGGCTCAGGGCGTCCTTGTGAAGTCGCACTACCGGAGGCTTTCCAGGGGTGTTGTCGATCGCCACGACATCAAACCGCACGGGGCATCTCTTCACGTGGCGCTCGCGCAGAAACGCGTGCGCCGTACGCACCAACACCTCGTGTTTTTCTTTGCCAATGCTTAATTCCGGCAAAGCGATCTTCCCTTTTGCCGCGGCCCGCGTTCGCACTTCCACAAATGCCAGCGTGTCGCCGTCAAATCCCACCAGGTCCAGTTCGCCCTTCTCCCGCGCCGGCTCGTAATTCTTCGCGATGAATACATACCCATGTCGCCGCAAATACCAGTAAGCGTACGTTTCCCCGCGCACGCCCACGCGCAGCGACTCCTGCTTCCGGTCTCCTTCCGCATCCGGGAGAACGTCGCGCAGTCCGTAGCGCGACTTCCACTTCACCCATGCAAACCCGATCCGTGCAAGCATTCCCATGGTTAATTACCTTCTGTATATAGTACCGCAAAATTATAAAGAAAATCCCGCAGCCGGCATACTCTACCGACTACGGGATGTGGTTCTTGCTTTCTGTTATCGGATCGCTGCTATCCGTTTGCTATCTCTTAGAGTGCCTTCTCCGCCTCCCGGATCGACTCCTCCATAATCCGGATCGCGCAATCCGCCTGCTCTTCGTCAATGATCAGCGGCGGCGACAGCCGTATCGAGTTTTCACCTGAGCCGAGCGTCAGCAATCCGCGGTGAAACGCGTTGTCCACCACGGCATCGCGCAAATCCGCCGCGCGTTCCTTGGTGCGTTGATCGCGCACGATCTCCACGCCAATCATCAGGCCCTTGCCACGGACGTCGCCCACAATCTTGAAGCGGTTTGGCCAGTCGCTGATTTTGCTGAAGATGTGGTTCCCCACCTTCTCCGCGTTGGCCATCAGCCCGCCCTCGATCAGGTCAAACGTTGTCGTCGCTGCGGCCAAACAGACGGGATTCCCGCCATACGTCGTGCCGTGCGAGCCCACCTTCCAGTTCATCACGCTTTCTTTCGCGATGAAGGCCGCCACCGGCATGCCGCTGGCGATGCCCTTCGCAGTCAGCAAGATGTCCGGTGTAACGCCGGCGTGATCGCAGGCCCACCACTTTCCGGTGCGCCCCATTCCCGCCTGCACCTCGTCCATGATGAGCATGATGCCGTGCTTGTTGCAGATCCGCTGCAGCTCCTGCAGGAAAAAGAGCGGGGCAGGGATGAAGCCGCCTTCGCCCTGCACTGGCTCGACGATGATGGCCGCAACCTCTTCCGGCGCAAACAGCCGCTTGAAGATTTGCTGCTCCAGCAGTTCGATGATCTCCCCGCCGCAGGTTTCTTTCGTGTGGCCCAGCGAGCAACGATAAGCGTACGGATACGGGATGTGCTCGACGCCACCGAGCAGCGTGCCAAAATACTTGCGCTGCGTGCTTTTCGAAGCCGTCAGCGAAAGCGAGCCGAGCGTCCGTCCGTGGAAGCAGCCGTAAAACGCAATCAGCTTGTCGCGCTTGGTATGGTAGCGCGCCAGCTTGATGGCGCCCTCCACCGCTTCCGTCCCGGAATTACCAAAAAACACTTTCCACTTATCCGATTTTGGCATCGTCGAAACCAGCTTTTCCGCGAACTCCGGCATGTGCCGGTGATAAAAATCAGTCCCGGCGATGTGGATCAGTTCTGCCGCCTGCTTCTGAATGGCCGCCACCACCTTCGGATGGCAGTGTCCCGTCGAGCAGACCGCGATGCCCGCGGCAAAATCCAGGAAAGCATTTCCGTCCGGGTCTTCCACAATCGCGCCGGAAGCGCGCTCCGCCACCATCGGGTAATCGCGCGACAGCGAAGGCGACATGAATTTCGCGTCGTACGCGATCACTTCTTGCGCCTTGGGCCCGGGCAATACTGTCTTGATTCTGGGTAGTTTGGTTTCCGTGGCTGTAATCATGGTTTCTCCAAAGTGCGTTTCGCCGGGGATTCGCAGGAAAAGTGTTGTTGCGGAAGGGAGGGAGAATGCAGGTTTGTGGACGGGCGCTGATTTGCCGAGACCTGCGGGACGAGTTACTTAATCAACGCTATAAAGCCCGGGGCGAAGGTTCGCCGGGCGAAACTTGCGGGGCACACGAGGACCCACGGCTACGCGGTCATGTTTGAGGAAGTGAAAGTGCTTCATTTGCGTTTCCAGCGGACTTTTCCATCCTTCGTGTCCTCCAGAATTATACCACGGTCCGAGAGCTCTTTTCGCACCCGATCGGAGGCCGCAAAGTCGCGCCGCGCGCGCGCCGCCTGGCGTTCCGCCACCAGTTTTTCGATTTCCTCGTCGCTCACACCGGCTTCGCCGCCACCAAAACCGATCACTTTCAACTTTTCGCCGTCGTTGTCTTCCAACACGGGGAATACCTTGTCGAAACTGCCAAGAAATTCCACCGCCGCCGCGACGTCCCCCTGCCGGAATTCGCCCTTGTCCATCGCAGTGTTGGCTTCGCGCACAAAATCGAAGACCGCCGCTAGCGCCTGCGCCGTATTCAGGTCGTCGGAAAGCCCGCCGTCGAAATCGTCCGCCGCCTTGGTGATGCGCTCGGCCATCCCCGGCTGATTGCCAGTGGGGAATTTTTCATTCTTTAATCGCGCCGCAAAATTCCGCAGCCGCTCCACGGAGCTCGTCGCCTGCTGTAGTCCATCAAATGTGAAATTCAGCTGCCGGCGATACGGAACGCTTGCCAGCGCAAAACGCAACGCTGACGGCTTGTAACCTTTTGCGAAAAGATCCCGCAGGGTGAAAAAATTCCCCAGCGACTTGGACATCTTCTCGCCCTCCACCAGCAAATGCTCGGCATGCAGCCAGTACCGTACAAACTGCTTCCCCGTCGCCGCTTCGCTCTGCGCAATTTCGTTTTCGTGGTGCGGGAAGGCCAGATCGATGCCGCCCGTGTGAATATCCAGCGTGTCGCCCAGGTATTTCATCGCCATCGCGGAACATTCGATGTGCCAGCCCGGCCGCCCTACTCCGATCGGTGTCTCCCAGAAATGCTCGCCCGGCTTTGGCGCCTTCCACAGAGCGAAATCCCGCGCGCTCTCTTTTTCGTAGCGGTCGTTGTCCACACGAGCGCCGGCTTGAATGCCGGAAAGATCCACCTTCGAAAGTTTCCCGTAATCCTTGAATTTCGTGATGCGGTAATAGATCGAGCCTTCGCTCGGATACGTGTAGGTGTTCTTTTGCAGCTTTTCGATCAGCGCCACCATGTCGTCAATATGATCTGTCGCTCGAATCCAGTGTTCCGGCGACTCGATGCTCAGCGTCTTGCAATCGGTGAAAAAAGCCTGCACAAACTTTTCCGTGTACTCCCTAATGCCCACCCCGGCCGCCGCCGCGTTCGCAATGATGCGGTCGTCCACGTCGGTCAGGTTCATCACGTGATTCAGCTTGAATCCGCGCCACTTCAGGAAGCGCCGCAGAATGTCCTGAAACACGAATGTGCGGTAGTTGCCGATGTGCGCGAAGTCGTAGACCGTCGGCCCGCAGGTGTACATCGCCACCTGCCCGGGCTTCAGCGGCGCAAACGGTTCAATTTTTCCGGAAAAGGTGTTGTGCAGCTGGATTTCGTGCATCGCGTCTCGGCTAGGCCTTTCTGGCAACAAGCAAATAAGCGATTGTATCCGAGCCTCCGCCAAAGCCGCAATGACGCGGCCCGGGCGGTTGCGCGAGGTTATGGAAATCCAGTGGATTGTGAAGGGGCTCCCCCTAGAAGAGCACCCCGAGTGTTGCCGTCCGAGTCGTCCCATTGTAGTAGGCCGAGATCGTAGCGGATGTGGACATCAGAACAGCCGACGTGTTGACCGTAAACGATGCGCTGCCGGCGCCCGCAGGAATGAACACGCTGCTGGGCACGCTGGCCGCGCCGCTGCTGCTGGAGAGGGTGACTTGCGCGCCGCCAGTCGGGGCAGGTGCGCTTAGGAATACTGTACCGCTGGAAGATTGCAGGCCACCAATCACGCTTGTGGGACTAAGCGTCAGTGAAGCAAGCGTCGGCGCCGGGGGAGGCACAGGCTTCACCGTCAGCGACGCGGTTCTGCTGACGCCACCATAAGACACGGAGATAGTGACTGCAGTCGAAGCGCTGACAACACTGCTGCTGACCGTAAATGCCGCGCTAGTGGCTCCGGCGGCAACCGTCACGCTGGCAGGCACTCGTGCCGCCGTCGTGTTGCTGCTGGAAAGCGCTACTTGCGCGCCGCCAGACGGGGCGGGGCCGCTCAACGTCACTGTGCCCGTCGAAGAATTCCCACCCACCACGCTCGTGGGATTCAGTGCCAGCGATGAAAGGGAGGCAGATGGTGTGCTGCCGCTCGGAGCCAGTTCAAATTCCAGGATGGCCGGATTCGGGTCGTTGAGCGAAATGCCCACGAATTTCGAGGGCGAGATCATATAAACCAGGGTGTTTCCTCCGGTGCCGGAAGTGACCGTCATGGTTCCCCTGCCATTGGTTGGCGACGCTGAAACGGAGTAGGTGGACTTAAACGCTTCTCCAGAAACCGGGCCGCCAGGATCGCCGATATCTTCCGCGCCGGACATGTTGCCGGTCGGGGAAGCGCCGTCCGCGGTGAACACACTGGAGAACACAACCACTCCAAAGTCGACCGGATTGGTCGCAAATCCGGCATACGTGCCCTTCAGCGCGCTATTGGCAAACGACTCAGCAGCCTGGGGGTCGCCGAATCCAAACAAAACGTTGGCATCGGACACAAACAGAAAAACCTGATTTGCATTCACAAGGTAGGCAACCAGCCGGTAGCCTCCGATCGCAATCGCTGCGCGACCGTTGGCGGAAACGCTGTATGTCCCCGCCGCGGCAGTAACGGAATTGGGTGCGCGGCAATAGTTTTCGTCATAAGTCAGGGACAGCGCGCCCGCGCCGTTGGTGGTGAGCGAACCCGCGACCGCTTTCGGTACCTCTGACCCGCTGCCGCACGCGGAAAGTCCCGTAAGGTAAATCACCATATTGCCATCCAGCGAGGAGTTGGTGAATCCGCCCGTAGGAGTTTGCTGCTGCACCACCGCGCCATTCAGCAAAGGAGTCGCGGTCGTCACCGTGTCATTCTCCATCACGAAGAATTTTCCGGCGTTCACGACGTACAACGCAAAATTCAAACTACCAGGCGCTCCGCCGAACGTGAACGCAAAGTGCATCGTGCCCCGCCCCGTGGAGGCATTCGAAACCGTATAGCTCGCCGCGCTAAATGTCATGGGATAGTCGGTGCCATAAGCGTTGACGTCTCCTGCTGCGTTGCTTAGGCTGCCTGTCCCGTTCGAAGTGAATCGCCCCTCAATCGCGGCGCGATTGTTTGCGTTGTCCAAACCGGCCCCGCCAAAGACGTAGTCACCCGTGATTCGGGCTGTGCTGTATGCGCTGGAGTCCGCTTTCTCGATGGTCCCCGAACCGATCGTTCCCGTCCCACCCGTGGCATCGACCTCAATGAAGTGCGCGTTGCCGTTGGCCAGCATCGCGAAGGCGAAATTCAGGGAGCCGCCGGGGCCCGTAAAGGTCAGCACTCCTCTGTGGTCCGCTCCGATCGAGTAGGTTCCCGCGAACGCTTGCGCGACGAAGTTTGTGCCGACGCCCACGCCGTTGGTATCCAGTTCGCCGTTCGTGAGATGGCCGGCCCCGTCCGCGGTGAATCTCCCTACGGCCGCAAAAGCGGACGAGACACTCCCATTTCCGTGGATTCCATTGAAGCTGAACGCGTAGTTGCCATTTAATTCGGCGTCGTTCACGCCGCTGGTACTCTGCCCTTGAACTCCCGGGCCAAGGAACAGCATGAAACACAGCATCACCAGAATACTTAGTTTGCGCATAATTCCTCCACTTGCTGGATGGACGACTGGAATTTCTTTGTCATCGTGATCGTTCGGCGGACGATTGCGGCACACAGGGAGGGGAGCGTGCCACGCTTCAAGAGAACTCAATGCTCAGGCTCAAGGACGGCCCGGAATCTGCCCGTGCAGAGATACACGTCCCCGGAACGCAGAACACAAACTTGAACTTTTCAAGCTCTTGTTCGCGCGCCTTGCGGGAGACATGCAGCCTTTGCTGCACTGGTCAACCTTCGAGGCAACGTACCGCCGCATTGGTTATGCCTTGAACGCGGTAAGAGGACAATCAGGTGGATGCTGCAAAGAATGTTCGGGGAATTCCTGTAAGGTTGGAATCAACGGGAGGACTCTGCCGGTTGAGCGCTAGTTATCCTTTGCCCAAGTAGTCGGCCATCACCTTGGCGCAGCCTTCGATGAAATCCTGTTCCGATTTTCCAAACGTGTCGGCGAAATAACTTTCGATGTCGAGCTCGGCCGCAAGCTTCTTCTTCACGTAAATGGGAACAACGATCTCCGACTTCACCAGGTTCGAGCCGGCAAGATACCGCGGATCTTTGGAAACGTCCTGCACCACCACTACTTGGCCGCTGCTGGCCGCCGCGCCGCAGAGTCCCCGGCTGAGAGGTATGCGCGCATTGGGCGTGAAGCTGCCGGCGTAAGGCCCGACAATGAGGTAGCCCGCGTCCGCCGGATCGACCAGATAAAAGCCCACCCAATTGTAGCGCGCCATATTTTCGTGGAGCCGCTTGGCGATCTGCTCCATGACGGCCTTCGCCGTGGGCGCGGCCGCGGCATAGCGTTGCAGTTCCTGGAGAAGCTCTTTCGGCGTCAACGCCAAGTTTCTTGACCTCGGGTGGGGAGTCAGCAGCCGGCCCTGCGGGAATTTAGTTCAGGGCGGACTTCAACCGCTTGGCCGTCTTCTCCAGCTGTTTTTTGAGAGCTTCCACCCGCTTGGAGATGTCCTTCAAATCTTCTTTCGCGATCTTGCTGGCGGCCGAAACCTTGCGCGCCTTGATGTGGGCTTCGCGGTTGGCCTTGCCCAGCGCCGCTCCGACCTTTTTTCCGACTTCGGTGAGTCTGTTTTTCTTCGCCATGAGATTCCTCCCGTAAGAGATTTCATCGTATACCGAATCCTGGGAGTTGTACCTACAAATTCATGGAACAAGAGGATATGGCCTTCGATTGACAGTATCAAGCGGTGGCGAATACAGTCGAGAGATCCCATTCGGAAGCGCAGACTCGGGGGAAATTGCAGATGCAAAAGCATGTGGCGGCTTGGTTGGGCATTACCGCGTTGGCGGCTGGTTCGCTCGGCGCGCAGGAAAAAACCGCATCACCCGCCGCAGCTCCGGCGGCGGAGCAAAGGAAGATTCTCAGCCCGGAAAATTTTCTGGAACTGCGCACCGTGCAGGATCCGCAATTTTCGCCCGACGGGTTGCGTGTCGCGTTCGTTGTGTCCGAGCCGTTGAAGGGCGAAAAGCGCATCCGCCACATCTGGCTCTACGATAAAAGAACCGGCACGGCGCGGCAGTTCACCTACTCCGAGAAATCGGAGACCTGGCCGCGGTGGTCGCCGGACGGAAAAAAGCTGGCGTTCCTTTCGAATCGCGGCGGCGAGGAACAGCAAATTTACACTTTGAGCATGACGGGCGGCGAAGCTGCACCGGTCACCAAGGGCAAAGCAAGCGTCAGCGCATTCGCCTGGTCGCCCGACAGCCAATCCATCGCCTACATCGCGCCCGACCCCAAGTCCGAAGCGGAAGAAAAAAAGAGCAAGGATAAAGACGACGCTCGCGTCGTGGACAAGGACGACAAGCAGCCCCGCGTGCACATCCTGGACCTGGCTAAAAAAGAAGAGCGCGCTGTCACCCCCGCAACCTGGAAGATCAAAGAGCTGAAGTGGATGCCCGACGGCCAGAGCATCGTGGTGCTGGCCACCAGCAAGCCCGCGTCCGATGTATTCACCGATGGCCTCTATTCCATCTGGCTGCGCGGCGGCATGGACGAACTCCGCGCTCCCCACGGCCCCATCAATGGTTTGAAGATTTCTCCGGATGGCAAATTGGTTGGCTTCGCGGCCGCTCGCGACGACGGCCCCACTCCCCACGATCTCTGGCTGATCGGTTCCGAAGGCGGCGTGGCTCGCAACCTGACCGGAGCCAGCCTCGACCGCCCCGTCGGGAGCTATCACTGGGCGAAAAACGGCTCGCTGACTCTTGTGTATTCCGAGGGGTTCCGAAATAAATTTGCGGTGTATTCCCGCACGGGAGAAAGAAAAGATTTGCCCGATTTGCCCGCAAATCCCGGCGAATTTGAAATGTCAGCCACGGGCGAAATTGCCTTCGTCGGACAGACCAGCGTTGCTCCGCAGGAATTGTGGCTGCGCGACGCCGAGGGCCAGATCCAACAGGTCACTCATCTGAACGAAACACTGAAGCCGTATGGACTGATCGCCCCCGAGTTTTACAAATATAAATCGTTCGATAGTGTGGAAATTGAAGCCGCTTTGTTGAAGCCCGCGGGCTACGACGGCAAGTCGAAGCTGCCCACCATCGTGTTGGTGCACGGCGGGCCCACGGGAAACTGGCGCGACGCCGTGGATATCTGGGGCCAACTGCTGGTTGCCCGCGGCTACGCGGTTCTGTATCCCAACGTGCGCGGCTCCGTCGGCTACGGCGAAAAATTCATGGAGATGAACCGCGCCGATTGGGGTGGCGGCGATTTCAAGGACGTCATGGCAGGCGTGGAGGACCTTGTCACAAAAGGAATCGCGAATCCCGCGCGCCTCGGTATCGGCGGCTGGTCCTATGGCGGATATATGGCGGAGTGGGCCGTGACGCAGACGGATCTGTTCAAGGCGGCCATCTCTGGCGCCGGCATGGCCAACCTGATCTCCGAATTCGGCACGGAAAAAGGCTCGGCAGAAGATGAGTGGTTCTTCGGAACTCCCTACGAGCATCCCGAGCGATTTCTGAACAGCTCGCCATTCCTGTACGTGAAAAACGCAAAGACGCCCACCCTGATTCTGCATGGCGAAGCCGACCCCATAGATCCCATCGGCCAAAGCCAGGAGCTCTACCGCGGCCTGAAGCGCTACGGTGTGGCCACGGATTTCGTGGTCTACCCGCGCGAGCCGCACGGCCTGCAGGAAGCCAAACACCGCGTGGACATGCAAACGCGCATGGTCGCGTGGTTTGACAAGTATCTGAAGAGCGCGAAGTGACCGTGCTGCAGACTCTTGCTTCCTGATCGCTGTTATCTGATCGCTACTATCCCTCCATGGATAACAGCGACCAGCGATCAGATGACAGGAACCAACGACGCTTCGAGGAGCAGCCCTGCACCATGCCAAGCTCAACGCCGTGTATTCAACGCCGAGGATGCGGCGCCGGTACGAGGTCTGGTTTGTGCGCTGCGGCCTGGCGGACGGCAGCGGCGCGTGGTGGTTCCGGTATTTGCTTGTGAACAACATCAAGATTTCCCCGGAGATGTCCGCACGCCGCCATTTCCAGGTTTGGGCCACCTGGTTTCCCCATGGCGCGGCGCCGCAGAGTCACATCGTCGAGATTCCCATTGAACAACTGGATTTGAGCCCGCGCGGGTATATTCCCTTTCATTGCCGTGCCACCGAATGCGGCATCGAAGAAGGCCGCTGCTGGGGAAATCTGCGCCCGGACGGGCACCACATCTCCTGGAACCTGCGCATCCACTCGCACTTTGGTGCGAGGCTGAGCGATAAAGGCTGGATCGGCTTTTCGCGGTCGCCCCATTCGGACGCCTCCTTTTCCGGTGAGATTATCTTCGACGGAAAAAAAGTCAGCGGCGAACCGCTGGGCTTCGGCGTACAGGGCCACAACTGCGGATACCGCCACCGCAGCAACTGGCGCTGGATGCACGCCTATTTTCCTCAGCCCGATGGCGGCAGCACACTGGAAGCGCTCGTTTACGACCTGCCGTTCGGCCTGGTCTTTCGAAACGCCATCCTGTGGCACCACGGAAAGCCAACCCGAGTGCAAAAAATTAAAGAATTGAAAATCGCCCGGTCCAGCGGGCATCTGCATTGGAACTTTTCCGGCCAGTTGGACGATGGTTCGCCAATCGAAGCGTCCATCGAAGGCCTCGCCCCAGGCGTTCACGAACTGCCCTACACCAAGACAGACGGCTCCGGAACTTTCCCCGTGTCCAATGCGAGCCTGGCCCGTGCGATTGTAAAATTGGGGCAAAGCGAAACCCTGGAAACGGGAACCGGAGCCGTCCTCGAAATGGGAGGAGCCTGACGTGGCGGATAGCGCAAAGTGGGACGCAGGACTCTACGACGACAAGCATTCCTTCGTCTGGAAGCTCGCCGCAGGTGTGCTGGAATTGCTCGATGCGAAGCCAGGCGAAAGGATTCTCGACCTGGGATGCGGCACGGGCCACCTGACCGCGAAGATCGCGGAAACCGGTGCGCAGGTTGTGGGCGTCGATCGCTCGCCGGAAATGATCCGCCAGGCCAAGGACAGGTATCCGTCGCTGCACTTCGAAGTGATGGATGCTCGGGAGATCGCTCTCGACGGAAACTTTGACGCGGTCTTCTCAAACGCGACGCTCCACTGGATCAAGGAACCCGAGCGCGTCATTGTCGGCATCAAAAAATTGCTCCGCCCCGGTGGACGTTTCGTCGCCGAATTCGGCGGCAAAGGTAACACCGGTGAACTTCTCCTAGGCGTTCAGCACGCCTGGGCAAAATTGGGACTCGCCGGGCCCGCGCCACACCCCTGGTATTACCCAAGCGTCGCCGAATACGCTGGATTATTGGAACAACACGGCTTCGAAGTCACCCACGCAACTCTCTTCGACCGTCCCACGCCGCTCGACGATGGCGAACGCGGCTTGCGCAACTGGCTGGAGATGTTCGGAGGCAGCTTTGAGGAAGGCCTGCCGGATGCCATTCGGGAGCGCTTGCTTGTGGAAATCGAGCGCGAGCTGCGGCCAAAGCTCTTCCGCAACGACCACTGGGTGATGGATTACCGCCGCCTCCGCGTGGTGGCAAAACGCCTGGATTAGCCGCAGGGGCCGAAAAATTGTGGCATGGAAGAACTGGCCACAATAGGTAGAGTAGTGCTTTACAGACCCCCGTACGCGTGATACGCTTTTCTCCCGTACCGCCATCTTAGCGCCAGGCGGCTGGGCCTCTGACCGAGAACCTGCCAAACGTGTGTGCTTTCTGTCTGTTACAGACAGAAGCGTTGCGTGAAGACTCCTCCTCCCGAGGAAAGGAAAGTCGTCTCTCTTCGCGCCAAAAACCCTGGATGAATTTGTTCGTGCTGGTGGTGTGT
>Ga0210403_10004132_pt1 | contig 12554 bp, 11 predicted proteins | sample IncBWC19MmetaG_FD_150863 | JGI IMG/M metagenome (GOLD analysis project Ga0210403, IMG submission 150863) | Forest soil microbial communities from Barre Woods Harvard Forest LTER site, Petersham, Massachusetts, United States - Inc-BW-C-19-M | ecosystem: Environmental > Terrestrial > Soil >... | reverse complement strand
CCAATCAGGCAGTCGCGAACTTCGTGTCAACACGATTGCTGCGCCGCTTCCAGTTGCTACGGGATCGCCGGTGCGGCTGCATATGTTCCTCGACGGTTCAGTGCTGGAAGTTTTCGCGAACGACACGGTCGCTCTGACCGCGCGCGTCTACCAAATCCCCTCCGGTCCGCTTCGTCTGAAGTTTGATGGCGACGTCAACATCACGTCGCTCCATGCGTGGCAAATAACACCAATCTCCAAGGACCGCCTGACCCGTCCCTTCTGCTCGTGAAAGTATCTGGAGGAACTTCGTGAAAGTGAAAGCATCAGAAGCACACATGATCTTGATTGCCGGACCGTATCGCTCCGGCACGAACGACGATCCGGATCTAATCAAGAAAAATGTGCAGCAGATGGAGGCTCACGCGCTCCCGATCTTCCGTGCCGGACATATTCCAATCCTCGGGGAATGGCTCACGCTGCCGCTGGTGGAACTCGGAGGATCGAAAAAGATAGGCGATGAGGTGTTCAACGAGGTTTTCCATCCAATCGCGGTCCGACTCCTCGAAAAGTGCGACGCAGTACTTCGAGTCGGAGGCGCATCAACCGGAGCCGATGAGATGGTGCGCGTCGGCAGAAATCTTGGGCTGCCGATTTATGAGAGCGTAGAAGATCTTCCAGGAGTGAAATGACCGGGGTCCCGCGACCAATGCATTCGGCATCATTGCGGCGGATCAAGACCGCGCTCAGGTTGCAAACTGCACTACCAGCCAGCTTGTGACAAAAGGCTCTGTCAACAGTCGGCTCAATGGTTACTTCAACGGCTCCTGCTTCACCGCCCCACCGATTATCGGAGCCGACGGTGCTGCAACCGCGTTCGGCAACGGCGGCATCGGAACTGTGAGGGGCCCCGCGCAGCAGGATTTCGACATATCAATTGTTAAGAAGATTCCTTTCGGGCACACTGACGCCCGATCTCTCGAGTTCAGAGCGGAGTTCTTCAACGCCTTTAACACCCCGTCATTTGCACTGCCGCCAATTCTGGACGCCGGCTCGGTATGTCTGGCAGGAGTGGACTGCCTGTCTCCCCCCGCTAATGGCGTGGTCGGATTCAACCCCGATCCCGTCTTTGGCGTGATTTCGTCAACTACCGTCGCTCCACGAATTATTCAGTTCGCCTTAAAACTATCTTTCTGAGCCGGCGAGTTCGTCCCAACCGATGCAGACGTATTGCATGCGGACACCTTCCCCGGACTTCCGTTATCTTTCGATGAGCTTGGGAGCAATTGCGCCCGAGAAACAAACGCGTCGCGAACCTCGCACCCGTTTGCACGTGGAGGGCACATGCGAGAGCTGCTGAGTTAATTTTGGGAATATGTTCCCGAACGGTGTTTACGCCAGTCCTAGCAAGACACCCGAAGGCATCTCGCTTATCGATTGCATCTCGGTTGGCGTCGGCCGCATGCAGCGGAGCTTCGAGCCCATGTGCAAACAGTAAAAGCATGGCAGGGGAGCGAACTCACGGATGTCACACCTAAACATTGTGATGTAGTCAGCCAACTTCGTTCTATTCCTGTCGCCCATATTGCCTGACGAATTCCCGCACACAATTGGCACACCGGCTCGTCCAGCACCCCATCTTCTCGAGCATTTCCCACAAGGCCATTTCTGGACAGCTTACGGATTGCTGGGCCATTCCAGAAGCTACGGGTTCGGAATCGCAGAACCCCGTGAGAGGCTACCACTTCCCATTGACTACCCTGTGTGACGACCACATCTGTGATGTACCAAGTCGCTTTCGTCAGCCTGTCACTGTTTCACGACAGCCGCTAAAGCTTTCACTGAACAGCACTTAGCCTGTCAGCCGCGTTTCAGATGGGAATCAGACGCCGTCTATAGAACTGCTGTTCGAGCCCTGCCAATCTCTGCCCATCCCGCCACTGCGGATGAGGTGAAGCGTGGGGTTGCTAAAGTCGAGATTGGCGATATGTTGCTGCATAGTTGCCTCGGTCTGGATGCTTCCGGCAGCGGGTCAGACCGCGTCCGAGATTGCATCGCCTGACACCACTAGTGTGACAGCTTTACCAGGCCAGGAATTCCATTGTCATACGGGTTATCCACTCGCGCAGTGCGAGAGGGATATTCTTAAACTGAAAAGTGTCTTGACTCGCTACCCGATGGGGGCGCTCGGCCACTGGACATGGGTTCTAGTTCGCTCCCAGGATTGGAAGCCGATTTCCCACATGCTGAGATTGAATCCGGACAGCCCCGCCTTCACCGCATTCGAACCGCGGGAAACGTTCCTGGAAGAGGCTCTCTTCGCCCACGATCCGGAGCGTACTTCTGAAATGATGAGGGAGTGGCAACAGTCAATGCCCGCGCTTCTCGAATTTGCGGTGAGCCACGAATTGGGCCATGCGATTTGTAAGGAGCCGAGCGAGGCGACCGCTGATCGCTTTGGTGAAGACTTAAGGAAAGGCCAAACGCCGGTGTGCCGGGCCGCTAACGGGGCAAGAAAAAAAAACGTGGCAGCAGGGGAATCCCACAGCCTGATACCCAACACCTTGAGAGCGCCGTAGGTTAAGGTTCGTCCCGAGGAGGCAGCTCGTGCACGACTGCTTTCATCACGAACGCCTACCATTTCACAGTGTAGATTTCCTGCGTACTGTTGTTCCGGGAAAGCAGAACCGAGCCGTCGGGAGCCAACCCGATCCAACTCATATACGTTCCGATCGGCAAGCGATCAAGACTCTTGAGATCCACAATGGTTTCCAGCGTGCGACCAGGGATGCGGATACGCACCACCCGCGAGGGATATTCGCTGCCGCGGTTCCAGTCCTGAAAGTAAAGGAACTGGCTATCGCGCGACCAATTCGGATATCCGGTATAGTGCGCGCAAAGTTCCTCCCATTTCTGCGTCCTCGTGTCAAACAACATCATCTTGCTGTCTTGTTGAGAAAGGGCAGCGATGTAGCGCCCGTCCGGTGAAGTCCTTGGAGACCAGATCTCCGTCGCCCCAGGCAGAGGACTGACTTGATTCGTATTCAAGTCCAGCACTTTAATGCCCCGTGATCCTCCCCCTTTCCAGGGACCAAAAACGATCGACTTATTGTCAGGCATCCAGGTAGCGTCGGCGGTTTCATCATTTCCCGGAATCATCTGCCGTGCAACGCCCCCCTCAGCGGGAATCATATAAGTTGTCCAGTGTTCGCCCGTTGTCGTACCGATGAAGGCGATCTGCTTTCCGTCTGGCGACCATCGCGGAAGGAAGGCGCGCATCGGGGAAAAAGTGAGCTGTACCCGCTCGGTTCCTGCGAGGTTGCTGCGCCATAAAGTCCCTTCAGGAAAGAGCGTATACGCCAACCACTGCCCATCGCGGGAGGCTTCCACTCCCTCGGCGGAGATTCCGGAAAGATATGGCACAAGCTGCGCTTCCTGGGGAACGTATTTGACCAACTCCGCTCGAGGAATGCTGCCCACGACGAAGGCCTCATTCGGCACTCCGGCGGCAGTGGGCTCGGAAAGACTCATGGGTCCGGCTGTCACGCGGATTGGCGCCGGACGTCGGACGCTGCCGCTGTGGGGCAACTCCCAAAGGTCGGTCCTGCCTGCACGGGTCCACTGAAACAGGAAGTCGTCACTGCCGGCCAGCCACGCACCGCAGCAAACGGCAGAGCCCGGTAATCCCCGAACAACTTCACGGAGGCCGGTACCATTCGACGACACTTCCCAGATGGAGCTTGTGCCTCCCATGTCACGAGTGGCCGCTGTGAATCGGAGGACCTGCCTGTTTGGTGACCATCGGAGAGACTGGACGTGACCGGAAACAGTCAGAAGGTTTCGTGGATTGGAACCATCTCTGTTCACGACATAGACATTGTGCCCGTTGCAATAGACGATGGTCTCCCCTCTTTCACCCCACAGTGCGTCAGTGGCGAGCACGTTCCCCACAGGCCGAGCGGATCCTCCTGCGACTGGAATGATCCACAAAGCACTCCCGTGGGCCTCCTCGTCCTTTGAACTACCCCCGGACAAGATCAGCAATTCGGTTCCGTCTGGCGATATATCCGCGGGTCGAGGATTAGCGACGGTGTTAGGAATCGTGGTGGTCTCTCCACCCTTTGCCGACACCTGGACAAGGATCTGCCCGACCGGCAGAATCTCGGAAAAGTAGATTCGCGAACCATCGCTCACCAGGCGTCCTTGTTTTGCCTGACCGTCGCTCGTGAGCTGAGCGAAGTCCAATACCCGAGCAGGCAGCGAAGCCGCAGCGCTCCAATGCCGCAAACCGAAACCCGCCGACAATAGGGACAGGATCAGGAATGCACCGACAGTGATCAGCCGGACGCTTCTCCCCGGAGCTGTTTTGTCTACGACCGACTCAGGCTCCGAGTACGGTGGGGTCACAGGTGCAATGAACCGATATCCGCGTTTAGGAACCGTTTCGATGAAGGCCGGATTCTCGGCGGAATCGCCTAAAGTCTCACGTAAGCGTTTGATAGTTGTATTCAGGCCGGTCTCGAAGTCGACAAACGTGTCGGCTGGCCACAAGGTGCACCGGAGTTGCTCTCGAGTCACCGTCTGTCCGGCGTGCTCAAGCAGTTTGAGAAGAACCTGATACGGCTGATCCTGCAATTTCAGCTTGACGCCATTGCGGCGCAACTCCCCGGTGTATGCTTCCAGCTCAAAGACGCCAAAACGATAGAGAGAGCGAACCTCGTGGGATAAAGGCATGCTTCGGAACCCCGTGACAGTTAGACGCGCGGGCCTCACAGCCGGCAGCATTTTATTCGATCGCCCGTGCCAGAAACTCCAAATCCAGACGCTCACACTGCTACGCTGTTACATCGCCGTCGGTTCGAGGCCTGATCACGCGGGAAACTGAACTCGATCTCTAATCATGGGCAACGGGAGTTGCTGCTAGAACGAACCCACGACGATGCGGGGCAGAAGTCGGCTTCGAGGAATTCGCCAGTGATCTCCTCCAAGCCCGTTTGGGGCCGCTGTGTGAGTTGCACATAATCCGGGCTCGACCGCTCACACGTCCGATAGTGCCGTTCTTGTTTCATCCGACCATGTACTCGGTCGTAAGGCGCTCGCTGGGTGAGTGGACGGTGCGGGCTATTGAACTCGCCTGCATCATCAAAGTGGGTGGGAACGAAAGATGGATACTATGGGTGCAAAAAGCGGCTCCGGTAGAGATCTAGGTTCAAACCAGCCCCATTCAGCGCACTTTCCCGGCTCTCGTGCTTCGGGCTCCGCTTTGGGCGGTACGTCAACAGTGACAAATACAGATTGCCATTCACACCCGTCTTCAAGGCGATTGAACGCCTGCGACACAACGCGCGGATATTCGCCACATAAGCCCGTCTCTTCGCGTAACTCGCGCACGGCACAAGCCAATACGGTTTCGGCCCGAGCCACCGATCCACCGGGGATTGACCAAGTCGAGCAGCCACGCTCGGTGCCTCGTCGCAGCCCCAACAAGTACTTCCCGGCGCGCCTTGCGAGCACACCCACTCCGACCTGCGGCACATAAAGTGAAAACTCGTCGTTGCAACGGATATTACACATGGTTAGGATATTTGCCCTTAAGCCGCCGCGATGGACCAACGCTTGCATGATTGGCCGCCCGACTTGGCGCTCCAGGTAAGCGCACGGTTCACAGAGGCTAGTTCCTTCGAGAACGAGCTCTCCCATTCGAAAACGCTTGCCAACAAGCTCATTCAGCGTGACCCCACGGGTTACTATGTTGCGGCGAAGTGAACCCTGATCAAAGAGTCCGCCACGTTCATCACGAAGCGCTTCGATGACCTCAGCCTCGATGAGCGTGATATCACGGCTGACTTTGTGGTCGCGTGACCAGAATCCAGTCCCGAGAGTATATCGATCGCCATCGAGTCCGACGCCTGGTCGTGCAAGCACCTGAGTTCTTCGGATGACGGGCAAACCTTCAGCGGGCGCCGTATAAATCGCTTCGATCCGGCCGTTCATGGCGCTCAATTATAACGATTCTGACTTTCCGGAGCTTGGTGCGGTTCAAGTGGACCGTTCATAGGGCAATCCCATTTGATCACCGCTTGGGTCGAAACGGCACTTAGCGACGATGAGAGTGATGTCGTCCAGCTGTTCGTGCCGAGCGTAGCGACGCACCTCGTCGATTACTGCGGAAACCATGTCGCTGGACGAAAGGTCTCGATGGAGTTCGAGACAATTCAGCAGGCGTTGCTCACCGAACTCCTCACCGTCCGCGTTGGCAGGCTCAGTGACACCGTCTGTATAAAGAGTCAGAGTGTCTCCTGCGAAGAGACTCGTTTCGCCAATTGAACATTCCCAGCACGGGAAGCGTCCTAGCACAGTGGCAGTAGACTCCAAACGTTCTAACTCTCCGCCAGCACGGACAATGAGCGGCGGCAGGTGTCCACAGTTGGCATAGCGCAAGCGGCCGGTCTGATCGTTGTATTCTGAAAAGAAAAACGTAGCGTAGGCATTCTCGGGAGTGTTTTCGCAGAACAGCCGATTAACGCTTTGCATGAGCTGCGCCGGTTCGTCGAATCCCATGGCGCACTGGCTGCGAAGATTCGCCTGAAGATTCGCCATCAGCAGAGCGGCGCCGATTCCCTTACCGGCGACATCCCCGATTACCAGGCTAAGTCGTTCTCGACCTGTGGCAAGAAAATCGTAGTAGTCTCCGCCCACTTGACGAGCTTGCTGACATATCCCGGCATATTCCAGGGTCCTCAGAACAGGCAGGCCTTGAGGAAAGAGTCGAGCTTGCACTTGCTTGGCGATGTCGAGCTCCTGGGCAACACGTCGCTCGGCTTCATCTCGTTCTGCCGCGGCGCGGCGCTGAGCCTCGATCGACTGTGTTACCTCATCTAAGCTGACTAGCGAAAATGAATTGCCGTCGAGATCCTTGAAGTGGGTGAATACTCCACCCCAAACAGGCGTCTCAATCCCGGGCGGAATCGAGGTCCCGCTGACAGACTTGACTCTCCTCAGTTTGGGCGTGGACAAGAACTTAACTCCGCGGCGCGACCATTCTCGGTAGCGGGCGAGAACATCGTCAGTTACGAGGACGACATCGGTGGGTCGGCCGATCAACTCACACAGCTTTGAGTTGGGCTTAGGAGCGATGAGCGCGAGCACTGTGTCCCCATCCGGAGGAGCAATGGCCAGCCAGCGTTCGCCGGATTGAAGCACCGTATCCGCGACCAAGCGAAAGCCCAGTTGGTCGACGTAGAACCGTAAGCTTTGGTCCTGATCACGGACGAAGACCTTAACGCAGTGAATGCGAAGAATTTGATCCGGCGATGGCAAGGGGTGCGAAGCCACTGCCGGGATTATAGCGGCAGATGCCCTGGGGATTGGCAAGTGACTGGTCTTCAAATGAAGCATTGAAAACGTAGGTGTAATTAATGTGAGTCGATAGATGACGGGTCATCTGTCAATCCAGCTGTGCGATGGAACGGCCGCCTTAGGGGATGAGTTGCATAAAAGCTCCAGAGAGCGAAATCATGCTGCGGAGGATGGCGCGCATCGGCTCGCAACGTACGGCACATTCTGCTGCACACCTATTCTTAGTTTGACTCAGCCATGAGTGCAAAGGGCATTGCTAGATGGCGCTACGACGACTACTTGGAAAGGCGAGGAGAAATCTCCGACTCATCAATTGCCGTTCATGTGGGACGACCTGACGCAGAGGTGTAAGCAATGAAACAGCGACCGGCGATACAGTCATAACGCACTTCATGAGATCTCCAGTCTCGGCATCAAGGTAGACCGCAAAAACATCAGAATTCTTGTTCAAATGGGGCAGCAACTTCTTGTGACAAGAGCGGAACTGCTCCGATAAGGGCGGCATTGTTCCCGAGTTCGGCGGCACGGATCTGAACCTTGCCCCAGGGCGTCCACGCATACTTGTGCACATAGGATTCGATATAAGGAATGATGACGTCTCCGCTTTTCATCACGCCACCGCCGATCAAGATCATCTCGGGATCGTATGCATGAACCAAGCCGACGGCAGTGGTCGCCCAAACGTTGAGACAGCGGTCGCGGATCGCAACGGCGACCTTGTCTCCGCGGGCAGCTTCCTCAAAAAGCTCCTTGAATCCGATGTTCGAATATCTGGACAACGTGCTGTCTGCTGCGCTGGGCCAATCCTTTGCTATCAAGGGAAGTGACCAGCCACTCGCTTCCGCTTCCGCGCATCCGATCGCCCCGCAAGCGCATGGCCGACCATTGAATACTGCCGGAATGTGCCCGCCCAAACAACCCGCTTGCGCATGCTTACCGCGTAGCAACTTGCCGTCGATCATTGCAACGCCGCCGATGCCAGTGCCCAATGTCATCATCACGACATCAGTAAAGCCCCGCGCTGCGCCAGCGTAGCACTCCCCCAACAGCGCCATGCGCGCATCGTTCTCAATCCGTACCGGTAAACCGATGTTTTCGCGGATCCATCCCGCAAGATCGATGCCATTGACATCCTCGTACTTGCCATCGGTTGAGAGGATTCGGTTCACGCGTGAATCAACTAGAGCAGCAAATCCGATTGCAACGCCCGAAATGTCTTGGGATGAAAGTCCTCGCCCTCGCATGAGTTCGCGGCAGGCATCCCGAATCCGCGGCAGCACTGCCTGGAGACTCTTCGCACAATCTGTATCAATCGTTTCATGCGCAAGCAGTACTTGATCCTCCACCAAGCCGCACGTCGCATGCGTTCCGCCAAAATCAATAGCTAAGGCTTTCACCGAAAATGATCCTCGCAATATCTTTCCTTGGGTGGACTGAACACCGCGTATCGTTATGCCCGAACAATTCAGTTCGACACAAATCCCTCTACCTGCTCCACGCCTGTTGAATCTGCTCGAGTGTGCGACCTTTCGTTTCAGGAACCATCTTCCAAACGAAGAAAAGACAAGCAAACGAAAGCGCGCCGTAGATCGCAAATGTTCCCCAGAGGTTCAGAACCTTCACCAAGCTGAGAAATGTAAACGTGACTAGAAGTGTGCCCGACCAGAGAGTTGACGTCGCGATCGAGGCTGCGCGACCTCGTACCTTCGTCGGAAAGATCTCGGAGATGATCAGCCACGGGCCAGGACCCATGCCGAGAGCGAAGAAGGCGACATAAAGCAGAATGCTGCCCAGCATCAGTAAGGGCGAGACACCACGAACATTCAAACCGATTACGAGAAGTGTAAGCGCTAGTCCCATCCCTCCGCTCGCGATCATCAAAATCGCCCGCCTACCCCAGCGATCGAGAAAAACCATAGCTACAATGGTCAACAAGAAATTGACTGTTCCGATAATTACGTTTGCGATAAGCGCCATGCTCGTAGATTGTCCTGGGAAGTGCTCGCTGATGATGATTGAGCCATAGTAGAGCACAGTGTTGATTCCGGTAATCTGCGAGAAAAGCGCGAGCAACATTCCGACTGCGAGGCGCTTGCGCATCTTCGGCGAAAGCACCTCATGCCATGAACCCTCCTCGCCCGCTGCTGCTTGTTCGACAGCCTCGACCTCTTCCTTTGCGGCCTGCTCGCCGAAGATTCGGGACAGAACGCGCTCACCTTCATTGCGGTGGCCTCTGGCAACCAGCCAGCGTGGGCTCTCAGGAATCAAAAGCAACCCAAACAAAAACCCGAGTGATGGAATCGCTGCGACAGCCAACATCCACCGCCAGCTGCTCTCTCCAAGGCGAGCGATCTGCCAATTGACCAGATACGCTGAAAGGATGCCAACGACGATCGCCAATTGATTCAGTGAGACGAGCGTTCCTCGATTTTTTGAAGGCGAAATCTCAGCAATATAGACGGGCGTGAGCACGGAGGCGAGACCGATCGCGAGACCTCCCAACAGGCGAGCCACCGAAAAGAGCGTGACTGTGGTCGCTAGCGCCGCGCCGACGGAAGAGAGTGCAAATAACAGAGCCGACGCAATCAGCGACATCCGCCGCCCGTAACGGTCGCCGATTATACTTGCGCCGGCAGCGCCGAGCAGACACCCTAGCAGGAGCGAACTTGCCGCGATTTCAGTTTGCAGGTTCGAGAGCGCAAATTGGTGACGAAGTAGAAGGAGGACCCCGTTAATTACAGCAGTGTCGAACCCGAAGAGAAATCCGGAAATCGCAGTGGTCCCAGCCAGGAGCACGACATAACTGAGCGACTGCGCTTTTACTCGCCGAACCTCTGCGTTTACGGTTGCGGCCGGTCCGTGCATGCTCCCTCCTACAAAGCTTGTGCTTGCGATCGCGCTGACCTCTGTTTCGACGATTGAAGAAGGCACATTTACGAGATCACATTTGTCCCGATCGTACGAAGGCTTTGATCGTGCCACACTTTGATCCTTCCGATTCTCCGCTGGGACGAATGGTGTACGCGCCCACTGCCGCAGGCACAATGAAAGTTTCTGCGTAGTGAACCACAAATGGATCAAATGCGCCCTTCGGACTTTCGACGATTGCCTCCCTGCCCTCCACAAGATTCAGGACATTTACCGTGCCCTGAGTATCGAGCGGCGTCTTACCTGTGAACCAATTCCGGCGTGTCTCAATAAATTCCAGCTCGTGCAGCCCTGTCCGCTCCTCAGTCCAGCCAGCACCTTTACCCAAAAACTCAACCCGATTGATTAGGTTTTGCTTCACCCAGTCCGTTTGCCGGTCCCAAGCGATGTTTGCGATTCCATGATTAAGATGAATCGGCCGCGGCATGCCATTTAGGCCGAGCCGCCCCCAATCCCAAAGCTTGAACGTGAAGATATATGGGGTCGCGCTGATTTCGAGCACCATGGTGTTTCTTCCTGAACAGTGAATCGTTCCAGCTGGAATCAGGAAGTGATCGTGCTTCTTGGCAGCAAACTTGTTCACGTAACCTTCTGCATAAAACGGGGGCCCATCGTCGTGTGCGAGACGCAGTTCGCCGGCCATTGCCTCGCGATCGACTCCCTTCTTCAGGCCGAGATAAACGGAGCCGTCCTCGCCAGCGTCCAACAAGTAGTAACTTTCATCTTGCGTGTAATTCATTCCGAACTGCTTGCGAATGTATTCTGTGCACGGATGGACCTGGAGGGAAAGGTTTCCGCCGCCCATCGTGTCGAGGAAATCAAAACGGATCGGAAACTCCGCGCCAAATCGCCTGTAAATATAGTCTCCGAGTAATTCACGGGGATGAAGAAAGATCAGGTCAACCGCAGGCAACTCAATCTGCACATCGCCAAACCCAAGAAGCAAGCTGTTTTCTTCGGGAACGCAATCGAAACACCATGCATGATTCGGTGCGTCCTTCGGCAGATTGCAAACCTCTTCCATCCAATGCCCGCCCCACGGGCTGGGGTCGAAGTAAGGCACCACACGGAAGGGCCGGCCCACGACTGTCTTGATGCCCGCTCGCACGCAATCGCCAGCCACGAGCTTTGGCGTGGAACTGTTCGTGTCTAAGAAGAAATCGGCTTTCGGTAAGAGTTCCCTTTTGAGGCGGTCGGCGGCGCGCCAGTCAACAAAGAAGGCTCTCTTATATTTTAGACTCGGGCTTTCCTCGAAATTGTCTGTGCCCAGATTTGGGATCTCATTTCGGCGCTGCCGACCTTGTATCTCCCAGCGTGCCAAGTCAGCGTAAACGAGCACGTCCGACTCCGGTGAAACGATCGCCGCTCCGACGCCAACCACAAGCAGGAATCCTTGACGCCAGCTTGCGACCTTTTGCCGTGCTTCGTCGAGTTTTGTCTCCTCGAAAAACGCTTGGAGACCGATCTCGTTCATGCGCCCAAAAACTGGGTCGTCGCCTAGAACCGCGGCCAACATCTTGTCCACACAGTCTGGCCTCTTCAGCAGGTCGGGGGTATAGACAACTTCAGTAGGACGCAAACCCTCGACCAACGCATCTTTGATCGATCCTTCAAACGTGCCGGGGTAGCATTCAACTGCGAGAGTGCATCGGCTCTCTACCGAACAAGGCTTAAATCGATCAATGATGTTCCGCCACCCCAGCCAGCATTGGGCGGCGCTGTTACTCACGGGAGTACAGGGGTATTTGTCGTAGTTTGATCTAGGCAACATTCGTCAAGCCTTGAATTTTTCCATCAGTGCACAGGGAAACAATGATAGCCACATGCCAACCTATTCCAGTTCGCGAATGAAGCCGAAGCAAAGCACCTAAGTGCGAATTCGAAGGAGCTGCCTTTGACTGCAATTGGCGGGCACTGCGAATTGCCGCGTAGATCGACAGGTCTAGCGATGCGTGGGGTGATCCAGCCGAAAGATAGGGTTACTTTGCCGGATTGCCCCGCGAGTTCCCATAGGCGCATGAATGTCACTTTACCTTTTGACTTCTGCTTGAGCGCAGTGACGAGCACGCCCGCGCACAACACTTTGAACCCAGACTGACTCGAGGGAAGGGTTCCGCGAGGCCCAGTGCTGACAGAAGCCAACCGCCACACCATAGTCTCTAGTCTCTAACGCCGGCACCGTGGATTGGGTCTTCCAAACCAAACGCGTACCCGTGAGCTCCAAGTACCTGAATACCAAATAATGGTTTGCGGTACGTTGTGCGAGATTGTCATGATTCACTTCTAAA
>Ga0210403_10004131_pt1 | contig 12559 bp, 12 predicted proteins | sample IncBWC19MmetaG_FD_150863 | JGI IMG/M metagenome (GOLD analysis project Ga0210403, IMG submission 150863) | Forest soil microbial communities from Barre Woods Harvard Forest LTER site, Petersham, Massachusetts, United States - Inc-BW-C-19-M | ecosystem: Environmental > Terrestrial > Soil >... | reverse complement strand
CCTGCGGCTTGGCGAGTCGCTGGATTCCTTCAACGCCGGCGTCGTTTCATTCCTCGAGCAGGCCCGGGCAGCATTCCTGCAGCAGACCGGCGATCCGTCCGCCGCGCAGCAGCTGGCCTTGCAAACCCTCGAGGATCTGCGCCAGCAGCAGGCATCGTCACTTGCCTATTTCGATGTCTTCTTGCTGCTCGCCGTGGTGACGCTGGTGCTGGCGCCGGTGGTGCTGCTGATGAAACGTTCGGTGGCCGAGAAGGGCGCTCCCATCGGTGGCGAATGAGGTTTGCCCGCGTATTGGCGAGCAAAGGGCTCCCCATTCGCAGCAGACGCTGAAGTCGCACGCCCATGTTCTCACTTAGCCAATCCAGAGCCTCAGAAGCTGATCGACGGAAACCGGACCGGCGCCGGCCGCAATAAAATAAAGCAGCATCAATGCGTACATCAACTCCGGCTGATAAAGCCAATCGTCGACACGATCTGCCCTGTCGATCGGTTTGAAGCTCGCAACCACCGTTGGAGCGCTCGTCAAGAGGGCTACCGAACAAATGACCAGAAGGCCAAGGGCGGCCAGCGGTGTGAGAAATCCGACCGCGACGCCGAGGCCGCCAGAGAATTCAACTCCCGGAACAAACCATTGCAATATGCCGATCTGTGGGATGCCAAGGACTTTGAGCGTCTCTACAAATGTCTTATGTCTTTCCTTGTTCGTGAGCTTATGAAATCCGGATAAGACGAAGAACGACCCAAGCGCGAAGCGTATCGCCGCGATCGCGGGCAATGTTCCTCCGATTCCGTCAAGCAAGATGTCCCGCACGGTTGAATGCCTTTGCGCTTCGACGATGCCTGCCACCTGACCAGGACCTCGCCCGGCTTGGTATCCGGCATACCCTGATATTTCACCGCTTCCGGACCGCCTTACGCGGTCACCACAGATGCTTTCATCCGTCGCGCCGTTTAGCCGTAAGCGACGCCCGGCTTGCTTTGCCCGACTTCTATAATATAGCCATCGGGATCGCGAATGTAGCAGCGCGTCTCGCCGTGCTTGACCTTTGGCTCCGTGATAAACTCGGCTCCTCGACTTCGCCATAGTTCATAGCACGCTTGAATATCCGCGACGCGGATATTCATGAAGCTGCTGACTGAATCGGGGTCGGCGGGGACGCTGAGCGTTACCGATGGTTTGTCAGGTGTCGGACCGCCCCCGACGTTGACAATGAGCCACGTGTTCGCGATCTGGATGTAGGCTGGCGCGCCGCTGCTGTCGCCTCTGCTCAGAATACGACCTCCGAAGACGGTTTCGTAAAATCGGGCCGATCGCTCGATGTCGGCGACGGTGAGAAAGTGTGCGACGGTAAACCCATCCCGCGGCGGCATCTGGTAGCTTTTCTGCTCGACTTGTACTGGGTACATGGAAGACTCCAATCCGGACATGGTATTTCTCCGTTCGACAGAATACGTCGGGCAGTTGTGCTTCAGCAATGAACTGAGGGAGAGGCGCATCTCGGAGGCGGCTCCCGCGGCCGGTTTCAGCGCCGCAACGACGAAAAGCAGAGAACGAGGCCAGCGTCATGGAAAACGACATTAACGGTGGAGTCATTCTCGCGGCGCGCCTTCTTCTCGCGGCACTCTTTTTGATTTTCGGTTGGAGAAAACTGACGGACTATTCCGGCACGGTGAGCCGTATGGTGCAGGACGGAGCTCCATTTCCGGTACTGGCTACTGCCATTGCGATCTTCATGGAGCTTCCAGTTGCGTTCGCGGCCGCTGTTGGAGCGTACACGCGTCCTTCAGCTGTGCTCCTGGCTTTATACACGCTGGGAAGTGCGCTCATTGCGCATCGGTATTGGACAATGAAAGGTGCGAATAAAGTCGACAGCATGGAAAGCTTTTACAAAAACCTCAGTATCGTGGGGGGCTTTCTGCTGCTTTGCATCACAGGTGCGGGAAAATATTCGATCGATGCCATATTGAGATTGTAGGAGGTCTGTTCTCTCCGGGCAAAGTCCAACTCATTTCTCGCATGGCGCCGCGTGCGTCTGATCGCTCCGACCGTCGCGATTTCCAGCGACCGCTCCCGCGCCGAGCGCAGCTTCGCGCGCGAGCTCAATCCGGCCGGCGTCGGCCGCCAGCTCCGCCTCCGGACTTCCGATTAGTTGGCGCTTCCCATACCTCTGTTTCTCAGCAGCCGTTTTTTCAATAGATCGGCCAGCAACGAACGTCCGATTCCTGTCTCAAATTGGCTTATGTGGGCCAAACCCGCATCGCGACTTTCGCCCGCGCCTACCGGGCAGACCAGCCCGCAGACCATCGGCGGGCTCAGATAAGGGTTTCAGCAACGCGCCTCGCCGCGAGACCAAACTAATACCAATTCTGCCGGGACGGGCTGGGCCCAAGAAGTGCAAGTTTATCCCCAGGGCGCGAACCCATAAATTCCAGAGGCGTCAGCGAGCGATGATATTGCCGGCCGCTTGCTGTAGGCTATTTCCAGGGTGATTCACGATAGGTGATTGAGGCGCTAAAGGGAGGAAGCTTATGGGTAGCTTCAGTGAGCAAGACCCCCTCGACCCCGACGATCCCGAACTCGACTACACGCCTCTCCGGTTGCGCGAAAGAGCAGAGAAGCTGGGACGATCCGTCTCGCAGGGCGCCAGGTCGGAACCCATCAGCTCGTCCCCAATCTCCCGTCCCGCCTCGCTCGACCCCAAGGCGATTAACGAACCTGCCAGGCGCACGCGTGACTTGGACCGGCGAGCCGCACTGTCAAGCGTTGCCGCTCGCGTCGCTGCGGTCGCTGGCGTCGTGGCGGTCGTGGCGCTGCTGTTCGTGATCATGAAGCCTGCCTCACGTCAGTCGGTCGCCAGTTCAACCCCTTCCGACATGACGGGATCGACGAGCACCGCTCCGCCTCAGTCCAACCAAGGAGATGTCGGATCGAAGCCCGCGCTCGCAGAGTTCAAAGCGCTCCTCGCGTCACCGCCCAGCCAGCCTGCTACTCACGAGCAGTCCCAGGAGTTGCTTCAGCGCTTTTTGCAATGGCGTGAAAAAGCCAACGCGACCGAAACATCTCAATAGTGGACCGACAAATTTTGTCGAAGGATGTCCGCTTTGGAGTGCATCACGGACTCAACTCGGACATCGCACCATTCGGCTTTGTGCCCAGTTGCAGACGCGGCCTGATCCGATACTTCCGGCCGCCGCTTGCCGCGCCAACGTATTGTTACAATCAAGCAAAATTATATAATACGCGCCTTTCGTGGAGGACTTGCCGATGACGCTGACCTCAAGTTCGCGCACCGAACGGTTCAGGCAGGGAAAGGCGCTCCGCCACAAGACGCCGCGCGAGGCGCATGCGGACCTGAGGGGATCGTTGTCGCGCAATGCCGTTGCGCTCCTCGCCGCGAGCGATCGGGATCGGGTCCCGGAGCTCATCCCGGAACGCTACGCGCGCATGTCGCTCAACCCGTTCGCATTCCTCCGCGGGGCCGCCGCCGTCATGGCGACAGACCTCGCCGTCCAACCGGCGGCCGGAATTCCGGTGCAGGCTTGCGGCGACAGCCATTTGATGAACTTCGGCGCCTTCGTCACGCCGGAGGACAACATCCTTTTCGACGTCAACGATTTTGACGAGACACTGCCTGGTGTCGATTTCACCGTCGACCTGAAGCGTCTCGCGGCCAGCGTGGCGGTCGCAGCGCTGGGCTCGGGCGCATCAAAAAGGCAGGCCCGGAGTTTGGCGGCAGCAACCGTCAAGGCCTACCGGTCGCATATGGCTGTTCTGGCCAAGCTGTCTCCATTGGAGATCTGGCACAGCCGGATCGACCTCGAACAAGAGATCGACGGGATCGGCAACCCGAGCCTCCGACGCAAGCTGGCCGGCGTGATCGCCAAGGTACGCGGTGCGGGCTTGTCAAAAGACGACAATTTTCCGCATCTCGTCAGCGGCGACAATGCGAAGATCGTCGATAAGCCGCCGACCATCTTCCATTTGAATCCCAAGGCTGACGCGCGGCACAAGCTTGGGGTCGAACGTGTGTTCGCAGCCTATCGCAAGGGCCTCAATCCCGACCGACTGCGGCTGCTTGATCGCTTCATCATGAAGGATCTCGCATTCAAGGCGGTGGGCGTGGGCTCGGTCGGGACGTTCTGCTGCGTCGGCTTGTTTCTGACGGGCGACAACGAACCGCTGTTCCTTCAGTTTAAACAGGCGCAGAATTCGGTGCTGGAGCGGCTCGGCGGCAAGCTTGAATACAAAGGGCACCAAGGCCGTCGCGTTGTACAGGGCCAGCAGATGATGCAAGCCGCCAGCGATATTTTTCTCGGCGCGACGCAGGATGAAGACTCCGGTCGCCAGTTCTACGTCCGGACGCTGAAGAACCGCAGGCTGGGCAGCGTCAGCGAAATCAGCGAAGGAGAAGCGCTCTCGGATTACGCCCGGCTATGTGGCCGTACCCTCGCGCGCGCCCACGCACGATCTGGCGATCCCGCCGCAATTACCGGCTACTCGGGCAAGAGCGAGGCACTCGACGACGCGATCGCTTCGTTCGCGATGGCCTATGCCGACCAGACCATCCTCGATCACGCCGCTCTTGTGAAGGCAAAGAACCCGGCGAAATCGGCCAAGACGGCCAAAGCTGCCCGGACGTCAGGCGGGGCGGACCTTCAATCTGCTTGATTTCTGTCGCTTCCTCCCTGGCGTTGCAGTCGATATGTAAGGGTCATTGCGGGCGGCTTGATGCCGCTCTGAGTCAGTCGGTTTGACGCCCCGCCCGCTGCTTCCGGTCTACCCTGAACAACGGACATCGCGAGACCGGCCCGACTGGCCCGTTTCGTACCAAGAGCTGAAGCCAGCTTTTACCGCTTTTCCGTTCCAGGTGCTTGCCGCCGTCCGCCCTATTGAGCCAGATCAATACTCAGTCCGCCTCCGCCGCCGACCTTCCCGTTATTGCATCCGCCAAAGAGGGCCAGCATGCAATCTCTGTTCAAGGAAATCCGGCACAATCCGTTATTGTGGTTGCTCGTCGTCGTGCCGATCGTGCTGGTGGCCGAAAAGGCGGCGCCGGAGGCGCATACGATTCTGTTCGTGCTCGCGGTCCTAGCCATCGTGCCGCTGGCAGCACTCCTCAGCTACGCAACCGAAGCCGTCGCCGCCAAAACGGGCGATGCGGTCGGCGGCCTGCTGAACGCGACGCTTGGCAACCTTACCGAGCTGATCATCGCCGTGACCGCGCTTCATGCGGGCCAGTACATGCTGGTGAAGGCATCGATCGCGGGCGCAATCGTCACCAACGCACTGTTCATGCTGGGCGCCTCCTTTCTGCTCGGCGGCCTGCGCTATCATGTCCAGGAATATAACCGCGCCGGCGGTCGGCTCTATTCGGCGCTGCTCCTGATGGCGACCGTCGCACTCCTCGCTCCCTCCGCGGTTGCCGACCTTGATCTGGCCCATGGCGAAGTCCTCACGCAAAAACTCAGCACCGGCCTCGCCGTGCTGCTCATGATCGCCTATGGTCTTGGCCTTGTGTTCTCGCTCCACACCCACAAAGAATTTTTTGCGAGCGAGGAGCATGGCGAGGAGGAGGCGCACTGGCCGATCGGCGTTGCGGTCGGCACACTTCTCGTCGCCACTGTGCTGGTCGCGCTCGTGAGCGAGATCTTTGTGGAATCCGTGCAGAAGGCAGCGGAAACATTTGGGATGAGCCCTGCCTTCGTCGGCTTCATCATCGTCTCGATCGTCGGCGCCGCGGCCGAGATGGCCGTGGCCTTCTCCGCGGCGCGCAAGAACCGCCTCGACATGAGCGTTTCGATCGCGCTCGGCAGCGCCTCGCAGATCGCACTGTTCGTCGCGCCGGCGCTGGTGCTGCTCAGCTATGTCGTTGGACCGGCGCCGATGAACCTGCAGTTCTGGCCGGGTGCGGTGACCATGGTGATGATTTCAGCCGTCATGGCCACCTTCATCACCAGCAGCGGGCGGTCGGCATGGTTCATCGGCGTCCTGCTCGTCTTCATCTACGCAATCTTCGCCATGACGCTCTACGTCGTCCCGCCGACGCAGGGAGGGGCATGACTCACGCAGGACGTTACCCTCCCGACCCTTGACTGGCGCGTGTTCCCATAACTCGGGGCGCACGGATTCGGCGCTTTCATGTCCGCATGTCCCCAAATAGCGGCGCAGTCCGGTTAGGGTCCGGGGAGGCGACATTCCCGGCGCGCTAGGCCATGTCCGCAGCGGGTCAAACTGATTTGCCCGACAGGCTGATTTTCAGAATCCATGTCAAGAACCTGCACGAAAAATATATCGCTTCCGTTTTTCAGAAATATATGGTTCATTTCCCGCGTCCCGTCTCGGCAAGAGGGGCGTACGCGTCGTCACGAACGCGGGACGGGATGCGATGGACGCGGCCACATCAGTTCGACGAATGATGCTGGCTGCGGACGGCAAAGTCGTGTGGTCCTGATCCCCCGACGCTGGGATCGAGTCGCGCTGGTGATGATCCGCGCGGTGACGGAGGCTATCAAGCCCGGTACTCCGAGGAGAGCGCGTATAAGCCGTAACACCATTGCGCAGGGAAGGCCGGGTCGCTCCGGTTGAACCTGTGGCGACTACACTCGTGTGCTTTCTACACTGCACACGGGGCCGCGGGTGCAGCCAGCATCCGGTCTTCCCTGCGCCCTCTGTATTTCGAGGGACACGATCAAACGCAGAGCTCGGGCGAATTTCGTCGCGGGAACGCGAGAGTGTGTCTCGTGTCGTCATTGCGAGCGAAGCGAAGCAATCCAGGGCGCCGCAAGCGGGACTATGGATTGCTTCGTCGCGGAGCCTGTCATCGGGCCCGCGCTTCGCGCGGCCTCCGCCTTCGCTTGTTGAGCTACGGCGGACGTGGTCGCTTTGCCCACTCTACTTCTGCTGCTTTCCTTGTAGCGGCGGCAGGCTGACGTTCCAGCTTTCGAGCACCAGTCCGCGCACGGCGTGCGCCAAATTGTATGACGGCACCTCAAGCGACTTCATCGGCAGCTTTGGCGTGGATTGGGGTTGAGACGGGACGACCTCTCCGAGCTTGACCATGGCTGCTTCGACCTTTGGATCTTCGACAATACTCAATGGCCCCCAATACAGCTTCCAGAAAGCAAGCCTGGCTTTTTCCCATTCGACCGCATTTGTCTCGGTTGCCAAACGAGCCGCGGTCTCGGAAGCCTGAAAGGAGAGCTCGAGTTGTTTCTGAAGAAACGGTTGTCGATTCGATTGGCTTTGCTGGGCCGTAAATTGCCAGATGCCGAGCACCGCCGTCAGCAGGGTCAGAAGCCATGGAACGATGACGGTGAGATCAAGCTTCCCCATATTGTCGTCTCCTGGCCTTGGCGTTTCAAATCCATCTACGCCGCCTTCGCGCTGGCTCGATGCGCGTGCCTGTCGATGGCGTCGATGATCTCTGGCCACATCGGCACCGGGATCGCGTGTCCCATGCCCTCGATCATCATCAGCTTGGCGCCGGGGATGGAGGCCGCGGTGTCCTGGCCGCCCATCGGATGCACCAGCGGATCGACGGTGCCATGAATCACCAGCGTCGGCGCCTTCACGTTGCGCAGCCGCTGCTTGCGGCTGCCCGAGGCGAGGATGGCGCGAAGCTGCCGGCCGACACCGGCCGGATTGAGCCCGCGATCATACGTGCGCTCGGCGCGGGAGCGATCGAGCGCCTCGTCCTCGGGGAAACTCCCGACCCGCAGCACTTTCCAGTTCTGCGCAAAGCGGGCGATATATTCGTCGCGCGTTTTCGGCGGCGGCGCCATCAGCATGGCGGCGGCCTCGCGCGTCGGCGGCGGCACTTTGGGATTGCCTGTGGTCGACATGATCGAGGTCAGCGAGCGTACGCGCTCGGGAAAGGTGATCGCGATCTCCTGGGCGATCATGCCGCCCATGGAGGCGCCGACCAGATGCGCCGAGCGGATGCCGAGCCCGTCCATCAGCGCAATCGTGTCCTCGGCCATGTCGCGGAGCTTGTAGGGCGCGGCGACCGGGATCTTCAGGAACCGCAGTTTCAAGAGTTCCAGCGGGGTCAGCCGCTTGCAGCCGGTGAGTTTCGAGGATTGGCCGATGTCGCGGTTGTCGAAGCGGATGACGCGAAAGCCGCGCGCGGCCAGGCGTTCGCAGAATTCATCATCCCACAGCACCATCTGCGCGCCGAGGCCCATGATCAGCAGCATCGGCTCCGCCTTGGCGTCGCCGAAAATCTCGTAACAGATGTCGATGCCGTTGGCGCGGGCGATCTGCGGCGGCTGGTGGGCGACTGTCGTCACGGTGGCGTTTCCTTAGAGGTGCTCGGGAACTCTATGGCACGGTTTGCGCTGCCGCAGAAGATTTTTGGCGGTACTTCCTCCGCTCGCCTGTCGCAGCAGGTTGACCGGGGTGTCGCAACGGTGTGGTATGGCGGAAAAGAAGGGTTTGAAACCCTCGGGAGGAGGAGGACGTCGATGGCTGACAAGGGCAGCGATCCCATCGCGCTATGGCAGAAGATGGTCGGTGAGATGGAGAAGGGATTCAACGCCTTCGCCAACCAGACCATGTCGTCGCCGGAATTCTCCAAGGCGATGAACCAGGCCGGCGGTGCCAGCGCGGGCGCGCAAAAGCAGTTCGGCGAGTTCATGGAGAAGTATCTTCTCAGCATGAACCTGCCGAGCCGCGCGCAGATGGTCGGCATGGCCGAGCGGCTGCAGAACATCGAGGGCCAGCTCAACGAGATCAAGGCGATGCTGCAGCAGATGAATGCCGGCGCCGCGCCGACCGGCTATAGCGCGCCGCGGCCGCCGCGCACCAAGCGCCCGCCGGCGTTGGCGGCTCCAGCGGCCGCGCGGCCTCCAGCCGGAGAGCAAAAATGAACGCGCCCGCGGGCCTCGATCTGGCTGACATCCCGGAGCGGATCCAGTCCGAGGTCCAGCGCGCGATCCAGCGCAGCATCAAGGGCGTCGAATATCTCTCGACCTCGGGGCCGGCGCTGGGATCAACGCCGAAGGATATTCTGCATGCCCGCGGCACCATGAACCTCTATCACTATCGTCCGATGGCGGACGAAGTGTACCGGGTGCCGGTTTTGATCGTGATGGCGACCACCAATCGCGGTTATATCCTCGACATGGTGCCGGGCCAGAGCTTCATCGAGTTTCTCTTGAAGCGCGGCTATGACGTCTACATGCTCGACTGGACCGCGCCGCGGCCGGAGGAGAAATCGCTGCGGATGGAGGATTACGTCCTCGACTTCATCCCGGATTGCGTCCGCCGCGTACAGCAGGATTCCGGCGAGCAGGATGTCTCCGTCATCGGCTATTGCTTTGGCGGCGTGCTGTCGCTGCTCTACGGCTCGATCTTCAACGACGGCCCGATGAAGAACCTGATCTGCTTCACCACGCCGATCGATTTCCGCGAGATGAAACTGTTCTCGAACTTTTCCGACCGCCGCTATTTCGACGTCGATCGGCTGGTCGACAGCGTCGGCAATGTGCCGCCGGAGATGATCCTGTCTTCCTTCGAGATGCTGCGGCCCGCCTCGCGCGTCGCCAGTCAGATCCAGCTCTGGGAAAACATCTGGAACGACGAGTTCGTGAAATCCTACCGGATGTTCGACCGTTGGGCGACCGACACGCTGCCGCTCGCCGGCGAATATTTCCGGAGCATCACCAAGGACCTGATGTGGGACAACAAGCTCTTCAACGACGCCATGACGGTCGGCGGCCACAAGGCCGACATCGCTGATATCAAGGTGCCGATCCTGCATGCGGTCGCCGAGCACGACCACATCGTGCCCTATGAGGCGGCGAAACATCTGATCGCGAAGGTGGGGTCGCAGGACAAGGAAGAGGTGATGCTGAAGGGCGGTCACGTCTCGCTCGTCGCGGGCGCCAACGCGGTCAAGCGGCTGTGGCCGAAACTGGACTCCTGGCTAGGTGGAAGATCGACATGAGTGAAGCCCGTTCCTATCCGCGTCACACCAAAACCGACGCCGGCGAGATCGAGTTCCGCCTGATGTCGCGCGCGGACGAAGCCGCCGTGCTCGACTTCGCCCAGAAGCTACCGACGCATGATCTGTTGTTCCTGCCGCGCAACATCAGCGAGCCAAAGGTGCTGTCGGCCTGGATCAACGAGATCGAGCGCGGCGACATCACGAGCCTGCTCGCGGTGAAGGACGGCAAGGTCGTCGGCTGCGGCACGCTGGTGCGCGACCCGCATTCCTGGTCGCCACATGTCGGGGAAATCCGCATGGTGGTCTCATCAGACGTGCGCGGGCAGGGGGTCGGCCGGGCGCTGTCGCAGGAGACCTTTGCCCTCGCTTTGGGCGGCGGGCTCCAAAAGCTTTCGGTGCAGATGACCGTCGATCAGCGGGCGGCGATTGCCCTGTTCGAGAGCCTCGGCTTCAAGGCCGAGGCGCTGCTGCGCGACCATGTCCGGGATGTCGGCGGCAAGAAGCACGATATTGTCGTGCTCGGGCACAATATCGCGCAGTTCCAGGCCCAATTGGAGGCCTTTGGCCTGCCGGAGGCGGTCCAGCATTGAGCCTCTGGCGCGGGCAGACCGCCCAAAAATCCGCCTCATCACGAATTCGTGATATCGCAGTGCAACATCATTGTTGCGACGCACCATTAACTATGCCATATCAACAGCGCCCCGGGCCATATCCGGACGGGGTGAGCCCATAGCTCAAACCTGAGGATGGAGAGACCCCATGACCACTGAAAACACCATGTTCGACACCGTGAAAGAAGCTTTTGCGCCCGTCACCGAGGCGTTCAAGAACTTCCAGAACGTTGAAGTCCCCGAGGCTGCTCGCGAGTTCGTCAAGAAAACCGCGAACACCGCCAAGGAGCGCGCCGCCGACGCCTACGCCGGTTCGGAGAAGGTGACCGCTGCGATCGAGACCGCCGTTGCTGACTCCGTCAGCGAGGCCGCCAAGATCAGCCGCAACATCCAGCAGGCGCTCTACCAGGACGCCGAGGCGTTCTTCGCCGGCATCGACAAGCTGGCTTCGGCCAAGTCGATCAACGAAGCGGTTCAGATCCAGTCGGATCTCGCCCGTGCGCGCGGTGAAGTGTTCGTCTCGCGGGCCAAGTCGACCACCGAATATCTCGGCAAGCTCGTTGCCAACGGTGCGAAGACCGCCCAGGACAACCTCGCCAAGGTCTACAACAAGACGGCCTGATCCAAAGTCGATCGGCGGATCAATCTTTTCTAGGCCCGCTTCGCGCGGGCCTTATTTTTTGGTCCACCCGTCATTGCGAGCCAAGCTGATAGTCTGCAGCCATGACCACCACGAGCACCTTCTCCTTCGACGCGCCCGGCGACGCCTCGCGCGCCGCCGAGCTGAAGCGCGTCAAGTTGCAGGCGACGCTGGTGCTGGCGGGCACGCTTGCGCTGTTTGTTGTCGCGAAATTTTTCCTGAACGTGCATCCGGTGTTCGGCTTCGTCGCGGCCTTTGCGGAGGCCGCCACCATCGGCGGGCTGGCCGACTGGTATGCCGTTGTGGCGCTGTTCAAGCGGCCGCTGGGCCTGCCGATCCCGCACACCGCGATCATCCAGAGCAACCAGCGCCGCATTGCCGACAAGCTCGGCGAGTTTATCGAGGTGCATTTTCTGGAAGCCGCGCCGGTCGAAGCCAAGCTGCGCGAAATCGATTTCGGCTCCTTCGTCGCCGACTGGCTGCGCGACCGCAAGAAGAGCGATGATCTCTCGCGCTTCGCGTTGCGGCTGTTAGCGCAAGCGTTTGCGGCGACCGAAAGCTCGGGCCTGATGACCTTCATCACGCGCCGTATCACCGCGCAATTACTCTCCGTCGATCTTGCGCCGCTTGCCGCCGGCACGCTGCGCGCCTTTGTCGAGGAGGGGCGGCATCAGGCCCTGCTCGACGATCTCCTGCGCGTCGTGAACGAGACCATCACCACGCCCGATACCATGGCGATGATCCGCGCCAAGATCCGCGACGAATTGCCGACGCTCCTGAAACTCTATCGCGCCGACAAGTTTCTCATGAACAAGATCGTGGCCTCGGCCGGTTCCTTTTTCGAGGAAATCCGCAGCGATCCCAAACATCCCTTCCGCGGCGAATTCGACCGCATGGTGCTGACCTTCGTCGACCGGCTCGCGACCGACCAGAACTATGCGGAGCGCATCGAAGGCTTGAAGCGCGACCTGTTGGCGCGTCCGGAGCTCAACGATCTCGCCCGCAACATCTGGTCGAACGCGAAAGTCTTCATCGAGCAGAGCGCTTCCGGCGAGACGCAGGTGCTGCAGCGTCATCTCGCCGGCATGTTTGTTGCGGCCGGCGACGCGCTCGCTGGCGACGCGGAGCTGCGCGCGGAAATCAATCAGGGCCTTGTCGCCGTGCTGCGCAGCTTCGTGGCCGACCAGAAGAGCGGGGTGTCGACCTTCATTTCCGACCAGGTGAAATCCTGGGACATGGCGCAGCTGATTTCGCTGATCGAAATCAACATCGGCAAGGACCTGCAATATATCCGCTTCAACGGCTCGCTGATCGGCGGGCTCGCCGGGCTCGGCCTCTACACCGCCGAAGTCCTGCTTCGG
>Ga0210403_10004130_pt1 | contig 12560 bp, 6 predicted proteins | sample IncBWC19MmetaG_FD_150863 | JGI IMG/M metagenome (GOLD analysis project Ga0210403, IMG submission 150863) | Forest soil microbial communities from Barre Woods Harvard Forest LTER site, Petersham, Massachusetts, United States - Inc-BW-C-19-M | ecosystem: Environmental > Terrestrial > Soil >... | reverse complement strand
GCGCAGCAGCAACGATATGCGGACGCCGTTCCGTATCTGCACAAGGCGATTGAACTTCAGCCTGATTCCGCCTGGGCGCACTATGCGATGGGTATAAGCCTGATGAAGGCTGGTGACTTCAAAACTTCGGCCGTCCACCTGGAAATCGCTGCAGGTCGTTTGCCTGGGTTCGATGGCGCACATGTCGCCTTGGCCCATGCCTACGAACGCCTCGGACGTGTCTCGGATGAGTCCCGCGAACGAGCAAAGATTTCTAAAGCGAATACTAAAGATTGAGCGATTTTTTCGCGGTCATTTGTTTAGCATAGCAACGCATTTGAGTAGGAGCCTGTTGTTGCGATTCATCTGGTTGCGTAGACTCGGGTCTTCTCCCGCACGGGAAGCGGGGGTGATGGTCGCTGCTGCCTTGGCGATTGCATTAATGTTTGCACCAGTCGCACCAGCGCAGAACGAGCAATTGTCGGACCTTCTCCATCAAGGTCAAGCGGCGCTTCAAGCTGAAGACTTCAACCGGGCTGCGCGTGTGTTTGAGCACGCACAGCAAATCGGCCCGAACCGCAAAGACGTGAATCGCGGTCTGCTCCTGAGCTATCTTCAGCTCGGTCGGCTAGCTGATGCAGAAAGTATTGCAAAGGCAGCACTGACGCGGTGGCCCAATGATCCCGAACTGCTTCATTGGTTAGGTTTGGTTTTTTTCAAGCAACACCAGAACGACCTCGCGATTCCCGAGTTGCAGCGTGCCGTAAGATTGGACCCTTCGCAGTACGACATTCACTTTGACCTTGCGCTGGTGCTGTTGTCCGACGACAGGTACTCTGAGGCTGCCACCGAACTGGAGGTCGCCGTTAAGCTTGATCCGAGAGCGGCATTGCCGCACGTGCTATTGGGGCGTGCGTATCAAAATACGAATCGCAGTGTGCAGGCGGTAAAACAATTTCAGACGGCTTTACGGCTGGAACCGGCTCTTCCGTTGGTTCATTACCACCTCGGGTTTGCTTATGAGAGTCTCGGCAGAAATGAGGAGGCGATCGCCGAGTACGAAAGGGAAGTCCAGCGTTCGCCGAGCAATGCTACCGCCTTGTATCAGCTCGGTCATTGTCAGCTCTCTGCGGGATTGTGGAAATCGGCTGTCGAGTATCTACAGAAAGCGGCACAGCTCGAGCCCGGAAATTCCGATGCATTTTATGATTTGGGTAAAGCCTTGCTTCTGGAAGGCGACGTCCAGCAGGCGGTTCCAGCATTGCGTCGCTCGGCGGAACTGAAACCCTCGAACCCCACGCCCCACTATCAGTTGTCTCGCGCACTCGAAAGGCTGGGAAGAAACGAAGAAGCCAAGCAGGAAATGGAAACCTTTACTACACTAAATAAAGCGCAGCCTGTGACCGGCGGGATGGCGGCCAGTCCCATCCAATGATCGGGGTTCGTGATCTTAGATCGATACTCGTCTTTGCCGCGGTGGCAGCCAGCATTACCTGGCTCTCAGGTGAATCGCTTCCGCAACAAACTTCGCCCTCCCGAAAACCGCCACGCGCCGCGTCATCGCCCAGTCGAGGTAAGTTGGCCGTGCCCGGCATTTCTTTTGTCGATGTGACACGCACGGCAGGAATTGACTTTCACCTCACCTGTGGCGGGCCGGAAAAACTGTACATCATGGATTCGATGTGCGGCGGCGTCGCGGTTTTCGATTACGACAACGACGGATGGGTAGACATCTTATTAGTGAACGGTTCCGAGATTGGAGATTTCAGAGCTGGTAAGTGCCATTCCGCAAAGCTGTACCACAACAATCGTAACGGGACTTTTTCCGATGTTACCGCCAAGTCCGGCATTGATCATTGTGGTTGGGCATTTGGGGCGGCGATAGGGGACTACGACAACGATGGCAACGACGACCTCTATATAACCTACTTGGATGGCGCCGTGCTGTACCGCAACAACGGTGACGGCACATTCACCGATGTAACCTCCAAGGCGGGCGTTGCCAATGCTGGCAAGTGGGGGACGAGCGCGGCTTTCGGCGACTACGACAACGACGGGCATCTCGATCTCTACGTCGCCAATTACGTCGAACTGGCCCTCGATCACTTGCCAGAATTCGGGCAAGGCCCTTTCTGCCAGTATCGCGGGTTTCGGGTTTCTTGCGGCCCGCGCGGACTGAAAGGCAGCCGTGATCGCCTTTATCACAACAATGGAGACGGTACCTTCACCGATGTCAGCGAAAAGCTCAATATTGATCCGGATTCCTACTATGGCCTTGGCGTGATGTGGCTGGATTACGACCTCGACGGCTGCCTCGATCTGTACGTCTCCGATGATTCAACGCCGAGCATGCTATACAAGGGCGACTGCAAGGGCGGATTCAGTGAAGTTGGAGCGCGGGCCGGAGTGGCGTATAGCGGCGATGGTCGGGAACAGGCGGGAATGGGAATCGACTCCGCCGACTACGACAATGACGGGTGGCCCGACATTGCGAAAGCGAATTTCTCCGATGACACTAATAACCTTTTCCACAATGATCACAACGGCGAATTCACGGATCTCTCCGGTCCAGCCAATTTCGGGCCTATCAGCATCCCCTTTTTGGGATTCGGTTTGAAATTCTTTGACGCCGACAACGACGGGTGGCCCGACATTTTCATTGCGAATGGTCACGTAAATCCGCAGGTTGACCAGCACAGTTTTGGCGTGACGTATGCAGAGCGCCCATTCCTCTTTCATAACTCGGGAAATGGGAAATTCGAGGAGATCGGTCAAAGTGCTGGAGAGCCCTTCAAGCGACGGTATGTTGGCAGAGGGGCGGCATCCGCGGACTTTTTCAACGATGGCAAGATGGATCTGCTTGTCAACGTGATCGACGGTTCTCCTCTCCTGCTCCGGAACCAGACCAGTGGGTCGGGCCACTGGATTCGAATAAAGACCATTGGAGTTCAGTCCAACCGTGACGGATTCGGTGCCCGAGTGGAGGTAAAGATCGGAGACCGGACCGAATCTGCTGAGGTCCGAGCGAATTCCAGTTTCGAATCGGCAAGCGACTCTCGACTACATTTCGGACTCGGGCCAGCATCGCGCGTTGATTCCATTACAATCCGGTGGCCATCCGGTACCGTCGACCACCTCGGTGCCCAGCAGGCAGATCAGGAGATTTGGGTCAGGGAAGGTCACGGTATGGTGCCACATGCGATACGACCGGACAGATCCAAAGGAACTGGTTCGATACAGTAAACACCGTACAGTTGTGCATTGACAAAATCCAAAACCATTAAAGATTTCTTGACAATCGCTATCACAGCGGCGGAAAATCCTACGACTTTACAGCTGCTGTGGCTTTGAAGTGTAAGTGGCTGTTTCTGCAAGGGTATGGGGCGGAGTTTGCCGATAGTTTTCCAATTCACCGTTTTAGCTCGGGGAGAACGCCGTGAAGAAACTGCAGGCAATCCTGGTTTCATTCGTTGTAGTGACGTTTGCTCTAACCGCCGTAGCGCAAGTGGAAAACGGCCAGTTCGCCGGTACTGTCACTGATCAATCGGGCGCGGCAATCGCCAACGCGAGAGTCACTGTCACAAGCGTTGATACAAACCGTAGCGTCACTACAGTGACCAATCAGTCCGGCGCCTACAACATAGGCGAATTGCAGATTGGCAAATACGGTATTTCGGTCGAGGCCAAGGGATTCCGGAAATCCGTCAGGGCAGGCGTCTCCGCTAATGCCGGCGTACTAACCCGGCTCGATTTCAAGATGGAACTGGGGCAGGCCACGGAAACTGTAGAGGTTTCAAGTGAGGCGCCTGCCATTCAAACTGACGACTCCCGTCTCTCAACGACCATCGATTCGACCCAGATTGACAACCTGCCATTAAACGGCCGCAATGTTTACGACCTGATGCAGCAGGCTGCGGGCGCGGTCAACGTTGATGGCGTTCTCAGTGAGAATGGGCACAATACGGTTGTCAACGGTCTGCGTGAGAATTTCAACGGGTTTCTGGTGAACGGCTCGTCAAATAAAGGGCTGAGCGGTGGACCTCAAAATACCCCAATCGAAGACACGGTTGCCGAATTCCAGTTGTTGACCCTGAACCAGTCCGCGCAATACGGCAATAGCGCCGGTTCCATCACCAACCTGGTGCAGAAGTCGGGTACGAATGCCCTGCACGGCGGCCTGTGGGAATTTATTCGCAACGATAAGCTTGATGCGAACACCTACTTTGCCAACCACAACATCAACGCACTCACGGGAAAGAGTTTTCCGAGGCCGCCGTTGCGGTTCAACCAATTTGGCGGCACGATTGGCGGCCCCATCATCAAAGACAAGGTATTTTTCTTCTTCTCTTACCAGGGAGATCGATTTAAAACGACCACTCTTCCCTCGCCAACGGTGGCCGAAGGTCCTGAATTTCGCCAAGCTGTTATCAATGCCGCCGGACTAGCTCCCGGTGGCCAACAGTCGGTAGGGCAGTTGCTCTATAGGCAATTTGCTCCGGTGGTAGAAGGGACCCCATTTCTCACCGTGAACGAGTATTTGTCCGGTTTCTATAGTGGCACCGGTTTCGGTTCGGTCGGGGAATACGAAGATCCCAGCACTAGCCCGACTGGGTTCGGCCCCTACGGGGATCCAACCATCGGCAACCGGATGAAAACGCTGTTCAACGCAATCCAGGCCATGCCCCTTGGCTTGGACACTCCGATGCTGTACCAGACGCTCAACGTCCAAAACACCCAAAATCTAGGGAATCTCTTCGACGGGAACGAGGCGTCAGGCAGAATCGATTGGAATGCCAGTTCCAAGGATCGAGTATTTGCGCAATTCAACTGGTCTCGTCAAAACACATTAACCCCCGCAACGAATAGCCGCGGATTCACGAATCCGACCCGGTTTATCTCGCCAAATGGAACCATCAACTGGACTCATACCTTTGGTCCTCATGTTGTGAACGAGGCCCGCGCCGGATACTCGGGCAGCTACTCGCGGTATATCCCAGCTATTCCGGGCGTGCCCTCGATTTACATCGGAGATTACGCCGGTACCATGGGGTTTGGCTCCTACAACGGGTATCCCCAGTTTTTCAAGGAGCACATCTACAACTACGCCGATATGGTGTCGATCAACCACGGTAACCACAACATCAAGGTTGGCGGCGAAGTACGGCGCAATATCGAAAACTCCGAGTTCAACGTAGCGCGGCCGTCGTATTACTTTTACGATCCCTTCTTCTTCGCGGTCGATGGTCCTTACGGGATGGCGGCTGGCGTCGATCCGGGCTTCACCAGCAAATCGAATGCCCAATTGGCAACGAATATTCGTCACTGGCGCAACGTCGAATTCGGCGCCTTCGTACAGGATGACTGGAAAGTTTCTCGCAAACTGACTCTGAACCTTGGCCTTCGCTACGACCTCTTCCAACGACACCACGAAAACGCAGGCTTAGCAACCACGTTCTTGCCAGGCCCGGGCACCCATTACGTTGACAACATCACCACTGGCGTCGGACAGATCCACGACGCGAATGCACCTGTAGGTTCCGCGACCTGTCCCTCTGGAGCTCTGGGACCCGACGGTTTTCATACACTGGACCAGATGGCGGTTCTGGCTGGGGTCTGCGGGCCAGGTGGTTTTGCTCCTTCGAAGACTTTGGGGGCCGGCGACCATAATAATTTTGGGCCTAAGATTGGTTTTGCTTATGACGTCTTCGGGAATGGCAAGACGGCGTTGCGTGGTGGCTTCGGGGTGTCGTATGAGGGAACTTTGTATAACCCCCTCTCCAACTCCCGCTGGAACCCGCCATATTATTCTTTCAACCAAATTTCTGACACCGCGGTCGGCACAGGATGCGGTACGCCAACCGGGTGCACCGTCTACTACGGCCCGCAGCCGGCGCTTGGAACAAGCGGATATGCTACCGATGCTCCGAGTTTCACTGGGCCCGCGGGTCCCAACAATTTCCAGGGTAACGACACCACATACACAGCGGTTGGCAACATCATGGGATGGAACCCGGGGGACCGAGATCTTGCCAATCTGACCGGCATCATCCCGCCGAAAGGTATTAGGGATCCGTACGTGTACAACTATTACTTTGGAATGCAGCACGAAGTGGCACCCAGCTTGGTTCTAGAGGTGAACTATGTGGGCACTGTCGCGCACAAGCTATTCCGTGCCGAACAGGTGAACCGGATTCCGGGTGGGTCTCTGAACCCCACGACGGTTTACGATCCCTCTCTACCTGCAGGATGCACCACTGACCGGTTCGGACGGGAGCTCTGTAGTCAAAAGGACGTTGCAGGCATCACGAACACTACGGGACGCCTGAATCCCAACTATGGGAGATTGCGTGTCTGGGAAAATGTAAACAACTCAATCTACAACTCCATGCAGGTTTCGCTCACTAAGAAAATGAGCCGCGGATTGCAGTTCGCTGCGCATTACACCTGGGGCCACGCAATTGACAACGGCTCCACTTGGCACAGCGGTGCGACCAGTTCGAACCATGAAGGAGCGGGGGAAGGGTATAGCAGCGATCAGACGATGCCAAGGCTCGATCGCGGCAATTCAATCTTCGATATCCGCCACACGCTTGCCATGAATTATGTTTACGAATTGCCGAAATTCCAGAACCACGGTCGTGTTTTAGCAGCGGTTGTGGGTGGCTGGCAGCTGAATGGTACGATCTCGTATCACACTGGTGCACACTGGGAGCCCTTCTGTCACGGCTCTCGCGGAAGTTGTGACTTCAACAACGACTACGAGGCCAATGATCGCCCGAATTCGATCCTCGCGCACTACAGCGGAGCTACCCACGACATGTGGGCGAATGGTTGGGGCGGGAATTTCTGCTACAACAAAGATCCCAACAATCCCAACAACTGCGTCTTTCAGCGGCCTCTACCTGGAAACACCGGTACCCTCGGGCGTAACACGTTCACAGGACCGGGTTACATGGACTGGGATCCATCGCTCTTCAAGAACTTCAAGCTTTCGGAGCGAACTAAGCTCGAATTCCGCGCGGAAAGCTTCAATATCTTGAATCACACCAATTTCAAACTGCCAGGTGCAGAAAGCCAGTACCACGACAGTATTCGGGACACGACTTTCGGACAGGCTGGTGGAACCTTCAATGCACGTAACCTGCAGTTCGGCCTGAAGTTGAGCTTCTAGTTCGAAAAAATTGGCCGGGATCGGTTGCATCAGACCGGTTCCGGCTTATTCTTTTACCACGAGGTTTTCTGGTGCGACGGTCCTTCTTCTTTTCCTCCGTGGTTCGCGTACTCCGTCGCGGATTCCTCTATCCGCTGCTTTGCTGTTTCCTGTGCACTTTCCTTCAGGCTCAACAGACAACTGATACGATCAGCATCGTCGGTCAGTTGAGAGTTACGCGAGTAGGTCCGCCGCCTGTGCGCGTCCTGGTAATACTGGAACGAAGTGGCGCTCAGGCAGGAGAAACGTATTCCGATGGGGAAGGGAAGTTTTCCTTCATCGATGTCCCGCCCAACCTCTACCGCATCGTCATCAATCAAGAAGGCTATCGCGCTGTCGACATCGGCGTTTCCCTTAATGCTTCGGCTCAACACACCGTTTACCTGCCCGCGATTGAACTGGTTCCTGAAGACAAGACGGGAAGCGCCGTGCAGTCCACGATGAAAGGCGCTAATCCTGCCCTGGTGGACGAATCTGCCCTGATGGACAAGTTCCCTAAAGAGGCCGCCAAACAATACGAGAAGGCCACCAAAGCAGAACGCGGAGGTAAACATCAGGAGGCTATCGAACACTACGAAAAGGCGCTCGCCACTGCCCCCGCGATGTATATCGCCCGAAATAACTTGGCGTCACTATACCTTGAGCAGCAAAGATTCGATGAGGCGGAAGCTCAGTTGAAAAAGGTCATTGCCGAAAACCGTGCCGATGCGAACGCCTACTTCAATCTGGCGAACGTCTATCTGCTGACAAATCGCTTCAGGGAGGCTACGGATTCGGTCGAAGAGGGTTTAAAGCGGCAGCCTCAATCGGGACTTGGCGAGTTCCTGATGGGATCCGTACTGGTCAGGGAAGGAAATACGCAGCAAGCAGAAAAGCATTTTCGTCTTGCATTGAACAACGACCCCCATCTTGCCAATGCCCATCTGGCCCTGGTCAACCTGTACGTTAAGGAGAGTAGACACGACGAAGCCATTGCGGAGCTCTCGACTTTCCTGAAGCAGTCTCCTGACAGCCCCTACGCGCCGCATGCGCGCGAATTACTCACCAAGCTGCGATCGAAGCCCTAGCAATGATTACTGCGCCTTCCCGGGCTCGTATTGGCAAAGCTCCGCCTGTAGCTTGCACGCAGTCTCATACTGAAGCCGGGCGGATTGCGGACGATTCAACTTCTCGTATACGTAGGAAAGATTCAAGTGCGCTTCGGCAAAGTCAGGTTCCTTGTCCAGAGCTTTCGTGTACACCTTCACCGCATCCTGATAGCGGCCGGTCCGGCTATAGGCGATTCCCAGGAAGTTATACAGTTTTGCGTGCGCCAGCCCCAGCTCGGCCGCCTGTTCCAAATGCGTTGCGGCTTCCTTGTAGCGGCCCTTTTGCAGCAAGATCATACCTAAATCCCGGTGAGCCATCGCGAATCCAGGCTGTATCTCCAGCGCCTTCTCAAACGCAACCATAGCCCCGTCCGGATCCGCCTTCACGCTGATCCAGCCCTTTTGATACCAGGCCCTTAGATTTTTGGGATTGGCCTCGATCGCTTTCTCCGCCCATTGCAGCGCTTGCTCATCCTGATTCTGCTGATGGAATGCTCGCGCCAGCGCGGTCATCGCTTGGTCAAAGTTCGGATTCAGCTTAAGGCTCCGCTCCAGCGCCTCCTGCGCGGCTTTCCAATTCGCAGCTTTCAATTCAGTTTCGCCCAAGAGGAAAGGAATCAGGTACATTTCAGGATTCGTTTCCTGCACATGGGTCAGCAGTTTGCGCTCACGATCAAGATCGCCAAGCTTGCCGGCGTCAATCCCGTCCAGCAGAGTGTTGAAATCTGAAATCTTGTCTTTCGGGTCGCTCAAGCCGGCAGACAGCGCTTCCGCCGAAACGGGGGAGCGATAGGCCATATATCCCAGGGATCGAAGTTTTTCGATGGCTGCTGCATCGAGCTGCGAGTTCGCTCCAGCCGGAGAATCCCTGGGCGCATAACGAGCAACCACGTCCTTTAATTCTTGACTCAACACGGACGCTACAGCGGGTTGCTCTGCAATGAGATTCCGGTTCTCCTCCGGGTCATTTCGAAGGTCATACAACTCGGGTTTAGGCGCCTCGACAAACTGATAGGACCGATTGTTGACGGTCCTTACCGGACTCCACCCAAAGGAGCTGAACGAATAGAAGCTCTCGCTGTACACCGGTGCGGCATCCGAACTCCTCGTTGCCAGTAAGCTTTCCGTTTCAAATTGTTGCTCAATCGGATCATGCAACTTGAGCGCGGCTAAAATCGTCGGCGCGATCCCCATAATCGGTACTGGATCAGATACGGCATGAGGCTTGAATCCGCTCGCCAGCGGGGGCTTCACTACAAGCGGCACATGGAGCGTCGAATGATAGACAAAGAACCCATGTTCCTTCTCTCCGTGTTCTCCCAGTGACTCACCATGATCGCTGGCGAAGATAATCAACATGCGATCGTAAAGGCCGCGCTGTTTTAAAGACGCGATCACCCGCCCTAATTCATGATCGGCATAGGCAATCTCGCCGTCATACGGCGCGTCGGCAAATCGGGTTCGGAAGGGTTCTGGCGGACTATACCCGCTATGCGGATCGTACAAATGCAGCCAAAGGAAGAAAGGCTTGCTGCGCGGGCGCCGCAGCCATTTGAGAGCTTCATCGACGCTGTCGCCCGCCTTCCGCTCAACTAGTCCGGGATCGTTCTCCAGGAAGCTGCTGCCCTTGAAAACGTCGTAATACAGCCTGAAGCCCCGATCAAGCCCCCAACTCCGGTCGAGAACATAAGAGCTCACGATAGCTGCGGTATCGTATCCGTGCGTCTCGAGCGCCTGCGCCACGCTTCGGATGTTCGGGCCGAGCGGATTCCCCGTAAAATCCTGCACGCCATTGTGAAATGGGTAAGTTCCTGTGAGCAGGCTGGTATGACTGGCCAGCGTGAGTGGAACCTGCGAGTAAGCGTGCTCAAACAGCAGGCCAGACCGCGCTAATCCGTCGATCGTCGGAGTCTCGGCTTGCGTGTATCCGTAACCTCCAATATGATCCGCGCGCAAAGTATCAATGGTGATGAGCAGGACGTCCGCCTTAACAGGCGCTTTCGCGGCGGTTCCCCGTGAAGACTGGCCAAATGCTCCCGACGCGCATATCAGGCTTGCCGCGGCCGCGCAGATTGCGCCACGCTTCACCTGGCGGCCTCCTGGGCCTTTCGCATCTCTTCGTTCGCTTCGATGCGCAGCCCTTTCGCTTCAAGCGCTTTCGCCAGCGATTGATGAACGCGAGGATCATTAGGTGCCAGCCGCGCCGCAGTCCGCAACTGCTTCAATCCCTCGTCCAACTTTCCCTGATACACCAGCATCTCGCCCAAGGCTCGGTAACCCGGTGCAAAATCCGGATTTATCGTGACCGCCTGCCGGAATGCCGCGGTGCTCTCTTCAATCATGTTCTGATGGAGATAGGTTGCCCCAAGGTCGAACGCAGCTCCAAAATTCGTCGGATCCAATTCAAGCGTCCGTTTCAGACACTTGATCGCTTCGGCATCATCGCCGAGAGCCGCACTCGCCAAGCCTAAATTGAAGATCGCCAGCATGTAATTGGGGCTAAGTTCCAGGGTCTTTTTGAATTCCGCCACCGAGTTAGCAAACTCTTTCGTGCGGTAGTAATTCAAACCGAGAAGATAATGAACCGGAACCGATTTGTCCTCCGTGCCGAGCGTTGACTTGAGTTTCTCAATCGATTCCGGATATCTCCCGTGCTGGCTATCGTCGATGGCCTCACTGATGGTCTCGTAAACCCCAATCCGGTCCTTAGGATCGGGAAGCTTGCGATCGCTTACCGGTGAGTCCTCCCCGGACGCAAATGCCGTATACCCCAACGATCGCAAACGGTCGGCCAGTTGCGGATCCAAGGTGGACTTCTGCGCCATTTCATGTTCTGCTGTGAAGCGCCGTACCGTCGAAGTGAGCTGACTTCGTATTTCCGTGCCGACCGCGTCCTTTTCGGCATAGAGATTGTGCAATTCCCCGGGATCCTTCGTCCTGTCAAAGAGTTCCGGCTGGGGGGCATCAATGAAGTGGTAGTTGCCGGTGCTCAACCCTCGCAGTTCGCTCCAGTTGAAATGAATCCGCGGGAGGTACGTTTCGGAATACAGAGGGCTCGTCTCCATCTCACTGCCACGCAATACCATCGCGGATAGATTCTTTCCTTGCACTTTCGGCGGAATCGCAGCATTCAGAACACCTAGCAGCGTGGGCATCAGGTCCAGGAGGCTGATGTCTTTCTTCACAACCCGATTAGTGAACTTCATCCCGGCAGACGGCTTGAGAATCAGTGGAACATGGAGCGTAGTGTTATAGATGAAGAATCCGTGCGTCTTCTCCCCATGCTCCCCCAATCCTTCGCCGTGGTCCCCCGCCAGGGCAATCACCGTCTGGTTATAGATTCGGCGCTGCTTCAGATATCCCAACAGTCGGCCTAGCTGGGTGTCCGCGAACGCAATCTCCCCATCGTAAAGATTTGCTTTGTACGTTTCGTTAAAAGGAGCGGGTGGATGATAGGGATGATGCGGATCGTAAAGATGAACCCACAAGAAGAAGGGACGCTGTCGTGGCTTGGCCAGCCACTTCAAAGCCTGATCGACCACTTCATTCGCGGGACGTTCCATGAAGTCCAAATTGCTCTCCGCGAGCCGGCTGAAGTTAAAGTGATCGTAATAAAAATCAAACCCATGGTTCAGACCAAAGCGCCGGTCCAGAACTGCCGCCGCGATCACCGCACCCGTGTCGTACCCGCGCGCGCGCAGCACCGTAGCCAGCGTAGCTTGCTCCGGATTCAGGTTGTTCCCACTGAAATCATGCATGCCGCTCATCATCGGATACGTCCCGGTGAGCATCACGGTGTGCGCCGGCAATGTGATGGGAATAGGAGTATAGGCCTGCTCGAAACGTATTCCGTCAGAGGCTAGCGAGTCGATGCTGGGAGTCTGGATTTGATCGTAGCCATAACAATGCAAGTGATCGGGACGAAGCGTATCGATGGTGACCAGTAGCAGATTGGGTCGAGGGGTCGGCCGCGGTGCCGCCTTCTGTGCCGCTGAAAGTGAGTTCAGCGCGAAAAAGAGCACAAATGCGGATATCCACTTAAAAACGATGTGAGAAAAATGTCTGGAACCCATTGGGTGTTCGAGCGGACGAGACGAAGCTCTTGGTGAATTATATCCTCCACAGCAGATCACTCCAAGTCGCTCACCTCGTCACCAAACGGTCCGAAATCCTGCAAGCCTGCTTGCAGCAAGGCATCCCCTGCAGGGCCGAATTGCCAATGAGTCCAGGCGAATATCGCTTACTCCTGGCGGTTGCGCTACAGGCGTACAGGATTCATCGGT
>Ga0210403_10004129_pt1 | contig 12561 bp, 10 predicted proteins | sample IncBWC19MmetaG_FD_150863 | JGI IMG/M metagenome (GOLD analysis project Ga0210403, IMG submission 150863) | Forest soil microbial communities from Barre Woods Harvard Forest LTER site, Petersham, Massachusetts, United States - Inc-BW-C-19-M | ecosystem: Environmental > Terrestrial > Soil >... | reverse complement strand
GCTGGCCGAGCGGGAAGACATCTCACGAGGAATCGCTTCCGGTTCGTCCATTCGTGAGATAGCGAAAGGGTTGCAGCGGGCCGCGTCGACAGTGAGCCGGGAGGTGGCGCGTCACGGCGGGCGTCCAGCCGTGCGCACGCTGGCCTAATCTAAAGCCGTGCATTGCTGCCACCCTTTCGGCAAATAACAACATCCTCGTCGTGAACGATCTAGCTTATGACGACCCGGACGAAACACGCTCCCGGAGACCACGAACCTCGACCTTTCGCTACGCTCCAGACGACACACGCCCCGCAAATCCAACATCTTCCAGTGCTACTCCTGGCCTACTTTTGCTCCGCCCCAGTGGCTCCCTTTTACTCCGCCCTTGACAGGCAATATGGCCCCTGTCCCGACCTCGTCGCAACCAATAAGGGCTGGATAATCAGAAGCGGTTGTGGGATCAAACGGCACTCAGACCTCCTCACCCGCGATCTTCTTCAAGGCGCTGAGAAATCCGGCTCTGGCGACTTCCATTACGCCGCCCTTCCAGAGGAGGGCGCCGGACGCTGGGGCAAGCATAAAAGCAAATTGTCACCTGAATCGGATATTTCTAATGAAGCTTAACATGGACTTCCCATCAACTCTCGCCTGCTTGTCATCTGATATTGGCTACTTCGGCGAATCGACCGTGTGGGCCGGGTTGCGCTGCAACTTGCGGAATTCTTCCATTTCTCGATCGGCGTCCGCGGGCCTTCCCTGTTTGCGATAAATGCCAGACAGGCCAAAATGCGCTTGCGCGGCAAGCGGAGTATCTTTCTCCAAGCTGAGAAGCTGCTCCCAGCACTTTTGCGCCATGCTGTTGTCACCCTCCATAGCCGCCGCCTTTCCCAGCTGGTAGAGGGTTTCCGGCATGTCCTGTCTCAACTGGTCAGAATGGACCAGTGCCGCGCGCGCTTCGTGAAAGTTACCCAGCTGCAGCCGAGCTTCCCCGAGCCGATAAAATGCTTCGGCGCTGCCGGGTTGACTTTCCGTTTCTAAGCGGAATTGTTCTTCGGCTTTGTCCCATTGCTGCGCGCGGGCGTAGAGCTCGCCCAACTGCAAGTGCAAACCCGCCGCCTGCGGGCGCAGATGCAATGCGGCGAAAAATTCCCGTTCGGCGCTCGGCACATCGTGTAGCACGGCGTAGTCCTGCGCCATCATCTGATGAGCCCGCGCGGAATCCGGGAAACGCGCTTCGAGTTCGTCAAAGACCTGTTTGGAGAGCAGGCCTGCGGTACGGCCGTAGTAATAGAGCAGGTCCGGGTCCTCTGGATTTTGAGCTAGAGCCTTTTGAAGAACGGCCAAGGCCTCCGGCAATTTTCCTGCTTCGAGCAGGGCGATACCGAGCGCGTCTTCGGCGTGCGCCTTCTCGAGGTGTGGAATCGCTTCGGAGGCATAGCCTTGCGCCAGCAGTGCGTATCCCAACAAGCGGTGAGCCCCCTCGAGGTCGGGACTGAGTTCGAGCGCCCGCTTCAGAGGCGGAACGGCGGCCGCATAATCGCCTTTCTCGATGTATACCCCACCGAGATCGGCGAAGGCGGCTTCTAGCTTGGGATCCAGTTCGGTGGCCTTTCGAAACTCAGTCACCGCCGTATCCAATTGTCCACTCTTTTCTGCCTCTACTCCGGCATGCAAAGACTGCAGGGCCGGTGACATGGAGGCCTGCAGCGCGAGCAAGATTGTCAGGAAGACGCCACTCATAATTTCTCCGGCTCGCGGACTTCAAGAAACTGATTGGGTCTGACACCCTCAAGGACCTGATGGGTGCCCGAGGGCCAGTGAATTTCCACTTTGGCCATCTCGGCGGCGCCGAGGCCGAAGTGCAGACGCTTGTCGCTGGCCGAAATGTAGCTGCCGGCCGTGGTCGCGAATCGCGTCTGACCATTGACCTGCACGCGCGCACCGAGTCCATCGCGGTTGCTGCGCGTTCCGCGCAGGGAGATGGAGAGCCAATTTCCAGATCCGCCGTGATTCAAAAGCACCAGCGGCTCTCCGCCCAGCGAAGTAACGACAACGTCCATCCAGCCATCGTTATTCAAATCGCCGAACGCTGCGCCGCGGCCGGCAATCGCTGCGGCGACTCCTGAATCAGCGCGTTCGAAGCGCCCATTGTGATTGAGCGCCAGTAACGGCGGCTCTTTGTAATGCATCATATGGTCGATCTGTTCTACGTTATCCAGCACATGGCTCTGGGCAACAAACAAATCCTTCCAGCCGTCGTTGTCGAAGTCCTCCAGACCTGCACCCCACCCCGAGCTTGCAGCTGAGAGCCAGCCCAAGCCTGCCTGCAGACTGCGGTAGCTGAAGGCCCCGTTGCCGTCATTGTGAAAGAGCGCGTAAACCTCCCGCGGCAACACCGTGACCAGAATGTCGGGTCGCCCGTCGTTGTCGTAATCCTGGAAGACCGTTCCCATGCCCGACAGAGGCCTGCCATCGTCGGTGAGCGCTGTGCCCGCTTCCAAAGCTCGTTCGGTGAATGTCCCGTCGCCGTTATTGTGGAAAAGAAACTGGCGCATGCCATCGTTCGAAACGAAGATGTCAGTGAATCCATCGTCATCGTAGTCGGCGAAGGACACGCCCAGCGAGCGTCCCTTGATCGACGCAATCCCGGAACGATGGCTGACGTCTTCGAATGTGCCATCGCCGCGATTGCGGTAAAGGATATTTGTGGTCGCTGGGAACTCCGCTGGCGGGCAATAGGTTTGCCACTCGCCCCCGCAGATCTTGCTGTGTTGCGTATCCCATATCATGTAGCGCGTGACGAACAAATCCAGGTGGCCGTCGTTGTCGTAATCGAAAAAGCCGGCAGAGCAACTCCAACCGCCAGCCTGCACGCCAGCCGTGACGGTGACGTCTGTAAAGGTGCCATTCCCATTGTTGTGATACAGGGTGTTTTTTCCGTAGTTCGTGACGTACAGGTCGGGAAAGCCATCATTGTCGTAATCGCCGACCGCCACCCCCATGCCGTAATTGCCGTCCCCCGCGTTCGCCAGACCAGCTTCCTGCGTGACGTCCGTGAAGCTCCCATCCGGATTCTGTCGGTAGAGACGATTCCAGTTCCGGGGGGTTTGCCGGTCGAAGATCTCGGGTGGGTGCATCGGGTTGGCGAGCCGGCCGCTATTGACCAAAAAAATGTCGAGCAATCCGTCGTTGTTGTAATCGAACAGCGCCACACCTCCACCCATCGTTTCGATCAGGTACTTCTGCGGCGTGGGCGAATTCACATGGTTGAAATCCAGGCCACGCGGATGCTTCACGTCAAACAGAGACATGGGCACGGGCATCGGCAAGGCCAAGCCCATGGCAGTAAACGCTTCGAGGAAATCGCGTCGTGTGATCCGCCGGTCCATTCGACTTTGCGCTGGCTCCCGTTAGGCAAGAAAGGTTAGCACAAGTCACACGCGCGCGCATCGCAAGGTGCAAAGCAAGGTGCAAAGCGCAAGGTGCAAAGCTCGTGATTGTGGCTTCGACGGTCAGGGTCTTGGTGCCGAACTCCACCATGAACGCGCACAATAAGACGCGCGATTCTCGGAACCGAGGCCGCAGCACCGAGGCCACAACGATTTGCTGAGGATAGCTACCTGGAATGTTTCGGAGCGGGAGGTGAATGCCGGGACGAAGCATCCACCTTCGCTCCACTCACACGCTAGAACATGAACTTCAGGGCGAACTGAATGAGCCTCGGATTGCCCAGTTGGCTACTCGTAATGCCGAAACTTGCATTATTCGATTCGCAGCAAGCTGTATTCGGTGGGCCAAACTGGACGCGATTGAACGTATTGAAGAACTCCGTCCGGAACTGCAAACCGAGCTTTTCACCAGGCCCGAAGTTCGTCGTCTTGAAGACCGCGAGGTCCCAGTTATTGATGCCTGCGCCCCGAAGCGTCGCATCCACGCGCGGCTCGTTCCCGAACGCAAAATCGCCGGGCGGGGTGAAGCAATTCGGGTTGAACCAAGCAATTCCTCCTTTCACCGTGGCGTGCGCGGTGCTCTTGCCGCATCCCGGCACGACATTCGGGCGCAAGACCCCGATGCCCAGATTCGCCAAGGACAGTGGCGTCGAGCCCCCGTAGCTGATCGGCAGGGGGAATCCCTTCTGAAACGTCGTGACACCATCGACGCCCCAGCCGCCAACCACCTTCGCCGTGGCCCCGGAAGCATCGGCCATGTACTTTTGACCGTGACCAAAGGGCAGGTCATAAACGTAACTGAGCACCAGGCGCTGGGACACGTCCTGGGAGGAAAGCGATCTCTCTCCCTTGAGGTTGTTCCAGTCTTGAACCTCTCCCACACCGGACTCCAGCCAGGTGGTCAGAGTGTCTGCATTGGTCATCAGTTTTGCGTTTGTGTAGGCAGCCAGGAGCGATCCACCCCCGGTGAACCGCTTGGTGACTGCGAGTTGAAAGGAGTTATAGTTACTGCGACAGCAGCCATCTCCGGCAAGGCTGACGCCGCCGTACTGGGGATAGGGACGGAGCAACTGACCCGCGAGAATCGTGGGGTTGGTCGTCGGATTGAGCGAGCTTACCGTGGTAATTCCGTGGAACGGGTTCGGAACGTTTGCGATCAAGGCGTTACCTAAAGCCAAGTCCGCGTCGGGAATCTGGTCGATTTGAGTTGCCGTCGGATTCGGCAAATGCACGCCTCGCGAGCCTGCGTAGGCGGCATCGACGAAGATCCCTCCCGGCAGTTCTCTCTGAAGGTCCAAATTGAACTGCTGGATGTACGCAGCCTTGTAGGTGGTGTAGGGAGCTACCTGGTTGAGGGTTTGCCCAGCATCAAACGCCGAAACGTTACCGCGGCCAAGAGGAGTCACGAGATTTGGACCGAAGGGGCCATTGGTCGGGCAATTCAGCGTTCCCGAAGACGTTCCGGGGGTGAACGCGCAGTTGGTTGCCGTCAGCGTGCTGGCTGGAGTGACGCCGCCGTTCGTTGTCGCAATCCACAGCGTCGAGGCCAGGTTGATGGCATCGTTGCTGGGATTCAGGTTGAAAAAGATCCAGTTCGGGATGAAGAACACGCCGTACCCTGCACGGATGACGGTCTTCTCATCCACGCTATAAGCAACCCCAAGACGGGGCATGAACTCGTTCTTCTTCAGAGGAATGTTGCCGCGCGTATTATTGACTCCGCTGTCTACGAGGAAGACGTCACCCCGACAAGGACCGCCGGTATTGATGCAGCCAGTCACAGTGGCATTAGTCGCCGACGGATCCCAGTAGCTCACAAAATTATGACGTTCCTTCCAAGGTCCCGGCAAATCGTAGCGCACACCGTAGTTGATGGTCAGTTTCGACGTGGTTCTCCACGTATCCCCGAAATAGAAGCCTCGATAGTTTTGCTTTTGCGCCACAAGGGCCGGAATCTGCGCCTCCCCGAAATTATGGTTGAACACGGTCGATTGATTCAGGCCATAGCCCAGCAGAAAATCGGCGAAGGTGCTCCCTCCCGTTCCACCGGTAACGGGATTGCTGGTCGTCCAACTGCCGTTGAAGGCGAAGGCGCCGCTGGCGATGTTGGTCTGGGCGTAGTTGTCGTAGGTCTCAATAAATTGGGTGCCAAACTCCCACGTATGACGTCCTTTGATCCACGTAACACTGGGAGAGACGGCGAATTGTGTGTCGTGATCGGTGATGAAGCTCTGCCCTTGTGAACAGGTCACGGTGGGGTCTTCCGTCGTGAAGCAGGGCGTGAACGGCGAGCGGCCGGCGGACGGAATAGCCGTATTGTAAGACGCGGGCCATCCGTACTGAGTCAGGTCAAAACTCGAGTTGGTCGGCGAACGCAGGTAGTGGAAGCGGCTCCCGCTAAGATTGAAGTGAAAAAATACTTTCGGCCGGATCGCGTAGCTGTAGTCGACAACGGCGGCGTTGGTCTGATAGGTTTCCGCGCACCGGTCCGCGCACAGCCCCGTGCCGAAGGGATCGGTGGGCAAATCCAGAAGGTTGAAAAAGTTGTAGCGGGCAAAAATATGCTGCGTCGAGGTGAGATTCTGGTCCACCCGCGCGACGTATTGATTGGTGTTTCCACCGGAGGGCGCGGCCTTGGTGAAGTTCAGGTTTTCTCCGCTGGTGGTCGGCAGCGGAATGTATTTAAGTTCAACCAACGCCGCCGGGTTAATCTTCGTCGCAGGGATGGTGTTGCCGGCAAATTGCGTGCGGCCGCAATTACCTGCCGTGGGAGCACCGACACACCCCGCGCTCACACTCAACGGATCGTAAATGGGAATGTCGGAGGGAAATACGCCGCCCCTCTCCGAAACAGTGAGCACGGTCGTCGTAAAAACCTCGGAGGCCCGCTGGCGGTAGCCATCATAAGCAAAGAAGAAAAACGTCTTGTCTTTGATCACCGGGCCACCAACCGTGCCGCCAAACTGATTCTGGTGGTAGGGCGGATTGGTCAGCGAAAAATAGGGCCGGGAGTTCAAGACCGTGTTGCGCAGATATTCATAGGCGACGCCGTGCCATTTGTTCGATCCAGCCTTGGTGCTCAGGTTGACAATGCCGCCGGAGAATCTGCCCCATTCTGGGCCGAGGTTGTTGTACTGCACCTTGAATTCGGAGATGGCGTCCTGGTCGGGAATCAGAACCGGCAGATTGATGTAACCAATGTTCACTGGCTGGCCGTCGATGTACTCGGCGCTCTCGTTGCCGAACGAGCCGCCCACCTGGTAGTTGCCCCAGCTGAACGGATTCTGGCCCACCTGCGATCCGCCGGAACCGCCCTGTGCGATTGCCGCGGGAGAAAGCGTGATGAGATTGAACACGTTGCGACCATTCAAAGGCGTTTCGTTGGTCTTGCGTTCGTCAATGACCTGACCCAGCGACGCATCCGCGGTCTGCAGCAGCGGGGTCTCCGCGTGCACCTCCACGGTCTCGTTCACCGCGCCGAGCGCCATGGGGGCGTCAATGCGGATATTCTGTTGCACCTGCACCATAATGGAATCGCGCTTGAAGTGCTTGAAGCCGCTCTTCTCCACATCGATGGCGTACTCGCCCGGGTTCACGTTGACGAAGGAATACAAGCCGTCCGAGCCGGTAGTAACAGTCTCCTTGGCGCCCGTGTCGACGCTGGTCAGCGTTACCTGCGCGCCCGGCACGGCGGCGCCCGTGACGTCCAAGATGCTCCCGGAGATCGAACCGAAGGTGGACTGCCCAGGGGCAGTTAAGCAAAGGCCTAGAAACAGGACCGTTGCGAGGATAGACAACCAGAATTTGGGGGATTTCACTACGCCTCCTCAGAAATGCTGCAAACGAGCGGGCCCTATCGGACCACATGGACCTCGTGCAATTTCGACAGAGACCGGCGTATTTTCCGCCTATTTTTTATACAGAGTCGTCAGCCCTGGCAAACTCTGCGCTTGCGGACGTGTACCGGGACGAACTCGAAGAAGGAAATGCAGGACGACATACATCAGATTTGAGCCTGGTCCGTGCAAGTTACGAGTCTCAGAATACTTGCGGATGAATGTAACCACGGATCCAGGCAATCTGTCAAGATTGCGGTTCAAGATCCAACATCCGAGCAGGACTTTGCCATTCCGACGGACCCGTTGTTGTTGATGTTGATGTGCTTCTAAAGGCACCGGTTGCTTCCTTCCGTCTATCAGCAGCGCGCGTATTATCATGCGGGAAATAGATGCTGAGCGGCGTGCACTTTGATGCACTTTGCTCCTGTCGGCACAGCCGCCGAATGGAGGCCACGGATACCCATAGACAAGGCCAGGCCGCCCGTCGAAGGGGCGGCCTGGCCGGGATCAGCCGATCCTAAAATTGACGGTGACTTTGGTCAAAACATCGACCGGCTCTCCATTTAGAAGGTAGGGCTGGTACACCCACTGCTGTACGGCTTCCAATGCAGCGACCGTTAGGGCAGGATCGGGAGATTGAAGAATCCTCAGTCCGTGAATATGTCCATCTTTCCCAATCAGTACCTGTAGCAATACTGTGCCGCTCGTGCGGGTAAACTTAGCGGAGGGCGGGTAGATTGGCGGCACCTTGGTCACGAGATTTCCCTTCATGACATCACCGGGAACCTCCGACAGTGCGTCGCGCGCCTTCACGGCATCGGCGGGCGGCGTGAACACTGCATCCTCTACTGTTTCCAAACCGCCGATCTGGTCGACCTGGATCGAGATGATGGGGCCGTTCTTGTCTTTGACCGTAATCTGCTTCGCAAAATATCTTCCTTGAAATAGCACGAATTGATTGAAGACAATTCCAACGCCTCCACCGTAGGTGCTGTAGCGGAGTATCGGCTTCGCAGGAGAAAAGCAGTAGGTGGGAAATAGGCCCAGCGGCAAGGCCGCGGCGCCCTCAATTTTCTGCGAGAGCATGACGCACTGCAAATGAACAGCACCAAAGGCCTGCTCCCGTCGCTCTGGCCTTGCTTCATTGATGTCGTCTTGATTGGGCATGGGATGCAATACCTGATCGATCAGATAGGCCTGCGGGTAGGGCAGCGAGTAGAGATTTCCTGTCCGGTAGATCCCACTCTCGGTGCCGTATTGGGTTTGCCAAAACGCATCACTGCTAATGGTTTGCTTGTACTTCTTTGGACCAGACCAGAAGACTTCGAAGGTTCCCTGGCCACTCGATTTTCCTTGGGGATCAAAGGTTTCGTAGGAAGCCTTCATATGCCACGGCTTCAAACCGGGAGCGCCCAGGCCATTCACCTGTCCCGCAAGGGCGAGGAGCGCGCCGGCATCTTTCGGCAGCGGTTGCTCTGCCTGCGGCGCTGAAGAAATTGGACTGCCGGCGCTGTTTGATTGAGCGAAAACTGCCGGCTGAAGCAACAGTATGAACATGCCTGAAAAGGCAGAACGGAGTAATAGATGTCGAATCAAAACCACAATCCTTGTGTTCTATTGAAATGCGAATATTCAAGAGGAAACGAGCGAGCCAAAGCTCAGTGTTGGACCCAAGCGATGTTTTCGCTTACCGCGTGGACGCTCTGGAGCGCGACCGTTGTGTGAGAGTCCTGAAGATTCCATTGCGCATACGTCTGAGTCGTAAGGAGAGTTGCTGCGAGCAAAATGTAGAAGCGCATGCAAACAGCGTAACTCATTCTTTCAATGGAGTTTGAAGGTAAAATAATCGCTGCGGATCCCAACTCCTGCCCATTGTCCCGTGGGCGTGGCCGAAGCGGCCCGAGCTCCATATGACTCCTGGCGCTGGGCGGATCCGCCTCTTCGTACTGTCTTGAAACGACCGTTTCAGCGCGTACAGAGGTGCGACAGACATTTGCAACACTCAAGTCCTGCGATGCAGGGCTGGAGTGATGTCTCAAAACTTACCCTTTCTGAGACGCGATGGCCCGCCTTTGTCACTTTGCTATTCTGCTCCCGTGCGAAACCTTCTAATCACCGTTGCTTTATGTGTGGCGACCGCCGCTCTAGGTCAGGACATTGCCTCGCAGGAGGCGGCGTGGGAAAAAGCGGTCGATGCTCGGCATGATGCGTTAGTGAAGCAGTGGGGAACAGGCAGTGATCCTGCGCTTCGCGAGAAGCTGCACGCGATGTATGCGCGAGATCAGGATGCGCGCGCATACATGACGACTCTGCCTCCAGCTCAGTGGACGGATTCCCTGGCAAAGCAGCAGCGAGATGCGGACGCGGCCCTGACATTGCAGCTTAAGGAGATTGTGGCAACCCGAGGATGGCCCACATTCCGGTTGGTGGGAGTCGATGGGTCGGGTCAAGCGATGTTAGTCCTCAACCATTCTGCGGACCACACGTGGCAAAGCAAGATGGTGCCGCGGCTGGAAAAACTTGCTGAGAACGGGGAGATCGATGGATCCGATCTTGCGATGTTTGTAGATAAGACCCTTATCTCTGCGGGCAAGCCACAGCGCTATGGGATGAGTTTCAAATTCCTCGATGGAAAGATGCAAATGTACACGGTGGAAGATCCGGGAAATCTTGCGGAGCGGCGGGAACGTGCGATGCTTCCTCCGCTGGCGGTTTACAAGCACATGCTGGCGGAGGTCTATCACCTGAGAGAGACGGATGAAATTGCGCAGCCGGAAACGATGAAGCCTTAGCGTGGGCATCCCCCCAAGGATTACCCACGACATTGCCCCTTTGTCGTGCGGCAAATACCGCCCCAGTCGCGACTAGAGTGGCTCAACTGCCGTGGGGATCTCCTTCTCCGGCAGGCAGGCCTTGGCCGCCGCTCTCAGCATTTTCCGGCGTCGCTCAAGAGTTTCCTGGGCGTTTGGGGCCGCGAGCACAACAGTTTCCATATGTTTGCAGAAGTCTGGCTCACCACTGGCGGTCCGCAACTCGGCGAGGTACGGGTGAATTTTACTGAACGTTGCGAAGACTTCGTCGTGCGCGGCACGAAAGGTATCCGCGTCGATCGCTCCTGTTGTCACCAGAGAAGAGGCCATGTTCCAGTAGCCTAGGACCATTCGAAAAGAGGCGTTGTGTTCACCACGAGCCAACACTATCAGTTCAGCGAAGCTCTCTGGATTGAATTCGCGTGTGAACCAGTCACGCGCCTTTCGCAACGTAGGCTCGCGGCGGAGTTCGAAGAGCTTAAGGTTTAGTTCAGCGCTCTCGAAAGGCGTTGGCATCGATAAACCTCATATCGTACTTGTTGCTTTCGGTGCTGTCGGAACCCATAGATGCTGTGGCAAATACATTACCACCGCATGAGCGAGCCCGGGATCGTCTTTGCCCGAGCCGAGGCCCGTGACGTCCTCACAAGCCCTTTATCTTGTGTCACTTCCGTTGCGCCCACTTCCCAGGTGGGAGGAAAATAGTAGATTGGTATCTTACTGCCTGGCAGGAGCAGCCGGACGGCACCTGGAAGATTTTTCGCAGTCTGGTGATTCCAAACAGGTGATGCCCTTGCGACCGCGACTGGTCGCCACCAGGGTTTCGATACTTGGTGATCTGTCATGGCTGCGACTTGTCTCAATGGGCGCGTTATCGCCAATGCGCGTTTCGAGCCAACGCGGTGCTGGAAACGCCCCATTGCCTGTTATCGTCATTCGAGAACTATTTCCGGGTCGGCCGAGGTCTCGGGATCTAGCGCGCCGTTCAGAAAAAAGCTGCGAGTGTTGCCGTTTGCATTCTGCTTGCCAAGCGTTCGGCACGGAATGGCTCGAAGGAGAAAGGTATGACATCAAGCCGGATGGTCAGGCTTTGCTGCTTGATGCTGGCGTCAGGATTCTGCTCGTTGTGTCTCGTTCGGGCGCATGCCTGCCAAGCCTCGTCCACGAGTTCACAGCCTGCAGCGATTGCGGAGCATGATGGCGCGCATGACTTTGACTTCCTGATTGGAAACTGGAAAGCACATGTTCGGCGACTCCCAGACCGACTGAACGGCTCGGACACCTGGGACGTCTATGACGGCATTTCGAACCATAAGAAACTTCTCGACAGCAATGCCAACTTCGAGGAGTTCGAGGTAGACAGCCCGGAAAAGCATCTCCACATCAAGGCGCAGACACTGCGACTGTATAATCCAGGCTCCCACCAATGGAGCATCTATTTGCTCGATCTCGACAAAGGTGAGATCAGCTCTTCGCCCGTCGTCGGTCAGTTCACCGGAAATCGGGGAGAATTCTTTCATCAAGAGGAATTTAAGGGACGGGTGATTCTGGTTCGCTACGTCTGGCTGAACATTTCGCCGCGATCGGCGCGGATGGAGCAGTCGTTCTCGCCCGATGGCGGCAAGACCTGGGAAGTGAACTGGATCTGTGAGCTTTCGCGTCCGTAAGCCTTGGGCTTATGAAAAGCGAAAGGGCTGGTGGCCTGGGATGAGGCTTGGCTTGGGCCGGGCGCTTGCTTTTTGAAACTGACGGGATATCTATCCATGGGTAATGCCAACTTGACGGCAATCCGCCTGGATCTTGCTGGAATCAGGATTTGTACGTTTGGATCTTGCACATGCACGGTCGCGACAGAGTCCCGGCTCATAGCGAGCACCCTGCCCGATCCGGATCAAATAACCATTTCCAGTCACGTTGCTGAATAAAGACGATTCGACCTGCCGACGGACAACCTTCGATTGAGATCGCGATTTTGCGTGAGCGCAAATCGCCAATGCACTCATCCAGGTTTATCGGCAAAGAAAAGCCGAACTTTTGAGGACCGATCTGCCGTCAACGAGTGACTCGGCGATTTGGCACCGACTGATGCGGGGCCCTCCCCGCGCCCCTCCCTGGCTTCCGATCATCGCCGAAGGCAAGCACAGCTACGATCTCGGATACCAGCTGCCCACGGAAGCGCCCTGATCCCCAACATCATTCTCAAGCCCCGCTTCCCGCCTACTTCTTAGCCGGGCGCGGCATCGGCGTCACCCCGACCTGCTCCTCCGCCGTATACGGCGCTCCATAATACGGGAAATCCTTGCGAATGCGCCCGCGGTCGGGAGCAAGTCCGTCGACAATTGGCGTGTTGGCCGCCAGCGTCAACATCACATCCATCACATCGTCGCCGAGCGCGCGTCCATTGAAGCTGGCCACCTCAAATGCGGCGGACGTTCCAAGCTCGTAAGGCAACGTGTTGCGACAAAGCCGTGCAGCGATCAG
>Ga0210403_10004128_pt1 | contig 12561 bp, 6 predicted proteins | sample IncBWC19MmetaG_FD_150863 | JGI IMG/M metagenome (GOLD analysis project Ga0210403, IMG submission 150863) | Forest soil microbial communities from Barre Woods Harvard Forest LTER site, Petersham, Massachusetts, United States - Inc-BW-C-19-M | ecosystem: Environmental > Terrestrial > Soil >... | reverse complement strand
CTCGGCTGTCGCTAAGCCAATCCCTTGACTCGACGCTGCTACCAGCGCGACTCGTCCTTTGATCCCAAGATCCATGGCGGAGTGAATTCGGCATTATAAATGGTGGCAGGAAAAGCTTGATCCACATAGGACGCAGAGGTTCACAGAGGCTTGGCTTGCAGCGCTTGAACCACACCATTAGTCTTGACATCAGAGGAATCTATGAAACAGCGTAAATGTCGCCCTGAAACCGCCGCCGTGCGCGGCGCGTCGGAGATGGATAAGAAGAATGGTCCGGTCGCGCCTGAGATCTATCAGACTTCGACTTTTGAGGTGGCCGACAACGAAGAACAGATCCGCGTGACCACGACAGACCGCTACTACACGCGATGGGGAAATCCGACGATCACGCTCGCCGAGCAGACCGTTGCCGCGCTCGAAGGCACCGAGGCTGCGCTGGTGTTTGCATCCGGGATGGGAGCGATCACGACGGCGATCCTGTCGCTGCTGAAAGCAGGAGATCACATCGTCGCGCAACGTGATCTTTACGGCGGAGTGACGAAGTTCTTCTCGGGATGGCTGCCGAAACTAGGAATCGAGACCACGCTGGTCGATACGACCGAATACGAGCAGTATGCGCGAGCCATTCGTCCGAGCACGAAGCTGCTGTATCTGGAATCGCCGACCAATCCTGCATTGCACATCGTCGACATGAAGAAGATGGCGACACTCGCCAAGCAGCACCGGCTCATCAGCATGATCGACAGCACGTTTGGCACGCCGATCAATCAGCATCCCGCAGAATACGGAATCGATCTGGTGATGCACTCGGGCACGAAATACTTGAGCGGGCATGCGGACCTGACTTGCGGGGTGATCAGTGGGCGGCGCGACTTGATCGAGCAGGTTGGCGAGACGCGCAAAACGTTAGGCAATTGCATGGACCCGCACGCGGCGTGGCTTCTGATCCGCGGATTAAAGACGCTGGCGGTGCGTGTGAGACGGCAGAACGAGAACGCGCTGCGCGTGGCCGAATTTCTGGAGCAGCACGCGAAGGTGCGGCGTGTGCATTATCCGTTTCTGAAGAGCCATCCGCAGTACCCGATTGCCCGCGAGCAAATGTCGGGTGGCAGCGGCATGGTCACGTTTGAGGTCGATGGATCGGGCGACGATGCGCGGCGCGTGACCGAGGCGATGAAGTTGTTCACGCTGGCAACGAGTTTGGGTGGAGTCGAGTCGCTGGTTTCGATCCCGGTGCTGACGTCGCACGCGATGATCTCGGCCGAGCAGCGTGCGCAGATGGGCGTGACCGAGCAGATGGTTCGGCTGTCGGTAGGAATCGAAGCCCTGGAAGATCAGATCGAGGATCTGGAGCACGCGCTGGAAGCGATAAGTGGCCGAGTCGGAGTTCCTGTGGGTTCGAGTTCCCGCGCTTAGCCGGTTGACGCTTCTGTTTCAAGAAATTCTTCGTGCTCCTTTCCCAAAATGGGACCAGCCTGCGAGTCGAGTGGGTCCCGCCTCCCCCTTGGATCTTTGCCATGAAGGAGTTAGCGGAAGATGCCGCACAAAATCTTGGGGCACAATCACTTACGGGCAAAATCTATCTCAAAGAACTTAGGAGCGGGCAGCCGCGATCCGCATTCCAAAAATGGGACTGGATGCGTTGTTGTTGCACCGTCTCGGCCTCGACCATGATGGCGCAATTATCCTGTGGACCGCAAGGTCAGATGTCACACGGGGCTGTGGAAAAGGGATTTCCGAAGAGTAGGGATCCTTCGACTGCGCAAGCGCTTCACTACGTTTCGCACTTGCTTCGCTCAGGATGGCAGAACTTGGGGCAGGTGACGCCAACCGAAACGACTGGACCCGGCCTCTGGCGAGGCCGGGTTTGTTCATGGTTTGCGAAATCCTAGAAGGTGAAGCGCGCGCCAAACTGGAACTGGCGCGGAGTGTTGACGGTCTTGGTGATCTTCCCGAACGAGAGGCCCTGCTGCTGGACATCAACAACGCTGTTCACGCTTGGGTATCCGTACTGCGGGGTATTCGACATGTTGTAGCCGGAGATGTCGAAGCGCAGCGCTTTCGTTTCGGTAAACTTATATGTCTTGTAGATGGAGAGGTCCAAATCGCGGGCCCCCCGCGTGCGAACCTGATCAAGGTAGGCCGGAGCGGTTCCCGGAGTGAAAGGAGCTCCCGGCTGAGCAAAGCAATCAATGTTGAACCAATTGTCTACGGTATGGGGAGCGCCACTTGCCGGATTGCAGACCATATCAGCCCGTTGAGTGAAGTACGATGGACTCGTTCCCGAGCTCGGTGAGTTGATGGGGACGCCTGTACTGAGATACAGGATCGCATTGACAGTCCAGCCGCCGGCGAGGGCGTTCGCAACGCCATTCAGGTTCATGCGCTGGCCCTTGCCGATGGGTAAGTCATAGGACACCTGCCCTGTGAATTGATACTTGACGTCTTGAGGAGCGATCGCGTGCTCATACCGCAGATTTCTCCAGTCTTGCGCTGCGCCGCGGTGAGTACCGACGAAGCCCAGAGGAGGATTCCCATCGTCGGTCATCAGTTTCCCCCAGGTGAAGGTAGCCAGCGTGGTGAAGTGGCCCGTAAGCCGCTTTTGCACCTTGGTCTGCAAGGAGCTGTACTCGGAGTCGCCCCCTCCGTAGCCACTCAGGTTGATGCCGTTGCCACCACCATAGTTACCGTTGCCGAACTGCGGGTACTGCTGCAGTGAAAACCACAGCGGCACCGTTGCCTGGCCGTTGAACGCGCCCGGGAGATTCGCCCAGGTGTTCGGCACATTCTGGCATTCCGGTCTCGATGCGTCGACGCATAGCGAGTAGTTATATTTCGCGATCGTGCCCAGGTCGAGCTGATTCAAATCCACGCCGCTGCCGATGGGCAGGAAGAGTCCGCGGCTGCCGACATAGGCGGCACTCACGACGACCTGATGTGGAAGCTCATATTCAATGCCAAAGTTGTAATTGTAGGTGGTGGGCGTGCGCTGGGAGCGCAAGACAGTGCTTAACGTGATCCCGAGGTTATTGGCCAGGCCTGGAGGCGCGGTAGTGAAGACTGGAATCACTCCGCTGGGGAAGGGATTGCTTAACGAATAGGGACCGGTGAAAACATCCTGCGTGGCAGATGTCGCCGTACAGGGCGCGTTGCCGGTGTTAATGACCGTATTGCCATTCGAGTTGACACAAGTTGCGTCCCATGGCGACTGCGAAGCGAATCCATCCGAGTTTTGGCCGGCGCTGGCGACGTTATGAGTGGCGGGACCGTAGTAGAAGCCTGCACCGCCGCGCACAACGAAGTGCTGGACCGGTTGCCAGGCAAAAGCCAGGCGGGGTCCGAAATCGTGATAGTTGGTGTTAAAGGGACTGCGATTGCCGCTGTTCACGTAAATCTCGGCACCGGTATATTGAACGCCGTTGACGGTATTCGTGGCTCTGGGATCAAAGTATTCTTGCCGGTTGAACCGCTCGTTGCGTCCGCCGAAGATGTCCCAACGCAGACCGGCGGTGATGGTCAGGCTCTTCGAGGCATGATAAGTATCCTCGATGAACGCCGCATAGTACGGGTTGGACTCAGCCGCGAAGATGTCTTTGGTGAAATTGGGGTAATCGTTTTGTTCGTTGCCGGGAAACTCGCCCATGCCGATGAGCAGCGAGGCGAAGTCGCTACCGCCTTGAACGCTGGCGACGGACTGATCGGTAGCACTGACGTCAAAAGCATACGCGCCGGCGGGAGCGGGCGGCTGCCCGACGTTCAAATACCGCTTCATCCACTCGAAGCCAAACGAGAGTTCATGCTTGCCCTTAACCTTGGTGATGGTGGCACTGGCGTCGCTGTTCATACTGGCATAGACAAAGTTGTTATAGTCGGCCGTGCCGCCAACCCCTCCGCCAACGTCGTCGAAATTCATGAAGGGCAGCTGTTTGAAAACCACCTCTGAGGCCAGGGAAGACGGAAAGCCCAGCGTCGAGATGTCGGTGCTTAAGTACGATGCCGGCCCTCCTTGCTGCTCGTAGTGGCGTGTAAACGAGTAGCGCAAGTTCAGAACCGTGGAAGAACTGAGAGCGATGTCGTCGGCTATCAGGGCGTTGCGCCCGTTGGTTTTGTTCAGAGCATAATCGAGGTCCCATCCCGGGGGCGGGAAGACGTTGGCCGTGGAAAATTGTAAGCGATCATAAGAAAAGCGTGTAAAGATGCGCTGCTTGGCGCTCGCGTTCCAGTCCACACGGACGTCGAACCTGTGACCTGTGAATGGGTCGAGGCCCGACATTTGGAAATTAGGGCTGACATCGGACGTCGCCTGATCACACGTGGTGGGGTCCGGAATGTTGCAATGTGGCATGTGCGACAGATAGAGCAAGCCGATGGGATTCGGATTGGGGATTACGTTCCCGGGAAAGGGCTGCCGAGTACCGTCAGGATTGTCGGGCCGCGTGGGGTCGTAGATGGTAAAGCCCATCTGCGAGAAGTCTCCCGTTCTTTCAGCGCTGGTAGGAACCGTGTAAGTGAGGTTGCCCTCGAACTGCTGCTGCGTTGTGTGTTCGTAATCTCCGAAGAAGAAAAGCTTATCTTTCTTGATGGCCCCACCGATGGCGCCGCCCTCCTGGTAACGGTGGAAGTCCGGCGGCGTGTTCTTCTGGCCTTGTTGGAGTTGACCCCGCTTGGTGAAGTATTCGTTGGCGGACAAGCCGTTAGGCCGGAACACACCGAAAACATCTCCGTGGAACCTGTTCGTACCGGACTTGCTGACCAAACTGATGACGCCGGCGGCTCCGCTCTGGTAAGAGGCTGGCGTGTTCTGGGTCTCGACGCGGACCTCGTCGATACCGTCCTCAGGAATATTCATCGCCGGGATGATAGCCGCGGAATTATTTTCCGCAATGCCGATTGGGGCGCCATCGAGCATGTAGTAGACCGATCCGACCAGTGAACCGTTGATCGTGTCGGCGGAGACGTCGACTCCCGGGCGCCCAACGGAGATGTTCTGCACCGACTGCATCGAGTTGCTTGAGTTGGGCGAACCGTTGACCGGAGTTACACCGGCACTCAACTGGACGAGATCGAAAACGTTGCGGTACAGCAATGGGACTCGGTCGATTGCTTCGGCGGGGACCAGCGAACCGACAGTCGAGTTACTGGGTTCGACGAGGGAGATCCCCTCGGTGACGGTGACTGTCTCAGTTTGAGCGCCGACCTGGAGAGTGATGTTGACCTCGGTCGCCTGATCGACGTTGACGGTAATTTTGTCTTGCACAACGCTCTTAAAACCAGTCTGGCTGGCTGTGACCTGATAGACGCCGGGATTCAGCGAGATGAACTTGTAGAGTCCCGCGGAGCTGGAAACGGTTTCTTGAGTCACTCCAGTTGCGGGATTCCGCACGACTACCTTGGCGCCTTGAACGAGAGCGCCGCCTGGATCGGTGACCAGGCCGCTGATACTGCCTCTGCCAGCCTGGGCAAGCGCTGAAACCGCGCACAGGAAAAGAATAAAAACTGCAAGAAGATTCCGCATTGTCGTAGCGATTGCACTTCGGCTATTCATACCAGCGTTCTCCCCGATAGGCGCGGCCTTGTCCCGCGCACGTTGCATTGCCTCTGCCCGTTCTTGACGGCATCGTGTCGAAAAAGCGATCGGCATCCCCGTAGTTTGATACATTGAAACCTGTTATTAAAACGTGTGAATATTGACTTTTCATTGCGTCCACTGTCAAGAAAAAACGTCGTGCGAAGAGGTGAAGAGCTTGAAATCCACTTGCGAAAACGTTCCCGGTCGCGAACTTTTTCGAAAAAAACTGAAGTCTTGTGGGTCTTGCGGGTGCGGAGGCGAGACGCCTCGCCACAGCCGGCGGGGACGCGGGCGATACAGCTTTTATGGCAGCTTGCGAGTGGACTCTCGCACGACCAGTTCCGGTGCGACCTTGCGGTGGCTGGGGGTGGGCTCGCGCTTTTCGAGCACGGCATTAATCCCGTCGAGCACAACACCGACGGCAGAGGCACCCATGGTTTCCATGGGCTGGCGCACCGTGGTGAGCGACGGCGTGTAGATGGCCGAGGTGGCCACATCGTCGAAGCCTATGACCGAACATTGTTCCGGCACGCGTAGCCCGGCGCGGCTGAGTGCGCGAATCGCGCCGAACGCACTCATATCGTCGAAAGCCAGCATGGCTGTGAAAGAACGCTTTTGATGAAGCAGTTGCTCGGTGAGTTTGTAGCCGGATTCGAAACTGGAAATCGGATCGCTGGATTCGGGCATGTCGACGATCAGGCGGGTGTCGAGTTCGAGGCCGGATTCTTTGGCGAAGTTGCGAATGCCGCGCCAGCGGGGCGAGCTGTCGATGAGCCCCTTCGGACCACGAATAATGGCAATTTTGCGATGCCCCAGAGAATGCAGGTGCTCGAGCGCAAGATGGCCGCCGACCTCGTTATCGACGATCACCGAGCTGATGGAATCCGTCTTCAGTTCACAGCCGATCATCGCGGTGGGGATGCTGCTCTTTTCGAGATCGGCGAGAAGGTTGATGTCGAGGAATACCCAGTTGGCGATGACGATCAGGGCTTCAATGCGGCGGTCGAGCAGCATCTCCAGATAACGCTCGAAGCGGCTGCCTTCGTTGTGCACATCGGTGAGAATGGGAAGATAGGACGCCTGGTAGAGAGTGTTCTCAATGCCGCGGAGGATCATGGTGCAGAAGGGGTCGGTCATGTCGAAGACCATGACGCCGACTGTGTGGCTACGCTTGCTGCGCAGCGAGCGGGCAAACTGGTTGGGACGGTATCCGAGTTTCTCCGCGGCGCGCTCGATTTTTTTCTTGGTGGCGGGGGGGATATAGCGCGCCAGCGGCGCGTTGTTCAGGACAATGGACACGGTAGTCGAAGAGAATCCGCTTTCCTTCGCCACATCTCGAATCGTCACCATGACTCAGGGCTTCACAGTTCTTGTTTTCAGAGTTTCGGTCGCGACCGCCTTGAGCGGTGAGCAATGAGCTATGAGCAATGAGCGAACCGTGGCTTGCTCACAGGTCACTGCTCATTGCTCGCGGCTCGCGGTGCTCACGACTCTCGCCTACGGGTACGTTTCTCGAAAATCACCGAGCGCGTCGCTTGAATTTCAAGCGATCGCTGGCGGACACTACAGCAGAGAGTTATGCGAGTGTCAAGCACAGGGATCACATCGATCAGTTGCGTTTTGCTCTTTGCGCTGGCAGGCGCAGTGAAGGGTGGTGTGGCGCAGACCTCATCCGGAGGCGCGCCGAACAGGCGATCTGCAGACTCTAAAGCGGTGGATCCAGCAGTACTTTTTCAGCGTGGGGAGGAGGCCCTTAGGGAAAACAGGTTAGCAGCAGCCGCAGGGGATTTTCGCCAGGTCCTCCAGGTGGATCCGAAAGCCGGACCGGCCTATGCGAATCTGGGGGTCGTGTACATGCGGGGCAAACAGTGGGCTAAGGCTCTGGAGGCGCTGGACAAAGCGGAAGAGCTGATGCCGAATGTGCCGGGGATCCGGCTGAACATCGGGCTTGCCTATTACCGGCAGAATGAGTTTCTGAAAGCGATCCCGCCTTTCGAGTCGGTAGTGCGGGAGCAGCCGGAGGCGGTACAGCCGAGATATCTGCTAGGGCTGTGCTACTTTTTCGCCGAGCGCTGGACGGATGCGGCTGGCACGTTGGAACCGTTATGGCCGCAGGAATCGGAGAATTTGCCGTACCTGTACGTGCTGGCCAATGCAGCGCACCGGGCGGGCCACGCGGAATGGGACGACCGCGCGACGGGGCAACTGCTGAAAATCGGTAATGACTCGGCCGAGTACCATCTCTTCGTCGGAAAATATCATCTCAATCGCGAGGAATATGACATGGCGATTGCGGAGTTTGAGGCCGCGGCGAAAACCAACCCCACGCTCGCATTCATCCATTTCAATCTGGGGGTCGCGCATTTGAGAAAGCAGGAGTACTCCCAAGCGCGGGAGGAGTTTCTGAAGGATGTAAATATCGAGCCAGACCTGGCGCTGAACTACGACCAGCTGGGAGAAGTCTATTGGCAGATGCAAGACGATGCCAACGCCGAGAAGTGTTACCGCGAGGCCATACAGAAGAGATCCCCGGCTGGTCAGTTCACACCTTGGTCTGCAAAGATTTATCAACGGCAGAAGAAGTATGCGGCGGCCCTGACCGAAACCGATCAGGCCGTGAAACTGGACCCGGAGCGGACCGAAGCGCACTACGTACGCGGGCAGGTGCTGCTCCGACTGGGACGAAAAGAGGAAGCCAAGAAAGAAATGACGGCGGCCGCCAATCCGAGGAAGGAAGTTTCCGTGCCCTCTCCCGAACTGTTGCAGGAGTCGCAGTGATACACTTGCCTCGCCGCACGGACTTCCTTCAATTCGGTTGCTACCGCCGTTCCAACAGGAGGTAAAAAATCATGAAAAGATTCCTGAAGATTGTGGCCATTATTATTGCGGTACTGATTGTGATCGCCATCGCAATTCCCTTTTTGATTGACGCGAACACCTTCCGTCCGAAGCTGGAGGCGGAGCTCACCGACGCTTTGGGGCGGGAGGTTAAGGTGGGCAACATATCGCTGTCGCTGCTGTCGGGTGGCGTAACGGCAGACAATATTTCGATCGCCGACGATCCGCAATTCAGCAAGGCTGCGTTCGTGCAGGCAAAGTCGTTGAAAGTTGGGGTCGAGATGATCCCGCTGATTTTTTCGCGGACCCTGAATATCACGCAGCTGACGCTGGATCAGCCGCAGATCAGCCTGGTGAAATCGGAGAACGGCGAGAAGTGGAACTTCTCCAGCCTGGGCGGGAAGAATCCATCGGCGCCGGCGCATACGACCGAGAAGGCTGCGCCGAAAACCTCCTCGCAAGCGCCCGCTCAAGAAGGTGCTGGCGGCGGTAACCCAAATCTGTCGGTGGCCGAGCTCAATGTGAACAATGGGAAGCTTACGGTTTCGAAGGCTGACTCGACTGAGCCTCAGCGAGTATACGATAAAGTTAATATCGAAATTAAAAATTTCTCCTTCAATTCGTCGTTCCCGATCACGATGTCGGCGAACACGCCCTCGGGGGGGACGATGAAACTGTCGGGCACCGTCGGACCGATCAACCCGGCAGACACAGCGCTCACACCGCTCAACGCCAAGATCAGCGTCCAGAAGGCGAACCTGGCGACGTCGGGATTTATCGATCCTGCGGCGGGAATTGCGGGGATCGCCGATCTCGACGGCACCATCGCTTCCGACGGTCATGAGGCCAAGGTGAACGGTGACCTGAAAGCCACGAATCTAGTGGTCGTGAAGAAGGGATCGCCGGCCGCGCGGCCGGTAAACGTGAAGTTCGCCGTGGTGCACAACCTGGCGCGGGAGACGGGGAACATCACGCAAGGAGACGTCTCCATGGGACAGGCGATGGCGCATCTGACCGGAACCTACGATGCGCACGGCAAGGTCACCGCGGTCAATCTGAAACTCGTGGGCGACAAGATGCCGGTGGACGATCTGGAAGCTATGCTGCCCGCAGTCGGAGTGGTGTTACCTCCGAAGGCAACTCTAAAGGGCGGTGACTTGATCGTAAACGTGGTCAGTTCTGGTCCTGTCGACAAGCTGGTTAGCACCGGGTCGGTGAAGATGGAGAACACGCAACTGGCGAACTTCAACCTCGGCGAGAAGATGGGCGCTGCCATTTCAGCCCTGTCTGGGAAGAACACGGGCAATGACACTACGATTCAGAATTTCAGCTCGGATGTGAAGATGTCGCCGGCCGGGACTGAGGCGAACAACGTCAATCTCACCGTTCCCGCCATTGGTGTACTCACGGGGGCGGGCACCGTGAGTCCCTCGAATGAACTTGCTTTCAAAATGAAGGCGGATGTGGGCGGGATGGGAGTTCCATTTGGCATTGGAGGGACAACTTCGGATCCGAAGTTCACGCCTGACGTGAAAGGAATCGCGACGGGCCTGTTGCAGGGATATCTGAATAATCAGGGGAAGGGTAACAACCAACAGCAGCAGAATCCGATTAACAACGTGATTGGGTTGTTCGGTAAGAAGAAACAGCCGCCGAAGTAGGAAGGGATTGCAAGGTTTCAAAGTTTCAGGGTCTCAGGTTTCAAGTTTCGGAGCTCGATCCCCTGAGGGGAGACGCCCCATAAGCGCTGACCGTCTTGCTGGAACCGGAAAGGGGCGAGCTATATCGCCCCTTCACGGACTCTCATTTCCTCCGGTCCCACCAATCTTTCCCCATTCATTCGAGGCGACTCGCGACGCTCGTTGCGCAGCCCGTCACAATCACGTTACCGTTGGGATCGAAGATTTCAAGCGCAACTGAATCAGTGAACGCGTTCCCGTCATTACTGACCTCGATGGCGCGGGTGAGTCTGTGTGTCTGTATCCAGACCCCGGCAGGGCTAAAAACGAAGGCGTCGGTGACCGCGCTGTAATTGTGGCCCTGGGCGTGCCGCCAGGCCCCCAAACCGGTCGTGGCTAGGGAGGGGAGTTGGCCTGCGGTGATTACGGTTGCCGTACCCCCTTTGGCAAACGTGAACACGGCGGGAAACGTCCTTAGCGCCTGACCCGTGTTACAGTCGCGGACTGTGAGCTGCAAGCGCCATGCGCCTTCAAGACCTCTCTGCGAATTAGCCCCCTCCGATTGAGCTCGAGCTGTTAGTCCCGACCCCAGCAAAAGCATACCGGCCAAGACCAATACTGCTGCTCGACCAGAAGCTGCAAAGTGATTCAAATTTCTTGATGTCAAGTGATTTCTCCTTCTTGTTTCGAATGTCGCTGATGTGGTTCCGCCACTGTAGCGATCACCGGCGTCATAGTGACATTAGCCAGCGTGGATGACCATCGGGAGAGCCTGAAGTTAATCTGGAGTTTTTCTGAAGCGGCGGATAGCATGTAAGCCCAGAGATGGCATCTAGGCCTATGTCGCAATCTGATTCACAGTCAACCCTTCGATTTGGTGAGTTCGAGCTCGATATATCGGCCTACGAACTGCGCCGAGGCGGGCAGCCAGTCCACCTTGAGCGCCAACCTATGGACCTGCTCATCCTTTTAGTAGAACGCCATCGTCAGCTCGTCTGGCGGGCCGATATCGCAAAGCGTTTGTGGGATCCGGGTGTCTTCGTTGACGTCGAAATGGGAGTCAATACAGCGATCCGTAAGGTGCGGCAAGCTTTGCGGGATTCGCAAGAGGCGCCGGCATTCATTGAAACAATTTCGGGCAAGGGATACCGTTTCATCGCTCCGGTCGACATCGCGCCTCTGGGGCGCCACCAGGAGGCCATCGAATCGGTAGCGGTGCTACCCTTCGCCAATGACAGCGCTGATCCCGATGGGGAATACTTGAGCGACGGCATCACCGAAACCCTGATCAACCATCTCTCGCAAATCTGGAACTTGCGCGTAGTGGCACGCAGCACGGTGTTCCGCTACAAAGGAAAGGACATCGACCCCCAAAAGGCCGGGAATGATCTGCACGTTCGCGCCGTGGTCTCGGGGAGATTGCTGCAGCACGGGAATATGCTGATCGTCCGGGCCGAACTGATGGATGTTGCAACGGGCGCGCAGCTTTGGGGTGGCCAATACAAACGCAAGGCGGAGGACGTTTTTGCCCTCCAAGACTATCTTTCCAGAGAAATCTCAGAGAAGCTGCGAGTGCAGTTGACCGGCGATGAGAAGCAGCGACTGACGAAACGCTACACGGAGGACGCTGAAGCGTATCGGCTTTATCTGAAGGGACGCTACCACTGGAACAAACGGAGCCCGGAAGGCTTGCAGAAAGCCGTTGAATATTTCCGGCAGGCTCTTGACAAAGACCCAGCTTATTCGCTGGCTTACGCAGGTTTGGCTGACGCCTATGCCCATTTGTCATTCTTCAATGTGGTTGCCCCGCGGGAGGCCATGCCGAAAGCGAAGGCCGCTGCTGTGAAGGGGCTGGAGATAGACGAGGATCTCGCGGAAGCACACGTTTCACTGGGATACGTCAGCTTCACGTACGATGGGGATTGGCCGACCGCCGGAAAGCACTTTGAACAAGCCCTCACCTTGAATCCGGCTTATTCCAGCACTCACACGTTCTATGCTTTATATCTCAGCTCTCTGGGACGATCAGAGGAAGCCTTAGAGGTGGCGAAACGCGCCCTGAATCTCGATCCTGCTTCTCCCGCTGTCAGCCACAGCCTGGCGGTCCAACTTTACCTCGCACGGAAATTTGACCAGGCTATCGAGCAGGCGCATCACACGCTGGGGATGGATGAGAACTTTGCCATTTCATACGCGGTGCTGGGAGAGGTGTATCTCGCGAATGGAATGTACCGAGAAGGTCTGCCCGCGCTGGAAAAATATTCCACACTAAGCCGAAGGAGCGCCACGTCCCTCGCTTTTCTTGGATACTCGTATGCTCGACTAGGCGAGCGAAAGGAGGCGCTACGGATGATCGAGGAGCTTAAGGCGGCCTCGAAGCAAAGTCTTGTGCCTGCACTTTTCGTTGCGCTGGTTTATGCCGGTCTGGAAGAAAAAGATCAGGCCTTTATTTGGCTAGAAAAGGCTTACGAGGAG
>Ga0210403_10004125_pt1 | contig 12567 bp, 10 predicted proteins | sample IncBWC19MmetaG_FD_150863 | JGI IMG/M metagenome (GOLD analysis project Ga0210403, IMG submission 150863) | Forest soil microbial communities from Barre Woods Harvard Forest LTER site, Petersham, Massachusetts, United States - Inc-BW-C-19-M | ecosystem: Environmental > Terrestrial > Soil >... | reverse complement strand
ATTCGAAATGCCGGACGAGTCTGTCGGTTCATTATCGTTTGGAGCGGCGGGAAGTCAACGGTGGCGCGTTGTCTTTTTCGCGGCGTGGCGCGAAAAGGCAACGGGCTTCTATTTACAGGGCGCCGGGGCGCCAGTAGTATGCAGGGGAATCCGTACTACACTCCACGCCGGTGGCACGACCTGACCGGCGCTTTCGATGCGAGACGCCGCGCCGTGATCTTCGACGACCTGCGAGCTATCCAGCTTCGCTACGGCTTCTTGCCCAAGGCGGAACTCGAAGCGCTTTCCCAACGTTCGCACACGCCTCTTTATCAGATCCATAGCGTCGCAAGCTTCTATCCACATTTTCAGCTCACTCCTCCGCCGAAAGCCGATGTACGCGTTTGCGCAGACATGAGCTGCCACTTGAACGGGGCTTGCGAACTGCGGGCAGAGCTGGAGCAGCGGCTCGCGAAAAGCGGTCCCGCCGATGTGCTGATACGCGATGTTTCGTGCCTGGGGCGGTGCGATCACGCGCCGGCGGTCTCCATCAACGATGAGATTTTTACGAGCGTGACGGCCGAGTCGGTGGAAGCAATCGTGCGCGATGTGTTGCGTGGCGAAGAGGTTCCGGAGCCTCATCCGGAGCACCCACGCGTGCAGTGCGCGTCCGATCCGTATGGCGATGGCGAGAAATATGGAGTTCTACGAAAACTGGCGGGGACCAAAGATTGGGACGGCGTGCTCGCGGAACTGAAGACATCGGAATTGCGCGGAATGGGAGGAGCTGGATTTCCGACAAGCATGAAATGGGATTTGGTGCGCAAGCAGCCGGGCGCCGAGAAATACGTCGTTTGCAATGCGGATGAAAGCGAGCCTGGAACAATCAAAGACCGCTTCATCATGACGCATCTGCCGCACCTGGTGATCGAGGGGATGATCATCGCGGGGCTCGTCACCGGAGCGAAGCGCGGCATCCTTTATATCCGGCACGAATATCACTTGCAGGAAGAAATTCTTGGAGAAGAGTTGCGGCGCTGCTATCACGAAGGCTTGCTAGGCAAGGATATTTTGAAAAGTGAGCTTAGTTTTGATCTGGAGATTTTTGTAAGCCCGGGCGGATATATTTGCGGCGAAGAAACCGCTTTGATCGAGGCTATCGAGGGCAAGCGGGCGGAGCCACGAAATAAACCGCCATTCCCGGTACAGGCGGGATTGTGGCAAAAACCTACCGTGCTCAATAACGTTGAGACGTTTGCGAATGTGCCGCAGATTCTGGCCCGGGGCGTGGAGTGGTTTAAATCACAAGGAAAAGAAGGCTCGCGCGGCTTGAAATTTGTGGGGGTGAGCGGACACGCGGCGAGGCCCGGGATTTACGAAGTGCCAATGGGAATTCCAATGCGCGAAGTTCTCTTCAAGCATGCTGGAGGGATTCGCGGCGGGGGGCAGTTGAAGGCGTTTGCGCCTTCGGGGCCGTCGTCAGGCTATTTGCCGGCTTCCATGGTGGATGTGCGACTGGATTTCAAGGCGCTGGCGGATGCGGGGTCGATGCTGGGATCGGGCGCGATTGTGGTTTGCGACGATACGACGTGCATGCTCGATATGGCGTTGAATGCGGTGCGATTTTATAGGAACGAATCGTGCGGAAAGTGTGTGCCTTGCCGGGTGGGGTCGCAGAAGATGACGGATCTACTGGTTCGGTGGACGCACAGCGGCGTTCCGGAAAAACAGTATCGCGCTGATCTGGCGTTGATCGATGAACTTTGCCAGGCGATGAGTCTGACTTCGATTTGCGGGTTGGGGCAGATTGTGCCGGCGCCGGTGCAGTCGGTGTTGAAACATTTTCGGGAGGAGATTGACGCGCATGTTCTGAAAGGACAGTGTCCCAGTGGGATTTGTTTTACGGCTGCGGCGCGGGCAGGGGAAGCGCAGCGGGTGGGGATTCGGCCTTGAAGCCGGCGCAAGAAGAAGAAAGAAAAACATTTTACACAGAGTTCACTGAGAGCACAGAAGGCACAGAGAAGAGACATTGAGCACGATTCGACGATTGCCGGACGTGGTAGAGATAACGATTGACGGGCGACCTGCGTTGGTGCCCGCGGGGACGAGTGTGTTTGATGCGGCGCGGATGAACGGGACGCCGATTCCTACTCTTTGCCATTTGCAGAATGAAACGCCGGTGGGCGTTTGCCGGCTCTGCGTGGTGGATACCGGGGCGCGAGTGCTGACGGCGTCGTGCGTGCGGCCGGTCGAGCCGGGCATGAAGGTGGTGACGAATTCCGAGAAAGTTTTGAATGCGCGGAAGACGTTGCTGGAACTTTTGATGGCGGATCATCCGTCGCCATGCGCGAGGCAAGAGAACTCAGGCGATTGCGAACTGGAGACTCTGGCGCGCGCTGCTGGCGTGACGCAGCCGAGGTTTGCGAAACGCACCGTTTCGCGCGGCAAAGATGATTCTTCGCTGGCGATTGCCGTCGACCACGATGCCTGTATTTTGTGCGATCGATGCATTCGCGGATGCGACGAGATCAAGAATAATTTCGTGCTTGGGCGGATGGGAAAAGGCTACTCGGCGGGAATCGCGTTCGATTTGAACGCGCCGATGGGTGATTCCACCTGCATTTCGTGCGGGGAATGCATGGTTTCCTGCCCAACGGGCGCGCTGACGAATAAGACAGTGGTGGGCACGTCGATCGCTGCGGGGCCGGATGCGCAGGGATTCGAAGCCGAAGAGCTGTTGCAGTTGCCGGTGTTCAAGGGCGTTTCGGGGACGTTTCTCGAGCTGAACCGCGGCGCTATCGTGAAACGGCGATTTCGTCCGGGCGAACTTATTTGCCGCGAAGGCGAATTTGGGTCGACGGCTTTTTATCTTTTGGAAGGAAAGGCGCGAGTTTCGCTGTCTGCGCCGATTGCCCACGTCAAAACGCAGGGCGGAGCAAAGGGCCTCTTCAAGAAACTCACGAGTACACTCGCGGCGCGGGACGCAGACGTGCGCGACGACGAGGCGCGTGATAGAACGATTCCCATCGATGCGTCCGTGGACCTCGCTTACGGAAATCCCGTGGCGGAGCTCGGACCCGGCGATCTATTCGGCGAGATGACGTGCATGAATTTTTATCCGCGCTCGGCGACGGTGATTGCGGAGACGGAAGTCGTGGCGTTCGAAATGCTGCGCAACGTGCTCGACATCATGATGAAGAACAAGTCGTTCCGCGCGCAGATCGACCAGAACTACCGGCGGCGCGCGCTCGAGAACCATTTGCGCGGCGTGCCAATGTTTGCGGACCTCTCGCCGGATTTTATCGAACATTTGAAGAGAAGCGTGGAGCTGCAGCGCTATGCACCAGGGCAGGTGATCGCGCGGCAAGGCGACGCTGCGAAGAGTTTTTATCTGGTGCGCATCGGCTTCGTGAAGATTTCGGAGACATATCCCGGCGGTGAGCTGGTGCTGGCGTATTTGTCGCGCGCGGATTATTTCGGTGAGATTGGATTGCTAGGCGGCGGAGTGCGCACAGCGACTTGCACGGCGCTGGACCACGTGGAAGTGGTGAGGATCTCCGGCGACGATTTTCGCGACATGGTGGAGCGCTTCCCGAGCGTGCGCGAAGGGCTGGAAGCCATGGCGGCAGAGCGCGCCGCACAGAATCAGCAGCGGATGCAGACGGTGCGCAGCGTCCCGATCGATCAATTTCTTTCGCAAGGATTGATGGAAGCGCAGAGTTTGCTGATTCTCGATTTGGAAAACTGCACGCGTTGCGACGCTTGCGTGAACGCCTGCGCCGACGCGCATGACGGAGTTACGCGCCTGGTTCGCGAGGGATTGCGATTCGAACAGTACCTGGTGGCGACTTCGTGCAGGCAGTGCCGCGATCCGCTTTGCATGGTGGGCTGTCCGGTGGGTTCAATCCGGCGGCGAAATTCGCTGGAAGTGATTATCGAGGATTGGTGCATCGGATGCGGGCTGTGCGCGCGGAATTGCCCGTACGGAAATATTAATTTGCATCCGTTTGACGTGATAGTGGAAGACCTGGAGCGGCCAGGCCGGAAAAAAGCAGTGGTGAAGCAGAAGGCCACTTCGTGCGATTTGTGCACGCATTTGAAAGAGCCGAGCTGCGTCTACGCGTGCCCGCACGATGCGGCGCACCGCGTGGACCCGAGAACATTTTTCTCCGAGATGCTTGGCGGCGGAACGGCGAAATGACGGCACGGGGATTTTCGCTTGCGAATTGACAAGACCCAACGCGGATGGGCGATCGCGTCGCTGATTATGATCGCGGTGTTCACAGCCGTTTACGCGGCCTATGCGGTGCACGCGCCGGAAGGGCCGCGAGGCGGAAGCGGGCTGGGCCTGACGTTTGGCGTGATTGGATTCGGTTTCATGCTTTTCGCGGCGCTGCTGGGAGCGCGGAAGCGCGTACCGACATGGCGGATTGGGCGCGCGCAGGTGTGGATGCGCGGGCACCTGTGGCTCGGTTTGCTGAGCTTGCCGATGATTCTGTTTCACGGCGGATTTCATTTTGGCGGGACGCTGACGCGGGTGCTGATGTGGCTGCTGATTATTACGGTGGCGAGCGGAATATTTGGCGCGGCGCTGCAGCACTACGTGCCGCGGGTGATGACCACGGATGTAAAGCTGGAGACGATCTACGACGAGATTGGCAACGTGCGGAGACTGCTGCGGGAAGAGGCGGATCGCGGCGTCGAGGCAATTTGCGGGCCGCTGGGGATTGGAAAATCGCCGAACGCGGAAGTGCAGCGAGCGGGAGGCTTCAGCGCGGCGCGGACAATGGTGACAAGTGGTAGCGGCGCGGCAGTCGCGATGGAGACGGTGGTGCTGAGCGAAGAAGAATGCGCACCCCTGCGAAAGTTTTATTTGAGCGAGATGCGGCCGTTCCTGGAGCAGCCAAAGATGCGCGGATCGCGCCTGAGCGATGTGGACAGAGCGCATGGAGCATTTGCCGGGCTGCAGACCTTGATGCCCGAAGCGGCGAAGGCGACTGTGCAGGACTTGGAAGATATTTGCGATGAAGCCCGGCAACTGGTGCGGCAGGAGCAACTGCATCATTTGTTGCATGGATGGCTGCTGGTGCATATACCAATTTCGCTGGCGTTGATTTTGCTGGGAGCGGTGCATGCGGTGATGGCGCTGCGATATTGATGGACGCGGAGGGCGGGGCAAGCCCCGCCCCTACAGACACTTCGCGTGGCAGGATGCGCATGAAGATTTCTTCGTACCCGGCGGCGAGTTACGGATCGCGGTGGATGGCACAACTTGGCGAGAACACGAACAACCAAAAAGCTGGCGCAGCGGATCGACTTGAATTATTTCAAGAGGCCGACACTGCTGAAGCGCGCGAAGTTTTGGCTGAGCGTGGCCACGCTCGCACTGGCGGTCGTGTGGATTGCGTGGCACGGGTTTGCGCGCGACTCGAGCGTCTATTCGAGCGGGCGGATGAGCAGTGCGCACGCGGTGTTGGAGGCGGAGTGCGCGGCGTGCCATGTTCAGACGGCAGGGACGTTTTCGGCGAAGGCCAGCGATACGGCGTGTTTGTCGTGCCACGATGGGCCGATGCATCATGCTGCGACGATGGATGCGGGTGATTGCGCGACGTGCCACGCGGAACATCGCGGTCGCATGAGCCTTGTTGCGGCAAAGAACGAGAGTTGCGCGCAGTGCCACGGAGATTTGAAGAGGAGCAACGGGGCGACTCGTTTCGCCGCGCGTATCGAAAGTTTCGAGGACGGCCATCCGGAGTTTGCGGCGTTGCGTTCGAACGGCGGAGTTGCAGCGAGCGATCCCGGGACAATTCGAGTGAATCACGCGATTCACATGAAGCCGATAAGGCGCGGACCGAATGGGCCAAATGTGCAGTTGGCGTGCGGGGATTGTCACCAAGCGGCGGGGGCGGCGGCTTCGGCGAAATGGAATTATGCCGACGCGGCATACACAACTGCTACCACGAGCTACACAGATCGCGACGAAGTCCTCGCGCTGCAAGCCGATGCGCTTCAGAGATCGAAACCGATGAGCGGGCGGGAGCTGATGGCGCCGGTGAAATTTGCGTACGCGTGCGCGGGGTGCCATTCGCTGGCGTTCGACAAACGCTTCAGTGAAGGCGTGCCGCACGACAAGCCGGAAGTGGCGCATGCGTTTCTGGTGAAGAAATTTGGCGAGTATATTTCCGCGCATCCGGCAGAAGTTAGGGTGATGCGCGATCCCGGACGTGACTTGACGGGCAAGCCTCTCGCTCCCGAAGTGCGTGTGCTCACGCCAACACAATGGGTAACGGAGCGGACAGCTGAAGCAGAAGAATTGCTGTGGCGAAAAACTTGCAAGCAATGCCACGCGCTGAAGATGGGAGATCGGCAAGATCATTTGCCGACTGTAAAACCCGCGCGGACAACGGTGAAATGGATGCCGCACGCGAAATTCGATCATGACGCGCACCGGGGGTTTTCCTGCGAAAGCTGCCACCAAAAGGCGCTGACGAGCACGGAAACGAGCGACGTGCTTTTACCGGGGATTGTGACTTGCAAGGCTTGTCATGCGCCCGGGCCGGAGCATGCGGAGTCGCGGTGTTTTGAATGCCACACGTATCACGATTGGTCCAAACGAAAAGAAGTCCTACCGACTTTCACGCTTCCCGCGCTGCGACAAACCGGAAATTAAACGCCCGCCAGCCCCGCGGCAGATAATTGTTGATGTGGGCCGCTACGCGTTTGGGTAAAGTTGGCGTGCGGCGGGAAGAGCCGTTGAAGGAGGGGCCATGCCAGAAACGAGGCGCAGGTTCTTGATGACGCTGGCTGCGGCGGCCAGTTGTTCTGTTGCTGCGGATGGTTCCTTGCTTGCACAAGTGCACAACACCAAGCCGTTTCCAACTCCACCGGAGTCGGCGGAGAAGCAAAATCCAGCGGAGGCGGCAGCGGCCGCAAAAGGCAACCCACAGTCCGCGAAGAGACTGGCACTGCAGCAGAATGAAAAGGAGTTTCGCGCAAACGCCGAACGATTGTACCAATTGGCAAGCGAATTAAAGGAAGAGGTAGAGAAGACAGCGACGACGGAAGTTTTTTCAGTGCAGATGTATAAGAGGACGCAGGAGATTGAGAAAGTGGCGAAACTGTTGAAGTCCAAGGCGAAGGGATAGTTGAGAGTGGGTGGGGGACAGTAAGTAGTGAGCGGTGGAAAAACGGCCAAATGGCTGCGGAAACTGATCTTTGCAACACAAAGAAATCAACACGAGATGGAATCGAGTGAGTAGTCTGGAAATCCGAATTCGGAAAGCGGTGGCGACCGAAATTCCAGTGCTTCGAGCGCTGATTGAAGCTTCCGTTCGGGAACTGCAGGCGGAGGACTACACGCCGGCGCAGATGGAAGGAGCCCTGGAGTCTGTGTTTGGAGTAGATAGTCAGTTGATTGCGGATGGGACTTATCTTGTTGCGGAAGCGCGGATCGTCGACGAAGAGTCGGATGCGTCGAAAGCAGGCGAGGGAAGAATTTCTGGAACGGAATGGGCCTTAGCCGGGTGCGGCGGGTGGAGCAAACGGAAGACACTCTATGGCAGCGATCGTTGGAGCAGACGAGAGGACACGCTGCTGGATCCCAAGCGAGACGCGGCGAAGATTCGAGCGTTCTTCATACATCCGGCGTGGGCGCGGCGCGGCGTCGGGAGCAAAATTCTCGAGGCGTGTGAAGCCGGAGCTCGCGAAGCGGGATTTACGAGTTTTGAGATGGGCGCGACGTTGACGGGAGCGAAGCTTTTTGGGACGAAAGGGTATGTTGCTGTCGAGAAAATTGAAGTTCCTTTGAAAAACGGGCTTACGCTTCCGGTGATTCACATGGCGAAGAGAGCTTAGCCCGCGCCTCTTGCGAGCTATCGGAAGAATCCAAGAGAAGACGGGCACAGCATGCTGTGCCCCTACAAAGAATCCGCTACCCCACGCCTTGTTAGCGCGAAACGGCGCTTAGCTGCCCATCAGGAAAAGAGGCTTGGCTTGGAAGCTGGAAAATTGCGGGCGGAGACGCTCGGTGTTGTAGTGCTCCTTGATGTCCACAACTTTCTTGGTTGAGGTAATCGTCTCGATGGGGATATTGCCGTAGCTGCCGTTATGCAGCACGACCAAGCGGCCGGACTCGCCCTTCAAGAGAAGTTCGAGGGCGATATTGCCGTAAGCCATGGGAACGATGGAATCTACTACGTCCGGATCGCCGCAGCGCGCCAAATACCCAAGCTTCTGGTTGACCACTTCCACTGTCTTGCCTTTATTGAATTTGGCGGAGAGCTCTTTGACTTTGTCGGAGACGAGATCGCCGATGCCTCCCAGTTTTTTGTGGCCGTAGGCGTCGGCGGCATCGCCTTCAAATACCATTTCGCCGCCCTCGAACGTCGCGCCTTCCGAGACGAGAACAGTGGAATAGCGACTCGGGTTTTTGTTGCGGTCATGCACGAGAAGGTCGGTAAGACGCTCGATATTGAATTTGTACTCAGGGATCACGCAACGGTTCGCCGCACCGGCCATAGTCGGCAGCATCGCCGTGTAGCCAGCGTAGCGGCCGAAAACTTCAATGACCATGAAGCGCTCATGCGAACCAGCAGAAGTGCGGAGGCCATTGACGAGCTGCAAAGTGCGCGTGACGCAAGTACTGAAGCCGATACAGTAGTCCGTTCCTGGGACGTCGTTGTCCATCGTCTTGGGAATGGCGATAACTTTGAATCCTTCTTTGTGCAGACGAACGCCATAGCTGAGCGTGTCGTCGCCGCCGATGGGAATGAGCGTGTCGATGCCAAGCCACGCGAGGTTTTTTAGAACTTCGGGAGTGAGATCGTTCTTCTCCGCGCTGAACGCGCCTTTCAAATGTGCGGGAATGCCAGACTTGCTCACGCGGCCAGGATTGGTCCGTGAGGAGTGCAGAAAGGTGCCTCCCGTGCGCGCCGCGCGATCGACGACTTCCTGCGTGAGAACGAGGAAATTGTCGGAATTGTCGTAGTCCTTTTCACGGACCATTTCGACGAGGCCAGCCCAACCGTGGCGGAAGCCGATGACCTGGTAACCCTCGTGAAGCGCGCGAGTGGTGACGCCGCGAATCGCGGGATTGAGGCCGGGCACGTCGCCGCCGCCTGTGAGAATGCCGATAACGCCTTTTTTGGTGTTGATGTTTGCCATGATGCTGAGCCCTTTCCGAGTAGTAGCGAACCAACAATTATCCACGCGCAGCAGATATTTAGGAAGGGCCGATCGAAAGAGAAATATCAGGCGGCAGCAAACTGATTGTGGTGCAAAACCAACAACTGGTTGGAACGCAGGGAAAGGCTTGCGTAAGTCTTGCCATTATCGTCGCTGAATTCCACTTCGAAGACACCCGGAGCTAGATTTTCGACAATCGTCCCGACTTGTCCGCGGACGAGACGATCATTCGGAACGTCTTCCAGCAGGGCAACAACGTCCAGTAACTTAGGTTCCATAGACTTCCAACCTTCTCGAAAACTCTAGGCCTCAATCCTTGTGCCGAGGACGCCGAGGAACTTGGCGAGCCAGGCGTGGAGCGCAGGCCAGGCTGGGCCAGTGACGAGGTTGCCGTCCACGAGGGCTTCATTCATCGGGAGGCTGACGTACGTGCCTCCGCCAAGCGTAACGTCGGGACCAGTGGCGGGATATGCGCTGCACTTCTTTCCTTTGAGCACCCCTGCGACAGCGAGAACTTGCGGCGCGTGGCAAATCGCCGCGAGCGGTTTATTGGTTTTTGAAAAGTGATGGACGATCTCGATGACCCGCGGATTGAGGCGAAGATATTCGACCGCGCGGCCGCCGGGAATCATCAAGGCGTCGTAGTCTTCCGGCTTGACCTGGTCGAACGTGGCATTGAGCGCAAAATTGTGCCCGCGCTTCTCGGTATACGTCTGATCGCCTTCGAAATCGTGGATGCAGGTAGCCACAAACTCACCAGATTTTTTCCCGGGACAAACGGCATGAACGGTGTGGCCGACCATCTGTAGCGCCTCAAAGGGCACCATCACTTCGTAGTCTTCGACGTAGTCGCCAATGAGCATGAGAATGGATTTCTTGGACATGTGGCCTCCGCGGAGGAATTGTAACCGACGATGCGATATGCGCAAAACGAGAAGGCCACTCTTCCGGGCCAATCCAACGGGAGCGTGAAACAAATGTTGAATAATGAAGGAATCGGAAGGAACTGACAATCAAACTACTATCGCTCCGACTGTCTCAAAACGAGACGAGGCCAGTTAAATCGATTGAGCCTGAGATGAATGCCAGATAAATTCTGGCTTCAATCACCAACATCTGTTTCTTGCCCGCCACCATAAGTTCTTGAATCCAAGCAATTTCCAATAAATCGTTTGCCGAAGTGAAATTCCCTGCACATCTGGCGCGGCAAGTGCAGTTACCCGCGGGTATTTACTTCGCCGGAGTTTCCGGCTTTAAGGACATGATAGTGAATAAGGCAAAGCGAATACTGGCAGTGTGTTTGCTCGCCGTCCTCGGCGTGGGAAGCGGCACAGCACTCTTTCTGCGCGCGCAAGAGGGCGATGCCCCGGGATCCAAGCGCAGGGTCAAGGTGATGGGAAAACCTCAGTACCCTGACCTTGCCAAAAAGCTGAACCTCACAGGTGTGGTAAAAATCGAGGTAATCATCGGGGCCGACGGCAAAGTGAAGCGAACGCGTGTCGTTGGCGGACATCCGGTGCTCGCGACAGAAGCGGAAAAAGCAGCGATGCAATCTGAATTTGAGCCAGGGCCAAGGGAAACGTCGGAGATCATCGAGTTTAAATTCGGCTCTTAGTTCGCCGTTGTAGTTCCGGAAAAAAATTGGGCGGCCATCCTCGCGAGGGATAGCCGCCCGCTTCGTTTAGCATAGAAATTAGTGCGCCTGCGCCTGCGCAACAACAACAGGCTGCGCCGAATCCTGAATGGTGAGCATGTCAGTTCGCACTTTATCCCACTCCAGCAAGTTCAGCCCGTAAGAAGCGAACAGCTTGCGGATGTGCGCGGAATCCCAACCCAGAACTTTCTCGAGCACGGGAACAAGTACGCTCATGGCGTTATCGCTAAGCACGGTGCGCTTGGCGACGCGCGTGATGAACTTGGCTTCGGAGACGGCGATCGTCAGGCCATCATGCTGATTGACGTGCATCATCACCGGAATATCGGAACTGCCGTCGCCCATGTAGATGATGTGATCGTGACTGATGCTGAGTTCAGCGCGCCGCTCTTCGAGAACGGTGATTTTGCCCCAACCCGCGGAAGCGCGAACGATGGATTCGACTTCCCCGTTCGATTCGTTGTAGCGGAAGCGCGTGCCGAAAATATTCTGCGGCGGAACGATTCCCTCGAGCGCCGACTGAATTATTTCCTGAGGAGCCGCGGAGATCACGTTGAAGTGAAATTTATAGCCCTCGGCAAGATTGTCGAGAGCCTTCGCAAAAAGGGCGACGTTGTGCTTCAAGCGGATGCGTTTGCCGGTTTCGATCAGGTGATCCTTGCGAACTCGACGAAAGTCCGGATCGTGCAAAATCAGGTAGCTGAGTTCCGCGCCCTGTTGGACCAGGTTCATTTCCGCAAGGCCTTTGACCTTGTCGTGGAACCCATGAAAACCGATGAGCTCGGAGAGAGCGACTCCCGAGTCGTTAAAGCTCAATGTCTGGTCAAAATCGCTCGCCAGTAGATATTGCTTAAGCATGTCCTAGTACTCCTTCTTACCCCTTGTTTTTTGCCCGCTTGAAGCGAGCTACCTTCTCGCCTTCGGCGAGGTGGGCCTGCCCTGGGAAGCAGTGCCAGTACCCCCTACGCTTACAACCATAGCCGTTGTTCACAGGAGGTGCCCCACGAATTATTTTGATGGGTGCTATGCGTTAAAAGCGTGAACGGACCATTATACCTCGATTAGATGTGCCCCGAGGTTAAAAGATACAAACAAAAGGAGATGGGTACCTTTTCGAGGCTCCAAAAGGTGCAAAAGACGTACCTAGAATGAGTTACCGACAGCGAAGGAAAAGTGAAAAAAGTGCACTGTAACATCAGGGAGCCGGAGCTAGGGAGCCAGGGGCCAGGAGCCCCGTCTAGAGACCCAGCGCCTTCATCTTGGGCTCTTCGTAGACGTCGTCCTCCCCGGGGTAGCGGAGCCGCTCCTTGAACCGGCCAGTTTCAGATGCCAGGGCCCAAACCAGGCTCTCCCCGGCGGGGAGGGTCTTGGGTTGCATGCGGAAGGCCTCGTCCAGGAAGGCCAGAGAGGCGTCGATCCATTGCCAGCCGGCGGTCTCGAAGGCGGCCATCACCTCTGGCAGGACCAGCGCGTTGAGCGTGTTGTAGTGGATGAGGAGCGTGTGGCGTATGTCGCGGCCGAGAACGTCGATGGCGAGCTGCCGATAGAAGGCGGCGCGGTCGAGCAAATGCGCGATCAGATAGTCGCGATAGGGGTTGATATTGAACTTGGGTTCTTTGATGAGGCGATCCGCCATGCGCTGGTTGACGTACCAGTCGGAGGCGTCGATGGTGACGTGGCCGACGCGGTAGCCGCTTTCTTTCAGCAGCGTACGAAAGCGGTCGCGTTTGTCGGCGGTGTCGCCTTCTTTG
>Ga0210403_10004124_pt1 | contig 12571 bp, 6 predicted proteins | sample IncBWC19MmetaG_FD_150863 | JGI IMG/M metagenome (GOLD analysis project Ga0210403, IMG submission 150863) | Forest soil microbial communities from Barre Woods Harvard Forest LTER site, Petersham, Massachusetts, United States - Inc-BW-C-19-M | ecosystem: Environmental > Terrestrial > Soil >... | reverse complement strand
TTAGCCCCGCAGGCAAACTCGATCCCGACACCAGCGCCCAGCTATACGGCGGTGTGCCTCCACCCGCTGCCAAGGTCTGGTTGTAGGCTACTCCTTGCGTCCCATTCGGCAGAGTTGTCGTCGCAACCGTTAGCGGAGCTCCCGCCGCCGTGCTGTTGTACACCACATCCACCCAGTAATTTGAACTCAGGTAGGAGTTCGTCGGAAACTGGCTGGTGCTCCCATACATGTACAGCCCGTCCCCTGCTCCAGCCCCCCCATCCACCAGCGCAGACAACGGTGGATTACTCATTCCCACCGTCGCAAAATAGCTCCGGTCTACAGCAAAATCCCCCGTCGGACTGAAGTACGAAGCGATATACGTGGTGTTGGCCGTGATCGCCACTGGACTCGAAAAATTCACTTGCTGCCAACCCGAAGCGGTCTCTCCCATGAACGTGGCTGTCGCCAGCAGCGTCCCTGTGTTGCTCCAAAGATTTCCAACGTGCGTCCCGGTGTTGTTCACGCCCTTGTAGAAACGAATCCCCGCGATGAAACCATTGCTGTTCGCCGCGAACCTTACTCCCAATTCGAGCGAGGGACCTGCTCCTGTATCCTGCGTCACCGGCGTCGCGCTGACCGGCCAGATCGTACAAGGGCAGCCGGGTGGTGGCGGGGCTGTGATTATCGTGATGCTCAGTGTTGCTTGAGCTGTCTGTACCGGACTGCTCGAGTCCGTCACTTGCACCGTGAAACTCGTTGTGCCCGTGCTCGTCGGCGTACCAGAGATCACCCCGCCCATGGAGAGCGTCAAACCTGCCGGCAAGTTGGATCCCGTTGCGAGTGCCCAGCTATAGGGCGAAGTGCCTCCGCCCGCTGTCAGTGTCTGGTTGTAAGCCGTTCCTTGCGTTCCGCCAGGCAGCGACGTCGTGGTGATTGTTAATGGCGCGCCTTGCGCGGCGGAATTGTACACCACATCCACCCAGTAGTTCGAACTCAAGTAAGAGTTCGTCGGAAACTGGCTGGTGCTCCCGTACATGTACAACCCGTCCCCGGCTCCGGGCCCGCCGTCCACCAGTGCAAACAATGGAGGTTTACTCACTCCCGTGGTCGCAAAATAGCTCCGGTCTAGCGCAAAATCTCCCGTCGGGCTGAAGTACGAAGCTACATACACAGTGTTCGCCGTGATCGCCACTGGACTGGAGAAATTCACCTCCTGCCAGCCGGCAGCGGTCTCTCCCGTGAATATAGCTGTTGCCAGCAGCGTCCCTGTTTTGCTCCAAAGATTCCCAACGTGCGTCCCCGTGTTGTTTACACCCTTGTAGAAGCGAATCCCCGTAATGAAGCCGTTGCTACTCGATGTGAACCTGACTCCCAATTCGAGTGACTGACTCCCTCCCGAATCCGCCGTCCCAGGTGCCGTTGTGTTCGGCCAGATCGTACACGGACAGGTTATCGTGGTTATTGTGATGCTCAGCGTTGCTTGCGCCGTCTGCACCGGACTGCTCGAGTCTGTCACCTGGACCGCGAAACTCATCGTCCCTATCCCTGTCGGTGTCCCCGAGATCACTCCTCCCGCCGACAGCATTAGCCCCGCAGGCAAGCTCGATCCCGACACCAGCGTCCAGATATACGGCGGTGTGCCTCCACCCGCTGCCAAGGTCTGGTTGTAGGCTACTCCTTGCGTCCCATTCGGCAGAGATGTCATCGCAACCGTCAACGGAGCTCCCGCCGCCGTGCTGTTGTACACCACATCCACCCAGTAGTTCGAACTCAAGTAAGAGTTCGTCGGAAACTGGCTGGTGCTCCCATATATGTACAACCCGTCCCCGGCTCCGGGCCCGCCGTCCACCAGTGCAAACAATGGAGGTTTACTCACTCCCGTGGTCGCAAAATAGCTCCGGTCTACCGCAAAATCTCCCGTCGGACTGAAGTACGAAGCTACATACACTGTGTTGGCCGTGATCTCCACCGGACTCGAAAAGTTTACCTGCTGCCAGCCGGTAGCGGTCTCTCCCGTGAAAGTCGCACTTGCCAGAAGGGTACCCGAACTGCTCCACAGATGCCCAGTGTGCGTCCCTGTGTTGTTCACACCCTTATAAAAACGAATCCCAGTAATGAAGCCGTTGAAAATAGATGAGAATCTCACTCCCAATTCGACTGGCTGACTCCCTCCCGAATCCGGCGCCCCCGGCGTCGCGGTGCTCAACCAGATCGTGCATGGACAGGCTGTTACGCCGGGCTGAATCGTAAGGACAGCGCTAGAAACAGAGCTGTTCGCAAAACTGCCGGCCACTGCCATCGCTTTCACGGTCGTGGAAGAAGATACAGTCACCGGCGCAGTATAAAGTTCGCGTGCCGTTACAATTGGGGTGCTGTTGTCGGTCGTGTAGTAGATGGTCGCCGCATTGGTCGGATCAGTTATTGAAACCGAAACTGGCTGGATATAGGTATCGGTGCCCGGCGTAATCACCGGAGGCGGCACAACGCCTAATCCGAGCGCGACGCTCGCCGTTGCGGTTGCCGGTCCACTTGTCCCTGTGATCGTTAACGGGTAAACACCTGCGGTCGCGCTGTTGGAAACAACGCTCATTGTGGTCGACCCGCCAGAGATGTTTACCGAGGTAGGATTAAACGTCGCTGTTGCACCCGTTGGAAGACCACCCACGCTGAAATTAACTGCCCCCGACGATCCTGTTCCTGGATTTACGGTAACTGTAAAGCTCGTATTTGCTCCTGTCGCAATGGTTTGCGCGCCGGGGGAAGCTGACAGGGTGAAGGCGGGAGTAACGGTGATGGTTACCGTGGCTGGGCTGGGATCGGTGACACCAGCATTATCCGTCACCGTCAACGAAGCTATGTAGGTGCCTGGGGTTGGGTAAGTTACATTGCCAGGACTCGCGAGCGTGCTTGAGCTTGGATTGCCCCCTGGAAAGACCCACGAGTAACTCGTAACGGTGCCGTCGGGATCAGTTCCCGTTCCCGAAAAGTTCACAGCCTGGCCAGCTCCGATGGAAACGTTCGATGAGGGGCTGGTGATCATTCCTTTCGGAGGTTGATCCGTCGGCTGGAGTGAGAGCTGAATAAAAGTGGCCTTGGACGGGACACCCGCCGAGTTCAAAAGAAAAAGCAAGTAGTAACCGGGAGGCGCGATGCTGCTATTCGGGGGCGACGTGAGGTTTAATTGTCCGTTGCCGGCCGTGAAGTTCAAGCCCACAAGTCGCTGGTCCATATCAAAAGCATGGGTCACGGAGCCGGCGCGCACCAAGACAGCTGAGGAGATAGTGGCAGCATCCGGCGTCTGCACCTGGAACGCTGCACCGTATCCGATTATGCCGGGCGTAACACTTGTGATCGAGGGACGGGTAGCCAAGCTGCCGTCGTTGTTGAACAAGTACGACGGCGAATAAACTTCCACATATGAGTGGTAGAGGCCTTGCTGTGGGTTACCGCCGACTACCATAACGGTTGCATCGGGGAGGAGCAGAGCACCGGAATGGTAGAGTCGGGGAAAAGCATTCGCTCCCGCAGAACTAAAGGTGTTCGTAGCCGGGTCGTAAAGATCTGCATTCAAGCTGGCAGTCGAGGCGTCCTCGTCGTTCAACGAACCGTTCACCGCAAGAACTTTGCCGTTGGGAAGAATGACACCATCCATCTCGATGCGCGGCTGCGACATGTTAGGTCCATAAACCCAGCTTGGATTGCTGACGGACAGATCAATCAGTTCGGTGGTGTTCGTCGCGGGGCTTCCACCGCCCATGATCATCACAACTGGCTTGTAGTTATTCGCGGGAGTGAGAGGCAATAACACGGAAGTGCCGTAAGTTCGGTTTCCGGAGTAGTTGGTGGTTGCGAAGTACTGCTGCCATTGGTTTGTACTGGGATCGAAAAGTGCCGAATAGGGCGTCGAGCCGGAAAAGAAAACCTTCCCATTCGGCAGCAGATGCATGCGCGGGTAGAGAGGGGGGGTCCAGCCCGCCGGATATTGCTGGCTCCAGCCGACTCCTACTTTATATATCTCAACGTTCGTATTCGTGTTCCCGTTCTCGTCCAGACCGGAAAACACCATAATTCTGCCATCGTTGAGTGTCGTGGCAGTTGGATACCAGCGGCCATGGGCCATCGGTTGGAGATCCACGAAATTTCCAGTCGCGGGATCGTAGAACGAGCTTCGAGGGTCCCCCGTAAACCCCGGGTTGTACAATATTGTTCCGCTAATCACGAACGGGCGACCGTCCGGAAACACCACCATCGCGTTGCAAAACAGATCTCGATTGACCGGCATCGTGGTGAGCGTTTGAGTGATCGGGTCCCAAACGCCGGCCATGAAGTTCGGGTTGTTCGCATTGTTACCCGAACCGGTGGCGAGGAATACCTTGCCATTGTGCATCAAGGAAATATGAATAGGGTTGATCGACATCTGGGTCGTCAACGTGGTCCATTGACCTTGCACACTTGCTTGAGCCATCGCTGGCTGTTGCCAAGCGAGGAAAAAAATCAGCACGAACAAGCAAGTTTCAACGCTGCGCAGGGCGGGCTGGAAGGACCGCTTAGCCAGACTGACCCAATCGAGTTTTTGCATGCTCTTTTCTGACCGCACTCCGAAGCCCAAAGGCCGACAAAACCAATCAACGAGAGACAGGACTACTCTGACGTTCGAGCAATCAGCGTTCCAACGAGTAACTCCCTTGTTTTTATCGCTTTTCGAGCAGAATGGAAGAAAATAGTTTCCCGGCCATGTGAAAATCATTTCCCAAACCGGCGTGACCTGTGGCTGATACGGCCGTCGCTCCCGCCTTCTCTTTACAATAGCCGCTAAATTGCCACTCGGCGGAGCAGCCCACCAACTGCAATCAGTGCATCTCTCCGGCAGCACCAAGACTCTGCCCCATTTCCAATTCGAAGGTAACATTTTTACCCTAATCCATGGTCGCCCGTTGAAGCATATTTGCGATCTCTCGAAACCCTCCGGCTCGAACTTAGTTGAATAATCTGCGACCGGAGCGGAGGAGTGCTCGCAAGTAAATCCCAGGTTTACCTAGCGAACAAACGAGCTTGGCATATGTCTTCATTAGCAGGGGATCTCTGCGCAAACTCTCCAGATAGGAATTCCTAGCTGCCGATAGATTTCCTTCATTGAAGAGTCGGTCTCCCCGGGCGGAGTAAAATCGCGCGCGAATCCAATTGCGCTCCTTTTCACTTTGCGTGCCTCGACAGAGCGACTCCTCAAACTCCGTCACATTCATGTAAGACATGGCTCCCCGGTAACGCTTCGATTCGCCGTGTCTGGCATATTCAAGAGCAACCGCAATGAGACAGTCTTTGGACAGTTTCTTTAATCCGCGTTCGATCGCTTTTTCCCTGATCGACCATGGCACCGCTATGTCGGCCGTTACACAAAGTGTAAGGGTTTCTTGTGTGAGGTTGCTGCTTATACTCAGATCGTGTTCGCGATAGCAGACCATCGGTTCCGCGAAGTAAGCAACGTCAAACGATAGAGCAAATAGGCACCACAGGTACCAATCGGCAGCCCAGACCATATCAATCTTGAGGTCCGCCCAAGCCAACTCTATCGGGTAGAGACTTATCTTTTCGTAACACTCGCGACGCGCCATGACCGAGGGCGCCAATACAAAGTTGCGATGTAGGAGTTTTCTTAAGAACGCGTGGCCCCCAACAATCCCGTCTTGTCTTCGATATCGGGAGTATTCCAAGACACCAGTTTCTCGGCCTCCCTTGACGCTTACTCCGGAACAGAACGAGAATCCGACATTCGAGTGTTTTTCCATCAATTCGACATAACGTTGCAAGATGTAGTCTTTCCGCAAGTAGTCGTCCGCGGAAATAATCCACACATATTTGCCCCGGCTTAATCGAACACCCTCGTTTTCGTTGCGAAGAAATCCAAGATTTTTATCGTTGCGGACATACTTCACCCTGGGATCCCGGAACGATTTCGCGACCTCGTCGGTATTGTCCGGCGAACAATCGTCCATTATGAGTACCTCGAAGTCGCCGTAGGTTTGCGAAAGGATCGAATTGACACATTCCGAAAGCAGATGAGCCAACTTGTAGCATAGAACGACAAAGCTTACGTTTGGGGCGCGGTTCGCGCCCTCGGCGATACCCAGGTTCTGATCGGCGGAGTCATTGGCCCTTGAAGCCATTCGATTCCTCTCCTCACCCAAACTCTGCAAGCATTCCAGGCTTGGCTAATTGCTGGCAATCGGGGGAACTTCGGCAGCGCGGACGATCCGAAGCGCTTTGAGGGTTTGCTCCGCCTTGGAAAAATATTCCGCTGGCCGTGGTTTGGACAGGATCCACTCGGCGTATTTCTGGACTCCTTCGCGAACGGTGACCTCCGGCCGCCAACCCAGTGATTTGATCCTTGAATTGTCCGCGACCAAGTGGCGGCAATCCATCGGACGGAACTGGTGCTCGGTCTTGGGATCCACTTTCACTCCATAAGCATCGCGGAGCATGCTTGCAAAATCGAACACAGGTGTGGCCTTCCCTGTTCCTACGTTAAAAACCTGGTAATTGGCGTCATCTCGCTCCAATGCCAGCAAATTGGCGCGCGCAACGTCACCCACAAACACGAAGTCTCGCGTCTGCTTGCCATCTTCATAAATCAGGGGGGGCAGTCCATTGAGAAGTCTGGTAGAAAAAATGGAACAGATTCCTGTATAAGGATTGAAAAGTGACTGTCGTGGACCGTAGGTGAGTGAATATCGCAAGGCCACAGCCGGGATACCCCATTCCCGGCCCAGAGCGAGAGTCAGGCGCTCCTCGAAGTATTTTGTGAGAGCATACAAACTGGTGAATCTAAGATGCGCCTCCTCCGGGATGGGAGCCCCAACCATAGGTGCACCGCATGTGGGACACTTCACTTCCCACTCGCCGCGCTCGAGCTGCGATATGGACCTTCCTTCGGGGTAACTGGGGCCACAAACATTGCAAATGTAATTTCCTTCACCGTAAACCGCCTGCGAAGACGCGGTGACTATTTTCTTAATCTCAAGACCCCGAGTCCGAATGACCTCGAAAATGCGCGCGGTGCCGCACGCATTCACATCGGTCATCTTCGTCAACTCTGGAGCAAATCCACCGTACGCAGCTTGATGAAATATGACATCTACACCCTTAAGCGCACGTTCAACATCATCTGTACTACGCACATCACCATGGATAAACTCCGCGTCTGCCGGAACCCAAGCTGGCTTGCCCTCGACGTGGGTACAGGGCTCGAGATTGTCCAAGATCCGAACCTCGTAACCCTTTTGGAGCAAAAGGTCTACGATGTGTGATCCGATCAATCCAGCTCCGCCGGTCACCAGTGCCTTCATTTTGTTCTCCCTTAACGATCGCTTGTTCCAGCCGCTCAGCAGTAAGAAGCATGGGCGTGCCGGTAATGGTTAACCATGTAAAGCATTGAAACGCTAAAAGTTAATACAATTCCTGCCAATGGACTGCAAGGCCTTTCACTCTAACAGTCTATTTGAAAACCTTGTCGCTCGTTTGCCTATCTAGACGGCAGTCTGCTAGCCACAGTTCAGAAACCTTCACGACAGTTAGTAACGGAACTCTCGAGCAAAAAGTTGGGCAAATACTTCAAACGAGACCTTTGAAGGTCATTGTTCGCGGTGCGTTTTTTGCGTTTTGCCACGCCAAACATCCTGTTGTCTTGGTGCAAGCTAAAGGGACTCGGGTACTTAAAGAATCTCTCGCCGAACCAAGCCCAATCTGACGAGAAGTCGCCTGATGGGACCAGGAATCTGGTCCGAGGAGACCATCGTGGAGAGAATCCAAATCGAGTAAGATCCGCTCGCAAGAGCCGCAAGAGTCCCCAGGGAAGCGGCCCAAAGAACTGGCAGTACGTAGTAGCCGCAGAATACCGCCGTGATCAAAAAAAGGAAAAGTAGACCTGTCTGTTTGTTTGTAGCAGACCAGTGAAATCCACTGATCCGATGCACGATCGGATACACCAGAAATCCGTAAAAAACGTACGAGCCAAAGAATGCAATACCAGCTCCGTTCAAGCCGAACGTTGTAATACAGATCCACGCGAGTCCAAGGCTGACTAGAGCCCACGCCAGTTCGGTGACCAAGTAAGTTGCCCTTTTGGCTTTTGCCACAATGACAAAGCCCATTGGCCAGGTAATTACTTGAAGGATCGTACCAAGGCATATCCAACGTAGAACTCCCACTGCCGCACCAAACTTGGGGCTATAGAAAACGGTAATTACTAGCGGCGTAAACGCAAGGGTGGCAATCAAACCAGGGCCCGCCAGCAGCAGGCCTACGCGTGTTTGTTCGTTCACCAAGCGGTTGCAGGCGACATTGTCCGCCGCGCTGGCCGTCAATCGGGGATAAAAATCGGCTGCCATGGCCTGTAGAATGAACCCCACATACAGTCCGCCGAGGGTCCAAGCAGATTGGTAAAATCCGGTTGCTTCAAAACCTACTTTGCGAAGCAAGATGATACGGACCGCATAGGCGATCCCTATCGTCATAAATCCGCCTGCCATGAAGGCAAAGCCCAGCTTTAGGAGATCGGCTGCTTCCTCCCATACTTGAGAAGCCGTTACCGATGTGGGCTGGATCTGCACCGTCCGGCTATACCACCATGAGAGTGCCAGGGACATCAGGGCAACAGCGACAAGCGACGGCACCACGCCCTTATCACGTAGCAAATACACCAGCATTATGCTGACTATAGTCCCGAGCAACGCACCAATCGCCCCCAATTTAGCGAGGTCAAATATGCGCCGCATCCCTTGGACCAAGGCGCTCTGACCGGCGGACACGAGTTGGAAAAGCACCGCGAGGGACAATAGGGCGACAGCTGCTGCGTGGTGGCTGTCGCCAAAAGTCAAAGAGGACACCTGCTTGGAAAACACCACGAGAAAAAGTGCCCCCAACAATCCGAGCACGATCGATGTTCGTCGCAGCACAATGGTGGTCACGGCGATTCGTTCGGGGTTGTCCGAAGCGATTGCTTCGGCGATCTGTCGCACACCACTGCTGCTGATACCCATGCCGGCTACGCTCTGAGTGAGGTTGGCGATGGATCCATAAAGGCCAAACAATCCGAATCCGGCCGGACCAAGCAAAAGAGCCATAGCCTTAGTGCGGACGATTCCGAGTGCGATGTTTACTGCCGAAGAACCGCCAACCAATGCCGAGGACTTCAGTATTTGGCCGTACGAATGCTTCTCAGGCGTGGCGGTCGCTTTCACCTGGGGCAAACTTTCAAGCGGCAGAACCGAAATCTGATTGTTGGGTGGACTTGATGACATGTCAGAGGGTGGCAAAGATCGAGTACTCTTTTCAGCAAGATTTAAGATTGAATTGGCGGGCCGAGAGCTTCACGTTTTGCTCTTGTTAATCTTGGGACAGAAGAAGCGACTCCGACAACTTCAGTAGGGTATCTTAGTGTCGAGAGAAGTCTTGGAAACTTCACGATCAGGCATTCCGGTGGGCAAGAACGGCCGCACCAGGCTGGCGTATACGCTCATCGTCATTTGGCCGACCACATCCCAGGAGTGCCGCTCCTTCGCGTAATCACATATCTCCTGGCGCCGGTTGCTTAGGTCCAGGAACAAATCACTCGAGAAGTACCTTTCGATGGCCCTCGCCAAGTCAACGGAATCTTCTGGCTTAAATACGAATCCCGTTTTGCCCTCGATGATCTCCTCCTTGAGGTCACCCACGTCAGCTGCGAGAATAGGCAGGCCGAAGCTATATCCCAGAAACAGAACGCCGCTCTGGTAGATCTGTCTGTACGGCAGCACCAGAACGTCAGCCGCTTTAAAGTAAATCTCTGTCTCGTCGTCGGGAATGTGCTCCGCCCTGAGGAATATTCGCCCCAATCGTAAATCTTCGCTGATTCTTTCCTGAATTTCATTCCAGTAGCTCTGGCAATCGTTTTCCGGCCTTCCACAGACGATCAACTGGTAGTCGTCGCACCCTGCGATTTGCTTAAAGGCGTCAATTAAGTATTCGAGTCCCTTGTATGGTGTGATTCTGCCAAAAAACAGCATCGTCTTCTTGTCAGCTCGAATACCCAGGCGCCGCCTTGTTTCACTTCGGGAGAGGCTCGTGTTAGGGACAGCATTGTTTATCCCGAATGGGATCACCGTGACGCGGGCCTCCGTTACACCAAACTCCTCGCTGAGTTCGAGCTTCATCCTTTGCGTGTGAACAAAGATGTGGTGCGCTAAGCGATATTGGATTCGCAATGTAAGCCGATTCAGAAATGTATCTTTGGAGTCGCGCCTCGCCGCATTCACATTGTGCACGGTCAGGACTATCTTCTTCCCTAGCAATCTGTAGAAAATCGTAAGCAACGTTCGATCGAACAGCTGAAACTTATTATTCCAGAGAATGTGAAAGATTTTCGGCTTGGCTGCTGCGGCATAGCGAATCACTTTGACGTAGTAAAGCAAAAGCCGGAGCACTTTTGATATCAAACTGACGTCAGCACGCTGACTCCCTTGCAGATTAAGAAACGTTATTCCGGGCGTGCTGTGGAATTCAGGAAAATCCACGCCATCACTCCCAATCATCTCCAGGGTTGCCCCTTTTGAAATCAGTTCCATTGCCAAGCCGAATGTGTAGGGCCTGTCAATTCCGCCCGTGAGCAGCGTCACCGCGATTTCATGGGTCGCACTGGCCGGTTTCAATTCAGGGGAACCCGCGGTGGCCGGCTGGCCGATCTCAAACTCTTTCACCACCGTCGTGTTGGCACCGTCTGCCTCGGGATTCTGCAGATTCTGTCTCATGCCTCGGCCAGTCTTTCTTCCACAAGTTCGCAGATTGCGTGGCCGATCGTGATGTGCATTTCCTGAATTCTCGGCGTCGATTTGGAGGGGACGCACAGGCAGAGGTCACATGCCGCTCGCATCTGCCCACCCGATTCGCCTGTTAGACCAATGACGACGGCTTTGCTCTTACGAGCCGCCTCAATTGCGCGCAATATATTCTGGCTGTTGCCGCTTGTTGTGATCGCCAAAAAAACGTCGCCCGGTCGAGCGTGCGCGGATAACTCACGGGCAAACACATGTTCAAACCCATAGTCGTTTCCTATCGCAGTGAGGGCCGACGTGTTGACGTGCAGGGCGAGGGCCCTGAAGGGTTGCCGCTCTCGGAAAAAGCGGCCGGTAAGCTCTGCAGCGATGTGCTGCGCATCGGCTGCCGATCCCCCGTTCCCTGCAATGAGCAACTGGCCGCCCGCAACAAGAGAGGAGCAGATGATGTCAACAGTCTTTGAGACGACTGGAGCAAGGAGAGGAAGTGCCTTCGAGATTTCCATGTGCTCGCTCCAGATGGCCAGGATCTTGTCTACTTGTTGGGTTGAACTCGCCACTTTCATTCTCTCCAGCCCTAATTCTCTTGGTTAACGTTTCCGGCGCCGGTGGCTCGGCTGCCACCCGTGCTGCGAGTCTCTAGCCTGTACATTGTCTTGTCCCAATACCTGATCAACGAAGCCTTTACCTGCGGCAGCGCCATCTGCGCGTGTTTCGCCGTAGCCAAGCCAAAGATCGGCTCTATCCAGGCATATTTCCAACGCAATCGTGGTGTTTCCAGGTGGCCCTGAAGTTCTGCAGCCAGGTTTTGCAGTTCCGCAACGATATCCGGCCGATCCGGATAAAAATTGTGAAACCAATTCTGCACGTAGGTCAAACAAGCCTTCCGGACCCGCTGACTCTCTTCGAGCGATCGCAGGTACTGGACGTGGAGTTTCATCGAGAGAAGCATCGCCGTTTTTTTCTTGTCCGAGGTGCCGATGTAGCTCCAGCGACTCGATGTAGTAACTCGATAAAATACTTTTGCCTCCGGTACAAAACGCGTCCCTTTTGAGGCCAGAAGCACGCGACAATAATACTCGCCGTCATCATCACTGATCAGCCGTGTGTCCCAAGGGCCCGCAGCCTCGGCCAGTTTCCTGCTCGTCAGCCAAGTTGCCGTTTGCATGTGCAGGTTTTCGCCCATTTTCCTCAGGAGCCATTCGACAGGAGAAAGGTCATGCCACAACGATGTCGGGACAAAGCGTGCGCGCTCAGGCCGATAGTTGAAGTACGCCCATGGCGAGGAAAGCAGCACTCTCTTGTCTTCGACTTCCCCCAGCGCAGCTATCTGGCGCTCGATCTTGTCCGGTGCCAGAAGATCATCCGCATCCAGCCACTGAATAAAATCACCCTGACTGAGTTGCAGGGCATGGTTACGCGCCGCTGCGGCGCCCTGATTCTTTAAGGTAACGACCTTTAGCTCATTGGAGGCAAATCGGCTCGCCACCGCGGCTGTTTGATCCGTGGAGCCATCGTCCACGACGATGATCTCCTTACGCGGCCAGGTTTGCGAGACTGCCGAGCGTATCGTATCAGCGATCCACTCCTCGGCGTTGTAAGCGGGAATCAGTATTGAGACAAGCGGTTTCATCTGTTGTCATTGCGCTCGCAAGTTGATTTTGGCCCTAATAAACATCAAGTGTTCCCCCCTAATTTTGAAAGTCAGGGCCTCATTTAATTTAGCGCTTCGAAAATTAGGAAGGCGTGCTTCGGCCCGGGCCTGGGAATTCCATGATCTTCGG
>Ga0210403_10004123_pt1 | contig 12574 bp, 12 predicted proteins | sample IncBWC19MmetaG_FD_150863 | JGI IMG/M metagenome (GOLD analysis project Ga0210403, IMG submission 150863) | Forest soil microbial communities from Barre Woods Harvard Forest LTER site, Petersham, Massachusetts, United States - Inc-BW-C-19-M | ecosystem: Environmental > Terrestrial > Soil >... | reverse complement strand
CAAGATGGAAGATTTTGTCGCCCGGCGCACCAAGACCGCCGAGAGCAAGATCGCGCTGGCCGAAGCCCAGGCGCTGGCCGACGTCCGCGCTGCCGCAGCCAACGCCGCGGTCGCGGCGGCTTCCACCATCATGTCGCAAACGGTCAAGGGCGGAATCGCCGACGATCTCCTGTCCAAGGGCATTGCGGAAGTTCGCGCCAAGCTGAACTGACGAACTACCATCGCTGTCGACAACAAGCCGGCGCGAGACGATCGCGCCGGTTTTTTTGTGCGCCTACTTCTTCTTCCGCGCGGCTCTCGCCGGACGCTCCGGCGTCAGCGCCTGCGGATCGAAGCCGATATAGAAGATGTAGGAATCGCCGGTCGCGCCAGGCGGCACCGGATAGACCACATCCTCCGCCACCAGGCTGAACGGCACGCTGTTTTCGTCGTTCATCGTCACCGTGGTGCGGAACACCTTGGTGGCGATCGTCTTCTCCTGCACGCCGCCCTGCACCACGGCGACGCGAAGCGGAATCTCGACCGTCTGCGGCGATCCGGCCGGGCCGACAATGACGCGGCCGAGAATGCCGATCCGCGCGGTGATCTGGTCGCCGGTCTTGGTGCAATCGCGCGCGGTGCGGGTGATCGTGGCCTGATAGCGCAGGTCGTTGCCGACCGCCTCCTTGCCCGGCACGCCCACAGCAAAGGTCGACGCCCCGGCGCGGATGGTGACGGGAGGACAGCTCAGTTCATTGTCCACCGGCGGCGGCGCGGTCTCGCCAACCGCTTGCGACTTCGAGCCGAACAGCTGGCTGAACCGGCTGCCGATCGATGGGCTGGAACTGGTATCGGACGAGGCGCCGAGCGAGCTGCCGCCGCCGCAGCCGGAGAGGACGGCGCCCGCCATCGCAAGCGCCAGCGCCGCGCGCAGACGGCCCGTCCGGCCCAGCGTCCGCATCATCAGCCTGTTACGCATCATCCAGAAATCCCCAAGACGCCCCGCAAAAAGCCGCTTTCCTTGCAGGGAAAGCGCGCGGCCGGCGGGTTATACCAGCGCAATGACGGCGAACCCAAGGCGGGTGCCATAATCTCGAACGAAGGGTTAACCGCGAAAATCCTCATGCAACAGGCCAAACAGCAAATGGTCCTGCCAGACGCCGTTGATGCAGAGATAGCGCCGCGCCAGCCCCTCGCGGGTAAAGCCGCATTTCTCCAGCACCCGGATCGAGGGCGTATTGGAGGGAATGCAGGCGGCCTCGATGCGATGCAAATTCAATTCGCCGAACAGCGACGGCAACAGCACGCGCAGCGCCGCGGTCATGTAGCCGCGATGCGCATGGGGTTGGCCTACCCAGTATCCGATGGTGCCAGCCTGCACGATGCCGCGGCGAACATTGGCGAGCGTGATGCCGCCGATCATCGCGCCGTCCAATTCCCGGAAAATGATGAAGGGATAGGAGCGGTCGGCGGCAATATCCTCGGCGTAGCGGCGCAGCCGCCGCCGGAAGCCGGAGCGGGTCAGATCGTCGGAAGGCCAGATCGGCTCCCACGGGGTCAGATATTCCCGGCTGTATTCGCGCAAATGCGCCCATTGCAGGAAATCCGACATCTGCGGCGCGCGCAGCAACAGCCCCTGCCCGCGCGGCGCGAGCGCGGCCGGTCCGCTGGATGGAAGCCGAAACAGGGCCATGTCTGCTACTCCCCGCTACCCTATCCCGATCGCCGCGCGAGCCTGCCGTCAATGCAGCAGCGACTTCGCCTTCGACCGGGTCAATCCTTCCGCAAAAGACACCGCCGTGTCCAGACCTCTTCCGCTGCCGAGCGCCACAACCGCCGGGCGGCTGCGCGACAACAGGCCGCGGGCGGCGTTCCGGGTCGATTCGACGCTGACGGCGTCGATCCGTGCGACCAGCTCTTCCACCGTCAAAGGCCGCCCATAGGCCAGGATATGGCGCGCCAGCTGCTCGGCGCGCGATGAGCAGCTCTCCAGCGCCATCAGCAGCCCCGCCTTCATCTGCGCCTTGGCGCGGGCGATTTCGGCCTCGGTCAGGGTCTCCACGGCGTCGTTGATGACGTCGACGATCACTTCCATCATCTCGGGCGCGTCGCCGGGATCGGTGCCGGTGTAGAGCCCGAAAAAGCCGGTGTCGCTGTAGGGCGCATGGAAGGTATAGATCGAGTAGCACAACCCGCGCTTCTCGCGCACTTCCTGGAACAGCCGCGACGACATCCCGCCGCCGAGCGTGTTGGTGAAGACCTGCAAGCTGAACAGCGACAGATCGGTCTGCGGCACGCCTTCCAGCGCCAGGGTCAGATGCGCCTGCTCGAGTTCGCGATGCACCACGCGGGAGCCGCCCTTGCCGAACATCGCGGCCTGCGGCTTCGGCGCCGGCGTGGCGTCGAAGCTCTTGAAGCGCTCCGCGACCTCCTCCACCACCCGCTTGTGATCGACCGCGCCGGCCGCGGCCACCACCATGTCGGGGCCACGATAATGCGTCGAAAGATAGCCGTGCAGCGTATCGCGATCGAAACCCTTCAGGGTTTTTGCGGTCCCCAGCAGCGAGCGGCCCATCGGCTGCTCCGGATAACAGAGTTCGTTGAGATGCTCGAACACCACATCGTCGGGCGTGTCCTGCGCCGCGCCGATTTCCTGCACGATGACGTTCTTTTCGCGCTCCAGTTCGTCCGGCACGAAGGAGGGATTGGCGAGAATGTCGGAGAGCACGTCGAGCGCCAGCGGCACGTCGGCCTTCAGCACCCGCGCATAATAGGCGGTGGTCTCGGTCGAGGTGCCGGCGTTGAGATCGCCGCCGACCGCCTCGATTTCCTCGACGATTTCGCGCGACGAGCGCCGCTTCGTGCCCTTGAACGCCATGTGTTCCAGCAGATGTGAAATGCCGTGCTCGTTCGGCTTCTCGTCGCGGCCGCCGACGCCGGCCCATACGCCGAGCGCCGCGGTTTCCAGATGCGGCATGGTGTCGGTGATCACCGTGAGGCCCGAGGGAAGCTTGGTGACATCGACGCTCATCCGGTAACTCCTTGTTTCGCGGCACGGCTGACCGAGCGCACGAACTGTTCGACTTCGGCCTGATCGTTGGCCATGACCTTGATGTGCTCTGGCTTGGTCATCAAACCCTCGAGCCAGGCCGGCAGTTCCGGACGCACGCCGCAGGCGGCTTCCACCGCATCGGGGAACTTGGCGGCGTGCGCGGTCGACAGCACGATGTTGGGAATCTTCGAATCCGCGGTGTCGCGATCGGCCACCGCCAGCGCCACCGCCGTGTGGGGATCGACGAGATCGCCGGCCTCGCGCCAGGCGGCGCGGATCGCCGCACTCGTTTCGGTCTCGTCGGCCCGTCCGGCATCGAATTCGGCGCGGATCGCGGCCAAGGTCGCATCGGGAAGGACAAAACGTCCGGACTGTTTCAACGACGCCATCAGCCGGCGCACTTCCGCCGCATCCCGGCCGCTGGCCTCGAACAAAAGCCGCTCGAAATTCGAGGAGACCTGGATATCCATCGAGGGCGAGGCCGAGGCGTGGACCTCGCGCACTTCATAGATCCCGGTCTTCAGCGTGCGCGGCAGGATGTCATTGATGTTGGCGGCGATGCGCAGCCACCGCACCGGCAAACCCATCCGCTTGGCGACGTAGCCCGCAAAGATGTCGCCGAAATTCCCGGTCGGCACGGTGAAATCCACCGTCCGCGCGGGCGCGCCGAGCGCGACGGCGGAAGTGAAATAATACACCACCTGCGCCACGATCCGCGCCCAGTTGATGGAATTGACGCCCGACAGCGCGACCGCATCGCGAAACTGATGATGATTGAACAGGCCCTTCACGATCGCCTGGCAATCGTCGAAATGACCTTCGATCGCGAGCGCGTGCACGTTGGCGGCGCCCGATGTCGTCATCATCCGCCGCTGCACGTCGGAGATGCGGCCGTTCGGGAACAGCACGATCAGATCGACATTGTTGAGGCCAGCGAACGCCTCGACCGCGGCACCGCCGGTATCGCCTGAGGTGGCGACCACGATGGTGGTGCGCTGGGCGCGCTTGGCCAGCACATGGTCCATCAGCCGCGAGATCAGCTGCATCGCCACGTCCTTGAACGCCAGCGTCGGACCGTGAAACAGCTCCAGCACGAATTGGTTGGGGCTCACCTGATCGAGCGGGACCACGGCGGGATGGCGGAACGTGGCATAGGCCTCGTTCGCCATGCGGCCGAGATCGGCGTCGGAGATCTCGCCCGCGACGAACGGGCGGATCACGTCGACGGCGACTTCCCAATAGGGCCGGCCGAAAAAAGAGGTGATGGTCTCGGGCGAAAGCTGCGGCCAGGTTTCGGGCACGTAGAGCCCGCCGTCGCGGGCAAGCCCGGTCAGCATCACGTCGCAGAACCCTAAGGCCGGGGCCTCCCCCCTTGTGGAAATATACCGCGTCACGCCGCCCTCCAAAGGCTGCGGACTACCGTCAAGCCTTTGATATTTATCGACAATCGAGTTCACGCCATGTGAAATCGCCGGGCACCATAAAGCGTTTCGGGGATAATGGGAAATGCCACAATGGCGAGGGCCGCGCCCGCGCCGGCCAGATGCGGGCGAGGTCGACCGAACAAAAAGAGCTGGATTGCTTCGCCGCGCCCACATGACGAACTCCAGACATGCGTTTTGCTCCCGCGGCGCGCTGCGCCCGAGGCTTTGATGAATCTTTCGCCCAGGAGGGCGTGGGGAATGCCGGGTGCCCAATGCACCCGCAGCCTCGCGTGTAGAAAAAAACACGCGAGTTAGTCACCACGAGTACACCGGGAAACACCCGGCATTCCCGCACGCGGCTGGTTTTAACGGCTTCCTTCGTGCTCTCCCCGGCGATCGGGCTTTCTTGTCACCGTCATCCCTGAGAAGCTTGCTTCTCAAGAACTTGACGCCGGCGTCGAGGCGTCAGGACCACACGACTTCTCCGTCCGCATCCCGGTGCCCTCGTCTTCAGCACCGTCAGCGTCCACCGCATCCCGCCCCAACGTTCGTGACGATGGCCAACGCCCCTCTCTCGGAACGGGATGGCGGGAGATATGCAGGTGATTTGCGCAAAACGCGAAGCGGAATATTTTTTCGACGAGGACTGGACAGATAGAAACAGCTTGATCGGGCTCGACAAATTCGATTTTGCGCGCAAGGCGGACATCGACCCGCCCCGCGATCAACGCCCGCCTCGAAACCGCCGCGCCATGGCCGGCTGGTCAGTTCCTGTGCCGCGCGATCAGCTGATCGGCGACGCCGTTCAGGTCGTCGCCGACGATCTGCGGCTGGGGACCCACGCCCAGAACATCGTTGCCGGCACGCCTGATCAGCGCGGCCTGCCAGCCCCCCGCGACGGCGCCGAGGGTGTCCCAGGTGTGGCAGGCGATCAGGCAGAGCTGCGAGGGCTTCACGCCAAGCTCTTTCTCGACATAGGCGTAGGCCTCGCGGGACGGCTTGTGGCGCTTGACGCCATCGGCGCTGAACCGCCGTTCAAAGAGATCGACGATGCCGCCATGTTCGAGCTGGCGGGTTTGAACCTCGAGCAGATTGTCGGTGAGCGTGAACAGCCGGAAACCCGCATCGCGCAGCTTCCGCAGCGCCCCCGGCACCTCCGGGTATGGCGGCATCGTGGAAAATTTTTCCGTGAGCTCCTTCCTGTCGGCGTCGCCGATCCTGATGCCGCGCGTATCCGCCAGCATCTTCATCACGGCCGAACCGATATCGGTAAACGGAACGTAGCAGCCCGCCACGGTCAGGGCCGCGGAATACAGGATCAAATTGGCGAACCACAGGCGCATGGCGCTCTTGTCACCGAAGATGCGCTCGAAGGTTGGCTCCATCGTCTGGAGATCGAGCAGCGTCTCGTTGACATCGAAGACGATCAGGGGAAGAGCAGCCATTTTCATACTCCTGCTTGTTGCGCCCCGTTCCGAACTCGTGAACCCGTCAGTGCCCGCTCTTGAGCCGGCTGCGATGCGCGGCCTGCTTGGCGCGATTGCCGCAGATGGCCATGCTGCACCATCTTCTTGCCCGCCTTCTTGTATGGTCGGCGAACACCAGCGTGCAGGCATGTCCTTCGCACGCCTTCACATTGGCAAAATCCTCTTCACAGACGAATTTCGCCAGCGCTTCGCCGATCGGCAGCAGCAGGGATTCGGGAGAGCGCCAGCGCCGCATCGTCAGCAGTTCCAGGTGAACGCCATCGCCATTGTGACGCCGCGATATCCGGCGGAACGCTTCGTCACGTTCGAGGAGCCTGTTCAGGGGATCCAGTTCGTGAAGCGCCCTTGGCGTCAACGGCCGGCCCATGTGCTTGCGAACGAAGCCTCTGAACCACTCGCGCAGCGCGCGGGCCTGATCCGCAACCCTGTCCAGTTCACCCGGCATCGCTCGCGCCCTCAGCTCATCCAGAACATCCGCTGGAACAAGCCTGGCTTGAGCCAGCCACCTCAAAAGCCCATCGCCGCTGTCCAGCCAGTCAACAACTGTATCGACCGGCGTTGCGATCGAATTCAGGAAATCGGGACCGGGCGAATCGGCAATAAAAATCGCTGGCATTCTGTTATGCACGATCGGTCCCCTTTCGAAGCAGGCTCCAATCGCATAACCCGTTAGACGCCGGTTGACAAGTTATGCCCCAGGATGCATAAGGATTCATAACCTGTCAAATAGCATTTAACGGGTTACGGACTGGCGGCACTTCGCGATCGGGAGCAGCAGGATGGCGATCAAGGATGTGAGCGTGGTGCTCGCGCATGGCGCATGGGCGGATGGTTCGAGCTGGGCCCGGGTCATCACCGCGCTGAAGGCGGAGGATATCAACGTGGCGGCGGCGCCGCTTCCGCTAACCTCGCTTGCCGATGATGTCGCCGCGCTCAACCGCAGCCTCGACCGGACCGAAGGGCCGATCGTCCTGGCGGGACACGCCTATGCCGGCGCGGTCGTGGCGCTGGCGCGCCCCGACCGGATCAAGGCGCTGGTTTACGTGACCGCGCTTGCGCCCGACGAGGGCGAGAAGGTCGCGGACGTGTTCTATCGCCTCCAACCCCATCCGCAGGCGCCGAAGCTCGCACCTGACAGCAACGGCCTGATCTGGCTGCCCGAAGCGGCCTTCGCGACGGCGTTCGCGCAACACGCATCCGCGGACGATCTGGCGGTGCTCGGCGCCGTGCAGCGGCCGATATCGCTGGACTGCATCACCGTTCCGGTCGGGCGCCCGCTCTGGAAGGACGTTCCGAGCTGGTTTCTGCTTGCCGAAGACGACCGGATGATCGTGCCCGAAACCCAGCGGTACATGGCGGAACGGATGAAGGCGACGATCAAGGCGCATGCGGTGGATCACACCCCCATCGTCACCGCGCCAAAGGCCGTCGTCGACATCATCCGCGACGCAGCCCGATCCATCAGCAGCAACTGAAGCAAGCCTTACGGAGCTGTAATTGACGGATTATCGCGCCCGCGAAAGCCGCGTCGATATTCCGGACATGATCGCAAAACAGAGGAGAGTTTGATGGCGCCTGTCAGCTACCGCACGGCCGATGCCGATGGCTTCAAGATTTTCTATCGCGAGGCTGGACCAAAAGATGCGCCGAAGCTTTTGCTGCTGCATGGCTTCCCGACCGCAGGCCACATGTTCCGTGACCTGATCCCGCACCTCGCCGACCGATTTCACATGGTGGCGCCCGACCTTCCCGGCTTCGGCCAGTCCGACATGCCGCCGCGGGAAAAATTCAATTACACGTTCGACAACATCGCCCGCGTGATCGATCGCTTCACCGAGGTCATCGGCTTCGATCGCTTTGCGGTGTATGTCTTCGACTATGGCGCCCCGACCGGCTTCCGGCTCGCCGTCCGCCATCCCGAACGGATCACCGCCATCATCTCGCAGAACGGCAACGCCTATGAGGAAGGCCTCAGCGACGGCTGGACTCCGATCAAGGCCTACTGGCAAGACCCGTCACAGGCAAACCGAAAGGCGCTCCGCGCCTTCCTCGCGCCGGAAACGACCCGCTGGCAGTACACACACGGCGTGCCCGACCCGACGATTGTATCGCCGGATGGCCAGAACCTGGACAACTACTATCTGACCCGGGCCGGCGCGGATGACGTGCAGCTCGACCTGTTCGGCGATTACAAGAGCAACGTCGCACTGTATCCGTCATTCCAGGATTACTTCCGCACGCACAAGCCGCCGCTTTTGGCGGCGTGGGGCAAGAACGACCCGTTCTTTGTGCCGGCCGGCGCCGAGGCATTCAAGCGGGACAACCCGCGCGCGGTCGTCCGCTTCTTCGACACCGGCCACTTCGCGCTGGAAACCCATGCCCGCGAGATCGCCGAAAGCATCCGCGATTTCCTGAAGTGATCACCCCGCAACGGCGCCGCGCGCACTTCGATGCAGAGGCGCGCGGGCGGGAATTCGGCAGGACATCGAATCGTTCTCTGCGTGGGACAAGGGGGTGAGGCTCGTGACGCACGTGAGAAGGACCCCGGAACGTCTGAGCGCGTTCTCCGACGGCGTGTTCGCCGTCCTCATCACGGTGCTGGTGCTGGAGCTGCGCCCGCCCGAACTCCCCACCTTCAAGGCGCTGCTGTCGCTCTGGCCGACATGGCTCAGCTATGCCGTCAGTTATGTCTTCATCGCCATCGTCTGGGCCAATCACCATCATCTCATGCGCTACGCCACGGAGGCAACGCCTCGCCTGATGTGGTTCAATTTCGCGCACCTGTTTTCGGTGTCGCTGCTTCCGCTCTCCACCGCCTGGATGGCGGTCAGCAAGCTGGCGCCGCAACCGGTGGCCTTCTATGCCGCGGTCTTCTTCCTCGTCAACGCGACTTACATCTCCCTGATTTGGGAACTCATTGGGCGAAAGTCTGTCAAAGAGGTCTCGCCCAGGGAGCGCAAGATCATGCGCTTCCGGTCGATCACCACGCTATGTATCTTCGCGGCGGCAGCGATCGTTGCCCTGAAGTATCCGCTTGCAGGACTAGGAATGTGTTGCTGTTGCCTGATCGTCTACCTGAAGCCTGAAGCGCCGGGAGCCGAGGCGTAACGATTCCAGCGCGATTCCACACAGCACCACCAATCGACGAAAAGCCCGGCTGATGGGCCGGGCGGATCGCAAGTATCGTTTTACTAGGCGCAATGCGGGCATTAAAGGGCAAGCTGCGAGGCGCCGTCTGTTCGCTTTGTAACACAGGCCAAATCCGCCCTTACCTTTTCGGACATCGCAAGCCGGTTCTGACGGCTACGCCTCCAACGGCACACAAGCGGACATCGCGGATGCCTTTGTCAGGCACCGGACGGACGAATCGGGCACAGACGGTGTAGCTTTTGCCGAATCATTGGGGGGCCGAAATGAGTCGGTTCTACTTCCATATTCGCTTGGGCGACGAGGTTGTCATCGATCAAGAGGGATCTGACCTGCCTGACCCTGTTGCGGCTCGGGAGGAAGCTTTGGCCGCAGCCCGCCAGATTTTGGCAGACGCCATAAGGTCCGGCAACGAAGCGACCCCCGAAGCATTTGTCATAGCTGACGGTGAAGGCTGTGAGCTTGAAACCGTGCCGTTCGCAATGGTTCTGCCCAAACGACTGAGGTGTTAAGCCCCGCAGTTGGTTCTCTCGTGAACTCGCGGTCAAGAGCAGCCCGCGCCGAATGGCTTTTCCCGGATCAGAACGGACCGCCGTCCGAGAACCAGTGCCGGCCCTTGTAGATGATCTCGTTGGAGCCGTCGATCTGGTCGACATCGACGACATCGACCTTTTCGCCCTTCTTGAGGGAGATACAGCCCTTCCACCGCACCTTGTAGGGCGGGCGGCCATTGTTGAGGCTCGCCAGCGTGCGTTCGTGCGCCTCGGCCCAGCTTGGACAGAACCGGCCATCCTCGGGCATCGGCCTCACATCGGCAAAGGCCGCGCTCGCCGACAACAGGACCACCAAGATCATGCCGGTCTTGAGCATGCTGCACTCCTTACTTGCAGGACGAGTCGGGCGCGGGCTTCAGCGCAAAAGCGTGGTTTTCCGCGTTGCCGGAGCTCAGATACAAAAAGGGTCCGCCGTCATATGGTTCGGGAACGAGCTCCAGCCGGCGCAGCATCGTCACCATTACGCCGTCGGGTTTGGCGGCGACGCCGAAGGCCCCCGTGGTCGCGGCGCCGATGCGGCAATCGCGATGGACGCCATCATTTTTTGTCCTGCATTCATCGGCTTCGGCGGCCGAGAGCGAACCCTCGCAGCTCAGCCCGCCATCGGCCGGCCGGCACGCACCGAAGGAAGCGAAGCTCGGCTTTTGTCCCTTCACCCACATCTTCAAATGGGCGTCGGCTTCGAAGGAGGAACCGAGCGCCTTCGCCTCGCTGGCATCGAGCGGCTTGACGAGAACCGTGACCCGCGCCACGAGCTGTCCCGGATGCGCGGCGAGATGGGCGGCGTCGTAGACGCGCTCGTAACAGCCGGGCGCCGGCGCTTCCGCCGCGGCGACGTTCGCGCCAAGGCAGTAAACGGCCGTTGCCAGGATGGCGGGGAAGGTTTTGCTGGAAAGCAAAGCGGGACGCTCTCTCATTGCGGCGACGAAGCGATACCGCCTCCCGCTTGGGTCGCCGTTCCCGCGGTCCAGGTTCAACGGCGCGGAGCTGCAGTTCATGAAGCCAGGCCGGCAGCCTTGCCGGCGAGGTGACTCAGCATGTGGTCGACCATCTCGGGCGCGAGGCCCAGATAGTTCGCGGGATCGCAATGATGGCGGATGGCCTCGGTGCCGCCGAGTGCATCGACGATCTCCGGCAGTTCGACCAGCACGTCGGCCAGCGGCCGCTTGTCCGTCACGGCGCTGCGGCAGGCGTCGTAGACCACGTCATGGGCCCGCTGGCGGCCGAGCTTCGGCGCCGCCGCCATCATCACGGCCTCGGCGACGATCAGGCCGCCGCTGATGGCAAGATTCTCGCGCATGCGCTTGTTATCGACGATCAGGCCGCCGAGCATGAATTTGGCCTGCGCGAGCGCGCCCCCTGTGAGGATGAAGCTCTCGGGGATGGCGATCCATTCGGCATGCCAGGGGCCGGTGGCGCGTTCCAGATCCTGCACCATGCCGTCCAGCATCAGCGCGACATGCTGCCGGACCGCCTTGGCGGCGGCGAGCATCAGCTCGGAGGAGATCGGGTTGCGCTTCTGCGGCATGGTCGAGGAAGCGCCCCGTCCCTTCACGAAGGGCTCGGCCACCTCGGCGAACTCCGTCGCCATCATGATCATGACGTCGGTCGCGATCTTGCCGAGGCTGCCGGTGACGAGGCCGAGGAACGAAACCACTTCGGCAAGCCCGTCTCGCGCCACATGCCAGGTCGCCGAAGGACGAGCCAGCCCGAGCAGGTCGCACAGCGCGGCCTGCACCTTCAGGCCGTCAGCCCCGAGGGAAGCGAGCGTTCCGGCGGCGCCGGCGAATTGACCGAGCAGCACCCGCGGCCGCATCTGCTCCAGCCGCTCGATATGGCGCTGGATCATCGAGAGCCAGACGGCGGCCTTGTAGCCGAAGGTGATCGGCAGCGCCTGTTGCAGGTGGGTGCGGCCCGCCATCGGCGTATCGCGGTACTTCAGGGCAAGCCCGGCCAGGATGTCGCGCAATTCGGCGAGATCGGCCGCGACGAGATCGAGCGCCGCGCGAACCTGCAGCACCGTCGCGCTGTCCATGATGTCCTGGGTCGTGGCGCCCCAATGAACGTAGCCGCCGGCGGCGCCGGCAGCCTCGGCCAGCTGGTGCACCACCGCGATGATCGGATAGCCGGTGATCTCCGTCTCATGCCGCAACCGGTCGAAATCGATCCGCATGGTTTTGGCCGCCGCGGCGATGGCGACCGCGGCTTCCGCTGGAATGACTTTCGTGGCCGCCTCGGCTTGCGCCAGCGCCACCTCGACCTCGAGGTAGCGGCGGACCAAAGCGTCGTCCGAGAATACCGCCCGCATCGCGGCGGTGCCGAAAATGTCGCGGAAAATCAGCGAATCGATCACGGTGCTCGGCATCACGCCCTCCTCATCCTGCCCACTTCGAAACGTTACGCCTGACGTCCTAATCCCGGGATGCCGCAGCCCGTCCCTGCGCGCGCAGCCAGACGACGAACGCGATCACCACCGCGCCCGCAAGGGCGAACCAGGTGATGGCGTATTGCATGTGATCGTCCTTCAGGTGGACGTCGAGCGGGCCCGGCTTCGGGATGCCGTTCGCAGGCACCGGCTGCTCCAGATCGATATAGAACGGCGCGACCTGACTGCCTCCTTGGCCCCAGCCGAGCGCATGCGCCATGGCGAGATGATCGCGCGTGAACCACAGCCGTTTTATCACGTTTTCCGCCGGCGTCAGCATGCCTGCGGTTTCGGGAAAGCGGAGATAGCCGGTCAGCACCACGGGCTCGCTGGTCACGAGCGGCTTGACGGCGCGATCCTGCTGGTCGCGATCCTGCATCGTGTTCTGCACGAAGCCGGTGTTGATCACGACGGTCGCGCCGCTCGTCAGCCGCGCCGGCATGAAAGCCCAGGTCCCGGGCCCTGAAACATCGTCACGCACGGCCGAACCGGAAGTATAGACCATG
>Ga0210403_10004119_pt1 | contig 12578 bp, 6 predicted proteins | sample IncBWC19MmetaG_FD_150863 | JGI IMG/M metagenome (GOLD analysis project Ga0210403, IMG submission 150863) | Forest soil microbial communities from Barre Woods Harvard Forest LTER site, Petersham, Massachusetts, United States - Inc-BW-C-19-M | ecosystem: Environmental > Terrestrial > Soil >... | reverse complement strand
CTAACCAAGTATCTTCCGTCTCGTCGCTTTAAGCAGACGCTTTGCTCCGTTCTTGTGGTGGTTGGCGCAAGAATGTTATGGATGAGCGTTCTACATGCTAAGTGAATTCACGGAATGGAAATATCTAGATCGGATGCATAGCGCCCTAGTTGCGGCCGCAGCCGCTGTGAAGCAGTTTCCCCCGAGTACGTCGAGCGTGCGGAACAGCGGCGCTTGTGATGTAAGCACTCAGGCCGACCGCAAAGTGAGTTACGAGTCGTTTCCACCAGGGTCTATTCACGGTAGCGGATCAGTGCATCGTCCAGACTGACCTTGAGCGGGCCGAGCCAGCGCTCGTAGCTACGCCATTGGAAGAGCCCGTCGCGGAAAATCGGCCGGCGGACCTGCTCTGAGCTTGCCGTGCGGACACTACGTTCTGTCTTGTAGAACTCGACACAGGCCGGTTCGAATGGAAGGCCGCAGAATTCCAGGATGTGCCGCACGTTTCCATCGAGATCGTCCACGACGTCCTCGTACCAGACTCGCAGTATCCGCCCGGGAAGCACCGCGTCCCAGTGTCGCATCAGCTCGAGATAGGTCCGGTAGTAGCGGGCGATATCCCCGATGCTATAGGTGAACTCCTGCCCGCTGGCAAACAACTGCTTCAGGTTGCTAAAGCAGCAGGCCATGGGCTCGCGCCGCACGTCGATGATTTTGGCGTTCGGCATCATGAGATGGATGAGTCCGAGGTGGCGGAAGTTGTTCGGCATCTTGTCGATGAAGAATGGCCTATGCTTACGGTAAACGCGCGTATCGGTCATGTATCGTTCGGCGAGCCTGCGGAAATCTTCAGGCGCAAGGTCGGCCAGCACGCCTGGATAAGAATTGTCTTTCACTGTGCCCAAGCGAGGATCACCGAGAGCCGATGGCTTCCCCCGCATTCCAAGCACGATGCGCTGGATGTCGTAGAGTTCCTGCGTGCCCTCGACCTGCGAATGGGAGGCCAGGATCTGCTCGATCAGCGTGGATCCAGAGCGCGGCAGCCCGACTACAAGAATCGGATCTGGGTCCGGCACGCCGACACCCACGCGCGCGGCGAAGAACTGCGCCGTGCACACCTCGATCTGCTTGCGCGTGTTCGTTTCGGTAATTTCGGGATGGTAGCGGCTTTCGGCACGCTTGAGCGCATTGCCGCGCTCGTAAAATTGCCATGACTCCGCATACTCGTTCCGGTCCTCAAACGCCTTGCCGAGCGCGAAGCACAGATGGTAGCGATCGACAGGGTGTGTGCCCGGTGCGGCTTCCTCGGCGCGCATGTGCGCGATCTCGTTCTGCGAAAAGCGATAGGTCTTGAGATTAGCAAGGCTCCACCAGGCGTCGCCAAAGCTCGGTTTGGCGGCGGCCGCCATTTGGTAGGACTCGGTCGCCTCCTTCTGCCGTCCGATGGACTTAAGGGCGTGGCCGAGCGACACGAGCAGATCAGCGGAGTTGGGCGATGCGGCCAGCAACTGGCGATACTGTGCGATGGCCGGCTGGTGTTCTCCGAGGCCGACGCACGCGGCTGCGTACAGGGAAAGATAATACTTGTTGCCGGGTTCGAGCCTCAGCAGGATGTCGATCTCTTCACGAGCCCGCAGATATTTCTGACGGTCAATCAGGACACGGACGTAGTCCAAACGTGCAGCGAGGTAATTCGGCGCGAGCCTCAGAGCGGCTTCGAGTAGCCATTCCGCGTCATCCAGCACCTCGCATTGGTGCTCGATTCTGGCCAGCAGCCGCAGCGCCTCGACATCGTCGCCGGACTTTAGAAGATATGCCCGGAGGATGTTCTCCGCCGCAGACAGCTCGCCGTCCGAGAACAGGCTTCCGGCCTGCAGGACCTCGGGCGGCAGGTGTTTCAGGGTGGTGACACGCTCGGCTGCGGTCGCTGCACTTCTTTCGTCCCCGGTCAAGCGATACAAGCGTTCGAGCATGCTCCAGCTCGTCGTCAGCGCCGGGTTGATGTCCACGCCTCGCAGAAAGGCATCGATCGCGCGCGGCGCATCCCGCAGGGTGGTGTAGCAATAACCGCGCTCTTGGTAGAGGAGGCTGAACCGCGGATGCTGTTGCTCCAGTCGCTGCAAGGTCGCCAGCGCCTCGTGTATCCGTTTCAGGCATCGCTGGTTGGCGGCGATCAGGTACAGAACGTGGCGGTTTTCGAGCGCTGCAGCCGCCAGCACTTCGGCCGCTGCGAGCGCTTCGCAGTGCCGCCCGCCCTTGCTGAGCTCACGGATGCGGCCCACCTCGATTTCGGTCGGTGAGGACGCGGACGGGTTTTGCATAGTACCCACTGACAATACCGGTGCTGCATGACATTTGCAACGCAGCTAAACAAGATTCATCTTCAATTCATCGTGGCGTCATGGTGCGGCGGTAATTTCCCTTGTCTCATTGCTGGGCGTGCATGCATCGGCCAGCGTTGGCTCGCGACCGGCTGTTCCGAACCGCACAATTTTTAGAAAAAGGGAGATACTTCATGAGTCATACCGATCGGCGTCGATTCCTGCAGGTGATGGGCATGACCGCCGTAACGAGTTCGCTAAAAATGAACATCGCCAGGGCGCTCGAGATTCCGGCGAACAACCGCACAGGAACGATCCGCGATGTTGAGCACATCGTCATCCTGATGCAGGAGAATCGCCCGTTCGACCATCATTTCGGGACCCTTCGCGGTGTCCGCGGCTTCTCCGATCCGCGCGCGGTCAATATCAATCTCCCGCTCCAGAGCGGCGGGACCGCTCCGGCCTCGGTCTTCTTGCAGCCAGCTGGTGCGACGAATGAGGCGGCAGGATACTCGGTTCCGGCGGACACCGTAGGTGGACCATCTGATGGAGTCGGTGTGATACCGCCGTTTCGCATTAACCCGAGCAGCGCGGGCGTGAAAAGCTTGGGTGCTGTCTATATCAATGGGACAGATCATGGTTGGGGAGCGACGCACTCCGCATGGAACGGGGGCAAGTATGACAACTGGGCGAACCAAAACGGTCCTCTGGCCATGTCCTATATGACGCGCGAGGACCTCCCGTACCATCACGCTTTGGCGGATGCTTTCACGGTCGGGGACGCGTATTTCTGCTCCATTATGGGCCCGACGAACACCAATCGAATGTATCTGTGGGCGGGCTCCGTCGGCAATCTGAGCAATCTCGGACCTGGCGGCACGGACGGCTTGGGCGCTGGGCCGGCTACCTCCAACGGTCTCAGCCCTAACAACGCGTATTGGACATTCCCGACCTTCCCTGAGGTGCTGGATACCGCCGGGGTTAGCTGGAAAATCTACCAGGATCTTACCGGAAAGACCTTCGCGCCGGACTTCGGAGACGGGCTGGGCAATGGCTTCGTCGGCAATTTCACCGACAATCCATTGCTCTACTTCAACCAGTATGCAACGGCCCCCACGACAAGCCCATTGTTCCAGAACGGCTGCACAGGGACGGAAATCATCAATAGTATTCCTGCTGCAGGGTCCCCGGTAGCGGATTGGCTGGCGTGGGCCGAGAGCCAGTTCGATCAACTCCGAAGCGACGTGCAGAGCGGGAAACTCCCCCAGGTTTCCTGGATTATTGCGCCCGCTAGTTACACCGAGCATGCCGATGCCCCACTCAACTACGGCGCTTGGTACATTTCGCAGGTTCTCAACATCTTGGTATCCAACCCCGAGGTGTTCAGCAAGACAGCCTTTATTATCGATTACGACGAGGCGGACGGGAGCTTTGACCACATCGTTCCGCCGACTGTGCCGCCAACATCGGTCGCCGGCGCGTCAACAGTGAGCATCGAAAACGAGATTGTCACCACTTCGACTCCGAACGGCCCGATCGGCCTCGGAACGCGGGTGCCGTTGCTGGTCATTTCGCCCTGGAGCAAGGGCGGCTATGTCGTTTCCCAAGTGTTTGACCACACCTCGGTCATCCGCTTCATTGAAAAGCGTTTCGGCGTGTTCGAACCGAACATTTCTCCTTGGCGGCGCGCGGTGGTTGGTGACTTGACGTCCGCCTTTAATTTTGCGAACCCAAACGGCAAGAACGTCAGTCTACCGAACACCGCTGGCTTCTTCCCCTCGGTGCTCGAACTCTCGAGCGGAACCCCCACCGACTTCACAAACGGCATCGACTTCAACCCCACTCTGAATACCGTCATCGCCGGCGTCCCGGTGCAGGAAAAAGGCATCCGCCCGGCGCGCGCCCTACCCTATGAGTTGAATGTGCACGCCTCGGTCGACGCCTCGAGCAGCACGGTAGGCCTGACCTTCTTGAATACGGGCCACGCGGCTGCGGTGTTCCAGGTGCGTTCCGGCAACGCCGCGGACCTCGTGCGCTTTTACACCGTGGAACCAGGCAAATCACTTGCGGGCACTTGGAGCGGTGCCCCGTCCTATGACCTATCCGTTTACGGACCCAATGGCTTCGTTCGGTTTTTCAAGGGCAGCATTGGCTCCAATGCCGCGGCTCTAGACGTTCGCTCCAGCTATGGCAGCGAAGATGATCGGGGCGCAATCAAATGGAGAGTCACGAATGTTTCCGCCAAACCCGCAGAAGTCACAGTGCTCGACGCCTATACGGGCGAGTCGAGTTCGCGCCCCCTCGCTCCCAACGCGTCGCTTGAGGACAAGGTGTCTCTGGATCAGTTCCATGGCTGGTATGACCTCGTGGTCACGGTCGCCGGAGATCCGACTTTCGGGTATCGCCTTGCCGGTCACGTCGAAACAGGAGAGGACAGCTTCTCGGATCCGGCTCTCGGTGGCCTGGTTACCTTGAAGGGCTGATTCGAAACAAGGGGCGCGTCCGGCGTCCCGTACGAACGGCGCAAGCGATGAGGAGATCAAGCGGACGGGCCTGATGGCCTGTCCGCTGATCAAATGGCGGAGACGGGGGGATGGTCTTTCGGGAATTTTCGCAACTATATCTGTTTCTGTCAGTTCACTCGCAAAGCCTGCATTTCCCGTGGTTTATGGTTGAGTCTCAGCATTCTCATCCGTCTTGCCAATGCCGCCCAAGCTCTCCTATGGGCATCGAAAGTGCTCAAAAAAAGTAACATGAACATGAGCAACACACCATCCTGGATGCTGGTCACTCGGGCTTCGTCACTCGAAGGAACGGCGCGGAGCGGATTTGTTCGGAGACCATGCCCCTCAAATGACCTCAAGCGGTTTTCGGCAACGGAGTTGCGCATGGGGGAAGCAGTTGCTTCCCCCATGCGAGGTCCCTATCTTAGTCGTCGAGCCGAACAACTGCTCCGGTGGCTGTGTCGAGGAACAGCCGTGGGGTTCTGCCCCCCGTGCTGAAGTCGAACATCGGTTGGATGTCCCCCGCCAGTCCGTCGAACGAGTAGTCACCAATTCGCCCTGTTTGCCAGTTATCTTCAATGAACCGGATGACAGAGGTCTGGTCCGTTACGCCATGGTGCACATAATTCTGCCTGGCCCAGGGAGAAACCAACAGAAACGGCAAGCGCGTGCCATAACCGCAGCGCGCCTGGTAGCCCCCCGCGACCTTGTTCGGGTTGCTTCCGCAAAGGCCCGTGCCGGTCAGCGCGTCCCTTGCGGTTTGCGACTGATTGATGATCGGCGGCATTACGTGGTCGTACCAGCCACCGGAATCGTCCCATGCCAGCGCCACTGCCGTCGTCGGCCAATCGGGAAGCAACTGCAGCCGATTCACGAAGTCAACCACAAATTCCTGCTCGAGAAATGGATTCGAGTATCCCGCATTTCCGTCCTGGTAGGCAGGTGCCTTGATGAAGCTCACCGCCGGCAGATTGCCAGCATTGGCGGCATTCCAGAAATCTGGGATGTCGTACTGGTGATTTGCCTGGTCGCCCTGATGGCCGATCATGGCCGCAGAGGTAGGCGGAAGATGGTGGGGGTTGGCCGTCGAGGCATAATACTGAAATGGCTGGTGATGCGGGATGTAGTCGGCGCGCACGCCACCGTTGGTGGTCGTGTGGGTCGCGTTGCAATTGCTGAAGCCCCCTTCAAACCAGCCCCAACTGATGTTCTTGGCGTTCAGCAGGTCGCCGATATTCTTCCCGCTCAAACCCACTTGATCGGGGCTGCCGCAGTCGTCGTAGAGCGGGTCCGCATCGCCAATTAAGCTCCCTTCGACCACGTCTCCGGAGATGTTGCCCAGCGAGGCTGCGATCCCATGAGTCTGGCCGGAGATCAAATTGACCGCTCCTGGCGACGACGGCCCAAAGGTGGTGTTGTACGAGTTGTCGCTCATTGCGAAGTGCTGCGCGTAATTCCACAGCGCCGTCACGGTGTTTCCGTCGAAGTAGTCCACAACCTGCCCCGGCGCGCAACCCGAGCTGGCCGTTCTTTCGGGGAACATATCCATCAAGCCGTGGTCAAAGGCGTTCTGCTCATCGGTATAATCGTGCGAATCGCTGCAAACGATCGCCTCGGCCGGGCTCAGACGCTGCGGTTGAGCGGAGTTCGGGTTCGCGGTCAACAGTCCCGCCGTGGTTAGGCCATTCACCGTCGGCGAATCAGGCCGCGCGTAAAACGGGGTCTCGCCGGGCAAATTGGCTGCGGACGGGTACGTTGCGAAATACTGATCGAAGGAGCGGTTTTCCTGAAAGATCACGACGATGTGCTTGATCGGCGTGGTGGTTTGAGTATTGTGGCTGCCGTTGGCGCCCAACGGCATGGCAGAGAGCATGCAGGAAAGCGCGAGAGATAGAGCCTGTTTCGCCAAACCGGTACTGGATCGCTGGTCGGACATATAGTTCTCCATTCACTTTGAGTCTCCGCAGTGTGTGAAGCGGGCCGCTGCGATGCCCCATTTACATTTGCTCATTAGGCTGGGCGATGAATCGTTCAATAAACTGTTGTGAATAGCGAGGGTGACACACCCTTCAAGCCCAAGAATCAGACTGCTCTGCGTTTCGAAGTACCGTCTTTCCATCGACTTAGTTGGCTAAGTTCGTGTTTCCAAACAAGAATTGCATTTGTACACCACCTAGCATAGGATCACGCCGCCCCGAATAGGAGTGACACTATGAACTCCACGAGCAAGCAAAAAGGTGCACTTATCACGCGGGAAGCACACTCGGCGCTATTGGATCTGAAAACGCTGGTCGACAGCGTTACGGACAAAATCCACGCGGCCGAGCTCGAAGCAGTTGGTTTGGCCGTCGGGCACCGGCAAGGTGCCGATCCCCTCAGAATGTTGCGAATTGCCGCGGAAACTCTGCGGTCTCCGAATTTTGAAGCTGCCGTTTCGCAGGCCCGAGCGAAAATGGAGACCGCTGTCGCGTGGCACTTAGTAGCAGAAGATTAACAGGCAGTCCGTCGGATTGAACGTCCGACTCTTGTTCAATCGAAGAGGGCCGATTCACGGCCCGCCCACGAAACAACCGCGCGGACAGCGGCCGTGCCTACTCTGCAACAGCCCACATGCCCGGCTAATGGCTGCTGATGGAATATAGGTCGCGCGCGACCCCACCAATCGACAGATGAATTCGCCTACTTTTCTACCGTCGGCTTGGCGCGATTGCAGGCTTTGCGGCTTCATCATCATCCCGAGAGGCATTTGCCCGCGCGGGATACGGTTTGCTCTCACCCTTAATTCCCCTCCAGAGCAGGTGGTTGAAGGCTGATGCATCCAGCCCATCCGGGCGTTTGAAATTGAACTGTCTTGTCGATTTCGCCCACCATGCGCCGTCATGCAACGTGGGCATCGCCTTCGTCCGCAGCACACTGGCATCGCTGCACTCGGGAATCAGGTCCGGGTTTACCGGAGCCTGACACAGCGAACCCGGAATCACGGGAGTGTACGGCGTCAAATCTACTTCGGCGGTGAATACGTCGGACATGGGTTCGGCGTTGGCATCATTCATAGCGAGATGGCGCATGCCGAGGAAATCCTCGATGGTCCGCAGCATGCTGATGGTGTTATAGAACTTGTGCACCACGGCGTTGCGTTTGGTGTACGCCGAAATGACGTACCCGGGTGAACGATGAGCGTCCACGTGATCGGGGCCGTCCTGCGCATCGTCCTCGACCACAAAAATGGCCGTGTCTTTCCAGTAGGGCGAATTGGATACCGCGGCGACCAGCTTTCCCAGCGCATAGTCGTTGTCTGCGATTTCCAATTCCGGTGTCTGCAATCCGCCGACGTTCGAGCCAAAGCTTCCGAAATGGTCCAACGGCAAACTCATGATTTCCAGCGCAGGCAAATTTCCATTCGCGACGTAGCCGTCGAACTCCCGCTTCCATTCCTCGTAGTGATACCGATCCGGAACGCTGAGGTCGAAACCGCGATAGTAGACGTCATTAAACTGCGTGAGCGAGGGGCGCAGCGCCGGCCCTTGCGGGATGTTGTCTTTGAACGGCGTCCGGGAAATGGGAATGTACAGCGGGGGCGGCACAGAATAGTAGGTGTAATCGGTGTAGAAGCCGTAATGCCGAAGCGTCTTGCCCTCCCGCGCAGCCTCGTCCCACAGGTAACCACCAAGCGCATCCGCTGAGAGTTCATCATCTCCGTCGACGCTTCCGATGTCTTTCCGCCCCGGCAAAATGTCAGAGCTTCCGCTCGGATCCAACAGCGTGGTGATGCGCGCGTTGAACTGCGTAGGATTTTGCGGGTGATCCGCCATGCCCACAACGATGTTCCGGTCCGTCGCCCAAACGTCGAGAGTCCCAAAACCATTTCCGTAGCTGGCGGGCACGGATTTGGCGTTGTAGTCGTTGGCGCGGGCCTGCGCCGACCAGCTCCAGCCGTCGCCGCTAACCTCGCCAATGCAATAGAAATTGTCCAGGGTCACGAAATCGGTAGCCAGTTTGTGATGATTCGGGGTGATCGGCTGCGGGAACATGACGATCGATGGATCACTATTTCCGACGCCCAGATCTCCCAGCACCTGATCGTAGGTGCGATTTTCCTTCACGATGTAGATGACGTGATTGATCTTGTTGCGCAGCTTCGCCATCGTCTCGTCGTCGTGCTGTCGTGAAAAACCGTTGTTCACGTCCACAATTTCGGACAGGCCTTCAAGACTCGCTCCCGCAGGCACGGGGATAACTTCCAGGCTGGCCTTCTGCAGAGCGTAGATGTACTCGCTCCGGAACGTCGGATTGGCGCCAGCGCCGCCATTCCCAGCCGGATTCGGGCCTGGCATGTTTTTCGCATTGACCACGAACACCCGCTTGCCGTCCGCGCTTACGCTCACCGAATTCGGATACCACGCCGTCGGAATGCGGCCGGCCACTTCTCCCTGCGCTAAGTCCACGACGGCAACGGCGTTCTCGCCACCGAGCGTCACGTACAGCGTCTTTTCGTCCGGGCTGAGTGCCGCGCTATTGGGATTGGCGCCCTTGTAGGGATATCCGTTACGGCGAAGATCGATTGTTTCCACCACTTTTTCCTTCTCGGTATCAATTACAGAGACAGAATCGCTGTCGCCGTTCACTACGTACAACTTCGAGCCGTCCTTCGATAAAACCATCTTGTTGGGCTCGCTTCCCACCTGGATTACCCTCACGCCTCCACCGCCGCCGAAGACCACGACTTGTCCATCTCTCTGGCTGCTCACAAACACTCGGTCGCCAGCGCCACCCATCCCCGGTTTCACTACGATCCAGAACGGATATTCGCCGATGGCTTTCTTCCCGCCTGGCGCGGCAAAGACCTCTCGGCTTACGACCAGTCTCGTAGAGGTATCCACGAGCGAAACCGAATCATTCTCGAAGTTTGCCGTGTACAAAGTCTTGCCATCACTGCTCAGTCCCAAGCCGGCGACCGTGGCATAGGGCGCCAAGCCAAACGCGTTCATCTGCGGACCCGCTGGCGTGTTGTCCAGTTGTCCACCGGTATTCAGCACGATGTACGGCGCATCCATCTGGAAAGCGTCCGCCACCTTCTTGAAGGGATAAACGATGTCGCTGGCGCCTCCGGATACGTAGAACTTCGTTCCCGTGGAGTCCCAGACGAGTCCGTTGTAGGCGATCGGCAAATTGAATTTCTGCTTCTGCACGGGCGCTTGCCCTGTTACGTCGTAGACGAACAGCCATTCCGCATTGGCCGTGGTCTGTCCATTCGGCTGTCCGCTCGCGGGATCGAGCACTGGATATAGGATGGGCGTTCCGTCTTCTTTGCTGAAGCCTGTGTTGTATCCGGAAGTCAGAATAAGAAGGGTCTTACCATCTGGACTGAGCGCAGAAGTCACCGCGTTAGCGGCATCGGCGTTGTTGTCGGTCCGCAAATCGGTGTGCAGTTCATAAATTGCCGAACCGGGAGCGGCCAGCGGCGTAATCCAAGCGCCCGTGGCCACGCGCGTCCTCGAGCCGCGGATGGCTTCGTCTGCAGCCGCCGAGCGCAGTAAACCGACAGCGGTCAGCCCGGCACCCATGCACAAGAATCCAGCGACATATGGGGCTATGCGCGGAAGAAGTGTTTTGGACTTGGAATGCCCGTTCATAAAAGCCCTCCCGGTCTGTGGCGAATCCCACAATCCAAGCTTCGAATTTCAGGCGTGTTTCGCCCGCAGCTAGAATTAAAAGGAAGGTAGTTGCGCATTCCCATCTCGTGGTAACAGCCCTATGAATAATTGTTGAAATTCCTTCGCTGCACGAACGACCTGATGCGCTGGAGAGCTGTGGATTAGGCATGCCAGTCGTGCCTTGTCGCAGAAGTGCCGTGACGTGCGCTCTCTCGCTGCATGCAGCGAGAGACCATGAGCGATCCACGAATTGAAATCTTGACCGATGCTATTCTTCGTCGCTCGCGAATGCCCGTGAATGAGCCGAATCCATCGAAGGTATGATGGTCTTTCGAAGGTGATCCAAAGAAAGATTACGGGCTATCTGCCCCCAGAGGGCGCCGCGGTTGGCGCGTTCTGGGCTTGCATATGCCGCAACGATTCAAAGTAGTCCTTGAGCAATTTCTTGCGATTATGGCGCAGGTTCAAACCCGAGCGAGATTGAGGATACGGAAGCGTTTCGCCCATCACGCCTTTCCAGAGGATGAGGTTGTAGCGACCAGCGTCGACCCGGTCTTCTTTGCTGAAATCGAAGCCCTTCGTTTGTTCGGACCACCATGTCCCGTCATGCAGCGGCTTGGAGTACCGGGCTGCGAGCCAGTTTTGCGTTGCGGAATTATTTTTACCTTGATATGTGGGATCGAAACTCTGCTGCGTCGTCACGTAGTCGCCACCGGATGCGTTTTTTAGGATGTCTGGGAGCGTGACGTTGAACGTCCAATCGGAAGCCTTGGTTTTGAACACCTCAGCCATTGGCAGGGCATTAAAGTCGTTCAGTCCGAGGTGCTGCATCCCCAAGAGATCAACCATGGTCGAAATCATGCTCACGGTCGTGAATTTTCGGGAGACGACGGCATTGCGCCTTACGTAAGCGCCGGCAACAAATCCTATGCTGCGATGAGCGTCCACATGATCGGGACCATCCTGGGCGTCATCCTCAATGATGAAGATGGCGGTGTTGTCCTTGTAGGCCGCGCTGTGAGAAACAGCATCAAGAACGATGCCAACGGCGTAGTCGTTGTCAGCAGTTTGTAATTCCGGAGTATTCACGCCGAAATTGCCGGGGTCCCCGGATCCCGTATGGTCCGCCATCAAGCGGACAAACTCGAGATTCGGCAGTGTGCCAGTTTGTTCGAAGCCATGAAATTCACGAAGCCACTCTTTGGCGCGATACAGATCAGGGTAATTCGTATCAAAGCCCCGGAAATAAGGATCCGTCACGTTTAGCAAGGCTTGCTTGGCCGGGAAAGCTACCGTGAGACCCACGGAAGCGGGATCCTTGACCAGGGGAATATAGAGAGGAGGAGCCAGCTCGGCGACGATGCTGCTGTATCGGGCGCCATCCACGAAGAAGCCGTAATTTCTCACCGAGAGGCCGGCACGCTGGGCCGAGTCCCAAATGTAACCCAGCTGTTCTTGACCTGCGTCAGGACCGTCGTCGGCAGAGACATCTGAGGTACCAGGCAAGAGATTGGGGTCCGGGGGAGTGAGCGGAAGAAACGCAATGCGCTGCGCAAGAGTAGCCAGACCCACATTTATGTTGCGGTTTGTGCCCTCGTAATCGTAATTCAGGCCGCGGTTCGCATAGTTGATGGGGATTGTTTTTTCGATGGTGTCGGAAGCGCGGGCAGCGGTGCTCCAATTCCAGCCATCGCCGCTAACTTCACCGCTGTCATAAAAGTTGTCGAGATCGACGAACTGTGACGCAATGGCATGTTGATTTGGTGTGAGCGGCTGAGGATAAACAGTGATGGATGGATCGCCGTTGCCCACCGGAAGATCGCCAAGAATCTGGTCGTAGGTGCGATTCTCTTTAACGATGTAGATGACGTGCTGAATTTTTCCTTGCAGACTCTTGAGTACGCGTTCTGCCTGGTCGACTTCCGAGTCCCGGTCGTAACGGTTGTTGTGCGCCGATTGCAAGGTCAGCTTCTTTAGATCTGAACCCTGGGGAACGGAAGTTGCCAGGAAGCCTGCCTTGGTAAGCTGCCACATATACTGATTAGCAGCGCTGCACGCGGCCTCGTTCCCACCAGGCAGGTTGGAAGCCTTGTCGCGGCAATTGAGCGGATTGGGGCCGG
>Ga0210403_10004118_pt1 | contig 12580 bp, 8 predicted proteins | sample IncBWC19MmetaG_FD_150863 | JGI IMG/M metagenome (GOLD analysis project Ga0210403, IMG submission 150863) | Forest soil microbial communities from Barre Woods Harvard Forest LTER site, Petersham, Massachusetts, United States - Inc-BW-C-19-M | ecosystem: Environmental > Terrestrial > Soil >... | reverse complement strand
AGAGCGGCTGCGAGGACAAGGTTCACGGCAATTCGTGCAAAATTGATCCTCCGCATATGTTCTCCCTTAGAAGTCGAAGTCGAACCCGAACAGCAAGCTGCTGCTGGTCAAGTCTGTGGACGTAACGGGTGAAGCGCCGCGTTGGCGGATGATGGCGTACTCCCCGTGATACGCGAAACCCGCTCGGCTGGAAATGAATGGGTAGTACCGCAAGCCAAAGGTCAGCACGTCGGTGTTGCCAAGGTTTGCCGGATTCGTCGAGAACACTTGTTGCGACATCCGCACCAATTCGTAGCGGTTGATCAAAATCAGCTGTGGATTCAGATTGTAATGACTCTCGAAGAGACCACCATTCCAGGTAGGAGCATGTGCACCGGCCGGTACTGTGGGTGCTGTTCCGGTCAGAGCCGCAGTCGTGGCCAAAGTCTTGTCATCCCGGCTGCGGAAATAAATCGTGGTGATATCAAACTTCTTGATGTACCACATGCCGATCAGGCCGTAGCGTTGGAACCCCTTGTTTCCGATGCCCGTTCCGGCGTATGGCGTCGTGACAGTGGAAGTAACTGGCTCCCCTCCACTGGTCGTCCCGATCGGAGTAGTCGTAGTGAGATTGTATTGAAAATAGGTCGGCGCCTCCCCCAAGTAGGCGAACCCGCCAACGCGCTGCAATCCCAGGCTGCCAAGCTCAAAAGCCTGGCTGGCCGCAAAAAAGCCGTCATAGCCGCGGTTAGTTGGCAAACCTGGAGACCCGTCGTTCGAACTCAGGAGTGAGGCCGAGATGCGCGTCCTGTCGTTCTTGGAATGTCCCAGCCACTCAACGCCCACCTGGTTGTCGCCAATACCAAAGGCATAGGAAGCTTCGGGTACTCCCGGTGAGACGAAGGGCTGAAAGTGGTAGTTGGTATAGACTCCGGAAATACCGGTCAGTGTTAGAATTCGCTTTTCTGAAAGCAGGTTGTCCAGCTCGAATTTCCCCAACTTGACGTTGAGCCAGGAACTGCCGCCGATGTTGTCGAGGCGTGCCCACACGGACTCGAAGTGAAACGCTCCTGTGTTATCAGAAGACGGCAGCACATAAAAAGAGACGTCTTTCGCGAGGGTTCCACCGGTATGAAAGTCCAAGCCGCTCCAGTCAAAACCGTGCGTTGTCACCTGGGCTTCATTCCCACCTGGCCCGTTCGAGCCGTCAACTTGAGCTTTGTTCGTGCTCTCGCGGTGCCACTGCGGCGTAATACGGAATGTTACCGGCCAGTACGCCGGACTTTGGAAAATGGGGGCGTCGCGATCGTTCCCCATCTGGTATCCGTTATCTTTGAACTGCTGGCCAAACGGGCTCAGCTTCGGCCAAGCCTCGTGGCACGAGGAACATGGCATGCCGTATTTTCTTGCGAATGCGGGAAGGGCGCTGACTGGGCTGACTGTTGAGAAGAAGATTCCGAGGACCGCCGCAACGTACAAAAGAGTTTTTACCGGATGGCTGGCAATCCGATTCACCCCACTACCACCCCTGACATCCATACTGCCTCCTCAATTACGTTCGGTGAAACGCTGAGTAGACAACGCGACAAAATCGCGTTCAGTTTGGGTGAAGGGTATTTGGAAAGAGGACTTCAGGCAAAACAGTTCGCGGCGCTCCCACAGCGCCAACGCCCACATTCGGCCGATTCGCTCCAAACCAACTTCCGAAAACCGCGCATTGCTTCCCCGTCAAGAGAGCTACGCGCGACCTTCAGTCCCTGAACCGATGCGGATGCTACTCCCTCCCGTTCCATGAATGCAAGAGATTTCTTACATGCATCTGAAGAATATTTTGCTGCTACAGTTCTGGTACCGCGTTGTTCCGCAGCCGCCCGTTCAACTCTAATGTGAGGTGGATTTGACACGACACGGGCCTTGGAGGTACCACAATAGGCAGATCAAAAATGTGGATCGGGATTAAATTTCCGCGCAAGCCGGCTTTTCGGCCCTCAGGCTTTCTCCGGATCGCCGTAGTTCCGACACTGTTGCTGTTCCTCGCTGCAACTGGGACAGCAAAAGAACCTCTCACAACGCCCGGACTCGTGCGCGAATTTTTCGGCTCGCTTGAGGAAGTTCGCCAGGCCGTTCAGTTCGTCGTTCACGATCAGATCATTCATGGCACGCTGATTTTCGACAAGGAACCCATTTTGAACGGCGCCGAGGCGGTGGCCTCCACTCCTCTCTTCGATCCCTGGCAAGGTCCCGGCGACGTTTATTTCAAAATTCGAAAAAACGCCATTACTCCGCGCCACTTCCTGGAGTCGGCGGACCAAGGCACGATCGCCGTTCGCTTTGTTCTGATTCCCGTGGACGCAAATCGGACTCGCGTCAAGATCGACGCCATCTATCAGGAAACCGCGCATCGCACCTTCCACCCTTCCGACGGCACCGTGGAAAAAAGTGAAATGAAAGAAGTTAAGGATCAGTTGGAAACTCTTCAGGAAGCGGCTGCCCAGGCCGCCGACGCCCGCCGACGCCAGACCAGCGCGGAGTTGGTTCGCCAATCCCTGGTTCGCCAGCGCGAAGACGAATCCACGCGCATCAGCAACGCGCAGTCCTCTCAGAAAGATCTTGAGCAGCAGGTCAACGCCCTGCACCGTGAACTCGAGCGCCGCGTCAAAGCCCCCGGCGGCGATTTGAAAGCCGCGCCGTTCCAGTCCGCCGCCACCCTCAAGACTCTTTCCGCCTTCACCGATGTGGTGATCCTTATCGTGACCCCGCATTGGTTGGGAGTCGAGACGCCCGACGGACAGCGTGGATGGCTCCCCGAGGATCTGTTGGAGCATTTGCCTTGAACATCCCCGTGTTTCGGCTCGCAAAAATTTTCTTATGCTTTCTTTTGGTGGCCGCTGCCGCACGGGAAACTTCCGCGCAGGCCGTGCCTTACGCCAGAAATTTCGCGGCGCCTCGCACCCAGGTGGAGCAAGCGCTTAAAGATCTGCAAGCCTACGCCGGGCAGAAGCTCCCGGTGCTCGATGGCTTCGTAGCGCAACCTGACAAGCCTCTTGACCGCTACGAGCGCGGGTTCTATCAATTCTCCATCGAACTGCTTCCCGGTGACACGGGCGGAACCATCGTTCGCCTCTACGTAAAAATCACCGCATGGTACGCCGATCGGGACGTCACCAAGTCCGGCTATCAGGTCCTTCCCTCCAACGGCCGCCTCGAACTCGATTTCCTGGATCGCCTGGAAGAAAAACTGACCGGTAAGCCCGCGGCCGCCGCGTCCTCAACTGCCAAGTCTCCTCAAGCGCCGCAGCCCAAGCTTGATCTCTCAGGCGCGCGTACCGCGGCCACCATGGCTGCACCGCCTCCCCAAACAGCGCAGCAACCCGACGAAGTCTCCCAGCTTCGCAACCAGCGCATCGCCTCGGAGAAACGAGTTCAGCAGCTCACCACCGAACTCCAGAATCTGCAGGAACTTCAGCACACCCAGGCACATCCGAGGAATTTGATCGTCATCAAAAAAAACCGCACGCCGATCCAAGCGAAAAATGCCGAGAACTCCCGCGTCCTGTTTGAAGCCTCCACCAACGACGAATTTGAGTATTTGGACGAACAAGGCGAGTGGGTGCACATCACCATTTCGGGCGATTCTCGCGGTTTTGTTCGAAGAAACCTCGTTGAACTGCCCGAAGGCCTCGCCGGCAAAATGCAATCCGCCGGTGGCGGCCCGGAAGAAAAATTTCCCGGATTCCGGATCGAGCGCGAAGAAACCGGCGACTTTCCCGGCGATTGGGCGCCGCTTAAAGGCAAGAAGGTGAAAATCTTCACCGTGCTACTGGTCTCTCAAAATCCGAAAGAGACGGGCCCAACCGTCCGCCGCAACTATTGCGCCGCCCTGTTCGAAAAGGGAATTCGTGAAGGAACCGCGGCAAATTCTGAGTTTGAAGGTGTGGTGGTTATTTTTGACGCCGCTGACGGCGGCATCGCCGCGGCAACTTCCGCAAACATTCAAAAACTATCTGCCGGCGCTTTGAATTCCGAAGCGTTCTGGCAACAATCCTATCTGGATCCACCCGACGCCTTCGCCCCAGCTCCGAAATAGCCGATGCGTTCTGAGCCCTCTACGTGCTCCGACTGCGAATGGCAGTTACCTCAACTTGACCGGAGTGTCAGCGCTTTTCCATTTTCTATTTTCCATTTTCTATTTCAGCGCCAACGTCGACTCTCGTACCACCAACTCCGCCGGAATTTTTCTTCGCACCACCGGCGCGTCCTGCTTCTCATCGATCGCTTTGATCGCATCCAGCACTATCCCCGCGCTCAGGCTGCCCATCGCTTCCATCGGTTGCCGCACGGTCGTCAACGAAGGCACCGACAATCCCGCCTGCGCAACATCGTCGAATCCAACCACCGAACAATCCTCAGGCACCCGCAGTCCCTTTTTCTTCAGCGCGCGCAGTGCTCCCAATGCGGTCATATCGTCGTAAGCCAGCAGAGCCGTGAACGGTTTCCCCTGTCGCAGCAATTCCGCCGTCAACTGCGCCCCGGCCTCGAAGCTCCAGTTCGGGTCCAGCGATTCCGGCAACTCCAGAATTTTCTTCGGATCCAGCCGCAATCCGGCCGACTGAGCAAAGGCGCGAATTCCCTTCCATCGTTGCCCGCTGCTGGAGAGCGCCTTCGGCCCGCGCAGAAATGCAATGTCGCGGTGCCCCAGCCGGTAAAGATGTTCCAGCGCCACGCTCGCGCCGCTTTCGTTGTCCACCGAAACCGTGCTGACGGAATGATTTTCAAAACTTCGTCCGGCAATTACGGTCGGCACCTGGCATTCCGTCAAGTCCGCCAGCAGTTTGATGTCCGTCACCAGCCAATTCGCAATGACCACCAACCCTTCCACGCGACGGTCCAGCAGCATTTCCAGATATCGTTCGAACCGGTGCGGCTCATTGTGCGCATCCGCGATCAGCGATAGATAACTCGCCTGGTAAAGCGCGTTTTCCAGGCCGCGCAGAATCGGTGTGCAAAACGGATCCGTAATGTCGATTACCATCACGCCAACGATGTTCGACCTTTGGCTTCTCAGCGATCGCGCCAGCGGGTTCGGCCGGTATCCCATTCGCTTCGCGGCGCTCTCGATTCGGCCTTTTGTGTCGGCGGGGATATAGCGCGACAACGGCGCGCCGTTCAACACAATCGAAACCGTGGACGCCGAATAGCCGCACTCCCGCGCCACGTCTCGAATCGTGACGACCCCGGTTCTTCCCATCGGCTGCTCCTTACTTCGGCACGGTGTACGTGTAACGCAAATTCCCCGGCATGTGGTCCGAGCGAGAACGCGTGTTGTACTCGAACTGATACTTCAAGTGCTCCTCGTCGAGCGGATATTCTTTCCCGGCTTCATAGGGATAGGAAACCAGCCCGTGCTTCGGCAAAGGTTCCACCGTGAACGCGTAAGCGGCATAAAAATCAAAATCCTTCTCGAACCCGTTCGCGTAAAAAAAGTAATCCCGCGTCCAGCCTGCGGGAAGTTTCGGCAAAGCGGCCGGATCAAATTCCAGCTCCACGCCTTCTCCCGAGCCAAACACCGCAAACTGGTCGTCCGCCGCGCCGAGCAGTTTTTTCACGTCGCCGTAGCGCGTGTAGTTTCCCGCAGCGCGCGCATAGGGACCTGTTGGGCTGCGGTGCGAATACGAATACACTGTGTCGCTCGCCGGTTTCAGCCGGATCTCTTTCGGATAGCCCAGGAAAGCGAGCGATGCCGTGCCCAGCGGCACTTCTTTCACTTTGATGCCTTCCACTGGCGGCGTCTGGTCAATGCGCACGGCATCCCAATAGATTTTCAAATTCGAAACAATCCGGATCCTATGCGTCCCGGCCGGAATTTTCCCCGTCAGGTCCGTGACCATCGTCCGTGCCAGGCCCGCCGGGAATCCCATGTCTTCCATTACGCGATTCCAGCTTCCCTGCGCGTCTTGTGCCTCCACGTACGGTGCAATCACCTTGATCCCTGCCTGGTCGGCCGCGTACATCGAAGTCGCCGTGAAATAATCTGTGTATCCATCCAGCAGCAGCCGTAGCGGTTTCTGCGTGTCCCACGCGCCCAAATCCAGCTCAATCCAATGCAATTTCGCGAATCCTGCGAAGGGCAATCCTTCGAACTCGGTTACATATTTCCGATCGCGTTTCGCCAGAAGCGATAAAACATCCTTGCCATTGTCGTCCCAAGCGCCCGCCGGAACCCGCGTATTTTGCGTGGCGATCACACGAAACTCCGGAAACGGTGGCGCGCTGACGAATCTTTCGTTCGGATTCACTTCTACATTTGAGGGATGATCCACGGCCAGCAACCCCACCTGATCCAGATAGACCGTCTCCTCCATCGGCTCCATGAACCGGAAACTGAGACGCCCGTTCTTTTCGCGGACGCTGCGTGCAGGAACCTTCAAATATTCGTCGGGGTCCGGCACATCGCGCTCTCTCGGCGCCACCCAGTGCCCCACTACACCCGGTCCAATCATGTCGGCAATAAATTCGTATTCACGGCCGTTCCAGGAAAACAAAATTGGACAGGAACTTCCTCTTCGATCGAGTTCGGCAATGGCCTGTATTTTCCCCGCTGCCAAGTTTATTTCGTCCTGAGGCACGCCGGTCGGCCAAAGCAGGCGAACCACATCCACGGCCTTTTCCTTGCCCAGCCCAACCAGCAGTCCCGGCGAGTTCTGCCCCAGAAATCCGGAAGCGCCCGCAATCTCCCATTTCTGATATAGTCCGCCAGCAAAAATCTCCAGTTTCGTTCCAATGCTGCTCTTGTTATCGTTTAGCGCCTTCATGTCAATCTGCATCCAGTGGTTCTGGTTCGCGCCCACATTCTGCAGCACCAACGTCTCGCCACTGGCTTGCGTCACCACTAGGTCCGGGCTCCCGTCGTTTTTCAAATCCGCCACGGCCAACGTGCGCGGTTCTTTTAGTTTCACTCCGTCCAGCTGCACACTTTTGGTTACATCTGACCAACCCGCATCGCCAAGATTTCGCAATACGCGAATCTCTCCGCCGCTCACGCTTTCTCCTACCACCGCCAAATCCAGCCATCCATCGTTGTCGAAGTCCACCAACGTGATTCCCGAGCCGCGGCTCCAGCCAAAATCCGGCAGCGCCACGCGCTCCAGGCGTTTGCCTTCCACATTTCTCCACAACGAAATCCCGGGCGCCCCCGCGTGCGTGAACGCCAGGTCCATCCAGCCATCTTTATTGAAATCGAACGCCACCACCCCCACAGCCCGCGGCAACTTCTCTTTAGCGAAATCAATCGCAGGAAACTCCGTAAACTTTCCTTCGCGGGGATTTAGATAAACAACCGCTCCATGCGCTCCGCCTGCCATCACCAGATCAATCGCCCGATCATTATTCAGATCCGTGCTGACCGTGCCTCCGCCGGTCGCTTCGACTCCCAACCCCGTCTCTTCCGAAACATCCGTGAACGTCGAATTTCCATTGTTCCGCCACAAAACGTTGTGTCCTTGCTTCCCCTCCTCGCCATTAGCGGCGAACGTCAGATACAAATCCAGGTCTCCGTCATGGTCATAGTCCACAAAGTTCGGCGAAACACAGCCAGCCTGGCGGCGAATCCCCACCTTCTCGGTCACATCAACAAAGCTCCCGCCGCCCTCGTTGTGGAATAAACGCACTCCTCCGGAGTCGCAAACCGCCAGGTCCGTCTTTCCATCGTTGTCGAAATCTCCCGCCGCGCACCCATGTCCCGTGCCAACTCCTGCGAGCCCAGCCTTCGCCGTAACATCCTCGAATCGCCCGCCACCAACATTTCGCAAAAGCTGGCTCTTTCCGCCATCCGCTCCCACCAAAAACAGATCTACTTTTCCGTCTCCATCAAAATCCAGGAAACACGCGCCGTTCTTACCTCCGGCCGTCGCTGAATTTAGCCCAGCTGGATTGATCAGTTTTTGTAGTGGCTGCACTTCGTAATGCACGGCTATTTCCGCTGGAACTCCCGTCTCCCCTCCCGCCACAAACTTCGCTAGAGAAAATTTCCCCTGATCCCCGTAGCCCGCTCCAAAAGGAATCCCCAAATGATCCGCCGTTATTTTCTGGAATCGCTTCATTCCTTCGCGTGCCGCTTCCGTGTCGCCTTTCCTCTGATACGCCCGTGCCAGACCGAACTGTGCGGAAGCATGATACGGCGCAAGTTTCAGGGCTTTCTCAAAGGCCGGAATCGCCTGATCATATTGCTGCAACTGCGAATTCAGGTAGCCTTCAAAATAAAACGCGTCGGGTTCCTCCGGGGCAATCTTTTCCACATGCTGGAACGCCACAATCGCCTTCGCAGGCTCGCCCGCGTCCTTGTACACCAGCCCCAGGTTGAACCAGGCATGCGGCTCGCCGGGCAACTTGGCCGTTGCGTCCTCCAAGGCCGCGCGCGCCTGTTCCATCTTCTGCTGCGCCAACAGCGCAATTCCCAGATTCATCTTTGCGACCGCAAATTCCGGATCCGCTGCCAACGCCTGCTCAAAATATTTCTGACCCTCCGCGGCCTTCCCCTGGTTCAGGTACGCCACGCCCAGGGTATTCAGCCGCAAGGCATCTCCCGCAGGCGATTTCTTCTGACCGCTCAGTGTCTTGGGCGCGCTCGTGTTCGCGGATTGACCGCTGCGGTGCGCCGCGAACATCGCCAGCGCAGGCAGCAGTAACACCGCCAGTCCCAAAATCCAAAACCCACACCGCAAACCCCAGTGCTTGACTTTCATTCGGGAATATTCCTTCCGGACACGACACCAGCGAAAAATCGCAACCTGCTGAATGTTCCGTCCGATTGTCTTGGCTGCCAACCCTATCGTCAACCGATTTTATAGCGGCTTTCCGCTCGCTTCGTCCCACTCGCCTTGACCAATTCGGATCGCCCCATTACCTTGCTGTCGTAACCCATGGCCCATCCCTTTTATTCCTCCATCGCCGAAACGCTGGGAAAATTTCGCCGCAAGAAAATTTCTCCGGTCGAACTCATCGCCGCACATCTCGACCGCCTCGCCCAGATCCAGCCCCGGCTCAATCCATTTGTCCACATCGACGCCGAATCTGCCCGAGCCCGAGCGCGCGAGTCCGAATCCCGAATCGCGCGCGGAGAAGCGCTTCGCCCGCTCGAAGGAATTCCCCTCACCGTTAAATCCTCCCTCGACGTAGCTGGTTGGCCCTGCCCCGCGGGCTCACTCCTTCGAAAAGATTACGTTCCCATCACCAACGCGCCCCTCGTCTCGCGTCTCGAAGACGCAGGTGCCATCCTCCTCGGCAACACCAACACCCCAGAATTCCTGATGGCGTACGAAACCGACAACCGGCTGAGCGGCAAGACCTCCAACCCGTGGAATCCCGCTTATTCCGCAGGCGGCTCCAGCGGTGGCGAGGCCGCGGCTATCGCCTCCGGCTGCTCAATGGGAGGAGTCGGCAGCGATGGCGGCGGCTCCATCCGTACGCCCGCGCACTTTTGCGGCATTTCCGGACTGAAGCCCACGCCCGGCCGTATTCCCTCTACCGGCCATTTCCCGCCGGGCGCCGGCGCATTCGCCTGGATCGGTGTAGTCGGTCCCATGGCGCGCACAGTTGCGGACCTGCGCGCTCTGTTCACAATAATGTCCGGCCCCGACCCGGGCGACGCGCTCTCCACACCAGTCCCACTGCGCGAAATTGCAGCGACAGATCTTCGCGGCCTACGCATTGGAATTCTTGAAAATCCGGAACTCGGCCGACCGACGCCGGAGACACTTTCCACTCTGCGCCGCGCCGCGCAACTCTTGTGCGACCTGAATCACCGCGTCGAGCCCTGCAAATTGGAAAAGTTGGATCAGGCTCTGGAACTGTGGTGGTTTTTCTTTGGCCCGGTTATCGCCGATCTGTTTCGCCAATCAACAATGGGAAAAGAATCAGAGCTCAGCCCGATGCTTGCCGGCTATCTCGAAGTGGCGCTAGCCGAACCGAAAGTTACCCTCGAGACTTTTCAGAAAGCCTGCGTAGACCGCGACCTGGTCCGCGCCTCACTCCTTCGGCAGCTCTGCGACGTCCCGATTCTGCTCTCAGCCATTTCCGCCGCCCCAGCCTTCAAGCATGGCGCCGGCAACTATCGCCCCAACGATCCGCACAATTACCGCGACACCATGCGATTCTGCCAATGGATAAATCTCGCGGGCTTCCCCGGCCTTTCTCTTCCGATGGGCCAATCCCCGGAAGGCTTCCCCATCAACATCCAGCTAATTGCTCATCCCCACGAAGAAGAACTCCTCCTAGCCGTAGGTGAGCAGCTCGAACAAGCCCGCGGCCCTTGGAAATCTCCACCGCTCTAATCCGTTTCTGTCTCCGTGTCCTCTGTGGCTTCGCTGTGAACTCTGTGTTGAATTCTTTTCCTAGTTTTTTCCCTGCGTCAATTCCGGACTGGAAATCGTCTTATCGCTCCACTTCTCCCGGTCTTTATCCAGATCCGCATTCATCAATTTCTTCGCACTCGCAAACTCCGTCTGCGCCTCTTCTTTCCGCCCCAATTTCAGCAGCAACTGTCCGCGCAAATAATGCGCCTTGTCGCTTTCCGGCACTACCTTCAGCGTCTGGTCAACCGCCCGCAGCGCCTCCTCATACTTCCCCTCATTCTGATAAATCTTCGCCAAGCCGAACCACGCCCCCGGCCGCCGCGGATCCCGGTTCAACGTCTCCCGGTAAGCCTGGACCGCCTCCGCATCCCGCTGCCCCTGCGCGTAAATCTTTCCCAACTGGTAATAGTCGTCCGCCAACTCCGGATCGATCCGGGTATCCTGCAAAAATTCCTTCTCCGCTTTCCCGGCGTCCCCCATCTCCACATACCCGATGCCCAAATTAAAATGCAGAAACGGCAAGTCCGGATTCACCGCTTCCGCCTTTCGCAATTCCGCAAATGCCGCGTCATATTCCTGATGCTGCAGGTACGCTTTCCCCATAATCAGGTGGAATTCCGGCGTGCCTTCTCCCACGCCAAGCATCCGTTTCATCGCCCGCTCATCCAGTTCCCTTTTCCCGGATTTGCTTGCCGCGATCCCCAGCACGTACAGATACATCACATCCCCGGATCGCTCCTGCCACAGAGGCTCCAGCGTCTCCGCGGCCTCTTGGAATCGATCCGTAAACACCTGACACATTCCCAACAGATATCGCGCTTGCGACGAACGCGGTTCTTCTCGCACCACCGATTCCAATGGCACGATCGCATCCGCGTAGTTGCCCCGCCGGAACTCCACCAAGCCGATGTCCAGCCGCACGCCCGCCATCCTCGGCGACAGCTTTTCCGCCCGCTTCAGATTCTGTAGCGCCTGGTCCCAATGCTTCCGGCGTATCTCGATCACGCCAAGATTGGCGTACGCCGACCCCGAGTTCGGATCCGCCGCCAGCACCCTGCGGAACGCCTCCTCCGCCGAATCCAGGTCGCCACCCTGAAGTGCTGCCTGCCCCTTCGCGAACCAGGTCTTCGGATCGTTCGCCGGAGACCCCGCCTGCGCGCCAGCTTTGGGAGGCAAAAATTCCCTCGGCGCGGCGTACAACGCGCCTACACCCGCCGTCAGCAGCAGCGCAACTAGCGTTCGAATTGCCAGAAAACCCCTCATCGCATCACAGTCTCCGCCATTTCCACACGGGTGTTCAATGGCAGAAAGAGATCCCGCGCCAAACCCACCTGGCACGCCGCCCCATTTTACTCTTGACACGAGCATCGACTTCCTTTATTAATCCGATTTAATAGCTTGTTTACGGGTGCTTTGCGGTCGGGTCGAGGACCGAGGGATTCCTTGAAGAGTGGTCGTGTTCTGGTCCGTGCGTTGTCGTTCCGCGCTGAACGTGCGTTAGGCATCTCCCTCTTCCCTCATTCCTTGAGTTTTCAATCTTGTGGAGGTCTCATCGTGAAGAGCCACCGTCCGATTTCAAATTTCTGCCATTTTCCCTCTCTGCTGGCTGGGCTCGCCCTGCTGGCCGTCCTGCTGCTCCCCGCCTTGGCCGGCGCGCAAACCAACAGCCTCATCAGCGGCACCGTCACCGACAAGTCCGGCGCCGCCGTCGTCGGCGCGGACGTCACAATTGTCAGCACCGGTGGCAACTTGACGCGTAACACGGTGACCAATGGTGATGGAATCTACGTCGCTTCCGCACTGCCTCCCGGAACCTACAACATCACCATCACATCGAAAGGCTTCCAGAAATTCGAAGTTAAAGGCGTCGTCCTCGAGGTCGCGCAAAAAGCCCGCCTCGATGTCACCCTCACCGTCGGCGCCGTCACCGAAGAAGTCCTCGTCTCCGGGGAAAACGTCGCTCAGGTGGACACTCAATCCTCCGAAATCGGTAGCACCATCACCAACAAACAAGTCCAGGAACTCGAGCTCAACGGCCGCAACTTCACTCAACTGGTTACTCTCGCCCCCGGGGTCGTCAGCCAGACCGGTCAGGACGAAGGCACCGTCGGCATCGCAGGCAACACCATGTACAGCATCAACGGCGGCCGCGGTCAGTACAACAACTGGGAAATCGACGGCGGCGACAACATGGACAACGGCTCCAACAACAGCATCAACGTCTATCCCAACCTCGAAGCCATCTCTGAATT
>Ga0210403_10004115_pt1 | contig 12582 bp, 6 predicted proteins | sample IncBWC19MmetaG_FD_150863 | JGI IMG/M metagenome (GOLD analysis project Ga0210403, IMG submission 150863) | Forest soil microbial communities from Barre Woods Harvard Forest LTER site, Petersham, Massachusetts, United States - Inc-BW-C-19-M | ecosystem: Environmental > Terrestrial > Soil >... | reverse complement strand
GTCTTTTATTTCCCCTACATACGCATACTTCACTCGCAACTCCTTTGTTTCCCCTACGTACGCAAAAACAGGGGATATAACCCTCATTCCTCTTCGCTGTCAGCTGTAGACTGTCAACTGTCGACTTTCACCTCATCAAGTTCCTTTTCCTCCATTCACCTCGCATTCATGAAGCTGTTACCGGGGCTTCACCCATCGTTCTCCGCGGCTTGTCACAATGGAGGCCGGTCCGGGGTCCCACACAAACACCATGTCTATCGCTATCTCACCGCCTACGGTACACTTCTACCGATGCGCTCCGCCCAGCGAGATCCCTTCATGAAACGTGTACTGATCATTGAAGACGATCGCGATATCGTTGAGCTTGTGCGCTATAACCTTGCCAACGAAGGATTTCAGGTCAACGCTGCCTTCGACGGCTCCAGTGGCCTTTCCACCCTGAAAAAAACGCCGCCCGATCTTCTGCTGCTCGATCTGATGCTGCCGAAAATGTCCGGCTTGGACATTTGCCGCGAAATCCGCAAGGACGAATCGCTGAACCGCCTTCCCGTCCTGATGCTGACCGCGCGCGGCGACGAAGCCGACCGCGTCGTGGGCCTGGAAATGGGCGCGGACGATTACGTCACCAAGCCGTTCAGCCCGCGCGAGCTGATTGCCCGCGTGAAAGCGTTGCTGCGCCGAGCGGAGCCGCCGGTGGACTCCCCGCGCGTCATCGAAATCGGGCGTCTTGCGATTGATCCGGCTTCCTATCGCGTCAGCCACTCCGGCAAGCCAGTGCCGCTGAGCACGCTGGAATTTCGCCTGCTCTACTATCTGGCCTCGCGCCCCAACCGCGTCTTTACGCGCGACCAGCTGCTCGACGCCGTCTGGGGCACGGACCGCTTCGTCACGCCCCGCAGTGTGGATGTCTACGTCCGCCGCCTGCGCGAAAAGATTGAATCCGACCCGGAAAATCCCCTGCACCTGAAAACGGTTCGCGGTGCAGGCTATCTGTTCGAGACACGTGCGGCGTAAATTTTTTTGGAAACTCGCGTTCACCTTCCTGGCGCTCCTCTCGGGCGCCCTGCTGGCCGTGGACTTTCTCGCCGAGCGAGCCCTCCGCGCCAGCTACGAAAATAACGCGTACCACGAACTTCAGTCACTCGTCCGCCTGATTCGCGTTCATCCGCTGCCCATCACTTCCTTGCCCGTACAAACTCCCGACGAGATTTCCGTGCTGCACGGCTGGGTTTTCAACGCCTCCAAAAGCGGCGCCCGCGTCACCATCATCGCGTCCGATGGCCGCGTGCTGGCCGACTCCGAGTCCGAAACCGGCACGATGGAAAACCATGGTGGCCGCGATGAAGTGCAACGTGCGTTCCAAACCGGCGAAGGCCGCGCCATCCGCGAGAGCGTCTCCGTTAAGCGGCCGCTCATCTACTACGCGGTTCGCGAAAGTCTCCCCGACGGCACGCCGATCGTCCTCCGGCTGGCGTTGCCCGTGGAGGGAATCGATGAATCGCTCTGGCAATTCCGCACCAGCCTGTGGCTGTGGTCGCTGCTGATCTTCCTGATCGCGGGCGGCGTTGCGCTGTTGATGTCGCGGTCTTACGCGGATCGCGTCGAACGCCTGCGCGAATTCTCGCTGCGCGTCGCCGAAGGCGATTTCCGGCCGCTCTCCGCTGACGGAACGGGCGATACGCTGGAAGCTTTGGGCGCTTCGCTGAACCAGACTGCGGCGAGGCTGGATCGCACTATTCGCACGCTCACGGAAGAGCGCAATCTTTCCTCCGCGATTCTTGGTTCGATGGTGGAGGGCGTCGCGGTTGTCAATGCCGCCGAACGGCTGGTGTTTGCGAATCCTGGCTTCGCTTCCATTCTTGGGCTCGATGTTCCGCCCGTGGCCGGAAGTTCGTTGCTGGAGGTTGTCCGCCAGACGGAGCTCATCGGTGCCGTGCGGCGCGTGCTTGCCGGCGAGCCTCGTGTGGAATCGGAAATCTCCACCGGCACATTGCGCCAGCATTTCTTCGCGGCCACTGTTGCTTCCGTCCGTGCCGGAGAGACCTCGGGCGCCGTCATCGTGCTCCACGACATCACGGAACTCCGCAAGCTGGAGCGCATCCGGCGCGATTTTGTCGCCAACGTCTCGCACGAATTCCGCACGCCCCTGACGGCGATTCAGGGATTTGCGGAAACCCTGATTGCAGGCGCGCTGGATGACCCGCAAAACCGCGGTCGTTTCCTGAACATCATTCTGGAACACGCGCGGCGCCTTGCCCGTCTGACCGAAGATCTCCTGAAGCTTTCGCAGATGGATGCGGATCGCCTGGAAATTGAAATCAATCCCGTCAAGGTTTCGCAGCTTGTCGAGTCGTGCTACGAAACCGCGCGGCATCGCGCCGCCGAAAAGGAATTGACGCTGACGCTGGCCCCCGGCCTTTCGCAAAACTTGCCCGACGTTGCCGGCGACGCGCGCAGGCTACAGGAAGTCCTGCAAAACCTCCTCGACAACGCTATCCAGTACACATTGCCCGGCGGCAAAATCATCCTTAACGCGGAATTGAAGAACCACAACGTCGTCTTTACCGTATCCGACACCGGTATTGGCATTCCCACCGCCGACCAGCCGCGCATCTTTGAGCGCTTCTACCGCGTGGATGCGGCTCGTTCGCGTGAAGCGGGCGGCACCGGGCTCGGCCTGGCCATCGCCAAACACCTCATCGAAGTGCACGGCGGCAGGATATGGGTCGAGAGCGAAGTCGGCGTCGGCTCCCGGTTTCATTTTTCTGTCCCGTTCTTTGATCCCGAGCGCGCCAGTGTCCGCTCGGCTTCTTCCTTCGCCGGGGGACGCGCAGGCCGTTCCACTCAACAGTAAGTTCCCGACGCCCGGCTTTGCTTCTTATTCATCTCGCCGTTACCGTACAGTAATATTTTCCGCTCAAAATCCTCGCAGGGTGTGCAGTTGCGCCGCACCCAGATTGCCGCGGAGGTTCTGCATGACCACAGCAGCCGGTTTGACCGAAGCGGTTCTCTACGACACGCTGGTCAACTACCTGATTTCCATGGCTCGCACCGTTGAAAGCGCCATGAACCGCTCGCTCGACGCCATCATCGCCTTCGATAACCCGCGCACTTCCACGCTGCCCGGCGAAGTCTTCCTACTGGAGCCGCGCATCAACGAGATGGAAATCATGATCGACGAGCATGCCATCCGCTTGCTGCGCCGCGGATCATTCAGCGACGACGAAATGCGCCTGATCGTAGCCGCGCTGAAGATCACCAACGATCTGGAGCGCATTGGCGACATCGCCGTGAACCTTGCTGAGCGCGTCATCTCCCTGCGCGAAATGCCCGACGCCAAGCCACCCGAAGAACTTGCGCCGATGGCCGAAGCCGTTCGCTCGATGGTGAGCCGGAGTCTGGGCGCGCTGATCTTCCGCAACGCCGAAATGGCCGCGCAGGTCCTAGAAAGCGACGACGTTGTGGACCAGTATCGCGACCGCATCTTTGAGAATCTGCTGCAGCACATGACCCAGAACGTGGCACTCGTCACTCCAGGAATGCAGTTCGTGCTGGCCACGCGCCATCTGGAACGGATCGCGGATCACGCCACGAACATCGCCGAGGACATCATCTTCTGGGTGCGTGGACTCGATGTGCGCCACGGCCGCGGATTGACCGTGCGCCCGGAGTCCGAAATGACCACCATGGGGCTGAGTTCCGAGGTCACCGAGAATTCACATGGGCTTCATTCGGACGTGACGCCGGACTGCGATACTCAGCACGTTTGAACTTCACTCAATGTCCTACCTCGGGGACCAGCGCACCCCTGGCACTGGTCCCCTTCTCCTCCCTCAAGGCACATAATAAAAGGCATCCTCTTGACCCCCAAGAGGACTCCAATTACTGTTAGCAGATAGGCAGACGCAGAATGCCACAGCAGAAGCACCCAATTCGGGCACAGAATTTGCGTGTGTGGATGTGTGTGCTCCTGGCGGTGTTGATCCTCTATAATCCCTTCGCTGCGCTCTGCTTTTCCCACGGCACGATTGAAGTCCATACCCTGCAACGAAACCGCGCATCGGTCGGCGCATCGGAACTGCAACACTTCAGCCCGGTCCAGGACGATATTCCCCAGACAGACATAAATTTGGCAGCAAATCGCGAAGAACTCGTGGCGCCCGCGAGAACTTTTGTGGCACGAGGTTTCGAGCGAGAAGTCGAATTACCGCAATCGGACATTGTATCCAAGGTCTGGTCGCGGCCCCCACCACTGGCGTAACTCTGCTTTGCGTGCCGGCCCAGTCGGCATATCCCAACTCCTATCCGGTTCTGCAGTGTTTTCGGCTCCCTTTATGGCATCCGCGGGAATGAACCATTTGCATTGATTGCAAGCAAAGATCGTAACAAGGACACGCAATGTCAAAAAACAGCAAGTTGGTGATCGCGGGCCTCGTATTTTTGGGGCTGATCGCGTTGTGGGCCGGATGGCGCCATGGAAAGACGGAAGCGGACGGCGCGGATCCCGGGGGAAAGACCCACGGGGCAACTGTAGCCGCCGTGGTCAAAGTTTCACGCGGCAAGTTGGGCGCGCCGCTCACGTTGGCTGGCGCGTTCAAGCCGTTCCAGGATGTGGACGTTCACGCCAAGGTTGCGGGCTACATCAAGAAGATTTATGTGGACGTCGGCTCCCGCGTAACTGAAGGCCAAACGCTCGCGATTCTTGAAGTGCCCGAATTGGCGGCCGAACTTGCCGGAGCGGACGCTGCGGCGCGACGCTCGAAGCAGGAAATTCTTCGCGCAAGTGGGGATGTGGAGCGAGCCAAGTCCGCCCACGCCGCCACCCACGCCATGTACGAGCGTTTGAAACGAGCAGCGCAGCAAAAGGCCGGCCTGGTGGCCCAACAGGAAGTGGATGACGCCCAAGCCAAAGATCTGGAAGGCGAAGCGCAGGTATCGAGCGCGGAAGCGGCGTTGAATGCGGCGCAGCAGGCGCTGGAAGTGGCCGAAGCAAACGCGAAGCAGTATGCGGCGCTGTCAGAGTACACGCGAATCGTGGCGCCGTTCACGGGCGTAGTGACGGTGCGCTACGCCGACACGGGTTCGTTGATCGCGGCGGGCACGGCCTCCAGCACGCAATCGACACCGGTGGTGCGCATCGCGCAAATATCGGTGCTGCGGCTGGTCTTGCCGATTCCGGAATCGATCGCGGGAGAAATCCGGCTAAACGATCCGGTTAAAGTTCACGTTCAGGCGCTGAACGCGGACTACGTCGGAAAAGTCTCGCGGTTTGCGGATGCGCTCGATCCGCAGACGCGAACCATGGAAACCGAAATCGATTTTCAAAACGCGGATGGCCGGCTTCTCCCGGGCATGTACGTGCAGGCGATCGTTGCTCCGCCCGACAATCGGGACATTCTGACCGTGCCGCTGGAGGCGGTGGAGCTGGGAGCGGACGCGAGTGAAGGAAGCGTGCTGGTGGTAAATGGGAAAAACATCCTGGAAGAACGGAAAGTGAAATTGGGCTTGCAGGGAAGTACGCGAGTTGAAGTGCGCGGAGGATTGACGGAAGGGGACCGCGTGGTGGTGGGGAGCCGGAACGAATTCCGGGCGGGCATGAAAGTGGCCACGAAGGAAATCGATCCCAGCCGCCCGGGCATGACGGAGGCGAAGTAATGCCGAGGTTCGCCCTGGCGTATCCGTATTTCATCCTCATGATATGCCTGGTGGTGGCGGTGGTCGGCGTGACCACCGTCGCTCGTATGCCCGTAGATCTGTTTCCGCAGATCCAGATTCCCGTTGTCGTAGTAGCTACGTTTTATTCCGGAATGCCGCCGCAACAGATTGAGGCGGACATCACCAACACATTCGAGCGATTTTTCACGCTGGCGAGCAATTTCGATCACATCGAATCGCGATCGCTGACCGGCGTGAGCCTGATCAAGATCTATTTCAAACCAGGAACTAACGCAAACGCGGCTTTGAGCAACGTCGCAAACCTGGCGATGGCGGACCTGCGGCGATTGCCGCCGGGGACTCTGCCGCCGGTGGTTCTGAAATTTGACGCTTCGAGCCTGCCCGTCTGCCTGATCACGCTAAAGGGAGAAGGCCTGAACGAAACGGAATTGAAGGATCTGGCGCAATTCCAGGTGCGGAACCAGGTGGCCAGCGTGAAGGGTGCGTCCGTACCGCAGCCCTTCGGCGGGACCTACCGACAGATTCAGGTTTATGTAGATCCCACGAAACTCGAAGCGTACCAACTCAGCCTGATGGACGTGGTCACCGCGGTTAACAACTCAAATCTGATTCTGCCCGCGGGAGATGTGCGCATCGGCAATCGCGATTACAACATTTACGCCAACAGCCAGGTGCCGACTCCGAACGATGCCAACCAGATTCCTCTGAAATCAGTGGGCCTCGGGTCCGTTTTGGTCGCCGATGTGGGAAAAGCGGAAGACTCCGGCGCAATTCAGACCAATATCGTGCGAATCGACGGCCAGAGATCCGTTTACATTCCGATTTTGAAACAGGGTGGCGGAAGCAACACCATCGCGATTGTAAACGGCGTGAAGGAAGCGACAAAGCACCTGGTGGATATTCCGGACGTTTTAAAAACGGCGGTAGTGTTCGACCAGTCGATATTCGTGAAAACCGCGCTGAGGAATCTGGTTAAAGAGGGCGGCATCGGCCTGATTCTGACTGGATTGATGATTCTGCTTTTTCTGGGAAGCCCGCGAGCCACGTTCGCCGTTTTGCTCTCCATTCCACTGTCCGCACTGGCGTGTTTGCTGGTGGTCAATGGAATGGGCGGGTCGATCAACACGATGCTGCTCGGGGGCTTGGCGCTGGCCCTTTCACGGTTGATCGATAACTCGGTGGTGGTGCTCGAAAACATTTTCCGGTTCATGGAACAGGGAGCATCCGCGCGGGAAGCAGCCGAAAAGGGAGGGATGGAGATTTCGCTGGCGGTATTGGCGGCCACCTGCACGACGTCGATCGTATTTTTCCCCGTGACTCTTTTTTATGGGGTGAGCCGGTATCTCTTCACGGACCTGGCGCTCGGCGTGGTGCTGTCCATCTTTGCTTCGTACATCTTCGCGCTGACCGTGGTGCCGTTGTATTGCGCGCAGTTCATCCAGATGGGCTCACACGGGGAAGAGGTTCACGAAAACCCACGAGGCACTCTTTCGCACATGGTTCACCGCTTCAATGCGTCGTTCCAGAGGATGCTGGAGCGGTACGAGAAGGCTGTGACTCGAGTACTCGATAAACCCGGAAGGACTGTGGCGTACATCCTAGGCGGTATAACCCTGGCCACGGTGGTAGCAATTCCGTTTGTTGGGCGCGCGTATTTCCCCCGCACCGACCCCGGGCAATTCGTGATCAACCTGAAAGCGCCGACCGGCACGCGACTGGAAGTCACCGACAAATACATCGCGCGGGTGGAAGACGATGTGCGGTCGGTGATCCCGCGCAGTGACCTGGGGATGATCGTCTCCAACATCGGAATTACCCCGGACATTTCTTCGATCTATACCAGCAACTCCGCCATGCACACGGCCTTCGTGCAGATCAATTTGAAAGAAGGTCATGCCGCGGGGAGTTACGAATACATGGAACGCCTGAGGAGAAAACTGGCTTCGGATTTGCCGGAACTCAGTCTTTATTTCCAGACCGGCGGGTTGGTGGACTCGGTGGTGAACCAGGGTTTGCCGGCGCCGCTGGACATTCAAGTGAGCGACAACGACATGAAGGAGGGTTACGGAATTGCCCGCGACATCGCGTTGCAATTGAAGGGATCAAAGCGGGTCAGCGACGTCCTGATCCCCCAGGACATCGATTATCCCGGCCTGGAACTGAACATCGATCGTGAGCAGGCCAGTTTGCTGGGATTGAGCCCGAAAGACGTGGTGAACAATGTGATCACCGCGTTGACCTCTGACGGCATGATCGCGCCGAGCTATTGGATCGATCCGAAGAACGGCAACAACTACATGCTTACCGTACAGTACTCGAACGAGAAGATCGCTTCGATGACCATGTCCGATTTCCGCAATATTCCTCTGCGGGCTGCGACTTCCGCGAAGTATACGCCACTGCAATCCGTGGCCAGGATCGACCCCATCAACACGCCGACGGAAGTGGATCACTACCAGATCCGCAGGGTGATCGACGTGTATGTGATGCCGAAGAGCGAAGATTTGAGCGGCGTAAACGGCGAAGTGACGCAAATGCTGAAGGGGCTTACCTTGCCGCGAAACGCCCGCGTGCGCGTGCAGGGAGCGGTTGTCGGAATGAATCAGTCGTTCACCCGCTTCGGCGTTGGGCTGTTGCTCTCCGTCATCCTGGTGTACCTGATTTTGATGGCGCAGTTCCGATCGTTCGTGGAGCCGTTCATCATCCTCACGGCGATTCCGCCAGGATTGGCCGGGGCGCTGGTGTTTTTGTGGATCACGCATACGACGTTGAACATCATGTCGCTGATGGGCGTGATCATGATGACCGGGATCGTGGTCTCCAACAGCATCCTGATTGTGGAGTTTTCTGGAATTTTGCAGGAACGAGGAATGAGCGTGAAGGCGGCCGTGGTGGAGGCATGCAAAGTGAGGCTGCGGCCGATTTTGATGACCTCGCTGGCGACCCTGCTGGCCTTGTTGCCGATGGCGTTGGGATTGGAAGCGGGAAGCGAGCAGTACGCACCGCTGGCCCGCGCCATGATCGGCGGTCTTGGGGCGTCGCTTATCCTGACTGTCTTCCTGGTGCCGGCGGTATATCTGGTGATTCACGGGAAAAAACATGCGGCGCAGGAGGCGTTATGAGGCACGCTGGACTGAATCTGCCTGAAGGCAGGAACAGCCGCAGATTTCGGATGGATTTTAAAATGCGAGCGAACAAATTTACTGACGGCGGCCCCAGTGCCGTGGGAGAAGCGTAATGCCGAAATTTGCGCTGGCGTATCCGTATTTCATCATCATGGTTTGCCTGGTGGTCGCCGTGGTGGGCGTGACCACCGTAGTCCGCATGCCGGTGGACTTGTTTCCACAAATCAATATTCCCGTGGTGGTGGTGGCGACGTTTTATTCCGGCATGCCGCCGCAACAGATTGAAGCGGACATCACCAACACTTTTGAGCGATTTTTCACTCTGGCGAGCAATTTTGACCGCATCGAATCGCGCTCGTTGACTGGCGTAAGCCTGATCAAGATTTATTTCCAGCCGGGAACGGATCCCAACGCAGCATTGAGCAACATCGCGAATTTGGCGATGGCGGACTTGCGGCGGCTTCCGCCGGGGACGCTGCCGCCCGTTGTGCTGAAGTTTGACGCTTCGAGTCTGCCGGTTTGCCTGTTGACGCTGAAGGGGCAAGGCCTGAACGAAACGCAGTTGAAAGATCTGGCGCAGTTTCAGGTCAGAAACCAGGTAGCGAATGTGCCCGGCGCGTCCGTGCCCCAGCCGTTTGGAGGAACCTACCGGCAAATTCAGGTTTTCGTGGACCCGGTGAAACTCGAAGCCCACCAACTGAGCCTGATGGACGTGGTGACCGCGGTAAACAGCTCCAACTTGATTCTGCCGGCGGGTGACGTGCGAATTGGGAATCGCGATTACAACATTTACGCCAACAGCCAGGTGCCGCGCGCGGAAGAGATTAACCAGGTTCCGTTGAAGAGCGTGGGCCTCGGCTCGGTGCTGGTCGCCGACGTGGGAAAGGCGGAAGACGCGGGGGCGATCCAGACGAACATCGTCAGAATTGACGGGCAGAAATCCGTTTACATCCCGATCCTGAAGCAAGGCGGGGATAGCAACACGATTGCCATCGTCAGCGGAGTAAAAGAAGCGATTAAAGATCTGGTGGATATTCCGGTGACCCTGAAGACCGCGGTTGTGTTCGACCAATCGGTCTTCGTGAAGACCGCGGTCAAAAACTTGTTGAAAGAGGGCGGCATCGGCCTGGTGCTTACCGGGCTGATGATTCTGCTGTTCCTGGGAAGTCCGCGAGCCACTTTTGCCGTGTTGCTCTCGATTCCGCTTTCCGCACTGACTTGTTTCCTGGTGATGAACGGGATGGGTGGATCCATCAACACCATGCTGCTGGGAGGGTTAGCGCTTGCTTTTTCCCGGCTGATTGACGATTCGGTGGTGGTGCTGGAAAACATTTTTCGGTTCATGGAAAACGGGGCGGCGCCGCGCGAAGCGGCGGAAAAGGGAGGCATGGAAGTTGCCCTGGCGGTTCTTGCCGCCACCTCAACAACTTCGATCGTGTTTTTCCCGGTAACTTTCTTTTATGGGGTCAGCAAATATCTATTCACGGATTTGGCTCTGGGCGTGGTGCTCTCCATTTTCGCGTCATATATCTTCGCCATGACGGTGGTGCCGCTTTATTGCGCATACTTCATCCGGTTGGATGCCCATGGGGATGGAGCGCACGAACATCCGCAAGGATTTCTGGCGAAACTGGTCCACGGCTTTAACGCGAAATTCCAGGCGATGCTCGGCGTTTACGAAAAATGGGTGACACGAGCTTTGGTGCAGCCCGGGCGAACGGCGGTGTTCATTCTGGGAGGCATTGTTCTGCTGATCGCGGCGGTATTTCCGTTCGTAGGCAGAGCGTATTTTCCTCGCACGGACCCCGGCCAGTTCGTCATCAACCTGAAAATGCCGACCGGCACGCGGCTGGAAATTTCCGACAAGTACGTTGCGGACGTGGAGCAGGAGATTCGTTCGGTCATTCCCAAAAGCGATCTGGACATGATCGTGTCCAACATCGGGATCACGCCGGACCTTTCGGCGATTTATACCAGCAATTCTGCGATGCACACGGCCTTCGTGCAGGTCAGCCTGAAAGAAGATCATGAGGTGGGCAGCTACGAATATATGGAGCGGGTGCGAAGGAAACTGGCTGAAGATTTGCCGGAAGTGAGCGCGTACTTCCAGGCAGGCGGCTTGGTGGATTCGGTGGTGAACCAGGGGCTGCCCGCTCCGCTGGATATTCAGGTGAGCGACAACAACCTAAATGAAGGCAATGATATCGCACGGGAATTGGCGTTGCAGCTGGAGAGATCCACGCTTGTAAGTGATGTGCTGATCCCGCAGGACATTGATTATCCCGGGCTGGAGCTGAATATTGACCGCAAACAGGCCAGCCTGCTCGGCTTGACACCCCGCGACGTTGTGGACAACGTCATCACTGCTTTGACCTCAAACGGCATGATTGCTCCCAGCTATTGGATTGATCCAAAGAGCGGGAACAACTACATGCTTACCGTGCAATATTCCAATAGCAAGGTGGGTTCGATGACCATGTCCGACTTCCGCAATATCCCACTGAGGGCCGCGACGTCCGCGAAATATACGCCGCTGCAATCTGTGGCAAAGATCGAGCCGATTAACACGCCGACCGAGGTGGACCATTACATGATCCGGCGCGTGATGGACGTCTACGTGATGCCGCGAAGCGAGGACCTGAGCGGCGTGAACGCGGAAGTGAACCGGATCGTGAAGGGGTTGAAGTTGCCGAAAAACGCGCTGGTGCGGGTGCAGGGAGCAGTGGTAGGGATGAACGAATCGTTTTTCCGGTTCGGCGTGGGACTGATGCTGTCGGTGATTCTGGTGTACCTGATTCTGATGGCGCAATTCCGCTCGTTTATCGATCCCTTCATTATTTTGACGGCGATTCCACCGGGGTTGGCGGGTGTTGTGGCGTTTCTGTTTCTTACGCACACGACGCTGAACATCATGTCGTTGATGGGCGTGATCATGATGACGGGAATCGTGGTGTCCAACAGCATTCTGATCGTGGAATTTTCAGGAATCTTGCGCGAGCGGGGAATGGGCCTGCAACAAGCGGTAGTGGAGGCGTGCAAGGTGAGGCTGCGGCCGATTCTGATGACGTCGCTGGCCACGCTGCTCGGATTGATTCCGATGGCGCTGGGCGTGGAAGCGGGTAGCGAACAGTACGCGCCGCTAGCGCGCGCGGTGATTGGTGGATTGACAGTCAGCGTGGTCGTGACGGTATTTCTTGTGCCCGCAGTATATCTGCTGATTCATGGAAGGAAACGCGCGGAAACGGCGGAGGTGGCATCGTGAGGAGGGCAAGACGTTTGGTGCTGATATTCGCTTTAATGGGAACGTTTGCAGCAGCGCAGGATAAGCCTGCCGCGAATCCCGACGAAAAGATGCTCACCATTCAGGAAGCCGAAGCCATCGGCGTGCGCAACAACCCGCAGATTACCGTTGGGAAACTGCGGGCGTTGCAGGCAAGGGAGTTTGTGCGCGAAGCGCGGTCTGCCCTGATGCCTGAAGTGAATTTAAGCGTAACCGGGGTGGGCTCCAATTCAGGTTCGAGAATCGCGGCCGGGTCTCTGACGAATCCGATTCTGTTTTCAAGAGCCGCGGCGGGCGCGAGCGTAAGCCAACTGATCACCGATTTCGGCCACACGTCGAATCTGGTGTCCAGTTCGCAGTTTCATGCCAAGGCGGAAGACCAGGATGCGATCGCGACGCAACAAGATATTATTCTTGCCGTCGATGAAGCGTTTTACAACACGCTGGAGACGCACGCACTTTTGCAAGTGGCGGAAGATACGGTAAAGACGCGACAGACGC
>Ga0210403_10004114_pt1 | contig 12590 bp, 19 predicted proteins | sample IncBWC19MmetaG_FD_150863 | JGI IMG/M metagenome (GOLD analysis project Ga0210403, IMG submission 150863) | Forest soil microbial communities from Barre Woods Harvard Forest LTER site, Petersham, Massachusetts, United States - Inc-BW-C-19-M | ecosystem: Environmental > Terrestrial > Soil >... | reverse complement strand
ACTGGCGGCTCCGAGAGCAGGGATCGAACCGTTGCCTGTACATTTCGCACAGATCAACCAACGCGACGGCTTCTTCATCGTCGGCCGCCGGCCAGAGCCAGAATTCCATTGGAAGAACCTCGAAGGGAAGACGCTCCTTGCGGACCACGGTCTCCAGCCGCTCGTTATGCTGAAATACGCCGTCAAGCAGAACGGCGCTGATTGGACACAGATCAAAGTCACTGATGCTGGCACGCCCGACAAGATGGAGGACGCGTTCCGTACCGGCGCCTCGGATTACGTACATCTCCAAGGTCCGGTGCTGGCCGGTGAAATCGGGGCCTCGGTGGGAGCATCGATGCCCCCGGTCGCGTTCAGTAGCCTGTGTTGCACAAGGGCCTACCAGAAGACCGAGGGCTACCGTACTTTCCTGAAGACGTATGAGCGCGCGAGGGATTTGGAGTCGAACCGCACCTCCCGAAGAAATCGCAGCCAAGGAGATCTCCTTTTTTCCTGGCATAGCTGCTGGGGTCCTGGCCGCGACAATCACACGCTATCAGGGCCTAGGCTGTTGGGAAGGCGGTATCGAAATCCCACGGGATCTCTACAAACAAGCGCTCGACGTATTCCAGTCCGTCGGTGCGATTGGCTGGCGGCATCTCTACGAAGAGGTAGTCGGTTAATCGTCCATCCTGCCGGCCCGCGTCCTGCAGGTTCTGCGCGTCCTAGCGGGCATGGACTGCGCATGTTCCCGCCGCCGGTCCTCTTCGGTGGAAATGCCTCGACCGAGGATAGGCGCGACACCCAACATGGAAAAGAAGTGCTATGTTCAGGTCACAACTTTCATGCGAGCCGAAGATGATCGATCGTATCTTGTGAGGAGGAGTGAAAGCGACCAAGATTCACCGTGAAACCCGGTTTCGCGAAAATGCCAATGTTTTCGGGGATCCGTTTTTGCGGCTGAACGCTTATCATTGATATGAAGGAAGTTGGTCGCGAAATCGTTTTGCCGAGTATGGGAAAAGAGTGCGCAACGGTGCCACTGCGACCGGCAAGCACTCCGATGAACTAGCTAACGATATTGCGAAATAACGCCCGCTCGCCAGAGCGTCGCCCGCGACGGCGAAACTTCCTGGAACCTCGTATCTGGACAACGAGGAGCTAGCCGTCGCAAGGTGCGAAGGATCAAAAAGAGCTTTACATTGCAAAGTTACAGTATTACTATATGGCCATGCGGGTTTCCATCCCCTTTTTCGTCTTCTTGATTCTCATTGGATGCCAGGGCTATCAGTACGACACTTCGCTTGGGCGTGCTGCAGCGACCGGGAGCCCCGCCGACGTCACACGTACCTTGCGAGGCGCCTCGTCCGAGGAAATACAAACCGCTCTGATTGCCGCGAGCCGCGCGGGCAATGCAGCCGCCATTCCTATCCTGGCAGATGCTGGTGCCGATGTAACGCGACCCTGGGGTACGAACGGCTGGACGCCCCTGGAGCACGCGGTGCACAAGCGCCAGGCCGGAAGCATCAAGGCTTTGCTGGATGCAGGCGCGCCTGTTGACCAGCGTGACGAGCACCAGCGTACGGCGCTTCGCTGGGCGGCGGGTAACGGCTTTACTGAAATCGTGCAGCTTTTAATGGAACGCGGCGCCGATCCCCACATCGCTGACGAGGACGACGTAAACGCGCTCGACGCCGCCATCTACGGCTTGCCCGACATCGACCACTTCACCGCGGGGAGTTGCCAGACGGACACGGTCCGCGCGATTTTGGCCAAAGCACCGAACCTCGCGCCGAGCGGGAAGAGGTGGAACCGTATTGCGACTAGGTTGAAACAGTGCGGCGAGATCGAACGGCTAATCGCAATGGAGCCCTGATCGCGGAAGCCAACACGGCGGCTGGAATCCCGCCTATCCGTTCGATTGGATTCATCCCGCCAGCCCATCTGGCCACTTTAGTGAGCACCGAGCCCGCCGAGTTGCCGTCGTCGTTCTGATTCATCTCCACCTGGATATTCACACGCTGAATGTCGCCTCGATCACGGGCACAAGCGTGTAACGCAGCCGCGCCGCACGGGCAGGAGCATTACGGCAGTGGTGTCCGCGTGCTAAGAGCCAACAAGTCGCCCCTTACGGATGAATTATCATCGTATGGGGTGGCGACTGAAACCCTCCTGGCTCGACTCTCTCAGGCTAGCGGGTTGCCTAAAGCGGATGCCACCCTATCCAAAGGCAACGTTGACCGCGCGTGTTAATCCGGTCCACCATGGATGTGTCATCAGGTTTCTCGAAGAACGTGAGCCGGGGCGATTCTCCTGAACGGAACGCTCCGGCAAAAACCCTCCGCTTAGTTTTAAAGCCAAGTCGTTAAAACGTCGTCCAGGTCGCTCTACGTGGTCTCCGTCGTCCTGACGTGGACGTGCGCCGTTATAGCTCTGCGTCTGCGGTTCCGCAAAACCGCCAGCAGTGGCCGCGAGGAATCACGGTATCTGTGGGCGGACTGATAGTCGCGGCACTTGCTCAGTGAAGACGATCCGCATACCATGTTCTCGCCAGTTTAACCCGCGGCTTTCCCCAAGCTATTTGCGACAGATCCCTAGCAAAGATCCTTCAACGGGGATTGGAACATTCCCCGGACATCCCTGAATTCAGTTATCACGAACTTCGCGAAGATACGGTCCCATTTCGCGTTGTCTTGGCACATGGCGCAGGCGCCGCAGCGGCATCGCGGGTACGGAGCCAACGGATGGCGGTGCGCCATCTTCTTAGGCCTTCCGATGCCCTTCTTCGGAACATTCGCTACTTGGTTCGCAAGGCTCGGCGCCAGTATTTCGAGATTCATTGGCGGAATTCGTTATGCTTGATACTTACTTCCTTAAAGCAGGCTGACAAGGGCATCTTCGGACGTTTGGTGAATGCTTGTTCAACGCCAACTAGCTTGCCGACGTATTGGCAGTTGCCAACCGGCTGTTGGTGGCACTCCAGATGCCTCCGACACTGCCTCCAGCGCTAATGAACAGCGCTGCCGATGCCAGACACACAAACGCAAGCAGCAGCGTGTACTCGATCAAGTCCTGGCCTTGTTCGTCCTGAATGAAGTTGTAAAGAAGCGTATTCATGTTGATACCTCCAATTTTCTTGGGCTGATGTCCCGTATGTTCCGCCTATCATGGGTCTACATGGCCGCATCGTCAATGCTGCATTTGGATAGCGGCGGCAATCGGACTGGACCTAACTCGGTCGCCAAACATCGTAGGAGGTCCTTTTGCGGCAACTCGAGCGAAGAACCCAGTTCTGAGACATGAGCCCGCCTGGAGAGCTTCGTGATCCGGCAGGGATAGCGTCCGATAATACGTGACAACGTTTCCTTTCTACGCATCACCATCTCTGGATGGCGTTTATACGGCAGCCAATATGCTCCGGTCCGAGTTCCGCGTCATCCAGACAGAGCCGCGGACGCGCTTACCGAGCACTTCGACGACATGGCGACACGGCCAAGTGGATCGGGTAGTCCGTGGATGAGTGAGATAATTTGGTAGAACGTATGATCACTCAGAGCCTCCTCGTCCTTCTGCTGACGTCGTATCCGGCGATGAGCGGAGCCGAGAACTGGCCGCAATTTCGCGGACCGGACGGCAACGGGCATTCGGACGCACATGGCCTGCCTTTGCATTGGAGCGAGACGCGGAATGTCGTCTGGAAAACCCCGATTCACGATCGGGGCTGGTCGTCGCCCGTGATCTATGGGAAGCAGATTTGGCTGACTTCCGCGAGCAAAGACAGCCGGGAACTGTTTGTGCTGTGCATTGACCGTGACACGGGGAAGATCATCCGGGATTGGAAACTGTTCGATGTCGCACAGCCGCAATTTGTGCATCCATTCAACACGGCTGCTTCGCCGACACCGGTGATCGAGGAGGGGCGCGTCTACATAACATTCGGATCCCCGGGCACGGCCTGCATCGATACGAAGAAGTTTCAGGTTTTGTGGGAACGGCGCGACATTGAGTGCAACCATTTCCGCGGCGCCGGATCGTCGCCAATCCTGTTCCAGAACCTGCTGCTGATGCACTTCGACGGGAGCGACCATCAGTTCGTGATGGCCCTCGACAAGCAGACCGGGAAGACGGTTTGGAAAACCAATCGGTCGATCGATTTCCAGGACCTGAACGAGAACGGGAAGCCGGCCGCCGACGGTGATCTGCGTAAGGCGTTTGCGACTCCGCATGTCGAGCGGATTAACGGGCGCTGGGAGATGATCAGTCTGGGGGCAAAGGCGGCGTACTCGTACGACCCCTTCACAGGGAGGGAATTATGGCGGGTGGAAGAGCGCGGCCAACATTCGGCGAGCACGCGTCCCGTAGTTGGCCAAGGGATGATCTTCTACCCGACAGGCTTTTCCGCCGGGCAGTTATTCGCGGTACGGACGGGCGGCGAAGGATTGATTACCGATACTCATGTGGTGTGGAAGGTGACGCGGGGCGTTTCGAATAAGCCGTCCATCCTGTTAGTGGATGGCTTGATCTACATGATCGGGGACACCGGGATTGCCAGTTGCATCGATGCCCAGACCGGAGAGCACGTGTGGCAGCAGCGAATTGGCGGAGAGTACTCGGCGTCACCTTTGTACGCAGACGGCCGGCTGTGGTTCTTTAACGAGGATGGCAAGACGACGGTGCTGAAGCCGGGGCGGGTTTTTGAGCGGGTTGGGGAGAATCACCTGGACGAGGGGTCTCTGGCGTCAACGGCGATTGCGGGAAAAGCGTTTTATCTGCGGACGCGGACGGATCTGTACAGGATCCAGGAGAAGTAGCCCCGTACAACAGCGCTGTCGAGATCCACGTCAAGAAAGCCATGGCTCGCGTCCTTTTGTGTAGCTGATGCTTTGTAGGAGCCGTTGAACTAAGACTATGGGTTGTGCGGCAGGCCCATCAGCCACGGGGTGAGGCTTGTGTGTCGCTTGGTACGAGCTTCGCGGTACCCTGCGTCTTGCATTTGCCAGCGACGACGCCGCAGGCACCGTCCCTCGCTGTTAACAATCAAACGTCCTGACCTTCAGAGCTTGATTATGTCCAAAAGCAGCAAATGCACTACGGTCTATTGTGGGCGCACTCGGGGCCAAGTTCCATTAAGGCTAGCGCCCCCTCTGGTATCGTAAAACGGAGAAGCGAAACAGCGATACCCTGCCACTCGCCCTTAAGGTTCTCTGGAGCGTCGCGCAAGTCGCCGTAATCAAAGTCATTAGCACTGTCAAATCGAACAGTCAAACGAACGATCACCTCGTCTCCGTGTATTCTGGCCGGTGATTCAGCTATCATAAATTCCCTCGGAGAGACTTCGGCGATGCTGCCGACCAACCGCAACCGCAATGTTTCGCCCATCAACGAGATAAAAACGGAGATGGAGTCCTCTCTCCACTTGCTCAACATGGCTCGAACCTCGTCTAAGGACGCTCTCATGTTCCACCTGATCGAGGTGCAATTTGGGGCCAAAGAAGCAACACGTATTGCAACCCTGCTGAAGTGGGATGTAGGTTCGTAAGTCGCGATTCAAATTTCAGTTCCATTACATTGGCGAGCCGCTAACCGAAGGTTGCCAGATGCCCCCGATACGCATCGGGCAACAGGTCGCCGCGCGTCGAAAGCGCCTGTCCGAGCTTGATGAACACGGTTCCGAGTTCCTCGCATGCGCGGCGAAGATGCTCAGCCCGAGCTTGATCCCCGGACTCATGCTTGATGAATTCATCGTCTACAACGCCGATGCCTTGACGCGCGAGCACCGCCAAGATCTCGCGGTAGCGCTCGCTTTTCTTTATCATCTTCCTGCCGGGGCTGGCCCTTTGATCGGTCATCTTCATCGTCAACCGCTACGCGATTGTACAGCACGGAGGTGGTGCGACAACATCTTGTCGTTGCGTCCTTGCGAAGGGAGCGACCCGCTTTAACTGAAGAATGGGGGCGGCGGTTCGTAACCGGGGGTCGTGCGAACCTCACGCGATTGCAGCCAGGTCTTGAATTCCCTGAGCTGATCGATGCCGCGTCGGATCGCAAGCAAATCGTCCGCTGTGGTATCCCGCGTTGCAGCGCCGTATCGCGGCTGGCTACCCGCTGTCAGTCGTATTCCGGTCCGTGGAGCGGCGTCCGGCAGGCACTCTTTGCCGCGGGTGAGTTCCGCATCCATCGCTTTCAAGTTGGCGCGCGTCCGGCCGTATTGGCCATCCGCGGTGAATGGACGTTTTCCGATGATGAGGCAATCACGGACATCCAGAAAGCGGTCGGCATTGTGCGCGAGTTCTGGCATGATGACAACTTCCCGTACTTTCTGGTGACTCTGAAACCGTTTGACAACGATTCGGGACAGGGCGATGGTTCGGCTTTTACCAATGCGTTCTGCAGACGCGAGGGAACGCGGTGAGTGGTCCCTCTGTTCACAGCACAGCTAGGAGCTTGGTAGCAGGCTGCTAGCCTCTAGTGGCTCCGTCCGGCAGTTATGTGGCTCCTCTGCGTCATCGACACTCCAAACGTCAGCATGAACGGCTTCTTTGTAAACGCCGTGGGAACACCTTCGAACTGGATGACGGAGCCGCGCATGAGCGGCCCATTGAGGTGAGTATCCTTCCATTCCGAATCCTTAAGCTGAAGGGTTACCTCCGGAGTAATGCTGTCTGAAATCGCTACGACCAAAACGCTCGGCTGTGCGGCTGGTTCGGCGGACAACAGGGTACCGGTGAACAAGGTGACTCCGCCAGCGCCGCCGGGTACCATCGCGTTCTTGAGATTATTCTCGAAATACTCCTCACCGTCTGGCTCCGTCAGGGACGTTTTGATTGCCGACCATAACTGTTTGGAAGCCACGGTCGCCGGTTTGGTTCTTTGAGCCGCGACAGGCACAGGTCTTTCGAGGAATGCCAACGCAAGGAACAGCGTGACAACAAATCTCGGCATCTGGGTAGCCTCGGTGTGTCTGCTATCTTATCGCCAAAAATCGACTGTGAGTAGTATTCAAAAACCTCCACTTTGTGGAACGCCCAAAGCTAAGCTGCGAAGTGTCAGTTCCTTGAAAGTCCGGCTTGAGAAACTTGCGCAGGGGTTGTGAAGACATCGCGTCAAATGTGTACGCCTCCCTGTTTCACATATAACATCAGCCAAAGAAGAAACAACGCACCAAGAACCGAAGCGGCAGACGAAATGACGACAAAGACTACGATTCGTCTGTTTAGCATAACGCGATAATTCTACACCCGAACCGCTCGGTCAGGGGAGGCACGAAGAAATGCCTGTCGATGCTAGTATGACGGTAGTACCAACCACCTCCCCCGATAAGATAAACACCAAATGGGGACTCTCTGAGGCTGTCAATGTGAAATCGGTAGTTGCCCGTTACGGCGAAGAGATTCACGTTTCCTGTGGGTCGGATGACAGGATGCACCAGCGAGACGCTGGGGGAAAGGCCGCTCCACATAAAATCACCTTCGATCGAATTGTGTGAGTTGAAATTAGCTCCTTATCGTCTTCGCCATCGACTACCAGCAATACTGGGTGTCGTTGTTCACCCAGCCGCTCTTGGTAGCGGACACGTCCTCCACTCCCGGCGCGGCGAAAGGCGTGGTCCAGAACCGCGCTATTCTCGCTGACGTTCCGGGCGACTACATCGGCACCCTCGAACCGTTCGATGTCGGTCGAAGTGCCGGCCTTTCGTTGGAATAAGTTTCAGTTATAAAAAAAGAGCTGCTTGCAGAGAGAATTCCCCGAAAAGCTCTGCAGGCGGGCACTGGTTCCATCGAATGAGCGGCTACGAAAGGACTTACTGCAAATATTCGGAACCTGAAGCATCTTCGGGACTTAGCCTGCACGTTTTCTCACAGTTCTTACACACTTTTCTCCCACCTTGTGCTGCCAGCCTTTGGACTATCACCCCGATGGCACCCACGCCAAAAACAACCCAAACCGGGTCGGAAACGCCCAAGGCTAAGTGTCGTAAACGAAGCGCATAAAGCCGTGGGCTGGAACCGCCGACGCATAGCCCCAGCGTCACCAACACCATGAAGGGCCATCCGGGCCGACTTTCGGTTTGCTGATAGCGCGGACCCAGCATCTGTTCTACATCCCGCTCCATTACCAACTGCATCAACTGGAGGCCGGCTTGCCGGATCAGCGCGCCGACTCCCTGCTTCATGGCCAGCGCGATCTACACCGACGGCAACAGCAGTTGGACTGGTTCCTGGTTTCTCGCGGAGCGATGCTTGACTCCTGGAAATCGGTTCGAAGCGCCAACTTCGCAACCTTCCTGTTTACGCCAGGATTTTCAGGGTCCCCAAATGGGGTCCTCATTCAGCAGAGTCGAATCGGTTCAGATCGCGTGCATAGGTCCGCTATCAGAGAATCAGGCAAAGGATGGAGTTCGGCCTAGCGAAGCCGAACGTATTCCGGGCTGAAGCCGAACACCATCGGAGCGTAGCGATGCTGGCTTCTCGATTGTGTTGGGATGTAAACTGCAAGTCCTGAGTGTAAAATTAATGTCTCAGAACCCTGGAGGATCTCATGGCGGCAAAACTCTGGAATTGGCGGTTGTGGGCTGGATTTGGCCTCACCGTTGTGGCCTTGGTGGGCTATGCGCTTTTGGTCATGGGGACTCGCGCGGTCTTCTGGCCCAGCCTGTTGCTTTTCGTGGTGGCTGCGGTGCTTCTGGCATCGGGCTTGAAGCGGGCCCGTCGCGAGCCACAATCCTATCGCGGCAAAATTGCTGGGCCCATCCTCACCACCCTAAGCGTTCTCGTTTTTGGCCTGTTTGGATTTACCACCTACGAAGTCTTCAAGGCTTTTCCCGCCGCCAAGAACGCGCCCCAAATCGGTCAGAGAGCCCCGGCGTTTTCGCTTGTGGACGCGAACGGCAAGAATTTCTCCCTGAACCAGATGCTTGCCACTCCCATTTCAGATTCGGGCGGCGCGGGGCGGGCGACGAAGGGCGTACTGGTGCTTTTCTACAGAGGCTATTGGTGAGGGGCCTGCACTTCCGAGTTACGGGGGATTCAACGCAATCTAGCCTCCCTGGAAGCCGCCGGCGTCAGGGCCGTAGCCATCAGCGCAGACACGAACGACGAATCGCGCGAGCTTTGCCGCAAGGCCAACCTCACATTTCCTTTGCTTTCCGATCGCAAAGCCGAAGTCATCCGCAGCTATGACCTGCTGGTTTCCGGCGCCGGCGAGGATTCCCGCGACATCGCCGGAATTGCCGAATTCCTGCTGGATTCCTCCGGCACGGTACGCTGGCGGCATTTCGGGGAGACAAAAGCGGAACGGCTTGTAGAGGAAGCCAAGAAGCTGTAACAATCGGGTCAGTGGCAGAGTCGACCTCGAAGGCGAGGTGGCCACGGAAGCGGAGCGGCGAAGGGTAGTGGAACTGGCAAGGGCGGTTCACGGCGTGTGTACACCCCCCAAAATCGAGTCTCGGCGCTTGCTTAATAGCCGGTTGCAGATTGCCACCTTTGTTCCCGTGCGGCAGTACAATCAGAGTTGTGCAGCGCCTGCTTTGTGCTCTAGTTGTCGCAGGCTCGCTAATCGCTCGCTCACACAGTGGCTCGCTTACTGGGTCTGTGACTGATTTGGCCGGCGCGGCTGTGCCGGCTGCCGTTGTAACGATAAAGTCTCCTCGCGAGAAAGCATCCACATTTTCAACGCGGACGGAGGCGGATGGTCGATTCAAGTTCACGAAGGTAAAGCCCCATACCTTCGAACTTTGTGTGGAAGCTCCCGGCTTTAAATCCAAGTGCCTCACGTCGCTCACAGTGGAATCAGGCGAACAGAAATCACTGGGATCTGTGACCCTGGAGGTTGAGGGGTGCTGCGGCGCCGTCGAAGTCGGTCCTCCACCGCCGCACCTGTGAGCTGTCAACAAGGCGTTTGATCGCATGATATTGAACTTGAGGTTGTGTTAGTTCGGTCTCACGTGCAGCAGGCATCCCGGACTTGTGCCCGCTCTGGGTACCGAAACGGGGTTGTCGCTCGCATGATCGGCAGGGTCCGAGGTCACCGACCGAGAGTCTACATCTCCCGGAGCCGTTCCTTCGGGTGTCGCAGCGACTGCACGTTTCCGTTCGATAGCGTATTATGCTCCCTGATCACAATAGGTTTAACACGTCTACTTTCTCTTGACGTGGATATTCGACTGGCTGGAGGTAGCGCTAATGCCCAGATGCAGCGTCTGTTTTTGACCGACGCGCACGAACGGCCCCTCCCTCCAGGCGCAGAGGCGCACCAGTCCGTTGAGAAACCCAAAGACGGGAACCTCCACGTTTGAGGGATGGAGTGGTGCCTGGATCCCATTTAATGCTACTGGTGCGCGCTGCTACAAGCTTTAGTAGCAGCTAGGCGAGTGCTATATACTCCAAGCTGGGAAGCCAAAGATTGGAAATCCTGGGTGAGCCTGTACAAATGCCTACGCAACCACAACGGAGTGCTGTATGACCAGACGCTTAGTGACCGCACTTGGGGTTCTCTTAACAACCAGCCTTGCCGCGCCCAATATCGGGCACGCGCAAACCTTCAAGGTTGAAAAGTTTGATATCAAAGGCGATGGAGGCACCGACTATGTCGCTGTCGAAGCCGCCACGGGGCGCGTGTTCGTTTCGCGCGCCAGTCACATGATGGTGGTCGAAGGTGCTACCGGCAAAGTACTCGGGGACATTCCGAACACGCCGGGGGTGCATGGCGCTGGCATCGCCACCGAGGCCGGGCACGGCTTCACGACAAATGGCGGCGACCAGACCGTCACCATGTTCGATTTGAAGACGCTGGCGGTGATCAAACAAATCAAGGTTGGCCCCGGTCTCGACGGCATCATGTACGATGAGCCCGATGACAAGATCATTCTGACGAATCACAGCCGCCCGATCGGCACGCTCACCGCGATCGATCCGAAGAGTGGTGATATCGTCGCCACCGTTGAGCTCGAAGACACGGCGCCCGAAGGAGCTGCAGCCGATGGCAAAGGACACATCTTCGTCAACAATGAGCGCAAGAACACGATTCAAGTGATCGATGTCAAAACGTGGAAGGCGACCGCCTCCTGGCCGGTCGCGCCTTGTGAAGGGCCGACGGGCATCGCTTATGACAAAGTATCGGAACGCATTTTTTCAGGTTGCAGCAACACATCCGTGGTCGTCGATCCGAGTTCGGGCAAAGTCGTGGCGAGCATCAAGAACGGTACGCGCGTTGACGCCTTGGGATGGGATCCGTCGAAAAAACTGATTTACATTCCGAATGGAGGCGAGGGCAACGTCACGGTCGTCCACCAGGATTCGCCCGACAGGTACACCGTAGTTGCCACGGTCGACACGTTCGCCGGCGCAAAGACGATCGCGGTCGATCCAGCGACACACAACGCGTACCTCTTCCAGCCCGAACGCGGCCCGGCTCCTCCGCCACCCGCTGACGCGGCACCGCCGGCGGCGGGTGGACGTGGCCGCGGTCCACAGGGCCCGATCATCGCTGCGTGGTTTGTCGTGATCAAGCAGTAGCGATTGTCCGCCACGACCTCGGAAGAATTCTGGGCACGATGACGTACCAGAACGGGGGATCTTCGGCATCCATTTCGGGGGAACCTACAGGGCCAATTGGCGGGCACAGTGACTCGGTACCAAGCGCTCAATCTAGGTAAGCTGCTAGCCGTTATCCGAGGGCTTTCGATGGTCCGCTAGACGCCTGGGTGTTGCGCACGATGTGGCCGCGAATTTCGGCCTTATTGTGTTGTCGGCCGTATGTCGGAGATTTCTCCCTTCTGCAACTGATCGGGATCATTGGGAGGCTTGAAGTCGTTCATGTTGAAAATGCGCCATGGTTCACCTGGAGGTGAAACCGCAAGCACGAGTGCAACCGTGAACCGTGGGCCCTGGTAGTATTCAACTTTGATCTCGTGAACACCCCGTGTCAGGGTTGCGCTCCCGCTGATCGCATATGAGCCGTGCGCGCCACCGTTGTCTATTACTACTTGATTGTTCAAATACAGCTTGGCTCCGTCATCGGCCAACAAGCTAAACCGGTAGTGCCCAGAGGTTTCGATCCAGATTCTGCCGGTATACTCGATCGCGAACCACTCGAACCGGTCCGAAATGTTCGGGAAACCCTGATCGAAGTTCTGGGGCCAGACGTTCAACGAGGTTGTGTAAATCGAGCCGACCGGACGCAGTTGCTCAAACTTCGGCAACGCATGGGTTCCAGGCTTGAGGTGATATACACGACCTTGCAGGCCCGACGTGTCTACGACGGTGGTGCCAAATATGTATTCTGGTTTATCTTGCGCCGACGATGAACTAAGAGTCAGCACGACCCCAGTCAGCCACGCAGAACTCAGTCTTAGCAGTCGCATATCTACTGTACGTACGCGTAGAGTGCCAGAATGCAGAAATTTAGCGGCGGCAAATGCGACCACCTCGCGGGTTCGGATTCTCGGGCGCCGGACTTGTGGGTCGGGCCATCCGGAAACAGGGATCGCGGAGATCATTGGCGCGCTATTCTTCAGGGCTCAAACGACTAGAAGCAGACGTCTGGACCGTGTGCCCAGGTCCGACCAGTTTCCGAGTAGTCGAAAATCGCGGGAATCGGAAGCCGTTGATGGG